>Ga0247725_1000301_pt1 | contig 44969 bp, 70 predicted proteins | sample OKSTACKMCFT3sol_FD_183021 | JGI IMG/M metagenome (GOLD analysis project Ga0247725, IMG submission 183021) | Subsurface sediment microbial communities from gas well in Oklahoma, United States - OK STACK MC-FT3-sol | ecosystem: Environmental > Terrestrial > Deep subsurface > Rock core/Sediment...
CCCACGGCGCACCCTGCAAAATCCTCCGCGCCACCCACGAAGTCATCCACTACATCCGCAACGGCCGCACCTGCATCGCCAGCATGGGTCGCTTTCAGCATGAATTCGAGCCGCTGACCAAAGCACAAGCCGCTCGGATCGCCGAAGAAATAGAAACAGCAGAGCACATCGAAAAATTAAGGAGCATGAGACGTGATCGGAATACTAAAGCCAGTACTGGAATCTCAGTGGCCGGTGCGATGCCACGACCCCAAGCGGAGCAACGTGTGGGCTAACTCTTACTTTCTGGTCCAGGAGTTTCAGGAAGAAAACGGCGTCATACGCCTGACGGTGAACACCACCAGCATTGGCAGCTCTGGCCGGTGGAAGGATGGCATCAGCTGGGATGCGTTGCAGGAGATAAAGTCAGCTGTTGGCTATGGGGATCGGGATGCCGTGGAGATTTACCCGCGGGATTCTGATGTGGTGAACGTGGCGAACATGCGCCACCTGTGGATTACGCCAGAGCCGATTAGCTTCGCCTGGCGGAAGTAATTTTATACTGCGTGCCCAGCGCGCGGCATGAGGAAAAACAATGCCTAATCACGTAACAAATCGCCTGACAATCACAGGTGACGAGAAGTCTTTGTCTGAACTTTTTAATGCCTGCTTCCGTAAACAAAAACGTGAGGTTCCTGAGTACTGGCATGAGAAAGCAAATGATGTAGAAGCTGACGAAAAAAGTCGTAAAGAGTGGTCTGAACGCATAGCTGATCTCGAAGCTCGAGAGCCGTTTGATGTGTTCGACTTCAACCGAATTATCCCAGCTCCAGCATTTATTTTCACTGGCGACTCTCTTACTGGCGGGAGCCGGGAAGAGTCAACCGGCCGTAACTGGTACGAATTTAATTCTAAGCGATGGGGTACAAAGTGGAACGCCTACGACATGTCTATCGTCGAGCGCACCGATTCGAAACTGGTCATTAAATTCGATACAGCTTGGAACATCCCTGAGCCCATCATCAATGAATTGGTCACCTGGTTCCCTGAGTTAACTTTCTTCCACGAGTTTTATGACGAAGGTGGATGGTTCTTTGGCGATCGCACCTTCCAGGCGGGCCAGATTGTAGTGGACCGCTACATAAATGGTGATGACCGTGAAAAGAACAAAGAACTTGAAAGACGCCTTTCCATTGAACTGAAAGGATGGGACCCAGATTCTGACGAAGACGACTGACGCAACTGATAGCCAGTTATGAGCTGGCTATTGGGTGCGAAAGCACTGCTCCGTTATCCCTTTTGCCCGGCCCGGCGCCGGGCTTCTTTTTACAGGTGACAAAATGAAAAAAGGTTTACTGCTACTGGCTGTTCTGGCGTTGTCTGCGTGTGATGTGAATGATGCGGATGTGGCCAGCCGTAACGTCAGCAAAGCCGCGGACAATTTCGAAGCTCAGCGTCGCTTTGTTTTCTATAACGGTATCACCGGCGAATTCATGCTGGAGATCACCGGCCTTTGCTCCAAAGACAACACCAGCACCGATCGTACCCTGGGCGTCATCTGCAAGACCGGACCAGGCGTCTACAAAAAGCACATGCTCGGCCTGTCGGATAACGTGACCTGGTTCATGGAAGATCTGAGCGGCACGAACGCCAGCGTGAACCATTATCGCGTCACCTTCAAACCTTCAGTAATCATCCCTGATATCGATATCCGCTAGCCGTCTAACAGCAGGAGCGCCCTATGCAATCAAACCCCATGACCCGGCTCATCGCCGCACTTATGGCGCTGGGCGCTCTCATCTCATTTCTTCACGAACCGGAAGGTGTGCAATGGCTGCTTTTATTGTGGGCGCAATAGTCCAGAAGAAGACCGGCGGCATTCATGGCGTAGTGGATAGTCTGCAGGACCCGGACGGCGACCATCCACAGTTCTGGGTGCGGTGGGACGACCGAAATTATTCAGTGCATCCGGAAAACGAATTACGCGCGGCCACGCCAGACGGTCCGCAGTTTTATAAAACGATGTCATAGGAGCGATCATGAGCGAAATTATTCAAATCGTGCCCAGTGATTGGGTGACAGAAGACCTGCTTGTGAAAATGACAGGGCTTCGCCCGGGAACGATAGCGAGAGCCCGTAAAAAAAGCTGGCTATGTGGCAGGGAGTACGTCCATATGTCGCCGGACAGCATCCCAAAGGAAAACAGCGAGTGCTTGTATAACCACAAAGCGATCGACCTGTGGGTTGAGAGCCTCAAAAAGAAACAGCCGGGTGCGCGCCAATGAAGATCCGTTTATGCTTAGCGGGCTCTTGGACGTCAGGAGGGAATAATGGCTAAGTCAGCATACCCAACAGGCGTGGAAAACCATGGCGGGACGCTCCGCATATGGTTCATCTATAAAGGCAGCCGGGTGCGTGAAAGCCTCGGCGTGCCGGATACACCAAAAAACAGGAAGGTCGCTGGCGAGCTGCGCGCATCGGTGTGCTTTTCGATAAAGACCGGCAACTTCAACTATGCCGCTCAGTTTCCGGACTCACCTAACCTGAAAAGGTTTGGGGTAGAGAGCAAGGAAATCACCGTGCTGGAGCTGGCGAATAAGTGGCTTGAACTGAAGCGCATGGAGATCAGCACCAACGCGATGTCTCGCTATTCATCTATAGCGCGCAACATGGTGCCGAGGATTGGTGGTGACAGGCTTGTATCTGCGGTGACGCAAGAAGACCTGCTGTTTATAAGAAAGGAATTGCTTACCGGTTATCACACGCTGAAAGTCGGGCAGAAAACGCCGGTTAAAGGCCGCTCTGTCAGAACGGTCAACAACTACATGAAGATCATGGGCGGGATGTTTAAGTTTGCCGCTGACAGCGGGTATGTCCGGGTGAATCCGTTTACCGGGATCGCCATGCTCAAGCGGTCACGATGCGAGCCTGACCCGCTGACACGAGAGGAGTTCGTCAGGTTGATTAACGCCTGCGCCCACCAGCAACTGAAAAACATGTGGTCTCTTGCCGTCTACACCGGTGTGCGCCACGGCGAACTCGTTTCGCTGGCCTGGGAAGATATCGACCTGAAAGCGGGCACAATGATAATCCGCCGGAACCACACGTTAACGAAGGAGTTCACCCTCCCGAAGACGGAGGCCGGGACGGACCGCATCATCAACCTCATTCAGCCAGCTATCGACGTGCTGAAGAGCCAGGCAGAACTGACACGCCTGGGTAAGCAGTATCAGGTTGAGGTGAAGCTGCGCGAGTATGGCCGTACCGATGTGCATCCTTGCACGTTCGTGTTCAACCCGCAGATCGCATCACGTAATGGCCGTGCCGGGCATCATTACGCAGTGGGGTCGATTAACCAGTCGTGGGAAGCGGCAATGCGACGCGCCGGGATTCGCTATCGCAGAGCATACCAGTCCCGACATACGTATGCATGCTGGTCGTTAGCTGCCGGTGCTAACCCGAACTTCATCGCGAAGCAAATGGGCCACACCGACGCGCAAATGGTTTACCGGGTGTACGGATCCTGGATGGCTGAAAATAACCAGGACCAGGTACTCATCCTCAACCAGAAATTGAGTGAGTTTGCCCCATCCATGCCCCACGCAGTGGGATCGGATGGTTATTAATTATAAATATCATTAGGTTAGATAACCTAAACTTGCATGCCCATGACATGAGCATACATTTTTCATAATCGACAAAGATCGTCCAAGAGCGCACAAAATAACAGATGGTTAGAGTCGTAGAAAACGTCAGTCGTCTAAGTTCACATTAGAGCGAGTGCTGTTTTGTGTCCCACCCATGCCCCATCACATCACCGGGCAGTCGTCGAACTCGCCTGAGCGAGCATCGTTGATGCTATAGGTGATCACCCCAAACACCGGCCGCGAAGTATCCGAGGCGTCATCATTCGATGGCAACGGCTCCCTCCTTCCATTTTCAGGGTTCTCCAGACATGGATGCGGTAGCGTCCTGTAACGCATGATCCTGAACTCACCATCAACAGCACAGACAAGCAGAGAACCGTCTTTCGGTGTCAGTGATGAGTCCACGATAAGCATGGCACCCTTCATGATCCCCGCACGCAGGTATGTCGTCCCGGCTATCATCATGTATGTGGCGGAAGGATGGACAATAAGGCGCTTATCAAGCGATATGCGCTCTTCAACGTAGTCTTGTGCTGGACTCGGGAATCCCATAAATCACCTCCGATAGTTACTGTATGCATATACAGTATTATTGATCGGTGGCAGATATAGTACGAGATTATCTATAGTTAGATTTTTCTATCGTAACGATTAAATATTTTAATTACTGTGATCTCGCTTATTTCCCCATAATAAGTGTTATCTTATCTCTCGTTATGGGAGTCATTTTTCACACGGACATATTAATATGCTTAAATCAATTCAGTCTCTTAGGGGGATTGCTGCGTGGTTGGTTGTAGTTCATCACATTCATCAGATCATGCTTCCGTCTGGAGTCGGATATAAATATATTGATTCTATTATCCTAAAATTTGCCTCTGGTGTTGATCTCTTTTTTGTTATTAGTGGCTTTATTATTTATAACAGCATAATTGGTTCAAGTTCTTCCGCATTTATCTTTCTCGCTAAACGCTTGTGGCGCGTTGTTCCTTTATACTGGTTTTATACTTTTGTCGCCGTTATGGCAACCATGTTATTGCCAGGGATAGTTCTGCAACCTAGTGTAGAAATTAACGAAGTGATAAAGAGTTTGCTTTTCATACCATACATGAACACGGAGTTCGGGGTTCATCTTCCTTTTTTAACAGTAGGCTGGACCCTAAACTATGAAATGTATTTTTATGTTGCATCATTCTTTGCTTTGTTGATATCAAGAAAGAATTATTTGCTTATCATCTCTTTTTTAATAATCTCAATATCTTCTATTATCGCATGGGTTTCCAATGATGCTTCATTTTACGCTGACGGGGTAGTTAATGAGTTTTTGATAGGTGTTTTTGTAGGGTGGCTTTATCGCTCTGGAATAATAAAAGGAATTAACTCAAAATTATGTTTATGGCTGATATTATTGGCATTGTGTTTCATATTGGCTTCGAATAGCTATCATGATTATATATCTGTAGGAATACCTTGTGGCGTTATAGTTTTATGTTTCTCTCTTAGTGAGAGCAGATTAAATGGAAGAAAGGTTGTTAAATATCTTTCCATCCTTGGTGACTGGTCTTATTCAACTTACTTATCTCATGTCTTAGTTATATGCATCGTGATGAGGGTTTATGAGGCTTATAGTTTAAATATAATTGCATGCATGATTGTTTCAGTGATAGTGACAGCTTTTGTTTCTTATTATACATTCAACGTCATAGAATCAAAGCGGATACCATATTTTAAAAAACGAACGCACCACACTGCAAAATAAAGATCATGCAGAGTTTGAACTCTGCATGATTGATTATCATACCGGATTCCAGAAATCACATTCAGGGCAAACCCAGCATTCTATTTCGTATTTGGTCTCAACAACCATCTGTGTGCCGCAAATCGGGCAGAATCTCACAGGTGTAGATTCTGTAGTCGATTCCTGCTGTGTGTTTTCTTGTTGACTTGCCATATTTCGCTCCGTTAAGAAGAATATTGAGATATTACTGCTGCACGATCAGCGGCATACTTAACTTTGCGTGCATTTAACTGCTCAAGCACCGCATTTTTCTTTGGCACTTCCTGCGCTCCATCATTTACAGAAGCAGCAAGCCACGCTCGGTTTAATTGCTCTGAGTCATTGGCATATTCAACGCTTAATGCAGCCAGCGCAGCTTTCAGTAGTTCTGAGTTTGGTTTCGTAGAAATATCTATCCATGCAGGGTGGCCGTCACTTCCTGTGCCTCGTTGTTTTCCTTCAGGTGGTGGTGAGATGAACTCATTAAACACATCTTCGTCTACCTCTACATAACTGGATGGCCATGTACCAGACGACTCATAGTCCGCTCTCATCGAGAGAGGATAGAAAATACCATTAGAATATGCGTACATTTTTAATACCCTATTGCATACCAGCTAATATAAGAATCTACTCTTGTGGCGCTAGTGTTCCATGCCTGGATTGTGAATCCAGTGGTGCCAACGCCTGAGAAATTGACCACTACTGGAGATACGGCATTATTCCTTTCATTGGCGCAAATTGCCGTGCATGTAGTTGGAAAGGCTATTGGAAATGTAACGCTCGCACCGCTAGTTGTGGTATTGCCTGAGCCCCATTGCAAAATGACTCCATTTGGCAGTCTCTGGTAGCCGATAAGGCTTTTTGCAGAGGTAAAAGATCCCATATCAGGGATTTGTCCGCTGGATGTCCCCACATCCCTCTGGGATGCACTTCCAAGGCCAAGGACACTCCTCATATCTGAAGCCGTTGATCTTGATAGAAAATCAAGTGACAAAACGGAAAGCGATCCACCCTGCATAACCCCGCTACCGTTTCTGAACGGGAACGTATAGTTTGCCAAGGTAACGCTTGCAAACTCGGTCAATTGAGTGCTTTTGGGTTGATAACCTGTTAGTGCATTTGCGACAAAGGCTGTCGTCGCTATGGACGTATCATTATCACCTGGAGCAGGAGTTGGAGCTTTAGGGTCACCAGTAAATGTCGGGCTATTAACTGGAGCAGCCGACAACAAGCTAAGCATATCAGCCGAAGTTGATTTTGAAAGAAAGTCTAATGATAAATTGGTTAATGCACCCAGCCCTATGCTTTTCGGTCCATTAAATACCGGAAACTGCAAGTTAACTGTGTCGAGACTAGCCAGTGCTGTGAGCATTGCGTCAAGTGGTTGTGTGTTTGACATAATGTAGCTAATCGTCCCTGCCGTCATCATGTTTGCTGCAATGTCATTTGCTGACCACGCCCTTGCTGTAGTACCCTCCTGTGCTCGACTGATTGTCATGGTATCGCCTGATCGACCAGTTACATGCACGATCTCGCTTATTTGACCTGTGGCAGCGTCAATTAAAGTTAACTTAAAGAAACTTGTCCCAGAAACGGGGGATGGGAACAAATTACCTGTGCCAGTGTTTACAGTCATTGATGTAGCGGAGGCGCTAATTCCTGCTGCAAGCACCGTTTGTGCATTGTTTGCAGCTAAAAGTGTGAGTGCCATTTATCCTCCGGGATTCGGGCAATAAAAAGGCCACGCAAGGTGGGCTCTTGGTTTCAATTAAAATTAACAGCGACAGGGGTTTTAAAAATGAATAGAATTATTGTTTCTTTTTCAAAATTTATTTTATCCTCACTTTACGCGATAGTAATTTTACTCTCAGCGCTCCTTATTTATTTAATTTTCGATATGTGGATCAATGAAGGAATTCCACCGTTAGAAAATTTGAAATTCAGCATAGCGACTTTTGCAATAATAATATTGTTACTTATTATATGTCATTGTCTTAAGTATATCAGTGGTATATCACTATATTGCCAAAGGAACGTTAACCGATGATAGTGACGGTAACTGGTTGATAAAACGGCATATGTAGAAGCCCGCTATCAAATGCTTGCTTAAATAATGATGCATACTCATAATCTGTGCTTTTAATCAGAAGGCTATCCTTCTGGTTAAAAGTTTTCGTGTTGTATGAAAATTTGTTGAACATTGAGGATTCTGTTATTTTTCTGAATCCCTTTATGATGGATATACTGGCTCCTGAATCAGAAAAAAGGACTGAGATGCTCCATCTCTGATCGTTAATGACGTCTACTCCATCAACGCCTGTAAGAAACCTCATTATCCGGCGCTTTAACCATGGAATGGTGAAGTAATACCCGTCACCTTTATAGAAATTCCACGTCATGATTCGCTTAAAAAGATCGTCAGAAACTACAACCTGCTCTGACTGATTAACCACCTTTCGCCCATTGAATGGCAACTGGTTGAACAGGACAGCGTTGTACGGACCGAAAACGGATTGCTTTCCACTGACCAGCACTGGCGGCTTAACGCCATAAATCCCTCTGGCTATCCATTTCAGCTGGTCACCAGCATTATACCCGCCGACAAATATCGGAAGGTTGGCGTTAATCATCCATGAATAAATTTCCTGGGCCATGGAGTTATACGCAGTGACGAACGCCTGGAGATCATCATCGTCGTTATACTGCGTATACAAGTAAGACTTAATGATATCTTCAAGCATATTATATTCCGTCCACGATAACCCCGTCAGAGGCAATGAACCAGTAGCTGTAAGGATCGCCGCTGATAATGTTGGTTCCGGCATCCACTCCTGTGATTACACCATTCACCGTAACAATAACGTTAAGTGTCGAAATCAGGCTCATATCGAGCGTGCTGTTAATCGCCTGAAGAAAGACATCCTTGACGTTATTGATATTCATCGGCTTTCCGGCGAATATCCCGTTTACATAATTGATAACCGGTTGTGAAACCAATGAGGCGATAGTCGCGTCAGTCAGATAGTTGGCGCTTTCCGTCGCCCACTCAAACTTAATCGTCACCAGCTGCTGCAGCGGGATAACAAAGGGTATGACGTAGTTATCAGGCCAGTCGTTGATCGTGACAACGTTATTCCTCAGGTTCGGGGTTACAATTCCGCCGCCTGTCCATGCCCCGGAGGTGGTGGTATTGATGCCAATAGAGAAAGTGTGGGGGCTCAGTACGGTAATGGTAAGGTCAACGTTGTTGACGCCACTCATCCCTGTTACGCCGGTGATACGAATCACCTGACCTGAGCTGAAACCATGAGTGATGTCAGTCGTGACAACCCCAGGGTTCGCATTGGTGATCCCGGTGACATTCAGGTCTGCGCCCTTGAGCCTGCTGATGTCGCCAGCTGACTTATAAATGACCCCGGCCATTTCATAGATATCACCGCCACCGCACATCACAATCCAGGCATTGCCGTTCTGAACCACAGAAACCAGTCGGGCCTGAACATTGCTCAGGTCGGTTAGCTTCTGGCGGATAAAGCCAGGATACCCCTGAACGGTTGACATCTGGCCTTCCCAGACGCGCTCGCGAAACTCGTAATTGGTTTCAGGTGAACCACCCGGCGTACCGGCAACAGGGTTGGTACAGGTTAGTGTAATGTCCGACGGCAGACTGGTAAGGATCTGGTTAACTGAACCTACCGGAACAGCCCAAGATCCTGTGTTCGTTGCAATAGCTGTTACCATTGAACTGACACCTGATGACAAGATTATCGTCGCGTCGGAGATCTGGTAGGTATGCGTGCCATCGCTGACCAAAAAACCCTGGGGAATTACGAATCCAGCAGGTCCCGAGAACGTCACTGGAACCGTAGTCGCCCCTTCAGTTTTTTGCGGGCTGATACCTGCCTGCTGGGCCAGAAGGTTCAGCATGTACATATTGGCTTTCAGCGGGCCTACGGAGTTGATGAGGTCGACACGAATCTGATCGGCCATGAGTAGCGCGCCAACGTCTGTACCGACGATATCCTCGATAAGTGATCCGGGGAGGTCCGTAGTGATACCAGGTGATAACTCAATGGCTCTTGAAACTAAGTCGGCGCGCAGTTCTTCGGATGTTTTCGGCACGGGCCCGGCTGCGTCATAGCTTACGGACAAATCACTCATACGTTCACCGTTGTGATAATTTTAGAACCGGCGTTCGTAATCGCCGAAATGTTGTATACAGGCGGGTCATCACTCACAAGGGCGATCTGCAGCGATGAAAAATACGGACTAAATTGCCGCTGAAGCCTGTCTACATAGTAGGTAGGCAGCACCTGCTGAATGACCGAGCTCTGGGACGGTATGCCGTTGTTTGCAAAAAATGGTGACTCCTGCGGCGCCAGTTTCAGATTCTGAATCAGCGTCGTAAGATAGATGGAGTCGTTGAAGCCATTTTCATCCGGCACCACCAGCACCCACTTGCCGTCTGCGTCTCTTCCGTAGGTTCTCATTGCGTGATATTCCCGTTGAAAGTGGTGGTAGGACCGCCAGTGTTTGCACCGCCATTACCGTTTGAATGCTGATGAGAATTCAGCCATGCAACCAGGGCGGCCCATCCGTTGTGCATAATCTGCGGGCTGGTGCTGGCGGTTGAGTCCTGTAGCTTTCCGCTCTGCCCTGTGATGCTCCACATACCCTGCGTAAGGGTTAGTACCGTACTTCCGACTGTTACCTTAAACAAATCGACGGCCGCAATCGTCACGCTGTCAGGCGTTAACAGAAATGTGGTATTTCTTCCCTGGTCCCGAATGGTAACGCCCTCGGGCCCGTAAATAGTGACAACGTTCCCGTCGACAGCCTCCCATTCCGTGTTGCTGATTGGCAGGTATACCAGGGCGCTTAAGTTTGCAGGTGGCGTGAGATCGGCAACGCCTCCCCCCTGCCCGCTGACACCGCCGAGATATGTGTCAGCAGGAATGACAATACCTTTGTCCCCCGGCTGCATCGGATAGCGGATGTACTGCGGGCCGAAAAGAGGGATGGTGACATTCGGGAACACATATGGCGTGTCATGCAGCTCGAAAGCCACGGTGACCATATTTCCCTGCTGCTCAACAATGCTGGCAGGCAGGATTTTCCCGGCCGCCTGAAAAGCCTCATTAAACTTCTGCTCAGCGAACCGGTTCATGTTCCGGCCGAAATTTAGCTTCTGGTCAACGCTCATTTTGTCTTAACCGCCTCCGCCGGGTATGCCTCAATCACGGTGATCCACGCCTCAGCTGTAGGCTGCCTGCTGTTACCCAGCAACCGCACCGATTGAACGACGAATTCACCGTTAAAGGCAGAGTCGTCTCGAAACTGGGAGTAAGAAGAAGCCTGAATCATCGGCCTGGCCTTCTCCGGCATCAGGATATGGTCCCCAGTCTGCAGGTCAGCGCGCATAACGCAGATGACGCTGACAACGCCAAAACTGATCCACGTTGGCTGGCCGATCAGATCATTGAAATTTATCTGGACGGGGTTTTTGCTTCTTTCCGTCGCGCTGGTCTTTGAGCCCTGATCGGGGTGATTGGCGTAGTCGTTATCCCACACCCGTATCTCGTTGCCGTTTACCACGGCAATTTCAACGCCCGTGTATCCTGGGTCTTTGATGCGGGACAGCGAAAATGCCCTGAGGTTTTTTGCCAACTCAGCGAGGGAGCCGCAAAACATGGGGCGATCGTAATTCAGCGTCAGCCTGTCGCTGATACTTATGTTCGGCGTAAACCCTCCCATCGTCATTACACATTGTGTCAGTGCAACGGAAAGTTTCTGCCCCATAGACCACGGCATGGTCAGCTGGAGAGGAATCATTTGCCCGCGGGCCGTGGTGTTAACGGGGCCAGACACAATGATGAAGTCCAGCCGCAGCTCTGTGCCCTGCCAGTTGCCGAACACCTGGAAAATGGTCCCCTCTATGGCAAGCTTTTTGTCCCACACTCCCGCCAGCGGCAACCCTTTCGACATTCCGGCAAAGATCTGAATTCGCTTACCGTAGAGGTTCTGTCTGGCCTGCTGCATATCTTTAGGGCCGATGCCCCACACAGTGAGATGCGTTTCCCCTGCTGGCGTTGATTCACCAAAGCGCATGATGTCGAATTCGACCATCAGCGCGCCCGGGTTATAGACTCCGTTCTTCAGGCTGGAATATTGCTGAATTAAGGTGTCGCCATCAAAAATGTTAATTTCGTAATAGCGCATCAGCTCGTTACCTCAATCTGCCCGTTTTTTTCACGCCAGATCATGGTCGTCGATGTGAACACCCCATTCAGGAGGTTTATTCCACCTGAAGAAGTCGACCCAACAACGGCGGTATTCAGCACCGGGTTGCCGGCGCTGTTGGTGATCAGCAAATACCAGCGCTGCGCGGCGATGTTCCATTTCATCTGGCAGGTGTAGACCGTCCCGTCGAGAACCGGCGAGAACGTCATGCTCTTCCTCTCAAGCCCGGTAAACGGGTAATTGACGGTGCTCATATGCCAAATACCCCCTGCAGTTTGCCGATCACGCCCGTTATCGCCTCTGTAACCGAACCGCCAAGCGATGTGTTACCCAGCGCACTGACAGTGTTTGTCCATGCGCTGCTGTTGTTCTGGTCACCACCATCAATTTTGCTGAGGAAACTGTTTACGGCCTGGTCAGCTGCGGTTTCGGTAATAAGCGGCTGCTCGAAATCCCAGAGCCAGGAGCGCTGAGGAAGCGGATCATTACCGGCTGAGTTGTCCTTAACCGTTTTCAGGATGCAGTTGTTATATATCAGCGACGGGGTGGCCACGATGTAAGTACCGCCCAGGTTGGCATGTGCCTGAAGCACCGCCTGAAGCGAGCTTAGGGTTACCAGTTTGGTCATAGCGCCGGTATTCTCGTTCACCGGCGCGTCCATCATCAGGCTGACCCTCAACGGCTGAGCCAGAAGCGCGTTAGCCGCGACGGTCTGGTTAGCAAATGGGTATTTAGCAATGTCGTAGTCGACCATCGTTGCGCCCTGAACAGGACGCCAGTGACAGAAATATTTATCCAGATCAGTAAGGTTAATTGCCCCTCCTATCAGCCCGGTCACAAAGCTGGCACTCTGGGTTAGTGCCACTATGGGCAGCATGCCGCCAGGGATAGCCTCCGCAACTCCATTGCAGAGGATAACCGGTGAGATTTCAAAGCCAAGCCGGTAGAGTTCACGAGTAAATGCCATTATCCAGTCACTCCCAGCTGTGATGATGAAACGATGGCATTGCCGCCTGTGTTGTTGAATATCTGGATAACCGCGCCCTCGCTAACCCGGTTCCCGGCTCCCTCTTTCGTGGACATGGCGGAAATGAGTTTTGCCAGAATTGCAGGGTCGTTGAGATTCAACCTGTCGTTAGCGCCAAGCCCGGTCGTTTTAACGACGTGGCGGATATACTCCGCTGTGTCGTTCTCATTCGACGGCGCCCATTTTTTCGCTATTTCGCTGACTGTGTTGATGCCGCGGGTGCCATAAATTTGCAGCTGTTTCGCCGATGCAAGCACACCCTCATCGAGGGTTGGGAATACCGCAAATTTTCCGCTCTGCGTGTTGTGCGTGCCGTACCCCTCTGCCCAGCGCAGATTGGTCGGGTTATTGAACCGGTCGGCGATCGTCCTGCCTTTCGCGGTGACATCAGCAGGGGTTGGGTCAACCGGCTTAACATCACCACTGGAGAAGAAGCGCTTAACACCCTTCAGCCATCCCCACACCCGAGGGTCATCTTCAGAACCAGGCGTGTAAGTCTGCCCGGTCTTCGGGTCAGTGACTGTCTTGTTGCTCAGTATTGAGGATCCGGAAGTCACATCCGATACGGAGATGTCGGTTTTACCCACGACCCAGTCGTAAACTTTACCGATGAGCGTCCCAAGTTTTTCGATGCCGGCCATGAAGCTGTCAACGTCTTTGGTGAACTCTGGCGATGCAAGGTATTTCCCGAAGCGCTCTATTCCGCCAGCCAGACCATCAATCCACTTACCGAGTTCTGGCGACTGCAGCACCGTATCAATGGCACCTGCCAGCGCATCAGAAAGCTTGCTCAGTTGCGGGGTTAACGGACCGAGCCCGCGCACAAACGTATTACGGATGCTCTGCCCGCTGTAATCCAGCTGGACGTTGAAATCCTGCCACTGCCGTGCCTGCTGATCGGTGATCTGCAGTAACTTCGCATCCTTCTGCGCCCGCCGTTCCATCGCATCTATTTCTTCATCGCTCATGTTTTTAAAGCGATTCAGGTCATCAAGGCTGAAGAAGTTCGTCAGGCCGTAGGCGTTGGCTCCCTGCAGAGTGCTGCCGTTTTTGACAAAGATGTCTCGAGCATTGCGAATCAGCTGCGGAAGAAGTTTGGCCGGGTCCTGGTCAGGGTTGTTAATGCCCATAGCCTGGAACTGCCAGCGCTTTGACAGGTCCATCTGGCTGTCACGAATAGCCCCCAGCGTTGCTGTTGGGTTGCCGAGCGCTTTCTGGTAGTTAATGGCTGTGGAGTCCAGCGCGCCGATGCTCGTACCGATCCCGAGAGAGGTGAAACGCTGGGAACCAGTTGTGGCCGCCAGACGGTTCAGGCCGAACAGACCACCTACGCCCAGCACGCCGGTGAACAGGCCGACGATGCCACCCCATGACAGCAGGCTTGTGGTGGCATCCCTGATGTGCCCGGCCAGAGATTTCGCGTCCTTCGTGGCGTCACTCAAAAACCCCTTTGATGAGCGAGTTTTCTTGTTGAAGTCTTCCTGACTTTTGTTCGCCCGGTCCAGGCTGTCGGTAAGCCGCTCAATGCCGCTGTTTATCGACAGAATCGCGCTTGCCCCCTCCGAAAAAGCTTTAGCCAGTAGGTCGCCCTCTGTTTTCGCTTTCGCCGTCTCTTTGGTGGCATCAGTGGCGCCATGCGCCAGCCCGCGCCATGCTTCAGGCAGGTCCTCAAGTGCAGCCTGATATTCTTTAAACTTCTCCATAAACGCGACAAATTTGTCGTCATTTACGTCAATATCGACAATAGACTTAGCCACCATTGAAGGAACCCCTGTCTTTTAGCGCGGAAATGATGTAACGCTGGCGGTACTGCGCCGGGCTGGCGAACTCCTCGCCGGTTATTTCCCTGATTACCCGCCAGAAACCCTCATTCGACGCCCAGTCTAGGAGGGTATATGCGACGTTTCCGGCTGGGCATTCTGGGTCTGGGTATCGGTAGGAGGATTCGACGTCTGCAAGGAATCGCGGAACGCCGTAACGCTCGATGATACGAGTTGCCCACCGAACATGCCGATCACTGAGCCCACCGTCGGGGCGATCAGATGGGCTTTCTGAATGGCAGAGGTAACCATAAAAAAAACCACCTCACCTTCAACTTCGCGGTATTCGTCAGGAGAGATAATCCCCTGCTTCATCGCGACTTCGAAAGATGCAGTTTTCCAGGCACCGCAGTCATTCCAGACCACAGACGTAAGGCGCTGGATCTCGTCAACGATGTTTGGGGCCTGCTGGGCCTGCTGGGCCTGCTGGTTAGCTTCGTCCATCAGCTCCTGCTCGCGCTTGAGCTTTTTGCGGAGCATCATCGCGGCGACGCGCGCCGATCCCAGACCGCCGACCTGTGAGATGAAGTTGGTAAAGAGGTTGCCCAGCAGCAGGCAATGCTCCTCCACCACCTCATACGGGAACGGGGTCACATGCAGGTACACGATTGACCCGTCTTCCCGGGTTATGTTTGTTACCAGGTTGAGCTTTTTGTCAATTTTCACAATCAGACCCACATGTTGTCGTTAGCCAGGATGTAGCCGCTGATGGTCACCACGTACCCGGCATCCATACCGGTAAACGGCAGTTCGTTGAAGTTCACCAGATAAGCGTTCAGCACGGTGAAATTACTGAGCGTGTTCGCGTCAGGGGTGATCACCACCTCGCCCAGTGCCGTATCGGTGGCGAAGCGGTTTTTGTAGCTGTCGCTAAGCCCCTGGGTACGCAGCAGATGGACGGTGACGGTCACCTGCTGATAGGGCGCCTGGCTGCCTACAGTGCCGGTCATTGTCGGGATGATATCCGTAGCCGCGCCGTCAGGACGCATACTGATCCCATCCTTGCCAAGATAAGAGGCGGTGATGTTCAGCGCAGGCACGTCAGTTACCGACACCGCGCCGCGTACACGATTAAGGAATCCCTGCGGTACTAATGGGTTTGCCATTTTTTACGCCCCTACAAAGTTGGTTACGTTCACGTTAAACGTGATGGATTCGAAGCCGCGGCGCGGCGTCATCACGGCGCTCAGGCCGTTATATTTGCCATCGGCGTAATCTGACGGGTTCAGGCTGGTGTAATTCGCGAACGGAACGGCGTTAATTACTGCGTTCCCGGCATACGTGCCTTTCTCGTACTCGGTATTGAAATCCTGCTGCGTCAGTGCGGTACCAATCACGCGACCCAGGATCAGGCCGTAACTGATGCCGTTGCGCAGCGTCTTCAGCGCGCGGCGTTGCAGACGGTCGATGCCGTTCTGCTCGTAGTACAGCGGGTTAACAGTGGTGTTTGACCCGTTGATGATTTCGTTGGCCAGATCCAGCTCAAGGTTGATTGCAGTCCAGGCCACTGAATACCAGTAGTTGAACGGATTGCCGTCAAGCATGTGGCCTGCCACCAGCATTTTGTTGCTCAGCCCACCTTCCGCGGCGGTGCCGACGTAGTTGATGCTGTTGTCCTGGAGTTGCTTCAGCAGCGTTCCATTGCCTTCTACCGGGTACTCTGTAACCCCGTAACCAAATCGGTACGCCATTGGCGGTACCATGTTTGAAGAGCCAGGATCGTTTACCAGCGAGGACTGGAACGGGAACGCCATGGAAAACTCGCCCGCAGGGATGTTTGTCGACTCCACACCTGCAAGCACAGATTTGTTTTTGGTGGCGACCCACGCCGGATAGGTGGCAATCGTGGTGGTGACAAAGAAATAGACCAGTGACGCCGGGCTGGTATACAGACCTGTCAGGGTTTTAAACGTCGTTTCGCCATCCCATTCGCGCGGCACCAGGTACGAGAAGAATTTCTGGTAGGTATTGCCCAGAGAAATATCCTCATCGATGAAGTCGGCCAGTGCAGCCACAGCAGCCGCAACAGACACATCACCCAGCTCCAGCACATAGACCGCGCGGGTAGTTCCCTGGGACCAGAACGTGGTGTTCATCTCGATGATTTCGTTTGCCGCCACTGTTTTCACCGTACCCATAACTGTTGCCGTGCCGGGGTCAGTCACCAGCGGATAAGTGAAGGCGGTAGAAGTGGTCACGGTGGCCGTTACGGCGCGGTTATACGCTGCTGGAGTAACGCCAGAGACTACCAGCGGGATAGTGTCTCCAACATTCCAGCCATGCGCCGCAGAAAGGGTCACCGTGACCACGCCGGTTGCCCAGGTGATCGTTGAAATAGTTTTAGCCGGTGAGGTGATATCCTTCAGATCGTCTTTCGTTGTCAGGAGCTGATACTCACCTGCAGCCAGGGTTGTTCCGCCCATGGAGATCATCGCGCCGGATTTGAGCAGCTGAGAGGGCTTCGGTGGATTGGTCACCGAGACGTTAATGTTAACAATTGCCATTTATTTATTTCTCCGGGTAAATGGACGGAATCGCTGACGTGATCAGCTTGCGCGCGACGTTCCGCATGCGCTGCTGGTAATAGTTGACTTTGAACTTGATGGTTTTTCTCATGGCGATGATGTTCAGCTCGTTCTGCGTGACGCGCTCGTCCTGAACTACCGGGATATTCATCACGCCCATTTCCGCGTCATCGCCGAGCGTGTACTGCTGTACGTACCTCAGAAAATCTTCAACCCCGGCATTGCGCAGGCCAGTGATGGAGATCGTCACATCCTCGGAAACCAGCTGATACTGGTTCTGCTGCTCATCGAGGTAAAAGCTCCCGGCGATCGGCGCGGTGTTGCTGCACTTCACCGTTGCATACGGCGGAGACAGGTTCTGCGTCGACAGCATTGCCGGGAACATCGGCATGTACTGGCTCAGCGCCAGCCATACCGGCAGTGAACTCGAAACCACAACGTCCGACAGGTCGATATCGTCGGCAGAGTTGATGATCTGCGATCGCATGTAGGGGAAGATTGCCTCCCCTGTGTAGTGGTAGAGGTTGGCCGGTTCGTTCAGCCCGGTGCGCCGGGAGAAAGAAAACTGAATTCCGAAGAACTCGCCGATATACAGGACATCAGATCCGATATCGTTGAACGGGTCGATGTCCGCCTGCGCGGTAAACGTCACGACGTTCCGGTCGTAGAGCTGCTCGTCGTCCTGGATGATTTCGGTCGTCAGGTGCAGATAACCCTTAACATCAACAGTATCGGGCTCACTGCTGGGGTCGTCCGACAGAACAGAAGCCTTCACCCAGAAGACGAAGCCATCGAGGGGTAGCACCTTGCGGATATACTTCGTGAACGTGACCACCTGAAAGCGACTCAGGTCATCAAGACCCTGCGTCAGCGTGGCGTTAAGCTCGGTTTTTGCAGTTTGCTGCAACTCATCCAGGGAAGGCATTTAGCACCCCGCTCACCCAGGCGCACATAGCCCCTTGGTAGGTTCCGGTATCTATGAATGAAGGGCGAGGTTTCGGCCCTTTTCCGCTCTTGAATCGCTTCGAAATACCCTCCAGCGCGCGCTTCGTTGGCACGCCAGGCAATCCGTTCATTTCGGCGTTGTCGAGGAATCCGACGAACAGGTCATGAATCTGTGACATTGATTGTCGAAAAGGGTCACTCTGCGGCGGGAAGCCTGCAATCAAGTTTTCCAGTTGTTCCGCCATATCCTTTGCCATCAGGTCAGCAATGTCGTTGCTGTACCTGTCGAAAAACGTCTGCATGATCTGGTACTTTTCCTCCAGATACTCGGCGACGTCTCCTGTCGTGGTGTTCTCGTCCTCATACGGGATGTCAAACACTCCCAGATGGAAGGTGATCATGACAGCCCCCACAGGCTGCCGAACTGCTGGGCAATCATCAGGTACCGGCGGCCCCATGGGTCCTGCAGCATCTGCAGGTCAGCCAGTGACAGGTCTTTGAAGAAGTCCGGCACCAGGCGCTGAGCGCTGGTTGAGTTATCCCCGGCTCCAGTAATTACGCCAGCCTTGAGATTATTCAGTCCATACTCTTTCCTGAACTCGGCGAATACAGATTCCGTGCCATAGTTGACCAGGAAAGACGCCCCCAGGTTGTACACGGCCACTATGTACAGATTCGGCGTGACGCACGCGATATCAGGGTTTACCCACTCAACCGCGCCGCCATACGCCAGGGTGAAAGACGGCGAGTCGTCGGGAACCTGCGCGGCGGTCACGCCCATGTCAGTTCGAACGAATTCGATGAGTCCAGACAGGCTCGTTGTCATTTTTTCTTGCTCCCGGATTTTTCAGTCACGATTGTTTCGTTAACCGTTGGGGTGTCTTCGCTGTCTTCGCGGCCTTTCGCCTGCTCAGCGCTGACTTCCATTTCGCCGGAATAGCCGGTACCGCTTTCGCGCAGAGAACTATCCAGAGCCGCTACGGATGCCTGGCGACGGCCGTGGGCGCCACGGGTCAGGTGAATATCGTTATCGCGGATTGCTTTTTCGATTACCGACGCTGATACAGGCTTGTTCAGGCTGTAGCACAGGCCGACAAATGCCTGGCTCTGGTCGATTGTTGTCGAGTCAACCAGACCATAAACCTGATGGTGCTGCACCACCGCTTCAATCTCTTCAGTTGTGCCATCCAGTACCATCATCTGGTCGCCGTGGTTAATCGGGATCTGAATAAGGCGACCGGTCTCCAGCTTGCGATAGGCGAAAATCTGGCGCTGCTTGGTGGTGTTAGCGATATAGAGTTTCATTGGTTACCCTCGTAAAAAAGCCCCTGCTGAGTTTCCCCGGCAGAGGCTTAACCACTTCAAAGAATGAATCAGGCGCTGTACGCCATGGACAGGATGGTGATGGCTTCAGGACGAACTGCCCAGCCTGCGGTGGAACGCATTTCGGACAGAACATCGATGGCACCACCAGCGATCGGCGTTGGAATCTCACGCGGCGCGGCCATGTCGGTAAACATCAGCGCGTTCGCGGCGAGAGACGGAGTCAGCTTGGCGAACTCGTTGGTGTTCACAGTCGAGTTGACCATTGGAACTTCGACCTCAGGGATGGTGATTACCACCGCGTCGGTACCGCCAGCACCAGCGCCGATCAGGGTATCGTCATACACCCAGTCAACCTGGACGTTTGCGCCTTTCAGCACTTCTTTCACCGTGCCGCCGACGGTGTCAGTACCTCCACCAGGACGCTGGTAAGAAGTCAGCTGAACGATCTGCTGAATCTCCATGGCGCCGAGGACGCGCTGCGGCCCCAGGATAACGACACGCTGCTGGCGGCCCAGTTGCATGGTGCGCGTCAGTGCGGCCTGTACGTGGCCCAGCAGATATACCGCCATCTGGCCGTGGTCATAGGTCAGCACAGTGGTGTTGCCGTTGCTGTCCGGAGGCAGGGACTCGGTCGTCGCGCCAGCAGTGTTCAGCAGGCCTTCACCGCCAGCTGGGTTCATGCCGTACAGCAGAGCAGAACGCAGCTGCTGGAAAATGCCCTGACGCATGCCCAGGCGCTGAGCTTCCGGCAGTGCAAAGTTCCAGTTACCGGCAGCGGCCATGTCATGGTGATCGTAGATACCACGGCAGCGGAACAGGTAGGTTGGGGTTTGAATCATCTTCGCATCCAGCGCCACGCTCGGCAGCTGGTTACCGTTACCGGACTGGCTGGAAGTGGTCTGGGTGCGAATATCCAGGCGGCGCATGTAGACGTACTGATCGCCTGCGCCGAGACGGACTTGCGGGTTACCGCTGGCGATGGTTTCAAACGCACCTGACGCCTGCTGATAACCAATGATCATCTCCGGCGCGATGTACGACGGATTGACGATGGTGTAGCTGGGGGTAATTGCAGCCATTTAATTCAGCTCCCGATTAAAGTAAGACCAGCGCGCAGCTGTCGGTGTTATTCCAGGTCAGGAAACCAGTCGCACTGTCATAGCTGACAGTCTTGGAGTTGCCTGATTCGATGGCGAGCACTTTTACCGGCAGCGTGATGTCGGAAAGCGCAACCGCGCCGATGGTGCCCTGTGTGGTAGCAGCGCCGCCTGGTGCAGTTGCCGGTGCGTAGGTGAATGTCGTTGAGCTTGGAACAGACAGCACTACCACAGTGCCGTTGTACGCCGCAGGTGCAACGCCGCTGATTTTCACGTACTGACCAGCAGTAAGGCCGTGCGCTGATGCGGTTGTCGCCGTCGCCACGCCATTGGCATAGGTCACAGCAGTTGTCGCAATATCAGAGCCAGCGAAACCGGCCGCCGCCGCAGTTGTGATCTGGTTGTTTACGAAGTCCCAGGCCAGCTGAGTTTTCACTGAAGCGCCAGAAGTGCCCAGCGCGATAACCTGCGCAGATGCCTTCAGCGGAACGCGCATGTTAGAGCCAAGGCGGTAGTACGAAACGCTCATGCCGGAGGCGTACAGCGGGACCGGCGACTGCGGAGTGGTCAGGCCGTTGTGAGCCTGATTGAAGACGGTGAAGCCTTCCAGCTCGGCAACAGATACAGCGCGACGGATGTATGACCCACGCGGGCTTGAACTGGTACCAGGCAGAAGCTCAGCAACCGGCAGGCCGCCCCAGAGAGGTTTGGTTTCCGTTGCCGCCACGGTGCCCGCTGCCAGGTTGAAGCGGTTGGCCGGGTCATCCAGCGCCACGCCCTGAATATAACCGTCGGACTGCACACCGAAGGAGCCCAGCGCGTTCGTGGTTGCCATCGGGTTAAGAGATAAGTTAGCCATGCTTGAGAGCTCCCGTTAAGCCTGGTTGTTGAAACTGGTGACCTGACGCTTGCCGGACTGGAACGGAGCCCAGGTGGCAGCAGGATCGCCTTCGAAAGTGCTGATCTGGCGACCGGTCGCATCAGCGCGTTTAATTTCGCGCAGCATGCCAGGGCCAACAGACAGGCTTGCCGATTTCTGCGCGTCGGCGTAAATCGTCTTCTCGGCCACGCTCAGCAAGGCTGAGTCAGCGATAGAGGACAGGTCGACGGACTTGAAGTCAGGCGAATGCTCCTGAAGCTGGATCATCAGACGGCGGCGATATGCCAGCGGCTTTTCACCAGACAGCGGAACCGGCGCGCGCTTGCCGAAGCAGGAGAACACGCTATCGGCCTTCACCTGTGCATCGGCGACTTCGTTACGCTCTTCATCGCTCAACTCGGTTGGGATGCGGGAGCGCAGGTCTGCGATCTCCTGGCGCAGCTGAGAGTCAGCCTTTTCTTTCGCCATACGTTCTGCCTCTTCCGCGTCGGCCTTCTCTTTGGCTTCGGCGTCTGCTTTTTCCTTCGCGGCTTTCTCTTCCGCGTCAGCTTTGGCTTTCGCCTCTTCGGCCTCTTTTGCCTCAGCATCAGCCTTTTCTTTCTTGGCTGCTTCTTCGGCATCGGCCTTGGCTTTACGGTCTGCTTCTTCTGAGTCAGCCTTAGCCATGCGTGCGTCGAGCGTCTGGTTAATCAGCGCTACGATTTTTTCCTCGTCCATCTTTTCAGTCTCGTTTGGAATGGAATCAGATTTAACACCAGTAGGGGCAAGGAGCTTGTCCCATACGCCCTGTTCACAAATTGCAACGTGGTCGAGCAATACCGGGGAACCTTCCACCAATAGAGGCTGACCGTCGATTTTGATGATTGAGTCTTGCGCTTCGCTGTACGTGACGGTTGGCGAGGTACTCAGCTGCCGTGTCGCCATAATTTCGGCGGCTTCAGCGTCGTACACCCGGGCAATAGCCCAGACCTCGCCATTATCAGCAACCCAACTGTTCGTCAGGGTGCCGATAACACGCTTCGCAAATTCATCGCTATCGAGCTTGTTTTTCTCCGGGTGCAGCCAGATAAGCGGTACACCGGCAACTCGCTGGAGAAACTCTGGGGTGAGATAGTCGTCCGGGTTACGGAAGGCCATCTGTTGATCTGCAGAGCGCCAGGTAACCCCTGTTCCGGTTACCCGGATGGCGAACATCCACATGTTGATAAAGAATTGCGGGCTGCTTAGCGTCCCGTCAGCGATGAGCGCGGCCACCTCGGTTTCATTGAGCTCCTGCTGCGCCAGCATCTCAGCGAAGGGCTGGTGAAGCGGCTTGGGCAGATCGTCAATGTGGAACCATCCGGCAGCCAGCGATTCGTCGTCAAGCTTCGCCTCGAACCTCTCCGGCACCTCGGCGCGAAACGTCAGATAATCGCCATATACGCTGTGAGGGGTTAGTGGGCCATCGTACTGATAACCCACCTCCTCCAGCACCTCGCGGCGTGCGGCATCAATAGCCAGTTCGCCAGGCTCTACCGTTCCGCCAGGCTGGCACCACGTGCCATCATCCGAGCGCTGGATCAGGAAGACGAACTTACCCTGACGGAACATTATCCCGCTGCCAAAAATAGCCACGTTTTAATGCTCCTATGCTGCTTTCTTCATCGACTCCATGAACTTCTGCCCCTTCTGGGTCAGCATGTATTCAGGAATGCTTCGGATGTTGTAGATGTAGGTCACGTAGCACTGACAAAAAACCTCTTCGCCAGGCTGAGTGATTTCGTCCAGGTAACCGGCAGGCCCGGCTTTCACGTACCCGTTTTTTTGCGCCCAGTTCCCGCGAATCAGGTAATACAGCTGATCGCGTTCCTTGTGGTCTTCCCGGAAGTCATAACCCGGCCGCCGCCAGTGGCTGTGCCATATCGCTGCAATCGCGTTATTGCTCGTTGCGATCACGTTGTCGATGTTGGCTATCAGCTTATGGTTCTGGTCGATCATCACCCGGCGCGCTTCATAGTCCACCTTCTCGGCGGCCTTCTGAATGTGCGCTGCCGTCTCCCGCATTGTTCCCTGAATGCCGGTCAGCGCAATGCTGTCGGCTGAGGGAATGCTGCTGGCCCAGCCGCTAAATCGCGACAACGTAGTGTCGATGGCTTTTTTGCGATTGAGTTGGATTAGGTCAGCGCTGGCGAGGATCCGCCTGTCGAGTTCCGTCCTCAGCTTCGGCTCAAGGTAGTTGAGCGTAAACCGGGATATGCCCTGGTGGCGCTTCAGCGCGCCAGCGCTACCAACCTGCAGGTCGTAAGCTTTCGTCAGGTTGCGGGTGACCATCGCCATGTAGTCATCGGCGGTTTCGCTTTCGGCGGCCTGGCGGATAATCGCCTGCCAGCGCTCCAGCTCTTCCCGGGACGAGTAGCCGTTGCGGAGAAAGAACTTCACCGCGTCTCTCACTGTTCGGGTGAAAGTGTTCATAGCATCATCCCGCCGCCTGGTTCTTCAGCTTTTGGCGGCTCCGGTGGTGGGTTATCTTTCAGTGAGTCATAATCGAGGTTAAGCCGCTGAGGGAAGAGGTTCTCGTTGGCATTGGCGTTCTCACACGCCCACTCGATAATCGTCGCGCGGTTCTCAGGATCTGCTGTGAGCTGAGGCAGCAAGGTTTCCAGCATGCTCACGATAGCCTTGAAGCGCGTCTCGTCGACCTTCACCTTTTCGCTTTCCGGCTCTTTCAGGGAGGACGGCCAGCGATATTCGAAGTTGTTTATCCAGCTCGCGAAATACACGCTGTAGGTGTTTTTCAGCTCCGGGAAGTCAGCACGCAGCGACTGGAAGAACTCAATGCTCCAGGCGCGGTACTGGCACACGCGGATGAAGAACGCATAAAGCGGGTCCAGCCACTCGCGGATGTTGTCGATGTACACCGCCACGGCGCGGGCATCTTCAGTGCCTTCACCGAAGCCCTGGGCGAATGTCTCAGAGTTGAGGATGATCGCTGGCATGTCGGCGGCGGCGGCCACGTTCTCGAGAATGTGCTTACGCGCAGAGTCGAGAGGCTTTTCCAGGTTGCTCAGGTCGATTGACTCGATGTTGTCGCTCTCGCCGATCTGCAGGACCTCTCCCGTCTTCCCGCGCTTAAGCATCATGCGCTTAATGCCGCTGAGCTTCTGCATCATGTTGTTGACGACGGAGCTTGGCCCCTTGATTTTCGTCACCAGCAGGCCGCCTTTCACCGCAACCATATCGTCTGTGCGCATGGTCTGGATGAAAGACTTCAGCGGGTAGAGCGCTCGCTGGTACACGCTGCGCCCGGTAAAGCCGAACGCCGCCGGGTTGTATGCGAGGTAAATCGGATCCTCGTTCTGCACGACGACACAGCGCGATTTGTGATACGGCTTGCCTGCAACCCGGATGCCGTCGACTTTCTGGAAGTCCTGCGCGTTCGGGTCCTGATTCAGCACGATACTGCCGGCGGTGTTCAGCGGGTCGAGAATGTTGAAGCTGACGTTGTGCTTGTACAGCGTGCGGTAGTCCAGCGATTCATTTGGCTCCTGGTTATCCACCAGCATTGCGATCGCTGATACGCCGTAAATGCGGGCAATGCGTGCGGCGTTGGCGATGTGCTGGTTCGCACCCATCGCTTTCCATTCGCGCTCGAACGCGTCGCGCAGGCGCTGCTCAAGCCCATAGGACTGGGCAACATGCACGGTGCGCGGCTCATTCATTGCCATTTTAATCGGGCGATCCACCATCTTGCCGCCCAGCGGGTGGTAGAGGTAAACCGTTTTGCAGGTCTGATAGCCAGCCGTAGAGCCGGGCTGGATGTCGTCACTGTCCAGCAATGCCATCAACTCTGAGTGAGAGCAGCTGCCGATTTCGAAATCGTCTTCGTTCATTGGTTCTCTCGTCAGATTGCGTCGCCGCTGCCGAAGGCGATGATCAGCCCGTAGGTGTAATCATCGAGCAGGTCATCGGCGCGCTTATGCGCTTTCTTGTCGGCAAGGTGGAATCGGGATACCTGCTTGTGCAGATGGTTTGCTGTTTCGCCCTTGAAGACGGCCGTCTTCTCGTAGGCGTGACGGGATATTTTCGCCAGGCCGCGGTAGTGATAACCGGAGGCCATAATGGCGCGCTCGTCCTTTCCTTTGCTGGTCAGGGCAGACTCAATTTTGTTGACCGGCCATCCCAGGCTTTCGCCTTTCTGCAGGAGGATGCTGCCCATGCTGGCGTCTTCGATAAAAACGCCCAGGCTGCCGTTGATGGCAACGCACTGCCCGGAAAGCTCGTTGAGGCGGTCGAACACCGACGGCATCCACGTTTCCAGCAGCGCGCCGTCAATCTGCACCACATCCCAGTCGAGAATGGTTAGGCGCTGAATACCGGGCCTGGTGTCGACGGCGTAATACACCACCGCCGTGCCGTCATGCTCGGATCCACCTTTTACGGCGGTATCCATGACAGCAAAGACGGCCTGGCACATTTCAGGGTAATCGACAGGCTGATCCTGATTCTCACCCTCGAACCATTTGCGGACGTCGAACAGCGAAGCGGCGGACCAGTCGACGAACTCGGCCAGAAACTCCTGGCGGAAAACGCGCGGGTCGTTGTTGGCCTTCTCCTTCTCGAGTTCTTCCGGCGGAACGAACGGGTTGGAGGATGTCGGCGCGTGATGCTCGATGAATCCGAGATTCTTGTCGTGGCAGATGGCATAGAAGAAGTTCTCTTCGTCCACCCCATCAGGCGTTGAAAATACGTAGGCCCGGCCTTTCGTCGTCAGCAGCGTTGGCTTAATCGACTTTGGCCAGATCTCCCTCAGCATCTCCGGCGACTTGGTAAACGCCGCCTCGTCTATCAGGATGATTTCGTATTCACGGCCACGGCCCGCCAGTTTGTTGTCGTTGGTGACCCAGAAGTCAATCTTCCCTCCGTTCTTCAGCAGCAGGCGCTTCTCCTGGCGGCTGAAGCTTTTCTTCAGCGGCAGCAGGATTTCTTCGAGCTTGTCGTAGATCTCCTGATACTGGCGATACTCAGCTGTGAAGATACCGACGCGGCCGCCGAGCTCAATGTCCATGCCCGGACGCTTAAAAGGCGCTGTTGCGTAAGTAACCGCGGCGCTGGACAGCATGAAAGTCTTACCCCAGCGTCGGCCACACCGGACAGCATGCAGCTGACCTTCCCAGGAATCGGACCAGACCTTTAACTGCCCGTCATGCAGAGTCGGGAGGTAAATGTCGGCCATATCATCTTCCAGGTATCGGCAGGGTATTGTGTACGACGATCGCGTTGTCGCTGTCGCCGTCCTTCATGATGTCGATTTCCATTTCCACTTTCTCAGTGGCGCGTTCGCGGTAGGCGGCATCGACCCGTAGCTTCTCTATCGAGCCTTTGGTGTACTCCAGCGACTCGATGCGCTGCGTATTTCGGTGCATCGCCTTTTCAGCAGAGGAAATCAGCGAGTGCAGATCCTTCGCTTTGTCATCATCGGCCAGCTCCAGCTCAGCCTGCCAGCGCCCGATATTTTCTGCCGCCTTCAGGTTCGCAGCGCGCAGCCAGAACAGCTCATCGTCGAGAGTGAGCAGCTTCGCATCTTCTGTGATTGCGTCAGACAGAAGCATCCTGCGGCCATAGCCACCGTGCTTCAGTGCATTCTGGTTGCCAGGCTGGAAAGCGTTAGTCGGCGGTGCAGTGCGGGATCCGCGTATCGGTTTCGCGTCTCGGGAATTTTTGGCGCTGCCTGTTTCACGGGCGGATTTTTTGACCTTCCCGGATTTGCTGGCCTCGCCCTTTCCCTTTTGCGAATTCGCATTTTTTTTCGCAGATTCTTTCTGCGATTTCGCACCATACGACGTTACTTTGATGTAGCGTTTCGCAGAGGCGTAATTCAGTCCCTGAGCCTGGCACCAGTCTTTGGGGGAAATACCTGTTTTGGCATGCTCGGCGAGGAACTGGTCTTGCAGTGCTCCCCAGTCCGGTTTTGCCATAATACTTACCTCACGTTGACATTATCGAAGCCCCTCAGTGAAGGGCTCCTGTAATGCCCTACTTAACAGTTTCGATGGTTGAGCCGTGAGAGTTCATCACGTAAACCTGGTCACCCGGATAGATGAACTGGTAACGGATGCCATCAAAGGCGCGCTTCTTTGCATGCTCAGGACTTTCGAAGTCTTCAATAAGGACAGCGATGGCATCATGGTCCAATACGCCATCGCGCTCACTGACAATCAACTCCTCTTCCTGAAGTGCGTGTTTGCACTCTGGGTCGGCATACACATCCGGGAGCCAGATAGCAAAGTCAGGGTTAGAGTGGTCATTTGTAAGCTTGAGGATGTCGTCAAATCTTTCTGAGTCAGGTCGAGCTACTGTGAATGTAGGCAACTCGCAGATATGGGTTACACCATTGATAATGGTTTTTACAGTGAACATTGTTACTTCCTTCTTCGTCTTCTGGTTACAACAAAAATCCCCGCTATTGCGAGGCTCGTTTCTTCTCTGCTTCCCGGATGTCGGCCTTGTCGCGATTGCACTGCCCCAGGGCAGAAAGCAGGCTGACATTCAGGTCCAGGCTTTGGCCCCATGACATGGGGTCCGGCATTGCCGGTTGCGGCGTCTCAGCTGTCAGGTTTACCGGGAGCGGCACCACCGGCACCTTGATGTAAACCGTCCGCGTATTGTTGCAGCCGCTTAACTGCGCTATCAGGAACAGGACGGTGAGCACAGTCATCGCTCGCAACAGCAACCTTGATATCTGCCGAGGCTCCCGATGCGTCCAGTGCGATCTGCTCTTTTGCATGCTGATTGGCCTCAGAGATGGTGTTGAAGATGGTCATGGTGGTCAGGACGTTAGAGGTCACTGACTCAGCGGCGTTAATCTGCTGCTCTGCGGTTTCCGCTCGCGCCTGCTGCTTGCTGGCGGCGTTGTGGTAGTGCATTGCCAGCCAGCCAAGGCAGACAATCAGGCAAGCCACAACCGCGGTGATGATGGCGGTAAGGCGGCTCATTTCTGGCCCCACATGCAGACTTCGCGCTCAATCTCCCGGCGGGTTACCAGACCTTTCCACTGTTTGCCGCCAGCATAAGTCCAGCGCATCAGCTCATCGCATGCGCCCTTCTGGTCGCCCTGGTTGATTTTGCGCAGCAGAGTGGAGGTCTGGAAGTTTCCGGCGCCTACGTTATAAGCGAACGAGTACAGAGCCCCACGCATCGTTTCGGGGATCGGCTTCTGGATGTACGGGTCAATCTGGCGGGCGACGGTGGTCAGGTCTTTATTGAGCAGCGCACGGCACTCTGATTCGGTGTACGTCTTCCCGATTTTTACGTCGCTTCCGGTGTGACCGTAGCAGACAGTCCAGACGCCGATCACATCCTGGTAGGGTTTGTATCTCACACCCTCAAGGCCATCGTTACCGGTTGGCCCGGTGATTAGCGCAGCGGCGACGGCAATCGCACTCCCGGCACCGAGAACGCTGTTTCGCAGTGCTGGGGACATTATTCACCTCGCGCGGCCTTACGCCGATCTTCTTTAATTTTGAAGTACAGGTTCGTCAGGAAGGTCAGGAGGCCAAACATCAAGCTACCCATGACGCCAATCGCAGCCCACTGTTCCGGCGTGTATCCATCAAGAAGCCTCTTGAACCAGAACAACGCGCTACCTCCTGATGCGCCATAGGAGATACCAGTCGTTAGTTTGTCCATTCGATACATACTCTCACCTCGCTGTATGCGGGTGCTGTTCGTGTAGTGGGGAAGGCCGTCAGACACGATAGCTACGGGGCATCTGGAATTGATTGTCTGCGGCCGAAATAAAAAAGCCCGCGACAGGCGGGCAATATGGGGGTAAGGCAATGTCGGCTCGTTGGCCGAATGGTCCCAGGCAGTGGGTTCTGGTGCCGGGCAAAGGAATCGAACCTCTGACGCGCAGCTTATTTCCAGGTTTCGCCATTTAAGGCTGAAAGCACTGTTTGATGTGTTACACCAAACATTCTCCCTAGCCCTCTGGCTCCATAAACCTTATGACGTGGAATGTAGTTTTCTCTGATGAACTGGACGCTGTCCATTGTTAGCTTACTCATACCATTCAGCTCACCAGCTACTAAGTAGCTAAGGTCAAATTTGGTTTTCTGAATGTGGCATGCAGAACATAGTAGTTGGCACTTTTCAACCTCAGCATAAAACACCGAATCTGCGTGATAGTGCATCTCGCTTACATTTGCTGATTTGGTGGAAGGATCTATGTGGTCAAACTGAAGCGAATCTTTGGATCCGCAACTCGCGCAACGACCACCCAACTTTTCCATGGCCTTAGCAAGCCTAGCCCTTCGATTAAGATAGTAATCTTTGCTCGGCATTTTCCACCTCTGCCACTGAACTAGACCGGCGAATTTGGAGCATCTGGCGGGGATCGAACCCGCATCTTCTGGTTGGAAGCCAGACGTAATTCCCAAACTACGACAGATGCAGAATTGGCGGGACAGGAAGGATTCGAACCTTCGACCATTCGGTTAACAGCCGAACGCACAACCGCTGTGCTTCTGACCCTGAAACGAAAAAGCCCCGCACGATGGCGAGGCTTCGAATTCATTCATGTTACACACAACACTGGCAACATATACGAATTATTTTGCTCATTTGTTCATTAAATTGCAAGCACGTTGTGTGATTTATTTGCAATTTTCATCACATTTTCGCGATCGTTAAACGCATTTTGCAGCGGCTGGTATAAACAGAACAGTGAAGCATTGATGATTTGCTTCACCTCTCTGCGGATTGTCGAGATGCTTGGGTGTTTATACTGATTGCCGCCACGAGTCTTCATCAGGCGAGGCTTACTTACTGCATGCTGCCATGATGCAATTCGGATCTCGCTGGAGTTGCAGACGTAGTAGGCGAAGATAACCCGCCAGGCATTTTCATCCACATTCTTCAGGTAGTGGCGAATGACAGCATCAATGAGCATCCCGTCATCATCACTACATACCGGCCGTGATGCTTGCTGGGGCTCGACGGTAGCCATGAATCTGGCAATCATGTTGATCATCGCTTTATCAATCTTGCCGGTCTGGCACCATGCGCCCCACAACTGGAGCCACTGGTCTACCCATTGATGCTGGTCGTTGGTTAATTCCAGTTTCATTATGCGGCTTCCTTCTGTGGCTGGTTGGTTTTGGTCTGGCTGTGCTTTGCTACTGGTGGCATGCTGGCGCGCTTAACGCTTTCTGCCTGGTATCGCAGGAAGTCGGCGTGGTTCATGCGGCCTCCTGTCGGCGGGCCCGGCGTTTTTCCAGCGCGCGGGCTTTACGGGTGAAAATGGATTTGATGCGCTGCAGGTATGGGATGTCGAACCGGCGGACGTAATTGTCGTTGTTTATCGCCTCAACTTTTTCGGCACCGATGCGCTCAATAAGGCCCTGTTCAAATGCCTTTTGCGCGCCGTCCCGATCCCGGTTGCAATAGACGCACTGGGCTGCGGTATTGTGAAGGTTGAAAGCCAGGTGCGCCGCTGCGCCGCGGGTGCGGTAGTGGCCGCAGTCCATGGTTCCGCCAAACTTCTGCTCCGGCAGCCTGCCGCAACTGATGCACGGCTTACCTGCATCCCTCAGACGGACGTACCGGTTGAAAGCCGCCTGCGCTTCGGCCCTCCACTGCGGTTTCGTTTTCAGCGCCACCTTTCTCGCTTTCAGATCCCGGCGTTCCGCGCGCTCTTTCTCTTTGCGTTCCTTGATGCGTTTCGCCGCGGCCTTAACCCTCTCCTTCTCGCGTTCTTCCATCGCGAGGATTGCGCCATGTTCCGGGCTACACCAGCGGATCCGGATGTCGTGGAATTTCGGCACGAAGTATTCACCGCATACTTTGCACTTACGGCGGGATGGTTTACGCATGGGAACCACCTTGAACCTGTACCAGTGTGAGGTTTCCGCAGAACACGGCACCGGTATCGATGTACATCTGGTTGGCATACTTCAGGGGCTGGCGAGCTGGAGTGTGTCCGAAGATAAATAGATCAGCACCGGCTATCGGCGAGACAATGCCGTCCTGAGCGTCGCTAACCCGATCGCGATTCCAGATGACCATGTCTTTCGGGACCGGCTTGTCGAACGCATATTCGTTATGCGGGTAGTCAGCGTGGCAGATAACGACCTTCCGTTCAGCGGTAACCAACTCGATGATGAGTGGCAACTCAGCCGCTTTATGGACCAGAGCCTTAGCCAGCACCTCTTTGTCATAGTCGAGATTGAAGAACCAACCGCCACCGTTTACCAACCAGTGATTGACGTCCCCATACTCCGATAGCCCATCAATCATCATCTGCTCATGGTTTCCTCGCACAGCCCGGAGCCAAGGCATAGTAATCAACTCCAGGCACTCGACGTTTTCCGCGCCGCGGTCAACAAGGTCACCAACCGAAATCAGCAAATCACGCGCCGGGTCGAACGAAACTTTTTCGAGCTCATTCATCAGCAGCGTGTAACACCCATGCAGGTCGCCTACGACGAAGATATTGCGCCAGTCAGCGCCATTAATGCGTTGATACATGCTCATGCGGATTTTCTCCTCGCCGCGAGACGCAGCCATTTCTGATCCACCAGGCGGGCGGTGTAGTCTTTCAGTGTCGGGATGTCGGACGGCTTAACCACGGACTTGCGCTGGCGGCGAGCCGGAACGCGGAAGATTTCGTTTGTGATGACGCGGGAAAGTGGGCTACTCATTGCGCTCACCCTCAAATCGCCAGTTATACCCTTTATGGTAAGATGAGTGACCTGCGCAGCACCTGCTAATGCAGCCACTGTCGAACCCATCACGAACCGCATCCATAGCGGCAGCGTAGCGAACCTCTTTTCCTGTAACACGGCATGTGGCAATTACCGCTTTACTTGCGTTGTGATCCTCACCGAACCTACCGAGCTGATTTGGGATAACACCAAGATCGCTATAGGCATGGCGAAGATTGTTTGACGGAGTTGTCCATTCAAGGTTTTCAGCGCGGTTATCTTTTTTGTTGCCGTTTTTATGGTTAACAACTAATCCGTCGTCGTAACCGTCGCAAAATGCAATGGCGACAAGCCTGTGAGCTGCATACTTTTTGCCGCGAATCTTTATCTGAAGGTAACCAGTGGTATGCACGTCAAACGGCTTCAAGTCCTTACCTTCTAAAACCTTCTTGTAGCCACTCATCACGCTAACGGTGCGCGTTAAGGATCGGAATCGACCATAATTACTGACTTCATAATCGCTTGATATAGAAGTTTTTTTCCAAATCTCTTCTTCAAACATGGTCGTGTCCTTTTGAGTGATATTCGGAGTTGGCCGGGATCCGCAATTTGATACCGCGTTCAGCACACCAGACTTCAATACGGCGCAGGTAGAAGGTCATTTCTTCGGTGTCGAGTAGCTTGGTGGACTTCACCATCTTGGTTTCACCAAGAACGGTTACAGGCTTGGCGGGACAGAACATATCCTTCAGGAACTCGTGAAGGTCTTCTTCGGTTAACTTGCTTTCGGAGTAGTGGTTGACGGCAGATGCAACGTCGCTATTCCACATCCAGAGAAGAGAATTTTGGGAGAGGCTGCGCTTGTCTTTCCAGGGCTTGATGATGAGGCGATAGCAGTCGCCAGATTCCAGCATTGGCTGTATCTGCTGCCCGATGGCGGAAAAGTTGGATTTGTGCAGACGGATGCCGTCTTTGTTCATGCTCATACGGCCTCCTTAACGGAAACCGCAGAATGCAGAAAATCGCAGGTGCATTTCTGCATCTGTGACAACGTGGAAAGTTCAGATTGTGGTCGCATTTAAGTCCCCTTAAATGCGAAGAAGTCACCGCCGGGTGTTCAGTCCTGCGGTGACTTAATTATGGCTGGCTGATAACGAATAATCAAACGTTGCTTGACGTTTAGTTATGCGTCGAATGGGTTAGGCATCGCGCTTCTCCTTGGGTGGTGCATCTAACATGACGCGCTCCATGCGGCGACCACATGCCAGGCGAACTTTGCGTGCAACCTTCTCGATCGCCAGTGCAGGCTTACCGAGCAGTGAGCACAGAATCAGGTTCGGCAGCACCACGGTGATTACGTAGCGGTTGAAGGTCACGGCTTCACCTCCTGCTGCGGCGCTTCTGGTGCGGCGGCGAGCATTTTCGAGTAGCAATGCACTGTATTCAGCCAGAACCCAACCACCGATTGTCCAGCACGCAACATATCTTTTGTTGGGTCAATCGGAACAAGTTTCCATCCATTAGGAATTGGTGGAGTATTAACGATTTCATCCTGAAGCGCGGCAGCAGCTCGCTCCAAAAGCTCAGGTGATTTGATCTCTCCTTTTTCTCGAAGATATTTAGCTCTACCAGTAAGCATGCAAATAAAATCATCTGGAGACTTGTAAGCCGTCGTTACAGGTTCGGAACCCTGAAGCATGGCGGCGCGATAGGCGTTCCAGCCGACAGCTTTTCCGTGTTCAAACGCGCTGTCAAAGTCATCATCCATTTCCATCGCAGCGGGCACAGATACCGGCGCTGGCGGGGCGGTGTAAAGAGCAACCTCTCCCTGATGACGAACTGTAAGCATTCCGCCTACTTTTATCTTTTTGCGCATCAGGTCTACATCATCAGCAAATGCAAACCCAATCGGCTCCGCTTCGAGCGATGCCAGCGCTAGTTTCATCGCTGCCAACGCCATGGCCGCATCTTCGTTTACAACGCCGAGCATAGAATCGCGCTCTTCTTCAAGCTCCGCGATTGTCCTGAGGAGCCATTCTTTGGTTAATTCAGTCATAACCCTAATTCCCCTTGATGCTGACTTTGACACCAACCTTGCGAATCTCATCGGCGCATCTGTTCACGATACTCCGGTGAAACTCACAAAAAATTTTCGCCGACTGTGGCCCTAATGGGTGAACATCTTGCGTACTCGGCAGTACAACCTCCCGCGCCTCCAGCTCAGCAATCCTCTTGTCTTTGGCTTCCAGCTCATCCAGCAGCGCCAGCACGTCGCGAGTTTCCACGAACATATTCGGGTCGAAGTTATCGACAGCTTTAGCCGCGGCTGCTTTCAATTTGTCGATGTTGGTCATTGGGCGGCCTCCTTGCGAATCTGCTCCCTGAACAAGCGGGCTGAGACGATGATGTCTCTGATGCGTACTGATTTTTCGTCGAACTGCTCACCACCGTTTTTAATATGCGCATCCAGTTCTGCACTGTGATGCCGAATGAAAGCGTTGAGGTCATGCGCCCGCACTTCAGCCAGGAAAGCATCTAAAGCAGGCGCTTCGCGTTTCGATGGCAGGTATGTGCCAGGATGTTTCAGGTCGTACACTTCCCCAGCCAGCGCCGCGAATGTGGTTTCAACCACATTAAGCAGGGTCGTAACTTCCGCGGGCGACATGTGCTCACCGCAGTCGGCATTCATCCTGGCGTTTTTAATCAGATCTTCGTATTTGTTGCTCATACCCCTACCCTCCCCCAAACCATCAATACTCGCTTCATCGCCGGACTGTTGCGGCACTCCTGAAATATTCCGTTGGTGCAGCTGCGCGCGGTGCCATCCTGCTCTTCCGGCGTCGCCAGGCGATAAGTCACCGTTCGCCAGACCTTGCTCACCCGGACAATCTTGCGGGCCCGCTCCAGGTCGATAGCGTTCTTCGTGATGCAGTTGATGGTCATGCCGCACTCTGTGGCCACATCCTTCGCGGTGAAGGTCCGGTGCGTTTCGAGATAACGCAGAATTGCCTGTTTGCCTTTCATGCTGCCCCCTTGGAGCGGTAAGAATCCCAGGTGAATGAGAGCGTGCATCCGCCGCCGTCGCTCATGCGATCAAGAACGCGTTCGCCGATGAATGCAGACAACTCCTCCCTGGTCTGGTTGCTGATCAGGATGGTTGGCTTCATCCGCTCATATCGGGTGTTGATGATTTCGAACATGATCAACTTCTCGGCGTCGCTTCCGAACTGCACGCCGACCTCGTCGATAATCAGCAGATCAGGTTTCGTGAAGTAACGGATCACCTCATCCTCAGTGCGGCTTGAACCTTTCGACCAGGTTGACTTGTACTCACGGGCAATTTTCAGCGCCGTGGTAAACACTGCAGAACTCTGGTGTTCTGTGATCGCATGCCGTGCGATAGCCAGTGCCAGGTGATTCTTTCCGGTACCTGGTTTGCCGCACATCACAAGACCGCCACCCTTCTGCAAACGCTCTGGCCAACGGCTTGCATATGCCTGGCACACCTTAAGTGCGCGTTTTGCGTCGTCGTTCACTGGCTCATAGTTCTGCAGCGTGCAGTTTTCGAAGCGCGCCGGGATGTTCAGTCCGTCCAGCAGGCGCTCGATGTTTCTTTTGCGGGCTGCTTCGTTGATGCTAATTCTTTCCGCCTGCAAGCGACCTAACTCCTCTTTGAGGCATTCAGGGCAGCAGCTTGGGCGCGGGGGAATTTTCACGACAGAGTTTAAGAAATGCCTGGTCCTGCATTCAAAGGGGCCATGCGTTTCGCAGTTCTCGGTGCTGATAGTTAGCTCGATATCTTCATGCTGAACTGGCGGCTGGCTCAGCTCAGCAATGCGTTTCTCAAGTTGATTGATTTTTTCATCCAGCGTCATGATTAGTCCCTCGCCCATGCAGGAATTTCAGTCTGGCCATAGTCCTTGCCAGCGAAGTTCTCAGATACGCGTGACGGAGTACGGGAAGGCTGCTTGGCGCCCTTAGGCTCAAACAATCCCTGCCAGCCGTTCGCAATGCTCTGGTTGATGATTTCTTCAGGCTGATATCCGCTGCACTTGCAACGCTCGAGCAGGTTGATGGCCTGGGTAACCGTCTGCTGAGACTTAATCGGTTTCTTCAGGTCGCGACGATAATCGACCCATGACTTCCAGACTGAAACTGACAGCCATTCAGGAAGGTCAACACCAGCCGGATCGAACGAAGCCGGTTTGGGGGATTTAGGGGGTTTATTAATATTGTCTTTATTGTCTTTTGTATGTTTGTCTTTTGTGTTTACCTGATTTGGGTAAGTGTCGTTACCTGATTCGGGTAAACTTTTCTTACCTGATTCGGGTAAATTTACCTCTTTCAGGTAAACTTTATTTTCTTTACCTGATTTGGGTAATTTCACCCATTCGCTGACCGCTTTGTTGATCCCCACAGTTCGCCCGATTTGGGTAAATACCCCACGCTTAACTAACGCACTTTTAGCCGCAGAGCATTTGTGTGGGAGAATGCCGGTCAGGGCAGACAACTGATCGTTACTGACCCAATCTGCCTTTTTGTTGAAACCGTATGTTTTTCGCATTACAGCCATGAAGACCAGCAGCTGATGCTGAGACAATCCAGCCAGCATGACAGCCTCCAAAAGTTCATTGGCGATGCGCGTATACCCATCATCAAGATCTGCCACGCGCGGCTCCTTAGGTGCCACGTCAGGCACAGGGAAATTGATTACTTCGGCAGTGTTTGCCATAATTGCTCCTGTGAATTGATCCAGTTAATTCCACCTGAAAGCCGTTGGTGTTACAGCACCGCGGCTTTCGCCCTTTCTGCGTTCATGCTTCAAAATCTCCCTTTACTCCATCCCTGTTAGAAATCAGGATGGCCAGCAGCAGCGACATATTCGGCACCAGGTTCTCCCGCCACCGGCTTACGGTTGATTTGTTCACGCCAGCTACTTCGGCGATCCTGGTGGTCCCAAGATCTGCTATTTGCCGCTGCACCCAGCTCTCAATTCGTCGTGCCTCCGCTTTGTTGCGTGTTGTTAAGGTGTCCATTTGCGATACTTCCTCTGATGTAATTGGTTATTGCCGCCGGTCAGGCGGCTGTTGATTTATTTGGCTCGTCGCCAAAGAGAAGCCATTCAGGCTCGCACTTAAGGGCGCGCGCCAGCTCAACAAGGTAACGTGGGCGTTTTGTTGTCCCAGCCTCAATGGCCTGCAGAGATTGCTGTTTCATGCCAGCCAACTTCGCTAGCTGGTCCTGAGACAGATTCATCTCTTCACGTTTTTGCTTGAGTCGTTGAGAAATTGTTTCCATATCTCCTCCACAGTTTTATCTGTATTCTCTGACAGTTATTTCTGTTTGTCAATTACAGTTTTAACTGTGATTATCAGGGAGGACAGAGAGAGGTATTTATGAGCCTTGCGGATCGCGTAAAGCAGAAGAGAATTGAATTGGGGTTAACCCAGGCAGAAGCAGCTGAAATGGCCGGTATTCGGCAACAGTCCTGGCAGAGCATTGAAGACGGGAAAACACTTAAGCCTCGGAATATAATTGGTATAGCCAAGGCTCTTAAATCCGATGCTGACTGGCTGATGAATGGCGGCGCTTTTATGCCGGTGGCAGAGGTTAACAGCAGGAGAGTTCCGTTGATAAGCTATGTACAGGCTGGTGCCTTAGCTGAAAAAAATCCCATCGAGGCTTTCGACGGAAACCTCGAGTATATTCTCACGGACTCTGATATCTCTGAATACACCTTCGCGCTGCGCATTGAAGGTGACTCAATGGAGCCTGATTTCAAGGCTGGCGACATTATCATCGTTGATCCAGAAGTTGAGCCGACGCCAGGTGAGTTTGTTGTGGCCAGGAACGGCGGCGCGCAGGCAACTTTCAAAAAATATCGCCCAACATACATTGACCCCATGGGCTGCCAGCACTTTGAACTGGTCCCTCTAAATGATGACTACCCTGTCATTAACAGTGATCACCAGCCATTGACCATCATTGGCGTTATGATTGAGCATCGCATCTACCGCAGAAAGCGATAGCAGAATCCCCTCCCCATAAAAATCACCGGCTCCGGCCGGTTTTTTTACGTCCAAACAAAAATATTTTCCAATCAAATACAGAAACATATGTATTTCACGCCATAAAATACAGTTTTGTCTGTTGACGATAATACAGTTTTATCTGTATCTTTACCCCATCGAAACGAAACATCGACAGCTGAGCGAAGTTAGCCAGCGGCGGACAGCAAGTCGCCTGCTTTTTAACAACATGCAGATTTACAGCGTCAATGACCTGTTAAGACCCCTACACGTAAACGTGCTGTATCACCGGGTGCGATCCGGTCGGTGAGAGAGTATCCCCGCGCGAGAGCGAGAACGGCGTGAGAACGGGCAACACTGGCAGGGAGTTGGCGCTGACCAATACAGGGAATGTTTTGGGGTGTGGTCAGTGAGAACGGCCTAATCGTGAAGAGGGCCCGGCTCATGCGGCTGGTTACCGCCCACACCACCAAAGCATTTCACAGCGCGTTAATAACAACTTATTGAGGTGAGGCAATGGATATTGAAATACCAAGCAGCTTCGATCCGGAATGGCAACAAGCAATGCTTCGTCAGTTAGCAGGAAACATCGAAGCTCTTAAGGAGCGAGAAGATGAATCTGAAGAAAACGAGCTTCTCAACGACTGCGAAGAGATTATCGAAGCTCTTCGTGAATATTCAGGGTATTGAGGTCGCTAAAGCGGCCTTTTTTGCGGGTAACTACAGAGGGTAAGGGTATGGAAGCATTGGTAGTTGAAAGAAATGAAGATGGTCACTGGACGCATCCGGACTACGCGGATCTGTTTGGTGATCGCGAAATAATCTCTCCTGACGAGTTCAGATCATTTTGTGAAAAACACGGCATTGAGTCCTCCATCGTTGAAATGGAGAACGATGACAACCAGACCGTAATCGACTCTTATTTCGAAGACGGAAACCCGAACATCAGCGGATGGGACCCATCGAAACCAGATGGTGATGGTTGGTTCATCGGTTCTATCCATGACACTGAAGATGGGCCGCTATGCGTGTGGTTCAGAAAGAAACAATAGACCCGCTCCGGCGGGTTTTTTATCGGCCATACATAGGTAGATTTTCGAGTCTGCCCATTTATGACAACCGGCGGCCATCCACCGCCCATTGAAACACTGAATAAATGCGTTGAAGTCTTGTATTAACCGTTCCGTTCGCCGCGATAAGGCCAAGAGGATTTATGACAATTGATTTTGAAGTGAATGCTACAGGTATTGATGTTTCAACAAGTGGTTACCGTGACCACGTAAATTTAGAAGTCCGCGGCGTGGAGCTCTCAGATCTTATCTCTGAAATTGAAGGGAAAGCGCTCTTTCAGGAAATCGATCTTGATGACTACATAGACTGGGCTGAGGCCGCTGGGCATACCGATGACATTCTGGATCGCCTTGACGCTGATGAAGTAATTGAGTGGCTTCGCAGGAAAGGTCATCTGGAGGCTGAGTCATGACAGTCATCCACAACGGCAAGCAATACACCGCCAAAAAGCTCAACGATAACGAGTGGCAGCTGACGTCGGTATCAAACCCGCGTGAAAAGTTGGTACTTAACCGCTGGCAGATGCATATGGCTGGCCTCCTGGTACAGGTTGAGGTGAAGGTATGATGCACCACTACGGAACCACCCCGCTCATTCGCCAGTGCGTCACGCCAGGCATGATGGCATTGCATGAAGGCTGCACCTATCGCGTCTCAGCAGTCATTCAGGAGCGCAAATGGGTGTACCTGCACACCGATGCAGAAATCATCCGCCTCAGTGACTGCGTGATTGACGTCCTTCTGGACGGTCACGGCAACCCTATCCAGCAGTAACCACCCTATTCAACCGATCGGCCTGGCCTAACCGGGCGGGATCTGCACATCCAAATTTCAGGAGAAACCATGAGCGAAGTAACGGACTTAACTGTCATCGAAATCAAGCCGGAACAAGCACCAGTGCTTTACGTAGCGGGCGGCCTTGACGCTTATCTCGAGCAAATCCGCCAGGCAGTAAACGAAGTGCCGGACCTGTCCACGAAGAAAGGCCGTGACCGTGTCGCTTCTCTGGCGGCGCAGGTGTCCCGCAGCAAGACGGCAATCGAAAAGCCAGGCCGTGAGTACCTGAAGCGCCTGAAAGAGGCTGTTCGACCGGCTGAGGCCGAAATTAAGCGATTCGTTGATGCCTGTGACGAGCTGCGCGATGCGACCCGCCGCCCACTCACCGAATGGGAAGCCGAGCAGGAACGCATTAAGGCTGAAGAAGCCATGAACGCGCTGCACGCCGAAGCGCTGGAGATGAACATCAGGTTCGATCAGGAGCTGGTTGCCAAGTTCGAAGCGGACCACGAAATGGCCCTGCTGATGAATAAGGATTTTGACCGTGACCGCGAAGAGCAGCGCCGTCTGGCGGAACAGGCTCAGCGTGAACGTGATGAGCAACTGAAACAGGAAGCGGCAGAACAAGCCCGCCGCGATGCAGAAGCGAAGCACAAAGCTGAGTTGGATGCAGCGGCACGCCGTGAGGCTGAAGAGAAAGCGCGTGCTGAAGCTGCGGAACGCCAGCGCATTGAAACGGAACAGCGTGCAGCTCGCGAGAAGCAGGAGGCGGAAGCCCGGGCGGAACGCGAAAAAGCCGCGGCGGTTGAAGCCGAGCGCCTGAAGGCAAAACAGGCCGAAGATGCTCGCCTGGCCGAAGAGAAGCGCAAAGCCGACGAGCAAGCCAAGCGCGAAGCTGACGTGAAGCACCGCATGACGGTCGGCACCAACATCGTTAACGCGCTCACCAGCAACACCAGCCTAACCCGCGAACAGGCTATCGAAGTTCTCACCGCTCTGAAGGATGACCTGATCCCCTGCGCGAAAATTCATTACTGAGGCAATCATGAACGCATACCTCACTTACGACCGCATCGAAGATCGGCGGTGGGTTGAGCAGCAGCTCACCGACGAGAAAGAGAAGTGGATCGACGACCGGGCGAAAGAACTGATCGCCATGTTCCCGAAATATGCTTTGCAAATGAGTAGCCTGTTTCTCCCAAAAGAAGCGCAAATGGCACTAGTCGGTGAAAAGGCAGAGGAAGCCTATAACGACTATGTCACACGCATCTGTTACGACCGCGCCGAAGAAGAGTGGGATCGCCTTCATCCAACCTGCCCGTTTTAACTTTGAGGGATTTAACAATGAGTACTGCACTTTCCACCATGGCCGGGAAACTGGCCGCACGCCTCGGCATGGATGCCGGTACAGACCTGATGAATACGCTGAAGAATACAGCGTTCAAAGGTGGCAACGTCACGGACGAGCAGTTTACAGCCCTGTTGATCGTCGCCAACCAGTACGGCCTGAACCCATGGACAAAAGAGATTTATGCCTTCCCAGATAAAGGCGGGATTGTCCCGGTCGTCGGCGTTGATGGATGGGCTCGCATTATCAACGAGCATCCTCAGTTTGACGGCATGGAGTTCTCTTACGACAAGGAAGAAGGCGCGTGCACCTGCAAGATTTACCGCAAAGACCGCAAGCACCCGACAATAGTCACCGAGTATATGGGCGAGTGCAAACGCAATACTCAACCCTGGCAGTCCCACCCTACCCGCATGCTTCGCCATAAGACACTTATCCAATGCGCGCGTCTGGCCTTTGGTTTCGCTGGCATCTTCGACCAGGACGAGGCAGAGCGAGTGATTGAAGGAACAACGGCAGAGGTTCATGCGGGCCATGAATCAGATAGCCGTCGCCAGGATCTGATCGCAAAAGGTGAGTCAGCCGCGCGCCTTGGAACCGTTAAGTATCAGGAGTTCTGGGTGGCGCTGAGCGCTGAAGAGAAGCAGGTGATCGGCGCAGTTGAGAAGCGACGCATGTATGACATGAGTCTTGCTGTCGACAACGCCGAACCTGTCAATGTCCCAGAGACGGAGGCTGAATGATGGAGCAACGTACACTAAAAGACCTGATGGTCTATAGCCCAAAATCTGGCGTTTTTACATGGATCAATCCACCGCAAGGTCATGAGGAATTGCTTGGTGAGCGGGCAGGCAGCCCAGCCAAAGGAAACAAGACCTACTGGTTGATTCAAATAAACGGAAAGAAATATAAGCGCTCACATCTTGCCCACTTATTTATGACGGGCAAGATGCCATCCGGTGTAGTTGACCATATAAACGGCAATTCTCTGGATGATAGATGGCTCAATATCAGGGACACCACATACGCCGTGAACGCCCAAAACAGGCTCGTTGGAAAGTCCGGAAGAAAACTTCCAATGGGCGTTAAGAAATTAAAAAGCGGCCGTTATTTAGCAAGAATTGGCGTTGAAAGAAAATCCGTTTCTCTTGGAACCTTCGATACCGTTGAAGAGGCTCGGTCGGCATATCTCATAGGTAAGGAGAAGTACCATGCTTCAGCGTTCGCCTGAATGGTTTGCCGCGCGCTGCGGCAAGGTCACAGCCAGTCGCCTGGCTGATGTCATGGCCCGGACTAAGTCGGGCTACTCCACCAGCCGTCAGAACTACATGGCCGAGCTGATTTGCCAGCGGCTGACCGGGAAGCTGGAGGAAGGGTTTTCGAATGCCGCGATGATACGCGGTACCGAACTGGAGCCAGTGGCGCGCGAAATGTACGCGCTGAATGAGTTCGATGCGGAAATCACTGAAGTTGGACTCATCGATCACCCAACCATACCCGGATTCGCAGCCAGCCCGGACGGACTTGTTAACGACGACGGGCTTATCGAAATCAAATGCCACAATACCTGGACCCATCTTGAAACGCTGAAAACTGGCGAGCCAAAGCGCCAGTACATGCTGCAAATGCATGCGCAGATGATGTGCACCGGGCGGAAATGGTGTGATTTCGTTAGTTTCGATGATCGCCTGCCGCCTGATCTCGCCTATTTCAAGAAGCGCATTCATTTCGATGAAGAGCTGGCGCGCGAAATCGAGTCTGAGGTTAAGAGCTTCATTGCAGATCTGGAATCTGAAATTCAGAAAATCACAGAGCGTGCAGCATGAAACGCACACCCTTCTACCGCAGGCCCGGGCGAACCGGGCAATTCTCGGGCCTCCGTGAGCGTGTTATCTGGATGATTCAGACGCGCGGCCGCCCGGTAACCGGTAGTGAAATCGCCGAGAAGTTCGGCGTAACGCTCATCGAGTTCAACCGGGTCGCCAACGGCATCACCCGCGGTTCCGGGCAAATAGCGCAAATTGTCGCGTCGGAAACATGGCTCAACGAGGACGGTATCTGCGACCGGACATTTAGCCTGGCCAGCAAGCCAAAGGTCGTAACGCCGCAAGGCAAATCACGCCTGTTCACCCGGCGCGCCATTGAGCAATCGCAGGAAGGCAGGCGGCAGGAGTGCATTGCTCGCGCCGCCCGCCGTCGCCGCCTGATTGCTCAGGGCCTCTACATTGACGAAATGGAGTCCATCCTATGACTCACGCTCACGACGACATCAGGGTTGGCACACTGCGCCTTCCCTTCATTGGTAACGGCTGGCTAATGCCATGGGGTGAAGTGGTAAGCAATCCATTAAAGGCGCAGAGACTCGCTGAGGAATATCGGGAAAGGCAGGAGGCCGCATGACACCAGAAACAGACAACGCCAGTATCAAGGCACTTATCACCAGGTCGCTAAAGCGGCCTTTTTTATTGATGGCGTTCACCTTCAACCGAATTAACAGACAGTTCCGGGAGCATTGACCATGAGCGATAAGTGTACATTGGATGGAAATCTAATTAATCGCTGCGACATGCTGGCTAAGGCCCTCGAGTATGGAAACCCATCATATCGTTCGAAAGGCGCGTTTATCCCTGAGCGAGTGAATTTCAACACTGGCAAGCCGGCAATCGATATTGCACAACTACACTCCGGCGAGTATGTCGGACGTGGAATCGCTATGAACTTCTGCCCCTTCTGCGGGGAGAATCTTAAGACATGGGAGCAGTGATTATGCCCGACATCATCGATACCGCAGCAGAGATTGAAGAGCTTCAGCGTAACGCTGCCCTTTCCGCTCACCGCATCGACCGTAATGCCGTTTCAGCGGAGCATTGCGAAGAATGCGGCGAGGATATCCCAGCGCCGCGACGCGCTGCCGTTCCCGGCTGCCAGACGTGCGCCAGTTGCCATGAGGAAATCGAATTGAGGAATAAGCAGAGGGGGCACCAGTGAAAGAGCGCGGAATGATTTTTAACGAGTATCAGGTGCGCGCCTTGCTTGATGGCAGCATGACGCAGGTTCGTCGGCCAATAAAATGGCGTCAGACTCGGGCTACCGAAATTGCAGAGCGCGATGACGGTAGCCGGTGGCCGTGGAGTGAGGATGCGGAAAATGTTTGCGATTACTGGCATCCATGCCCATTCGGTGCAGTAGGCGATGTTATTTACGTCAGAGAGTCATTTTCACGGCTCGACTCATTTAACTTCTTCGATCCCGCAGTGCCTCATGAAGTACCGGATTTCTGGTATTGGGCCGATGGTGATCCGGAATGGGGAGACTGGACGCGCCCACAATCTGGCGCAGTCATGCCTCGCGACGCCAGCCGAATCAGCCTAGAGATAACCGGAATCCGCGTAGAGAGACTTCAGGATGCCGATGAATCAGCCATGCTGAATGACCTTGGTGACATGCTCGAACACGACGAAACCGAAGCGGGTCGCGCCTTCAACCATGCTGAGCATTATGCGATCGCTGGAGTTCCGGTTGGTCTGTGTCCAGAAATGCACGGATTTAAAGCGTGGTGGGATAAGACAAATGGCGCTGGTAGTTTCGACTCCAACCCTTGGGTCTGGGTAATCGAATTTAAGGTGGTGCCCAATGTTCAGGATAATCCAGCCTAACACCTGGTACGCCGATCCCCACGGCGCACCCTGCAAAATCCTCCGCGCCACCCACGAAGTCATCCACTACATCCGCAACGGCCGCACCTGCATCGCCAGCATGGGTCGCTTTCAGCATGAATTCGAGCCGCTGACCAAAGCACA
>Ga0247725_1000302_pt1 | contig 44885 bp, 35 predicted proteins | sample OKSTACKMCFT3sol_FD_183021 | JGI IMG/M metagenome (GOLD analysis project Ga0247725, IMG submission 183021) | Subsurface sediment microbial communities from gas well in Oklahoma, United States - OK STACK MC-FT3-sol | ecosystem: Environmental > Terrestrial > Deep subsurface > Rock core/Sediment...
AATGAACCCAATAAACTGGGGGATGTCTCTTGGGTTAAACCGGGTAAATATGTCGGCATTTGGTGGGGGATGCACCTCAATGAAAACACTTGGGGCTCGGGTCCAACACACGGCGCAACCACCAGCGAAACAGAGCGTTATATGGATTTCGCCGCCAAATACCAGTTTGATGGTGTCTTGGTCGAAGGCTGGAACCAAGGTTGGGATGGCGATTGGTTCCATAATGGCGATCAATTCAGTTTTACTAAGGCCTATGATGATTTCGATTTACCCGCCATTACCGCCTACGGCGCGAAAAAAGGCGTGCGCCTGATTGGTCACCACGAGACCGCAGGCTCAGTCACCCACTACCGCAAGCAAATGAATGATGCCTTCGCCCTGTATGAAAAACATGGCGTGACCCAAGTCAAAACCGGTTATGTCGCTGACGGTGGACAAATCAAACGCATCGATGAAAATGGCATCACCCGTCACGAATGGCACGACGGTCAGTTTATGGTGGGCGAATATCTTCACAGCGTTACCGAAGCAGCCAAGCACCATATCAGCATTAATACCCACGAGCCGATTAAAGATACTGGGCTGCGCCGCACTTATCCTAACTGGATCTCCCGCGAAGGTGCCCGCGGCCAAGAGTACAATGCTTGGGGCAGCCCACCAAATAGCCCAGAACATACCGCCATGTTGCCCTTTACCCGCATGCTGGCTGGACCAATGGACTTTACCCCGGGGATTTTTGATTTGGCGCCTAAGGGATTAGATGCCGAAAATCGTGTGCAAACCACCTTAATGAAGCAACTCGCCCTGTATGTGGTGCTCTACAGCCCAATCCAAATGGCCGCCGACTTGCCACGCAATTATCAAAAACATCTAGATGCCTTCCAGTTTATTCGCGATGTACCAACAGACTGGTATCAAAGTATCGCACTGGCTGGCGAAGTGGGTGATTATGTGGTGTTTGCCCGCCAAGCCAAGGATCAGCAGGATTGGTACTTGGGGGCGCTGACCGATGAAAATGCCCGTCAGATCAAGGTTAAACTGGATTTCCTCGATCCAAACAAACGCTATCAAGCCCAGATCTACCGTGATGGCGCTAAAGCCGATTGGAAAACCAATCCCTATAATTATGTGATTGAAACCAAAGAGGTCAGCGCCAAAGACAGCCTAACCTTAGCCCTCGCCAGCAGTGGTGGCACAGCGATCCGCTTTAAGGCTCTTTAAATTAAGCAAAGTAATAGGGCGACCAAGATGGTCGCCCTATTAGGTTTGCAATGCGATTAATTTAACCTGAACTCGGGATAACGAGTGTCGAAAAAGTCTAAATTTAACAAACAAAATCAATGCCATAGATGATTATTTTGAATAAAAAAATCTTTTTCCCGACTGAATGCGCAGATTTTTGCGCATATCAAGGCGCTCTGTCGTACGCCATAGCGAGCTATGGTGAGACAGAGCAACGCAGAGAGGCTCGAAAAGATGCCTATTCAGCGGCGCTACTTATCCCGAGCTCAGGTTAATTTAAGGTCAACGCCACAATTTTAAGGGGATGATTATCATCGAATGACGGAAAATCCTCATGGGGATCGAGCCAAGTGTGATCAATCACACCTCGGCCTTGTTTTTCAACGCAGCGAACTAGACTATCAAACCAATCTTGACGGTCTACTTTGGCGACATTATTGCAACACACTATGGTGCCACCAGCCTTGGTTGATAATAATGCGGGTTTAAATAACCCTTGGTAATCATTAACTAAATCGACAATCCCGAAGGCACTCTTGGCATAACGAGGCGGATCAAGAAATACCAAATCAAATTGGGTTTGCGGCAATTTGGGGTAACTGGGTAATTTTTGGTTGCGGCGCCCTCCCACACTTAAACCAGCTAATTGGCGCAAAGCCGGAAACGCATCACTCTGCACAAACTCACATACCTCTGACACTTGGTTTAATTCGGCATTAGTTCGCCCTGCGGCGAGTGCAAAGGAGGAAAAGTCGACATTCACAACCCGTTCTGCGCCGCCCATGGCCGCAGCAGTGCCGATACCACAGGTGTAAGAAAACAAATTCAGTACGGTTTTATCTTGACTGTGTGCACGCACATATTCGCGGCCAATACGCATATCAAGAAATAGCAGCGGATCTTGTCCTTCGTGGCGTAGCTTAGTGGTAAATTTAATCCCATTTTCCTGCATCACCAACTCGGCACTGGCAATATCATCCAGTTCAGGGCTTAGCGCATTGAGCACCCGCGAATGGCCAGCGGAGCGGTCGTTATACACTACCGGCAGGGCTACTTCTTGGGTGAGCACGTCCACTACTTCAGCTAATTCCTCAGCGGTTAAGGTGTGGTGAAAACTCTGCACTAACCAATTATCGCCGTAGCGATCGACATTCAAGCCACTGACACCTTCGACCGTGCCATGGAACACCCGAAAACAATCGGTATGATCTTGTTCTGCTTGTAGTAAAAAATCATGGCGTTTAGCTAAAGCCGTCGATAACAGCGTTTGAATAGACATAAAAAGCGGGACTCATACAGCGGAAACCTGCGTAAGGTTTCAAGGGGAAAACGGCATGATAGCAAACTCAGCGACAAAATATCGGATAAATTCCCCCAGTATCCAATTACAGACTATGCAAGCGGAGCCGTTTTAGCTTAAGGCACTAAGTGAGGCAGCCCCTTTGGCTCACCCCTTCCCTTAGCGCCTACACCATTAGTAGCCGCAAACGACACCACTAGACTATGTCACTAAAACGATGCCTGATAAACGGGATAATCGATATAGCCAGCTTCACCGCCGCCATACAAGGTAAGCCTTGCATCCGCATCAAACTCGGTTAATGGCCAGTCATGGGCAAAGCGCGCGACTAAATCCGGATTGGTCACAAACGGCGTGCCAAAGGCCACAAAATCAGCATAGTGTTGGTCGAGTAAACGCTGAGCAGATTGCTTGGTTAATTTCCCCGCCACCATTATAGGATGTTGATACACACTGCGCACTTGCTGACGAAACGCGTCAGACACTTCCACATAGCGCGAGATGTTTTCAGAAAAATGCACATAGGCAAGATTCATCGGTTGTAGGTGTTGTAGCAAGGCGAGTGTTAATTGGATGATGTCAGGGTTGTCACCGGTAAATCCCTCGCCAATATGGGGAGATATCCGCACAGCGACTCTCCCTGATCCAATGGTCTGTGTAAGGGCTTGTAAGGTGTCGACTAAAAAACGCAACCGATTTTCTTGGCTGCCACCGTAGCGATCTTGCCGTTGATTACTTTCTAAGCGCAAAAAAGTATCAAATAAATAGCCATGGGCTGCATGCACTTCAACCCCATCAAAACCGGCTAACATCGCGTTTTGTGCTGCTTGCACAAAATCGCTGGTAGTCGCTTGGATGTCTTGTTCGCTCATCGCCTTTGGCTGCTGGGTTTCAATCATGCCAAAGCCACCTTCAGGCAATGGACCAAATACCTGATCGGGTATTTTTATTGCCGATGGCGCAAGAGGCTCAGCGCCAGACACACTCGAATGGCTGCGACGACCAACATGCCAGAGTTGGATAAATATTTTCCCACCTTCTTGGTGCACCGCTTCAGTGACTTTTTTCCAGCCTTCAATCTGTGCTGGAGTATAAATCCCTGGGGTCATTGAATAGCCTCTCGCCACCGCTGATACGGGTGCGCCTTCGGTAATAATCAATCCTGCGCTTGCTCGCTGGCGATAATAGGTGGCCATCATCTCGTTCGGAATATCCCCCGGCTGAGTACTACGTGAGCGAGTCATTGGAGCCATCACAATACGGTTTTTGGTTTCTAACACATGACCTTTGAATGCCTTGAACATACTTTCCCCTAGGCTTGATAAGTTGGATAGTCAGTTAACCCTTTTTCGCCACCACCAAACAGCGTTGTTGGGTCATGCTCAGCCAACGGATAGCCGTGTTTTAGCCGCTCGGGTAAATCCGGATTGGCAATAAAAGGTCGTCCAAAACCAATCATATCAGCCAGACCATCGTTAATAGCTTGCTCCGCTGTGTGAGCGTTGTATCGTCCGGCATAAATCAGCACGCCCTGATAAGCCTCACGCAATGCTTGTTTGAATGAGCGTGGCGTATCAGGTGCATCATCCCAATCCACCTCGGCAATATGTAGATAAACAATGCGATGTTTGTTAAGTAACGCAGCGGCAGCTGTATAGGTCAAAATCGGGTCCGCATCCACAGTACCATTGAGGGTCGTAAGGGGCGCTAAACGCACACCCACTCGCTCAGCACCAATAGCATCGACCAATGCCGTAACCACTTCGTCTAAAAAACGTAGGCGATTTTCAAGGCTACCGCCGTACTCATCACTACGGTTGTTGGCTTCGGAATCAATAAATTGGTTGATCAAATAGCCATTAGCGGCGTGGAGTTCAATGCCATCAAAGCCAGCCGCCATAGCATTGAGCGCTGCTTGACGATAATCGGCGATCACTTGCGCAATATCAGCCTTCGTCATTGCCAGAGGCGCAACGACATCAACAAAACCAGGTTCATCAGTGCCGTTATCGACAAACACTTTTACGTTTTCCGCTTTTAATGCGGATGAAGAAATCGGTTGTTGCCCACCAATATTGTCAGGATGGGTGACTCGGCCTACATGCCATAACTGAGCAAAAATCACTCCGTTCTTGGCATGAACTGCCTCAGTGACGATACGCCAGCCCGCGATCTGTTCGGGAGTATAAATACCAGGAGTCCAAGCATACCCTTTTGCAGTTGGAGAAATCTGTGTGCCTTCAGAGACAATGAGCCCCGCACTCGCACGCTGAGCATAATAGGTTGCCATCATATGATTGGCCACATCGCCTGGCTGACTGGCTCTTGAACGAGTCATTGGCGGCATAACGATGCGGTTTTTGAGTGTTAATGCACCCAAGGTGATCGGTTGAAACAGTGATTGCGTCATAATATAACCCTCTCATTTCGTTGCAAACATACTAGCAAACTCAACAAGAGACATTGAGCGCAATAAAGACAAATGATTTTTGTTGTAAATGCAAAAATGTTCACTAACACGTCAATACGACAAGTGTTGCCCTACCGCTTACAGGGTTAGCTTAGGCTGAATAAAATCAATAAAGGCCGAGATACGTTTCGCGACGGTAGAAGATTTATAGTACACCGCATTGATCTGCTCTCGGCCGGTATTGGTGATTTTTTCACTCTCCAATAAGGGGATTAAACGCCCCTCAGCGATATCCTTTTTCACCATAAATCCCGATAAGCAGGCAATACCATTACCCGTTAATGCAAGCTGCCTTAACGTTTCACCGTTACTTGAGGTTAATGTAGGTGTAAACCGAGTAAATCCGTTCAGTGGCCAATCATTGAGGGTTTTAGGGGTAGAAAATCCCAGCAAATCGTGGTGAATAAGATCGCTGCTTTTATTGGGAAAACCGCGCCTTGATAGGTAATCTGGTGAGGCTACAATGTACAGCAAGCTTTTCCCAAGTGGCCTAGCATGCAAAGTCGAATCCGTTAAGTTGCCAATGCGGATCGCGAGATCGGTTTTCTTTTCAAGCAAATCGACAAAACCTTCGTTGGAGGTGAGTTCCAATTCAATATCGGGATAGGTTTGCTTAAATGGCTGGATAAGCGGCACTAATTGATGAAACACAAAGGGACTTGCGGCATCGACACGTAAACGGCCTCTCGGTAGCTCTCCACGAGTGATGATCTCCTCTTCAGCTTGCTGGATCTGTAATAAGCCAATTCGGATGGCTTCAACAAACTGGCGACCTTCCTCGGTTAATTCGATCCGGCGAGTCGTGCGATTTAAAATAGAAACGCCAACTTGGCTTTCAACCTTGCTCACCGCCCGAGACACGCGGGCAACTTGAATATCTAACAGTTCAGCTGCCGCCGAAAAACCACCACTGTCGACGACAGCAAGCAGTATTTCTAAATCATCGGACCGTGTTTTCATTTTATTTCTCGCACCACACCCGCAATTATTGCATTTATAGCAAATATCATTGGTATAAATATCTGTATTTTACAATTTGCAAAAATCACTAAAGTGTCTCAATGAGTTGCTCGAATCCTGCGGCGGCTTTGGTTGGTACAAATTCCACCACATCAAATTCAGCCACGTCTTCGGTATAGAAAGGATCTTGCTGCAAAATAGCCTCGAGTACTGCACGCGACTCCGCCTTAGCGAAGATCACACCGCCCGTGCGTGGCACCTTACGGCCCGAAGCGATAAAAACGCCCTTGGCGTAATACGCATCAAGATAATCAATATGAGCAGCTAAATGTAACTCAACATCTGCCAGCGGCTTTTTGTAGGTTAAGGTGATAACAAACATAGATATCCTTTATTCAAAACATAATCGATTTTGACAGGTGCTAACCATGATTACATGAGAGCATCTGCTGACATACTGTTCCATTATTTTTGCAGTATCAATCGCATAATGCGTCTATTGCTCACTGCTGCTGACACTTTAGCCACTGACTGGATACCCACACAACCCCATAGGAGTGTAAAATAGGCTGCTATTAGGTTACACGGCTGTTTAACTTGAGTTATCAATGGATGATGAATACGTATGTAAGCGGTTGTGCGTCAATCGACGCTGCGGCTACTATAAATTCGCTAGTTCCACCCTCTGCTTGTGGGGTTGAACACTGTGAGGTCGTTTCTGGTAGCAGCCTTTGAGGATAGCTGTCAGGCTTAGGTTCTTTTCTGCTTCTGAGCATTTGCATCATAGAGTATGAAAATGAATTTATTGGCGAATATGCTTCTGAGGGAGAGGTATATTCGCTATTTTTTAGCATCAAAACACACCTTTATAGCGACCAAACCGAACTGGCACAATAATGCGTAAACTGAGCCAAAGCTATTGATTAAGCTTTCAAATTATAACGATAAATGACTCAAGGCAGCACTGCTGTCCGCTACTGAAGGGAAGTTGCATGTCCACGGATCAACAAACGATTACCCCATTAAAAAGTGTCTCACCCAAGATGGTGCATCGCGCCGTACATAAGCTACAACCCGAGCTAAATTTCTGGCAAATTTTTAATATGTGCTTTGGTTTTTTGGGGATCCAATTCGGTTTTGCCCTGCAAAATGCCAACGTCAGTCGCATTTTCCAAACCCTTGGCGCCTCTATCGATGAAATTCCCATCCTGTGGATTGCCGCACCGTTAACTGGTCTGCTGGTTCAACCTATTATTGGTTATCTGAGCGATAATACTTGGGGGCGCTTAGGTCGCCGTCGGCCGTATTTTTTAATCGGCGCTATTTGTACGACGCTTGCGATATTTGTGATGCCGCATTCCCCTACGTTATGGATTGCCGCGGGCATGCTGTGGATTATGGATGCCTCAATCAATATCGCCATGGAACCCTTCCGTGCCTTTGTGGGGGATAATTTGCCTCCCAAGCAGCGCACCCAAGGTTATGCCATGCAAAGCTTTTTTATTGGCATCGGTGCAGTTGTGGCCTCGGCCCTGCCCTATATTCTCAGTAACTTCTTTGCTGTCGCCAACACCGCGCCAGCGGGCGAAATAGCCGATTCGGTGCGTTATGCCTTCTATTTTGGTGGCGCCGTGCTGTTTCTCAGTGTGGCTTGGACTGTTGTGTCCACCAAAGAATATTCCCCCGATGAACTTGCCGCCTTCCATAGCAATGCTGACGCAGGCATAGATGAGCAACAACATCGCACTCGCACCCACAAGAATTATCAATTTGCCGCTATCGTTTGGATGACGGTAGGCGCGCTACTAACGCTTGCGGTGTGGACGCAGGATTTAGATAAGCAGCTGTATATTTTAACCTTAGGGATTTTTGCCTTTGGCCCATTGCAACTTTACTGCGCCCTGCGCTTAGGTAAATCAACGCCCTCACAACGTTCGCAACTGGGCATTGTCTTTAATGTGGTCGATGATTTATTCCATATGCCTAAGGCCATGCATCAATTAGCGATAGTGCAGTTTTTCTCTTGGTTCGCGCTTTTTGCGATGTGGATATACACCACCTCGGCGGTGACGTCTTATCACTTTGGCAGCAGCGATGTGTTATCCCCGGCCTACAATAATGGTGCCGATTGGGTGGGCGTACTATTCGCCTCCTACAATGGATTTTCGGCCATTGCGGCGCTGTTTATTCCGCTACTTGCCAAACGGATCGGGATCAAACTCACCCATACCTTCAATATGTTCTGCGGTGGTTTTGGCTTAATCAGTTTCTATTTTATCAAGGATCCCAGCCTGCTATGGCTGCCGATGATAGGGGTGGGTATTGCCTGGGCCTCAATTCTATCTATCCCCTACGCGATGTTATCCAGCACCTTACCGCCGAAAAAAATGGGCGTGTATATGGGAATTTTTAACTTCTTTATCGTGATCCCACAGCTCCTTGCCGCCAGCGTCTTAGGCGTAATCCTCAATGGATTATTTGATGGTCAACCCATCTATGCCCTGATCACCGGCGGCGTCCTCATGCTCTGCGCCGGGATTGCCGTGCTCTTTGTTGAGCAGCCGAATACTCAGCACACTCAAGCGTAAATCGCAGATCCTACAACTCGGCACTCTTGGCGTTTGGGCAGCTAAACGCCAATACGTATAGCCACATAGCTTACAACAAGAATAAATCGCAATTAGCACCATCTATTAATTGGGGAGATTTTGATGAATATGGCATCGACAACAGTACCTTTGCAGCAGGCTCGCAGCTTAACTCGTAAGCCGATTGCACTCGCAATTGCCGCAAGCCTTATCGGCGTTACCAGCTTAATGGGCTGCTCCCCCTCGGCCCCCAATGCAGACACATCAACACCGACCGTCACCAAAGCTACAGACGTACAAATTGCCCCCGGCGCCCCCGGCAAAGCCCCGACCTGGGCGTTCTCCGGCAAAACCGGTATCGGCACTTCCTATGAGCCTTATACTCAAGGGCAATACCAGGATAGCGCGCAAAATCCCATTAGCCGCGTGTGGTTCTCCATCGCGCAGGGGATTTTAACCGAAACCATGTATGGCCTTATTCACAACGCTCAGCTCAAAGAGTTGCAATTTGTGATCACCGGCAATGGCTTCGTCGATACCGAAAAAGACAACACGATCAGCAGCATTGAATACTTAGATACCGATGCTAACGGTCGCCCACAATCCTTGGCCTATAAGATTATCAATCGCGACGTTGAAGGTAAGTATCAGATAGAAAAGCATATCTTTACCGATCCCGACCGCGATACGCTGATGATGCGCGTGACGTTTACCGCCTTTGAAGCGGGCATCACACCGCATTTATACGTTAATCCCCATATCGATAATGCGGGCGCGAATGATATTGGCAGAATCGATCATCAAGCCCTTATCGCTCGTACGGCGAATCCCCACAGCAGCGTGATGACGGTGAAATCGGATATCGACTTTGCGCAGGCGACCACCGGTTTTGTCGGTGTATCCGACGGTTTGGCCGATTTAGCCGATAACGGTAAGCTCGATACGCTGTATCAGGCCACCAGCAGCGCCGAAAATCCGACTCAAGGCAACATTGCTTTTACCGCCAGTTATCCCGCACTCCAAGCGAATCAAGCTCTTAATGTGAATTTGGCGATTGGTTTTGGCCAGGATGAGGCCAGCAGTTTAGCCAATGCCAACGCCAGCTTAACGGCGGGGTATGACGCAGTGCTGAGTCAATACAACGCTGGTTGGCACAGTTATTTACAATCGCTGCCCGCGATGCCAGCTATGGCGCAAAGCACAACAGATAATGGCAAGCTGCTGTATACCAGTGCCATGGTACTCAAGGCGCAGGAAGATAAAACCTACGCGGGCGCCCTTATCGCTTCGCTTTCTAATCCTTGGGGCGATACCGTCCCTGCTGTCACACCCAGCACGGGCTACAAGGCTGTTTGGCCGCGCGACTTTTATCAATGCGCCATGGCATTTCTCGCCATGGGCGATACCCAAACGCCTAAAGTCGCCTTTGAATACCTTAAAAAGGTGCAAGTGAGCGATAAAACCCCAGGCTTTAGCGGCACACCCGGTTGGTTTTTACAAAAGACCCATGTGGACGGCCAAATTGAATGGGTGGGCGTACAGCTCGACCAAACGGCGATGCCTATCATGCTCGGCTGGAAACTCTGGCAGGCAGGCGTACTCAGTCAAGCTGAACTTAACCATTGGTATCAAGAGATGTTAAAAGCTGCGGCGGACTTTTTAGTCAGCGGCGGCGAAGTCAATCTTGACTGGAATCACACCCAAATTACGCCACCAAAAACCCAACAAGAACGTTGGGAAGAACAGGCAGGTTATTCGCCCTCCACCACGGCCGCAGTGATCGCAGGCTTAGTGGCCGCGAGTGATATTGCCAAGGCAGTAAACGACAGCGATGCCAGTCAACGTTATCTCGCGACCGCTAAAACGCTTAATCAACAACTTGAAAAACACTTAGTGACGACCCAAGGTTTGCTCACGGATAGCCAAGGTATTAAGGCGCCTTATTATCTGCGATTAAGCCCCAACGGTGAGCCAAACAGCGCCGAGCAACTCGCCGCCAATAATGGCCGTGCGGGATTAGATCAACGTCAGATCCTCGATGGCGGCTTTTTAGAACTGGTGCGCTATGGCGTGCGTGGCGCCACCGATAAGCTGATTAATCAAAGCCTAGCGCTGGTGGATAATACCGAGCTTGAGGACAATTTACGCCTCAAATACAACTTTATGGCAAAGGATGGCAGCAGCGTTCCAGGCTTTAGACGTTACGGTAACGATGGCTACGGTGAAGACACTATAACCGGCGCAAACTACGCCGAATCGGGCAGTAATAGCGACAACCAACGCGGCCGCGTCTGGCCCTTCTTTACTGGCGAGCGTGGGCATTTTGAATTGGCCCTTGCCAGCGCCAAGGGAGAGCTAAGCGGTGCTCACGCACAGCAAACCAAGCAGCAACTTATCAATACCTATGTGCAAGGGATGGAAACCTTCGCCAACGCGGGTCTAATGCTCCCCGAACAAGCATGGGACGGTGTGGGTAACGCCACTCGTTACCAATATCAACTCGGCCAAGGCACTAACTCCGCCACCCCGCTCGCCTGGACCCATGCTGAATATATCAAGCTGGTACGTTCAATGAGCGACGGCCGTGTATGGGATAACTACCCCATCGTCCCTGAGGCGTTGAAATAATTTTTAAGGCTGATACCTGTGAGTAAAGCCCGCAAAACCTCAGTTTTGCGGGCTTTATGATCACAAGCGGCATATCATTCAGCACCGACTTAATACCTTTAATTTGCCCCACATCATCCATTCTGCGCACCGTAAAAGCATTCTCTGTTTTTATGTGAATACTTGTTTTTATTGCCGTTACTTCAATAAAAAATTGACTTACATAAGTCAGTCAGCTTGATCACGAGACTCCAATAGGGTGATTGTTTACTTAAGCAAATACATGACATAAACGCCTTCGACATGTGCTAAAGTTAGCTTATACTGTGTATATGTACAGTATCTAGATGCATATGATCATGGTTACTCCTGAACAATCAAAAATCCAATACCCTTTCTTTAGCACATCGGTGGCGGCGGGATTTCCTTCTCCCGCCAATGATTATATTGAGCAATCGCTTGATCTAAATGAGCTTTGTATCAAACACCCCACCGCAACCTTTTTTGTCAAAGTTCAAGGCGATTCGATGGTCGATGCCGGAATTTCCTCTGGTGATATATTAGTGGTTGACCGAGCCTTACAAGCCACCCATGGAGATATTGTAGTGGCGGCCATCAATGGGGAATTTACGGTAAAGCAATTGCAATTACGTCCTGTGGTGCAATTATTGCCATGTAATCCGGCCTACAGTGCAATTCCACTCAGCCACGAGTCAGAGTTAGACCTATTCGGTGTCGTGACTTGTGTGGTGAAAAAACTCAAATGACCGCCAACTTATTCGCCCTCGTAGACTGTAATAATTTTTATGCGTCCTGTGAGCGTATGTTTCGGCCCGATCTACAGGGCAAACCTATCGTTGTGCTGTCAAATAACGATGGTTGTGTCGTCGCGCGTTCATCGGAAGCAAAGCAATTAGGCATAAAAATGGCCGTGCCGGTTTATCAAGTGATGGAGATGATCCGCGCCCATAATGTGGCGGTATTTTCGTCCAACTATGCCCTTTACGCTGATATTTCAAATCGCGTCATGACCACACTTGAGCAAATGGTGCCTAGGGTAGAAGTCTACTCAATCGATGAGGCTTTTTTGGACCTGTCTCGGCTCGATAAATGTCAAGATATTAACCAGTTAGCCACGGATATTCGTCAGCGGATCCAGCAATGGATTGGCATCAGTGTCTGCGTAGGAATTGGACCGAGCAAAACCTTAGCCAAGCTAGCTAACTATGCCGCCAAACAGTATCCCGCCACCCAAGGCGTTGTCGATTTACGCGATAAAGAACGCCAACGTCGGTTAATGGCACTCACTCCCATTGATGAAGTTTGGGGCATTGGCCGAAAAATTGCGCAACGTTTAAAACTGATGGGCATCCATACCGCTCTACAGCTTGCAGATGCCCATCCTAAACTTATCCGAGACAATTTTTCCGTCATGGTTGAGCGAACGGTGTACGAGCTTAACGGTATTGCCTGTGATGATATTCAGCAGGTGGTAGCGACAAAGCAGCAAATCATCAGCTCGCGCTCCTTTGGCGCACGTATTACCACCTTTGAAGCGATGCAGCAGGCTATCAGTGACTATACCTTTAGGGCCTGCGAGAAATTGCGAGCGGAGGGGCAGTTTGCCCGCACCTTATCAGTGTTTATTCGCAGCAGTTATTTCACTCAACATCAGCCCCAATATAGCCAAGCATTGACTGGACATCTTGTGTCTCCTAGTGACGATACCCGTGATTTTATCGAGTTAGCGCAGCGGCTATTGCATCGGCTTTGGCGTACAGGTCCCGCCTATGCTAAAGCTGGTGTCATGTTAGGAGATTTTTATGCGCCAGGCGTGTTTCAATTAGGCTTGTTTGACGAGGCCAAACCACAACCTAAAAGTAAAGAATTGATGAAACTGCTTGATGGTATCAATCACAGTGGTAAAGGAAGTATTCAATTTGCAGGACAAGGACTGAATGCCGATTGGAGAATGAAGCGTGGTCAACTCTCTCCCCGCTACACTACCCAATGGAGACATATTCCGATAATAAAATAAGCCATAAGCATGAACAACGAAATAATATGCTAGAGCTGTTCCATTTGTTAAATCCGCTAAAACACAGTCAATAATGGTCTATATTTCAACATCTAATAAGATTCATGCTATTAACACCTTTAATCTTAAATTGATAGCGATCACATTATTCAAAACTGACCTAAACAAAACATTCAGCCTAAAGATTGACATTGTAAAGATGATGTTACGTTACATTGCGATACAATCTAGCCTTTTTCACATGCAGCACCGCATCTTATTACTTCAAGCCAACCTTAATTAGCTTCTGCAAGTTTACATTAGCAACATGCGATCAACACAAAACAAACAATTAAGCTGTTGATATTAAAGTTGTTAATGATAGTTTTCCGACTATGGAGGGCAGTTGCACATAAAATATAAGCCTTGATGAAACCCTTCCTGATCATCACGGCATTGTTAAGGGAATGAAAATATGATTACGCAAACAACCGTTGCACGTGCGGTTCGTTTTAGTTTACTTGCTTTAGTATCAACATCTTTATCACCATTGGTTTTCGCAGCTGATGAAACCGCGGTTGCCGAGGATAAAGTTGAGCGTATCGAAGTAACTGGTTCACGTATTAAGCGTACCGATCTTTAGAATGCTTCACCTGTAGTGGTTGTCAGTGCAGCCGACATTGAAAAAGGCGGGTTTAACTCAGTCCAAGATGTTTTAGGTAACCTATCGCAAAACTCTGGCGGCTCCATGACTCAGCAAGAAGTTCATGGTTTCACCCCAGCTGCATCTGCTGTAAATCTTCGTGGTGTTGGCGCTGGACGCGTTCTCACCCTCATCAATGGTAAACGCGTACCTAAATATCCTTTTGGGGCCGGTGGTACAGATAGTTTTGTCGATACCGCAAACATTCCGTTAGGAGCGATTGAACGCATTGAGATCTTAACCACAGGTGCATCAGCCATTTACGGCTCGGATGCCATGGGCGGCGTTATCAACATTATCTTGAAAAAAGATGTTGAGCAAAGCACCTTGAAATATCGCTTCTCCGATACCGTTGATGGTGGCTTACAAAACAACCAATTCTCCTTTATGACGGGCGTAAGCAGCGATAAAGCGAACCTAACTTTCTTCGCCGAATACGAAGACCGTCAAGCCTTAAAAGGAACAGATCGCCCAGAATGGGGAACAGATATCGTTCCGGGCAACCCTTATGCGGCTTACAGTTCATATGGTGCGAACATTGTCACCAGCGATAATAAACTGTTTAAAACCTTATCTGCTGCAGAATGTGAGGCACGTGGTTATCAAGTGATGTCCAATGGTCGCTGCGGTTTTGATCGCTCGCCACAACGGGATTTCTCTCCAGAACAAAAACGCTATTCAACTATGGTGAACCTCACCAAAGAACTGAATGATGACCATCAGCTCTACTCCCGAATTGACTATACACATGCCTCAACTTTTACCGAAATTGAGTCAGCAACTGTCGGTGATGACTTTAAATATAAAGTAGTTGGCGATGATGTCACTATCTACAACAAGTCAAAAGGCCTCTCACAAACCTTCAAAAAATCATCAGCCTTTGGCGGTGATTTTGCCAGCGCAGCCGACGGAGAATATTTCTACACTCGTCGTATGTCAGAGTTAGGTCCACGTACTTCCGATTTTGAAACCAATAACTTCTCGTTCTTGATCGGTGGTAAAGGTTATCTGACTGAAGGCATCGAATATGACACATCTTGGTCTATTGCCCGCTAAACCGTAGAATCTACCACAACGGGTTCACCAACTTACCAAAGTATGTGGGATTATTTGACCGAAGGAACCAATGGTCATTCTCTATTGGATGTTATTTCCAATGAAGATGCCGCCATGCTGGATTATCAAGGTGGTAAAAAAGGTCAATCAACCCTATCAAGCTTTAACGCCGGTATTAGTGGCGAAGTCTTTGAATTACCAGCAGGCGCCGTAGCTTATGCTGCTGGTATCGAATATGGCAAAGAATGGTTTTATGACAAATCCGATAGCTTTACCACTAACGGCGGTGTCATGGGTAAAGGCGGTAGCAGCGCTCAAGGTGAACGTGAACAATATGCTAGCTACGCTGAAGTGGCTGTTCCTGTGATTGAAAACCTCACAGTGACCTTAGCTGGCCGTTACGACTATTACGATGACGAATCAGATGTGGGTGGTCAATTCAGTCCTCAAGTGGCTGTAGAATACCGTCCTATCGACAGCTTACTGCTACGTGGTCTATATGCAGAGACTTTCCGTGCTCCAGATATGCAGCGTTTATTTGGAGAACCCACGTCAGCCTATAGTACTGTGATTGATACTCCTACTTGTGAAGCCTCTGGCCCTGGTCCTGCTTGCGATAAGATCGAATCCTTGCCAATTACCATTGGTGCTAACCCTGAGTTAGAAGCTGAAACAGGTAAAAACTATAACCTTGGTATGGTATGGGATTACAACGATCTCAATCTGACATTAGATTACTGGATTGTTGAAATCGATAACCTAGTGAATGATCCTAGCGCTCAATATATTCTGGATCATTCAGATGCATTTACAGACAAAATTATACGTGATGCGAATGGCAAGTTAATCCAGGTGAATACCCAAGCGATTAACATGTCATCACAAAAAACCTCTGGTATCGACTTCTCTATCGGTTATCGCTATGAAACTGCCAACTTAGGTGATTTAACCGCCCGCTTAGAAGGCACCTACTTACTGAAATGGGAAGAGCAATTAACCCCAGATTCAGAGGCATTAGATCTTATTGATGGTGAAGGTTCAGCGCCTAAAATCCGCGGTAACTTGAACTTAGGTTGGAGCTATAACGATTTTGCGACTAACTTATTGTTCAAATACACTGACAGCATGAATGGCGATCGCATGGATTACTTTGTCGAAAATGGTCTGGACGCAGATTACAGCGTAACGATCGACAGCCATGTTGAAGTGAACTGGTCAGCAAGTTATCTTGTCAACGATGCACTAAAAATCTCAACCGGCATCAACAACTTGTTTGATGCTGGCCCTGAGATTGATCAAACCCAGTCATCGTGGCCACATTATCCACGTTCTTACTACAACGTAGTAGGCCGTGAGTATTACCTCGCTCTGGAAATGAACTTTTAATTAAAAACATTTCCAAAGACAAAGCCGAGCATATTTGCTCGGCTTTTTATTTGCATACTGATACCCAAATTAACATCAAATATTTCACTTTTACCTACATCGACCACCTATCAAATCTTTGCGGCTATCTTACCTTATTCTCAACATACCCTAGGCAATATCCCCTTGTAGCATCCAGCGCACAATGCCACAATGCGAGCAAAATCAATACGTGCCAACGGCGCCCCTCGATAGGAGCATCATCTTGACCCTTTTTGGTATTAAAAATTGCGATACTGTGCGTAAAGCACGTAAATGGATTGAAACCCATCAACTTTCGGTCAACTTCCATGACTTTAGGGAAGATGGATTAGCAGAAAAGGATCTGCAGCATTGGTGTCAAATTGCCGGATGGGAAACCGTCTTTAATAAACGCAGTACCAGTTTTCGCGCCTTAAGTGATGCCGATAAAGCGGATATCGACCAAGCCAAAGCCATTCAACTAATGCTCACTCACCCGACACTGATCAAGCGGCCAGTGCTGGTTTTGGGTGAACAAGTGCTAGTGGGCTTTAACGAAGCCGAATATAAGAAGGTGTTTTCCCTATGACGCTCGCTTCGAACACTCACCCGGTTACCGAACTGACTAAAGCGTTAATCGCTCGTCCTTCGGTCACACCGCTAGATGAAGGCTGTCAAAGCTTAATGGCCGAACGTCTTGCCGCCATAGGCTTTAATATTGAGCCCATGGTCTTTGAAGACACCACCAATATGTGGGCGCGGCGAGGTAATACAGGCCCGGTATTTTGTTTTGCCGGCCATACCGATGTCGTACCAACAGGCGATTTAAGCCGCTGGCATACCCCACCCTTTGAGCCAACCATTATTGACGGTTATCTGTATGGTCGCGGTGCTGCCGATATGAAAGGCTCGCTCGCCGCCATGATCGTCGCAACCGAACGTTTTGTGGCTAAGCACCCAAATCATTCTGGCTCGATCGCTTTTTTGATCACCAGCGATGAAGAAGGCCCCTTTATCAATGGCACCACACGGGTTATCGATACCTTAGAAGCCCGTAATGAAAAAATCACTTGGGCGCTGGTGGGTGAACCCTCGTCGACCTTAAAACTCGGTGATGTGGTTAAAAATGGCCGCCGTGGCAGTCTCACCGCCAACTTAACCGTTAAAGGTATTCAAGGCCATGTGGCCTATCCGCACCTTGCGGATAACCCTATCCACAAAGCCGCCCCCTTTTTAGCTGAGTTAAGCCAAACCCATTGGGATAATGGCAACGAATTCTTCCCGCCCACCAGCATGCAAATCGCCAACATTAACGGCGGCACAGGCGCATCGAACGTGATCCCAGGCGCCTTGGAGGTGATGTTTAACTTCCGCTATTCCACCGAAGTGACCGCCGAGATACTCATCGAGCGTGTGGAAGCCTTATTAACCGCCCACGAACTGGATTATGACATTAGTTGGACTTTCAATGGCTTACCCTTTTTAACCGGCGAAGGCCCACTGTTAGACGCGACCCGCCATGCTATTCGTCAAGTCACGGGCTATGATACCGATCCACAAACCACCGGCGGCACCTCCGATGGGCGCTTTATTGCGCCAACGGGCGCCAAAGTGTTGGAACTTGGCCCAGTAAACGCCACAATCCATAAAGTGAACGAGTGCGTGAAGGTAGACGATCTAGAGCAATTAGCGCTGTGTTATGAAGTGATTTTGGAACAGTTACTGTGTTAAATACCATGGCTATCACGGCAAAAAAAGCCCTGCTCTATGGTCTAGAGCCAAGGGGAGAGACAGGTTTAACAGCGGATCTAGACTCTGACTCAATGAGCGACTTAGTGCTCGTTGAGTTACTCAGCCCCTATCATCAGCGAGAAACGCGGTTTAAGTTAGAGTCACAAACCGCCCTTGCCTTTCAGGCAATGGCCGACAGTGCCGCCAAAGACGGTATTAAGCTAGCGATTTGCTCTGCCTATCGCCCCTTCGATCGGCAACTCGCCATTTGGAATGCCAAGGCCAGCGGTAAACGAGTGGTCCTGGATATCAATGAGCAGCCCGTGGATATCGCGCCGCTCAGCGATGATGAGTTAGTCGATTTGATCTTACTCTGGTCGGCACTGCCTGGTGCTTCGCGTCACCATTGGGGAACGGATATCGATGTATTTGATGCCGAGCAAATTGAGGTCAAATCCCTGCGTCTGGTGGACGCCGAATACCGTGACGGCGGCCCCTGCGCCCACTTGCACCAGTGGCTAGTGGCTAATGCCAAGGATTTTGGGTTTTATTTTCCGTTCCAGAAAGGCCAAAGCGCGGTAAGTGCAGAGCCTTGGCATATTAGCTATTTCCCCGTGTCTCAAACCCTGTTACCCCAATTTGAGGAGCAGGCCTTAGCGCAGGTTATCCAGCAGAGCGATATGTTGCTAAAAGACGCCGTGATCCGGCGTTTACCCGAGTTAGTAGCGGAATATGTACATCGGATTGCGCAGCCTTAATGGCTTTTTCTGAACGTTTTAGCCGACGTCCCTTCCCGTTTTTGGTTTTATAGATTAAGTAGGTTTTATGGATTTATCATCATACAGACAACAAATTAGCATCGCGGGTAGCCAACTTAGTTACCTTGATATTGGCACAGGCCCTGCCCTGTTATTTGGCCACAGCTACCTGTGGGACAGCGCCATGTGGGCACCACAAATTGCGCTCTTAAGCAAAAGCTACCGCTGTATCGTACCCGATCTCTGGGGACACGGCCAATCAGCAGCCGTACCGGAAAACTGCCATAGTCTGCTAGACATTAGTGAGCATATGTTAGCCCTGATGGACGCCCTTGAGATTGAGACATTTTCCCTCATCGGTTTATCCGTGGGCGCCATGTGGGGGGCAGAGCTGGTGCTTAAGGCGCCTGCTCGCGTCAAGACGCTTGCCATGCTGGACAGTTTTATTGGTTTTGAGCCAGAAATCACCCGTGCCAAATATTTTGGGATGTTAGACATGATCCAAACCGCTGGCAGTATTCCGCCAGCACTTATCAATGCAATTTCACCGCTGTTTTTTGCAGATAATGCCAAAACGAATAATCCCGAATTAGTGCAACGTTTTGAAAGCGACTTAGCTGCGCTAACGCCAGAACGCATTCCCGACATAGTAAAACTTGGACGGATTATTTTTGGTCGGCGCGATACCCTAGAATTTGCCGAACAATTTACCTTACCTTGCTTAATCATGGTGGGTGTAGAAGACAAGGCGCGCAGTGTTTTAGAAAGTTATTTGATGAGTGATGCCATCAATGGCAGCCAATTAGTGCATATTCCAAATGCTGGCCATATTTCAAGTCTAGAACAAGCCGAATTTGTTAATCAGCAATTATTAGCATTTCTGAGCCAATACGCTTAATACGCACCATGATGGTTAGAGCATGTCACCCATGCTCCAACAGATTCATATTCTAGAACCCTCAATAAGAATGAGTCTTTTGCCTATTACTCGAAACCTTTTCCAATAATCTTGGAGTGCTATCCCACTTGAGGCTTAACAAACATCGATTTGTTAACTGCCCTTAAAAATGTTGCAAAATCGTGAAAACACCAAAAATTCAACTACCTTTAAACTGTATTCCCTCAAAAAGGTTTCCTAACATGAGAAAAAGTACAGTTGCATTAGGTGTGTTGACCGCACTCTATATTCCATCCCTTCACGCGAATGTTGAAATAAACGGCTTTGCCTCCATTGTTGCTGGCTCAAGTTTATCCGATGATAAAAGTTACTACGGTTATGATAAAGAAATCGACTTTAATAATGACTCCAAAGTCGCATTACAATTTGCTGCAGATTTAGGGAGCGGCTTACGCGCAACCGCACAAGTCCTCTCCCGTGGCAGTGACGATTATAGTGCAGAGTTTGAGTGGGCTTACATTTCCTATGACATTAGCGATAAGTTGATGCTAATGGCTGGAAGACAACGATTTAATCTTTACAAATATTCCGATTATATCGATGTTGGCTATGCCTACCATTGGATAACGCCACCAAGGGGAGTCTATTCGCTCCCCTTTAATTCTGGCGAAGGCGTTGGTTTAGTTTATTCAGATTTATGGGGCAATACTGAAGTTGGCTTAACCTATAAATATATTACGACATCGGTATCTGACTATGCGCCTGTCGGTTCATCAACGCCCCCAGCGCCCTTTTCCGCCAAGGGCCATATTATGAACTTCAATTTTAGCACCGCTGGATTTGAGTACGGTTTAAATGTGGGGATAGTCACGGATTTCTCATATGAACTGCCAGCACTACTTAGTTTGGGTGAAGCCATTTCCCAAACAGGTTTATTCGATGATCAAGTTGTAAATGACTTATTAGCGATAGAGGATAGTGCCTTACTTATTGGCGCTAACGTGAAATATGACGCAGGAAAGTGGTTTATATTAGCGGAATACACCCGAATAGATGTCGACCCTAGCAGTTTTAATATTCAAGATTCTGCCTTTGTTTCAGCGGGTGTTCGTTACCATGATTTTACCTTTCATTTAACCTATGGCATTGATAAAGGTGACCCACAATATGATGCCTATGATGCAATGTTGCCTGTCTACAACGCCCTACCACCGGCCAATCAAGCAGCTCTCGCGCCATTAGTGATGGGAACGAAAGCCGCATTAGAAGCACAACAAGAGGATAGTTCCTATTACATCATCGGAACCCGCTGGGATTTTCATCCCTCTGCGGCGCTAAAACTGGAATACACCAATTACAGTAATGATAAGCCGACCTCCGACGAACAACTCTTAAGCATGGCTGTTGATCTTGTTTTCTAAGGAGTCATTTATGAATTTACCTCACATTGCTAAATACATCGTCAAGCCAATCAGCTTGTGTGCACTCCTATTGCTCAGTCAATGGGCTCAAGCGGAAATCGCCGTAATCGTTCACCCTTCGAACAGTTCAGAGATATCAGCTGCCGATATTTCAAGAATTTATTCGGGAAAGCTTAAAACCTTTTCGACAGGAGGCACGATTGTCGCACTCGATCAAGCGGAAGGCTCACCTGTCAGGGAAGCCTTTGTAAAACAAATCCTCAATAAAACAGAAAGTCAGTTAAAAGCCTATTGGTCAAAACTCGTATTTTCTGGACAAGGACAACCGCCTAAAGTGGTCGAATCCAGTGCTGAGATTCTTACTCTCGTCGCCGCCAATCCAAATATGATCGGCTTTGTGGATGCAGCAGAAGTGACGCCCAATGTCAAAGTTGTAGGTAAGTTTTAGGGATTAACCTGATTGTACCTATTGATGCCTTCTTTCAATAAGAAGGCATCGAATTTTTACATTAAGCATTTAAATCATATAGATATATACAAACCCGGTCTAAGTTTAACGAAAAGTTCTGCGTGATTGCGCCATGCGCAATAACAGATTTACCCATTCATTCCCGTGTTCCCTCTTTTGCCAACAGTAACATTGAGCTCTTAGGCGCAGGCTAAATAAATTTTGTCCAAAAATTCAAAGCATTAGACAAAATTATTTAACTGTTGATGGAATTAAGTCACGTTCAAACCTGAGTTTAAACTTAATTGGATAGACCAGAGGCCACGATTTTGCTGGTATACTCAATCGCAAAAAAGATGCGGCTTGCATCATTTAGGGCAAAAGACATTTTAATATGTCTATAAAACAATAGGTTAAAATGAAACTACTCAAACCCTTATTCGATAATAACCGCCGTTGGGCCGGACGCATCAGTCAAGAACACCCTGATTTTTTTGAACAACTGGCAAAACAGCAAAACCCTGAGTATCTCTGGATTGGTTGTTCAGACAGCCGAGTCCCTTCTAACCAAATCATCGATTTAATGCCTGGCGAAGTCTTTGTTCACCGCAATATTGCCAACATGGTGATCCATACCGATCTTAACTGCCTGTCAGTACTGCAATACGCCATCGATGTGCTTAAAGTGAAACATATTATGGTCGTCGGTCACTACGGCTGCGGTGGTGTACGTGCCGCAATGGGTAATCAGCGCCTTGGACTTATCGATAACTGGCTCGGCCATTTGCGCGATGTCTATCGCCTACATCATGATGAATTAATGCAAATGGATGAAGCCAAACGTTTTGATCGCCTGTGTGAGCTCAATGTGATTGAACAGGTTTCCAATGTGACCAGCAGTACTATCGTGCAAGAAGCCTGGTCTCGCGGCCAAGAACTGGCTGTCCATGGGTGGATTTACGGTATCGATAATGGTCTATTAACGGATCTTGATGTTACGGTAGACCGTGCACAAGTCGTGTAAGTCTTTCGTCGTATGATGTGCCATTAACGGCCCAACTGACGCCACAAAAACCTGCCACTGTGCAGGTTTTTGGTTTTACGCCCTAAAGGCAAAGACTCGCTATTCATTTACGAGGAATGACCCAAATCTATCTCAAGGAGACCATTTCACTTCATCGCGTTAGACAACATTTATCATTTCATTCATCTAGTCTTGCTAAGTGAGCAAAAACTAAGCGCGAAATCTCAACATGACCTTATTTTCATCAAGAAAACATCGCAAGGGATCTTTAGCCCAGTTATAATCCGCCAGTTAATTGCAGCGCGACCATGCGCCACAAATTCTAAGGAGATACCTTCCATGCCCGGTTTTGAATTATTTGGTCCAGAAGAAAAACAAGAAGTTGCCGATGTGATGGAGCACGGCTTTACCTTCCGTTATAACTTCGACCATATGCGTAATGATCGCTGGAAGACTCGCGATATGGAGCAACTGCTCTGCGAGAAAATGAATGTTAAGCATGCTCATCTGTTATCAAGCGGTACCGCCGCGCTGCAAACGGCGATGATGGCCGCGGGCATTGGCGCTGGCGATGAAGTTATCGTGCCACCTTTTACCTTCGTAGCGTCTGTAGAAGCGATTTTCATGGCCGGTGCAGTACCGATTTTTGCCGAAATCGACGAAACCCTGTGTTTATCACCAGAAGGCATTGAAGCGGCAATTACTCCACGTACTAAAGCGGTAAACTTAGTACACATGTGTGGCTCTATGGCCAAGATGGACGAAATCAAAGCCATTTGTAAAAAGCACAACTTAGTATTGTTAGAAGATGCTTGCCAAGCCATTGGCGGCAGCTACAAGGGCCAAGCCCTTGGTACTATCGGTGATGTAGGTTGTTACTCTTTCGATTCTGTTAAAACCATCACCTGTGGTGAAGGCGGCGCGGTGATCACCAATAATACCGAAATTTACGATAACGCCCACCAGTTCTCCGATCACGGCCATGACCATATTGGTAAAGACCGTGGCGCCGAGTCACACCCGATTATGGGTCTGAATTTCCGTATCTCTGAAATGAATGCGGCCTTAGGGTTAGCCCAGTTACGTAAACTCGATACCATTATCGACATTCAACGTAAAAACAAAAAAGCCATTAAAGAAGCTATGGCGAGCATTCCTGAAGTCAGCTTCCGCGAAATCCCCGATCCAGAGGGTGATTCAGCTGGCTTCTTAAGCTTTATGTTACCAACAGAAGCCCGTACCCAAGAAATCAGCAAGAAATTAGCTGCAAATGGTGTAGATGGCTGCTTCTACTGGTACGTGAACAACTGGCATTATCTGAAAAACTGGAAACACATTCAGGAGCTTAAGGCCCCTGCTGCGTTACCAATCACATTAATCGCCGACCGACCTGACTATACTCAAATTTCTGTGCCGAAATCTGATGCCATTATGAGCCGCACTATTTCTATGCTCATTAAATTGTCTTGGACCGATGCTCAGATTGCCGAGCGTATTGAAAACATTAAGAAAGCATTTGCCCAATAATTAAACGGGAGTTTTTGCAATGAGTTTTAAAAATTTTAAAGTAGTTGAAAAGATGATCTTCGGTCGTGGCTCTTTCGCTCAGTTAGACGACGTCTTAGCTGCCCAGCGTAAAACCGACGATGACTACGTGGTATTTTTAGTCGATGACGTTCACCAAGGCAAACCACTCGAAGCACGCATCCCAGTCAAAGCCCAAGACTTACTGATTTGGGTTAACGTTGATGAAGAGCCAAGCACGATTCAAATCGATGCCCTGACCGAACAAGTGCAAGCTTTCAATAGCAAACTGCCAGTGAGCGTCGTCGGTTTAGGTGGCGGTTCAACCATGGACGTAGCGAAAGCGGTATCACTAATGCTGACCAATCCAGGCGGCTCAGCCATGTACCAAGGTTGGGATTTAATCAAAAAACCAGCGGTACACCACATTGGTATTCCAACAATTTCTGGTACCGGTGCTGAAGCATCACGCACAGCGGTATTGTGTGGTCCAGTGCGTAAACTGGGTCTGAACTCAGATTATACAGTGTTCGACCAAATCATCATGGACTCAGAGTTAATCGATGGCGTTGAAACTGACCAGTGGTTCTACACCGGTATGGATTGCTATATCCACTGTGTGGAATCCTTAGAAGGTACCTTCTTAAACGAATTCTCTAAAGCCTATGCCGAAAAAGCCATGGAGCTTTGCCGCCAAGTGTACTTAGAAGATCACCCAGAAAAAGACGACAAGCTGATGATGGCGTCATTTATGGGCGGTATGAGTATCGCTTACAGCCAAGTAGGTGCATGCCACGCGGTATCCTATGGTCTGTCTTACATCCTCGGCTACCACCATGGTATCGGTAACTGTATCGCCTTTGACGTGTTAGAAGAATTCTACCCAGAAGGTGTGGCAGAGTTCCGTCAGATGATGAAGAAACACAACATCACTCTGCCGAAGAACATCTGTAAAGATCTGCCAGATGAAACCATCGCGAAAATGGTTGCCGTGACTAAGAGCATGGGTCCATTATGGGCAAACGTGTACGGCCCAACATGGGAAGAGAAAGTCACTGACGAAATGTTGACTGCTCTGTTCCGTCGCATTTAAGCTCTCAAGCAGATGACAAGGGCTCATTGTGAGCCCTTTTGTCTATCTACACTGCATATCTCTGATAAAGTAGGATAATTTAATGAATGTGACTCTGTTAATCCCGGCGCGTTATGGTTCAAGCCGCTTCCCGGGCAAGCCCTTAGCCCCGATTAACGGCAAGCCGATGATCCAACACGTGTATGAACGCGCGTCGTTAGCCAAAGGCCTCACCAATATTTACGTTGCAACCGATGATGAGCGTATTAAAAGCGCTGTTGAAGGTTTTGGCGGCAAAGTGGTCATGACCAGCCCTGATGCGGCATCGGGCACAGACCGTATCAATGATGCGATTAACCAATTAGGTTTAAAGGATGACGATCTGGTCATCAACCTTCAGGGCGACCAACCCCTAATCGACCCGACTTCCATCGAGCAAGTGATCAGCCTCTTCGAACGTCACCCAGGCGAGTTTGAAATGGCGACCCTCGGCTATGAAATTGTCAACAAGGCCGAACTTGACGATCCTATGCATGTGAAGATGGTGTTCGATAACGACTATTACGCGCTGTATTTCTCCCGCGCGCGTATTCCCTTCGGTCGCGATACCAAAGATTATCCAGTTTACAAGCACTTAGGCGTGTATGCTTACACACGCAGATTTGTGCAAGCCTTTGCAGCCCTACCATTAGGCCGCCTCGAAGATCTTGAAAAGTTAGAGCAGCTACGCGCCCTAGAACATGGCCATAAGATCAAAGTCGCTATCAGTGCCTTCGACTCAATCGAAGTTGACACGCCAGAAGATATTCGTAAGTGTGAGCAGCGTTTAGCCGTTGATTAATCAGGGTGTTGCTCAATAAGGAGTTGTTATGTCGAGCTTAGAAGTGTGGATCATTATAATTTTGGTGGTAGGTGTGATTGCCAGCAATCTTGCCGCACTGAAATACAGTGCCAAATTCAAACTGCCACAGTTTGGTCAGCACGATAAAGAGAAACAACTAAAATCCGACATGACTCAGCCTCCACACGAAGCCGATGGTAACGAAACGCAAAATCCAGATAAGTCTTCGAATCAGTCCAAATAGACTAAGATTAACATTCATCTTGATCTCCCCTCACAAAAAGGCGCATCGGCGCCTTTTTGCATTTCTTACCATCCCTTTAAATCCTACTTCAGATTTTGTAACAAACGAACTCAAGTGATTCATCCATAAACTAGCGGTTAGCACAAAGCTACAATTAACATTCGCGCATAAAAAAACCAGCCGAAGCTGGTTTTTTATGTATTAAGTCACGTATTAAGCAATCAGGATAAAGCCAAAGAATGCAATAACCGCGGCAATTAGCGCATAAGGTAGCTGAGTCACAGCATGGCTTACTAAGTTACAACCCGAGCCTTGGGCAGCTAAAACGGTTGAATCAGAGTAGAAACACGCTTGGCTACCAAAAGAAGAAGCCGACAACAGCGCACCAATCACTAATGGAATATCCGCACCCACCGATTGCGCCAGTGGCATCACAATTGGGATAGTTACTGCAAAAATTCCCCAACTAGAACCCGTCGCAAAGGCCAAAATCGCCATTGATAGGAATACCACGGCAGGTAGCAGCTTAGGCGTCATAAATGGGCTTAAAGATTCAATCACGTACTGTGGCAGTAATAGCGCATCACACACATCTTTAAACACAAATGCCGCAATGACAGTACCAATAGCTGGCAACATGCTCTTAAAACCATCAATCATTTGATCCATCATTTCTGAGAGAGGCATCAAACGCTGAACTGCATAGTAAGGGAGCGTGATAACCAGCGTCGCTAATAATCCTTTCCACACGTCGATATCAAAATAAACGGTAAAAGCAACCAGTAATAAAATTGGCACTAAAAAGTTATGCAATTTGCCTTGATTGTCAGCATGCTTAAACTCTTCTTCAATTGCCGCGATGGCATATTCATCAGAGGTTTGCACTTGGTCTAAATCGACTTGCGCTTCAGCGGGCTCGCCTTTTGCTGCGCGCAGCTCGGCTTTTTTCATCGGGCCAATAGCAGGTACCACGCCCAATGCAACCAGTAATACCATCGCGACGGCTAACCAAGCATAAAGCATATAGGGTATAGCTTGCATGTAGACGCTAATGCCCTGACCTTCAGCGGCCACCCCGTTATCGACCAGTAAGCCACCAAAAAACACCGCCCACGTGGAGAGCGGCACTAATACACACACAGGAGCCGCTGTGGAATCCACCACATAAGCCAGCATTTCGCGGGAGACTTTAAACTTATCCGTTACACGCTTCATGGTTTCACCCACAGTTAGCGCATTCAGATAGTCATCAATAAAAATCACAATCCCCAGAATAAAGGTCATAAACAGGGAAGATCTTGGCCCTTTTGCAAATTTCAATGCATTTCGACCAAATGCCAAAGCACCGCCAGTACGTACTAACAGCGCAATTAAGGCACCAAAACAGCCACACACCAAAATCAACCAACCGATAGTTTCATCGGCCATGACTTTTAATGAAGTACTTGCAAAATTATTTAAAACTTGCGTTGGATCAAGTAACAAAAAACCCGTTACCGCACCAATGATCAAAGATAAAATGGGGCGGCGTAACCAAATGGCCAACACCAATACCACCAAAGGTGGAATAAGACTTAACGCTGTCGGTTCAGACATGCACTTAGGTCCTCTAAATAAGTCGCCTAAAAGGCAAAAGTTTTTAGAACAGCGCCTGAAATCACCTCGATAACGGACGCCAATATTGCTGCTTCATGATGACTAACTCCGCTGATAAAACCTGCTAAAAGCTTGTTATCTTAGGTGCCCTGCCGAAAACATCGCGCAGAAAATAAAGCGCATCGAATATCGAGTCAACTATAAATTTATGCTAGCGCTAAATAATTTTTCATCTTGAATTAAAAAACGATTTATCAACTTGATTTTAAACAAAATAACTAGAGTGTGATGAATTTTTTATTTCAACCTAAATGCTTAATAAGCATTCAGTTAATCTGCCTAAATATCGAAAAATTACCGAATGCAGGATAATGCGACATTAACTTAAATCAACTGTGATAAATCAGCAGTTAAGCAAACACTGATTAACATTTTTACTAACATCTTGCCCCTAGGGTAATGCGGTTGTAGTAAAACAGAGTGCATGAGCCAATGCAGCCTAATTGATAGGTACAAAGGCTAACCCCATAACAAGATGCAGTATAAAAATTCAAAATTAGACACAATAACGGCACATATAACTTGTATAAATTTATTTAATGCCAGGTTAAAGCATATTTAACTAGTACGTTTAATAAAAAAAACATGATATTTGTGCTCAATGCCCCTTCCTTAAACCTGATAATTTCGTTATGGTGCACAAACTTAAGCCAAAATTAACTGCATGTTTCGAGGTGTAAATGCGCCCTATCATCAAATCCAATAAGCTGGATACTGTTTGCTACGACATCCGCGGCCCAGTTCACAAGGAAGCCAGACGTTTAGAAGACGAAGGCCACAGGATCCTCAAACTCAATATTGGTAACCCTGCTCCCTTCGGTTTTGAAGCACCCGAAGAAATTGTGCGCGATGTGATCCTTAATCTCCCGAGTGCCCAGGGCTACTGTGAATCAAAAGGATTATTCTCAGCCCGCAAGGCGATCGTGCAGCATTATCAAGCGCAGGGTATCTATGGCGTTGATATCGAAGATGTCTATATTGGTAACGGCGTGTCAGAACTGATCATGATGGCCATGCAGGGCTTATTGAACACCGCTGATGAAGTACTGATCCCTTCACCCGATTACCCACTGTGGACCGCCGCAGCTAACTTAGCCGGCGGTAAAGCCGTACATTATCGCTGTGATGAAGAAGCGGATTGGTTTCCCGATCTTGATGATATTAAGAGCAAAATATCTTCTCGCACCCGTGGTATTGTACTAATCAACCCGAATAATCCTACGGGTGCGGTTTACAGCAAAGAATTACTGCTACAAGTTATCGAGCTTTGCCGTGAACACAACCTGATTTTATTTGCTGATGAAATTTACGACAAAATTTTATACGACGAAGCCAAGCATATTCCTGCGGCTAGTCTGTCGGACGATATTTTAACGGTTACCTTCAATGGGCTATCTAAGGCTTATCGCGCTGCGGGCTTTCGTGTTGGTTGGATGATGTTGTCTGGTAATCTTAAGGCTGCAAAGAGTTATATCGAAGGGTTAGAGATGCTCTCCTCGATGCGCCTGTGTGCCAACGTGCCCAATCAACATGCGATTCAAACCGCACTCGGTGGCTATCAAAGTATTAACGAGCTGATACTGCCTAATGGCCGCCTCACAGTCCAAAGAGACGCCTGTTACGAGCTGTTGAATCAAATCCCAGGCGTGAGCGTGAAAAAGCCTAAGGGCGCACTCTATGCTTTCCCCAAATTGGATATGAAAAAGTTCAATCTCAGGGATGATGAGCGCCTAGTACTCGATTTATTAAGGGATAAAAAAATCCTATTAGTGCACGGCACGGCCTTTAATTGGCCGGAACCTGATCATCTCCGTGTGGTGTTTTTACCCTATAAAGAAGATCTAACGAAGGCATTAACTGAATTTGGTAACTTCTTAGAAGCCTATAAACAATAAATGGGTTTAAGCATCACGCTTACTTAGCAAACCTAGGCAATAAAGCGATCAACAAGATCGCTTTATTTTTGTATTTGTTCTGTAAATCCTACCATTATTTCACTCACTTATCCTTGCGATAAGTGTTAGGCTTACGCTCAATAGCCGTACTTGCACTTTGCTTTTCACTTATCTTCAGAGTCGAGTGACGCGCCTTTTAGCCTTCATTTAAAGGAGCCTTATGAGTCATTTATTTGCCCACCTTGCCCGCATGAAACTCATCCAGCGCTGGCCTTTAATGTACAACGTGCGCACCGAAAACGTTCAGGAACACTCTCTGCAAGTCGCCATGGTGGCACACGCCTTAGTCATCATCAGTAATAAGAAATTTGGCACGACTCTCGATGCCCATCAAGCAACCAGTTTGGCCATATTCCATGATGCCAGTGAGATCTTAACTGGCGATTTACCCACCCCGGTGAAGTATTTCAATAAAGAAATTGAAGCCGAGTATAAAAAAATTGAAGCCATTGCCGAGCAGCGCATGCTCGATATGGTACCCGATGAATTTAAAGAGGATTATCGCAGCCTGTTTATCAGCGATAACGCCGATCCAATCTACAAAGCCATAGTTAAATCAGCCGATACCCTGTGTGCTTACCTGAAGTGTTTAGAGGAAAATCGCGCTGGCAATACTGAATTTAACACCGCACGAAAACGCCTCGAAGCCATGCTCGAGTCCAACCCTAATCCTGCCGTGAAATATTTTATGGATTGCTTTGTGCCCAGTTTTACCTTGAATTTAGACGAAATAAACAAGATGCTCTGATGTACCACTCCCGCTAGGAATGCATATGACCTCAAGTGTTTGGCAAGAACGCCGCCATGGTGAAGATAAACAAAGACGTAATGATCATCGCAGCCCATACCAAAGGGACAGGGCGCGGATCCTCCACTCTGCTGCATTTCGTCGACTGCAAGCAAAAACCCAAGTGCTTGGCGTGGGGATGAATGACTTCTATCGCACGCGCTTAACCCACTCACTAGAGGTCTCACAAATCGGCACGGGGATCGCCGCTCAGCTAAGTCGTAAATATCCCGAGCATAAGCCCTTATTAGACTCAATGAGTTTGCTGGAATCATTATGCCTTGCCCATGATATTGGCCATCCGCCCTTTGGTCATGGTGGTGAAGTTGCCCTCAACTATATGATGCGCCACCACGGAGGCTTTGAAGGCAATGGCCAGACATTTCGTATTCTCTCTAAACTCGAGCCCTACACCTTAGATTTTGGGATGAATCTGTGTCGCAGAACCATGTTAGGAATTTTAAAATATCCCGCACCACAATCGCACCTGTTTGTCGCAGGCAATCATCCTGAAATCACCAACCACAGACAACTTAAACCGTCACAATGGCCGCCAGTTAAAGGCATATTCGACGATGATAATGACATCTTCGACTGGGTGCTTGAGCCATTATCTGCGGCAGATAGAACTCGCTTTACCTCAGTCCAACCAAGTGTTCAGCCCAACTACCCGCACCTGCGTACCCAATATAAATCCTTCGATTGCTCCATCATGGAGCTGGCGGACGATATTGCCTATGCAGTACATGATCTTGAAGATGCCATCGTCATGGGGATTGTGACGGCCTCACAATGGCAGCAAGATGTGGCGCCAACATTTGAGCACAGTAATGATCTCTGGATCCGCCAAGAATTGGCCGATATCGGTACTAAACTGTTCTCCCACGAGCATCATCTGCGTAAAGATGCCATAGGTACCTTAGTGAATGGCTTTGTCACCGCCATTATCATCAATGACGATCCGGCTTTCGAGGAACCGTTGCTGCGGTTTAATGCCAGCCTTGAACCCGACTTTGCCCATGCGCTCAATGTATTAAAACAGCTAGTGTATAAATATGTTATCCGTAAACCCGAGATCCAAATGCTCGAATACAAAGGGCAACAAATTGTGATGGGGTTATTTGAAGCATTTGCCTCCGATCCCGAGCGCCTGTTACCGCTTAACACTCAAGAGCGGTGGCGCGCAAGCGAACAACAGGGTCTAAACAGTCACAGAGTCTTAGCCGATTATATATCAGGGATGACGGACGAGTTTGCCGGACGGCTCTATCAACAACTCTTTAGCCCTAAGGCTGGCTCAAACGTGGAGTTGAGTAAAGAAATGTAGCCTTTTGATTTAGTAATAAAAAACCACCGAAAAGGTGGTTTTTTGTTCGCGAATTAATCCGTGAAATAGCGGATTAAAGTCCGCCAATCGCCTCTTTACAGAGCTGAGTGATACGATCCCAATCGCCCTGCTCCATCGCATCAGTAGGCGCAATCCAACTGCCACCAATACAATCCACATTTTTCAGCGCTAAGTAATCTTTATAGCTGCTCGGGGTAATACCACCTGTCGGGCAGAAGCGGATATCAGCTAACGGGCCAGAGAAAGCCTTGAGTGCATCCACGCCACCAGACGCTTCAGCAGGGAAGAACTTAAAGTGGGTGTAACCAAGCGCCATACCCGTCATCACTTCGGAGATGCTGGCAACGCCAGGAATTAACGGCACCGGGCCTTGCATCCCCGCTTTGAGCAGTTCAACTGTTGCACCAGGGGTGATAATAAATTGCGCGCCCGCAGCAATCGCTTGCTCAAGCTGGGCTTCATTTAAAATAGTCCCAGCGCCGACTAGCGCCTCTGGTACTTCCTTAGCGATTTTGGTGATCGCTTCAAGAGCACACGGCGTGCGCAATGTCACTTCTAACACGCTAATCCCACCGGCGACCAGTGCTTTGGCTAATGGCACCGCATGTTCAATCTTGTTAATCACCATAACAGGAACAATAGGGCTGCGTTTAAAAATATCTTGTGGTTGTAATGACCAGTTATTCTCAAGCATTGCGTTATTCTTCCTTTGTATTAGTAAAGTTCATCGATGGCGCTAGTACTACGCGCACCGGTTTCTGGACTGCTTAAGTTTGAACGCAGTGCCCCAAATAACTCACGACCCATGCCATAACGAGAATGGCGTAAATCAATTTCAGCGGCAGTTCTGGCTGCAAGCACGGTGTCTGAGACTAATAAACTCAGCTCGCCGGTCAGTGCATCAACACGAATTAAATCGCCATCTTGTACCTTTGCAATTAACCCACCATCAATCGCTTCTGGGGTTAAATGAATTGCTGCGGGTACTTTGCCCGATGCGCCCGACATACGACCGTCGGTCATCAGCGCCACTTTAAAGCCTTTATCCTGTAGTGAACCTAGAAGCGGCGTTAGTTTATGCAGCTCTGGCATACCGTTGGCTTTCGGCCCTTGGCCTTTCACCACCACCACACAATCTCGGTCTAATGCGCCGGATTTAAATAACGCATCGAGTTTGTTTTGATCGTCAATCACCACAGCGGGCGCTTCCACCACTCTATGCTGCGGTTGAACGGCAGACACTTTTATCACCGCGCGGCCTAAGTTGCCCTTGAGTAGTTTTAAACCACCGTTGTTTTGGAAAGGCGTAGCGACAGAGGTTAATACTTCGGTATCTAAGCTGACGGTTGGACCATCGACCCAGCGCAGTTCGCCATCGAGTAATTTGGGCTCTTGGGTGTAACGACGTAGACCAAAACCTGCAACTGTGTTGACATCCTCGTGCAGTAAGCCCGCATCGAGTAATTCCTTGATAAGGAAAGCCATCCCGCCCGCGGCGTGGAAATGGTTAATGTCCGCGTGACCGTTTGGATAAACCCGAGCCAGCAATGGCACCGCATCGGATAATTCAGAAAAATCATCCCAGTTGACGATAATGCCGGCCGCACGCGCCGCCGCCACGATATGCATGGTTAAGTTTGTTGAACCACCAGTCGCCAGCAGTGCAACAATGCCGTTCACTATCGATTTTTCGTTAACAACTTCACCAATAGGCGTGTATTGAGTGCCCAGTTCGGTTAAACGACAAACCTGCTTCGCCGCCATTTTGTTTAACGCTTCACGCAGTGGATCGTCTGGATTCACAAAAGATGAACCTGGCAATTGCAGCCCCATCACTTCGAGCATAAGTTGGTTCGAGTTAGCCGTACCATAAAAGGTACAAGTACCCGCACTGTGGTAAGACTGGGCTTCCGCTTCGAGTAGTTGTGCTCTATCGACCTTACCTTGGGCAAATTGCTGACGAATACGGGCTTTTTCCTTGTTAGGAATACCCGATTTCATCGGGCCTGCTGGCACAAACAGCATAGGTAAATGGCCAAAACTTAACGCACCAATCAATAAACCGGGCACGATTTTGTCGCAAATACCAAGGAGTAAGGCGCCATCGAACATATTGTGGGATAAGCCAACCGCGGTTGCCATGGCAATCACTTCACGACTCAGTAAGCTCAGCTCCATCCCAGGTTGCCCTTGAGTCACGCCGTCACACATGGCGGGAACACCACCGGCCACCTGCGCAACACTACCCACTTCCTGACAGGCCTTTTTCAATAAATCAGGATACGTTTCATAGGGTTGATGTGCTGACAACATATCGTTGAATGCAGTAATAATCCCGATATTGGCCTTCGTCAATTGACGTAATGCGTTTTTATCATCGGGGTTACAAGCCGCAAAACCATGGGCTAAGTTACCGCAGCTTAACGAGCTACGGTGTACGCCATGGTTACGGGCATCGTTTAATGCAGCAAGGTATGCTTCACGTGATGCTTTGCTACGGGCAATAATTCTGTCGGTAACAGATTGAACGACTGAGTGCATGAGAGTGACTCCTTAAGCGCTCCAGAACACGTCAACGGGCGTTTTACGCTGCGCTAATACGGCTCTGATAGGCATAGCATTAACATCATCATTTTCTAAGGCTTGACGATATACGGATAATTTCTGTTCCCCAACCAAATGCAGATAAATCTGACGGCTATTGAGGATCGCATTCTTAGATAATGTGATCCGACCATGGGGCGCCGTGGTGGGATTGGTTGCCACGCACAAAGCTTGAGTAGTTAAGGCATCGTTTAACTCAGCACTGCAAGGGAACCATGAGCAAGTGTGACCATCGTTGCCCATCCCGAGCACCACCACATCGAAGGGACGCGGGAAGTTAGACAGCAACTCGGCGGTCATATCTGCGCCCGCTTCGGCGGTGGAAAACATATTCTTCAATCCACGGAACTTGGCATTGGCCGCGCGGTTTTGCAATAAATGCTCGCGCACTAAACGTTCGTTAGAGGCGCTATCTTCGACATCGACCCAACGCTCATCGGCAAGCGTAATGTAAACATCACTCCAGTCGATAGATTTCATGCTAAGTAGCTCAAACAGTTTCAGCGGCGTTGAGCCGCCAGAGACCACTAAACTCGCCTTACCACGGGCATCCACCGCCTCTTGTAACTGGCTAGCGATCTTATTCGCTAACTGTTGCTCGAGCGCAGCAGGTGTATCAAAGGATTTAAATACGGTTTCTTTAATCATCAAAGCCCCCTATTCATCCCACGAACGACCGTCTTTGGTGATCAGCGCGACGGAAGCCACGGGGCCCCAAGTGCCCGCAGGATAAGGTTTCGGTTTTTCATTGCTCTGTTCCCATGCTTGGATGATGCCATCAACCCATGTCCAAGCTTGCTCCACTTCGTCTCGGCGAACGAACAAGGCTTGATTACCGAGCATGGCTTCAAGCAATAAACGCTCGTAGGCATCGGCAATGCGCTCGTTTTTGAAAGTATCAGAGAAACTCAAGTCGAGTTTGGTGGTTTGCAAACGTTGTTTTTGCTCTAACCCTGGCACCTTGTTCATCATCTGGATCTCAACCCCTTCGTGTGGTTGCAGACGGATGGTTAACTTGTTAGGTGGCAAGTTACGGTAGCTAGAGCGATACAAGTTATGCGGTGGATTTTTAAAATACACCACAATTTCAGAACTCTTAAACGGCATGCGCTTACCGCTGCGCAGATAGAACGGCACGCCAGCCCAACGCCAGTTATCAATGTCGACACGCAGCGCCACAAAGGTTTCAGTATGCGAGTGTACGTTCGCCCCTTCTTCCTCTAAATAACCAGGCACTGGACTGCCCTTGAGGAAGCCAGCACTGTACTGACCACGGACGGTGTTTTCATACACATTGTCAGCATTAATCGGCCGCAGCGACTTCAGTACTTTCACCTTTTCATCGCGGATACTGTCAGCATCTAAGTTAACAGGTGGATCCATCGCAACCAGCGTCAACACTTGCAGTAAGTGGTTTTGGATCATATCGCGCATTTGACCAGCTTTATCGAAGTAACCCCAACGGCCTTCAATACCCACTTCTTCGGCAACCGTGATCTGGACATGGTCAATGGTCCGGTTATCCCATTTAGAGGCAAATAAGGAGTTAGCAAAACGCAGCGCAATTAAGTTTTGAACGGTCTCTTTACCGAGATAATGGTCGATACGGTAGACTTGGCTTTCTTTAAAGTAGGCAGAAACTTGATCGTTAATCACACGGGAAGATGCGAGATCAGAGCCAATGGGTTTTTCGAGAACGACGCGCGAGTCGCTGTGGATCAGATTTTGTTCATGTAAACAGCGGCAGATATCCCCAAAAATCGACGGTGGAGTGGCAAAGTAACTGACCATGACACGCTCTTCTGGTTTGAGCAATTCATGGAAGGCGCTGTAACCTGCTGAATCAGTAAAATTAGTGCCGACATAATGACAACGGGACACGAATCGGTTAAGCGTTTCTTCGCAGAGGGGTTCTTTGACGAAGGTGTTTAACGCAAGAATGACTAGCTCTCTAAACTCATCCTGACTAAATTCATCTTTTGCGACACCGATCACCTTAGTATCTTTGTCGAGAAGTTCAGCCTTATCTAACTGGTATAAAGAAGGTAACAACTTGCGTCTTGCCAAGTCGCCTTTAGTACCAAAGAGTACGAAGTCACAAGCTTTGGCGCCTGATGATGTTTTGCCCATTGCGTTACGCTCTCCTTTGTATGTCGTGTCCCTTCATGCTAATGAAGGAATCCACACTTTTGTTGTAATATAACAACAGAATTTGTTAAATGCATCTCTTTTTATCAATATTAACATTCTAGCTAACTAGGCACCTAAGGCATAAATCTGATATGATTTTTGTGCTTAAATTACTGATGATAGTAAATTCTTATTTCAAAAACCGACGTAAAACTTACTTAAGCAATCTTGATTAGTGGGATCGTCAAGCTGATCTGTGGCACTAAACAAAAAAAAATAAAATTACATACTCAATTTAGCGGACATACGCGTATGAATACCCTAGAAAAGGTTCAAAAAAGCCTCACCCATTTTAGTAAGTCAGAACGCAAGGTTGCAGAGGTCATCTTAGCCTCTCCGCAAACAGCTATTCACTCCAGTATCGCCACACTCGCTAAGATGGCAGATGTCAGTGAACCTACTGTGAACCGTTTCTGTCGCCGCTTAGATACTAAAGGCTTTCCTGATTTTAAGTTACATCTGGCACAAAGTCTCGCAAACGGCACGCCTTATGTGAGTCGCCATGTGGAAGAAGATGATTCTCCCGAATCATACACAACAAAAATATTCGAATCTTCAATGGCTTCCTTAGATACAGCACGTCAAAGTTTAGACGTAGCGGCCATCAATAAAGCCGTTGATATTCTGACTCAGGCCAAGACAATTTCATTCTTTGGCTTAGGAGCATCAGCCTCAGTCGCCCATGACGCACAAAATAAATTTTTCCGTTTTAATGTGCCTGTCATCTGTTTTGACGATGTTCTGATGCAACGCATGAGCTGTATCAACAGCAATGAAGGCGATGTTGTGGTTTTAATTTCCCACACAGGCCGCACTAAGTCATTGATTGAAATAGCACGTTTAGCAAGAGAAAACGGCGCTGCCGTTATTGGTATTACGGCTCGTAACTCGCCGTTATCGATGGAATGTACACTGCCTGTGACGATGGAGGTGCCAGAAGATACAGATATGTATTTACCTATGGCCTCGCGTTTAGCGCAATTGGTGACTATAGATGTATTGGCGACGGGTTTTACCCTACGCCGCGGCCCTCGTTTTCGTGATAATTTAAAACGGGTAAAAGAAGTGTTGAAAGAGTCTCGTATCAATAAAGATCCGATACTGTAATTCACTTCCTATCTTTAAAAAGGCTAGCGCAAACCCTACGTCTAGCCTTTTTTAAAGCAAATTTCAGCGATACCTCACAATTTTAAAACATAACTTCAGATCAATTTGATTGTAACTTTACTACATAATTTGGAATTGCATGCTAATATAGTCACAAGATTTTTTTAACTTTAACGGAGTATCTTATGTTCCGCAGAACCAAAATCGTCACCACCCTGGGCCCCGCCACTGACCGTGACGATAACTTACGCCGCATTATCGCGGCAGGTGCAAACGTTGTTCGTCTTAACTTCTCCCACGGCTCCCCCGAAGATCATCTCAAACGCGCGACTCAAGCTCGCGAAATTGCAAAAGAATTAGGTGTACATGTAGCGATTTTAGGTGACCTACAAGGTCCTAAAATCCGTGTTTCTACCTTTAAAGACAACAAGAAAGTCCAACTGAAATTAGGCCAAGCTTATATTCTTGATGCTGAACTCCCCAAAGGTGAAGGCGATGAGAATCAAGTCGGTATCGACTATAAGCAATTACCTGATGATGTGAATGTTGGCGACATCCTGATGCTCGATGACGGCCGTGTCCAACTACGTGTTGAGCGCGTCGAAGGTCGTAAAGTCCATACGACGGTAACGGTTGCTGGTCCTTTATCAAACAATAAAGGGATCAACAAGCAAGGTGGTGGTTTGTCCGCTGCGGCACTGACCGAAAAAGACAAGGCTGACATTCTCACCGCAGCGATGATCCAAGTGGATTATCTAGCCGTTTCCTTCCCACGTAGCGGTGCCGATTTAGAATACGCACGTTCTTTAGCACAGCAGGCTGGTAGCAATGCACTGATCGTCGCGAAAGTTGAACGTGCAGAAGCGGTTGCTAGCGATGAAGCAATGGATGATGTGATTTTAGCCTCTGACGTTGTCATGGTTGCCCGTGGAGATTTAGGGGTTGAGATTGGTGATGCTGCACTTGTGGCAGTGCAAAAGAAACTCATCGCCCGTTCACGTCAGCTCAATAAAATCGTCATCACTGCGACCCAAATGATGGAGTCAATGATCTCAAGCCCAATGCCAACCCGTGCAGAAGTGATGGACGTGGCAAACGCCGTGCTTGATGGTACAGACGCCGTGATGTTATCAGCCGAAACCGCTGCCGGTGACTTCCCTGAAGAAACGGTTAAAGCAATGGCGAATGTGTGTGTTGGTGCAGAATCTCACCCAAGTGTGAAAGTCTCTAAACACAGATTGGATGCACGTTTCACTTCAGTTGAAGAAACCATCGCCCTATCGACTATGTATGCGGCAAACCACCTAGAAGGTGTTAAAGCGATTATTGCTTTAACAGAATCAGGTGCAACACCTAAACTGATGTCGCGTATCAGTTCATCTTTACCAATCCTTGGCCTATCTCGCCATGACACAACACTGGCGAAGATGGCTCTGTACCGTGGTGTATTACCGATTTACTTCGACTCAACGATCTATCCAGCCGATGAGCTCGCGCAAAAAGCGTTGGAATCATTAACCAAAGCGGGTTACTTGCACAGCGGTGACTTAGTGTTAATGACCAAAGGTGATGCGATGGAAACCATCGGTGGCACGAACACTTGTAAAGTGCTAATCGTCGCTTAATCTTTGCTGATTGGCTTTCGTTAGACGAAAAAGTTAGGCTAAAAGTCATTAAACTTAAAAACAAAAACCACCTCAGTTGAGGTGGTTTTTTTATCTCTTGTAACGGTGAGAAACTATTGTAGTCGTGCTAGCAAATCAGATTATAAGGCTTCAAAATCATTCACATTGATAGCGGCTAAACGTAACTTATCCGCATGCAATAGTGTTTGATGTTCTTCGCTATTAATCGTGCCCTGCTCTAACGCTTTAGCAAATAGAACCAAGTTTGGTACTTTTGCAGGTAACTCACCGCTGCGCTGTGCTTTTTTGAGCTTTTTGTAAATCTCTTTACAGGCATACTGTGCTACAAACGCTTGTTCTACTTCAGCAATACCACCCACATCGCCTTCAAACTCAGGACAAAGGAAGGTAATGCGCTCGCGGGCAGGACTTGGTTTTAACATGCCAGAGACAAGCTCAGTCGCCATTTTATCGCTCGGCGCATTAAAATGATTGCCGATCGGGAAAATGAGTGCTCGCAATAACCAAGCAACTGGACGATTGGGGAAGTTGCGGATCACGTCCTCTAGTGCTTTCGCCGCTAAGTGCAAGCGATTAGCCATTACATAACGTACCGCAGGTAAATCATCCTGTTGGCGACCATTGTCTTCAAATAGTTTTAGCGTTGCAGAGCCTAAGTACAACTGACTCAATACATCGCCCATCCGTGCAGACAACATTTCCTTGCGTTTTAAATCGCCGCCCATAATCAACATTGAAATGTCCGTCATAAAGGCCAGCGCCGAAGACAAACGAGACATATCTTTGTAGTACTGTTTGGTTTCGCCACTTACGGGGGCGCTACCAAAACGACTCGCAGTTAAGGCACTAAATAATGCACTGAACGCGTTACGCGTCGCATACCCCATATGACCCATTAGCAACGAGTCAAAACGCGCAAGCGCCTCGTGCTGATTTTCCATAGCTGCCGCTTCCATTTCGGCCAGAACGTAAGGATGACAACGGGTTGCGCCTTGACCAAAGATCATTAACGAGCGGGTAAGAATATTCGCGCCTTCTACGGTGATCGAAATTGGATTCGACATATAAGGATGGCCGAGGTAGTTTTTAGGTCCTAATTGGATCCCCTTACCCGACTGAATATCCATCGCATCATTCATAACAGCTCGGCCAAGTTCGGTCATGTGGAACTTCGCAATAGCTGTCACCACTGAGGGTTTGACTTTAAGGTCAATGCCTGTGGTGGTTAAACGACGTGCAGCTTCTAGCTGGTAGGTATTGGCAATAATGCGAGCAAGGGCTTCTTGCACCCCTTCAAACTGACCAATCGCCATGCCAAATTGGTGGCGCACATAACTGTACGCTGTGGTGGTTTTGGTTGCCATATGGCCTGAAGCAGTTGCCAGCGCTGGCAGAGAAATACCGCGACCCGCTGATAAGCATTCAACCAGCATGCGCCAGCCTCTGCCCGCAAATTCTGGACCGCCAATGATCCAATCGAGCGGAATAAAGACTTCATCGCCCTGGGTTGTACCATTCATAAACGCCATATTAAGCGGATTATGACGGCGACCAATCACCACGCCAGGATGATCCGTTGGGATCAACGCGCAGGTAATACCAAGATTCTTTTTATCACCTAATAGACCGTCAGGATCGCGCATCTGGAAGGCTAAACCCAATACCGTTGCAACAGGTGCTAAGGTGATATAACGCTTATTCCAGGTTAATTTAAGGCCTAATACCTCTTCGCCGTTAAACTCACCACGGCACACAATGCCCACATCAGGGATTGCGCCCGCGTCACTGCCTGCTTCTGGGCCTGTTAACGCAAAGCAAGGTATTTCATCGCCTTTCGATAATGCAGGTAACCAACGTTCCTTTTGCTCTTCAGTGCCATAGTGAGTTAATAATTCACCAGGGCCTAATGAGTTAGGTACCATCACAGTTACCGCAGCACTCACGCTACGACTAGCTAACTTGCTCACAATCGTCGAATTGGCATAAGCCGAAAACGCTTTACCACCAAATTTTTTCGGAATGATCAGCGCAAAGAAGCCTTCTTTTTTGAAATAATCCCACAGCTCTGGCGGCAAATCTTTACGATTATGGACAATGTCAAAATCATCGATCATTGTCAGGGCCGTCATGACCTGATTATCAATAAAGTCCTTCTCTTCTGCCGTCAGCGTTGGCTTGCCGTAGCTGTGCAGCGTGTTCCAGTTCGGGTTACCGCGGAATAATTCCCCTTCCCACCATACATCGCCCGCTTCCATCGCTTCGCGCTCAGTATCGGATAATGGCGGTAACACTTTTTTGAAAAAATGGAAAACTGGCTGGGTGATAAATTGCATTCTGAGGCTTTTTACTGCAAACAGCGCAATAACAGCTATCAGGGCAATAATTATAATCGTCAACATAATCAAGACCTTTTTATTAAGAAGCTACGGGAACAGATACGCCCGCGGCCATGTAGGGGATCACTTTACGGATCACGGCTTCAATATCGTTGTGCTCGCCAAATTCGGCCGCAGCAATATCGTTTAAGGCGTCAGCTGAAGCCATAGTGAAAACGATTGTGCCGAGGGTAAAGTGTAAGCGCCAAAACATTTCTGCCTGAGGAATATGGGGAGCACTAGCCGACACCGCCTTCACAAAGGTATCTAGATGTTGTCCATAGTGGGTGGTGATAAACCAGCGCAGATGCCCTTGGCTTTCGATATAGCCTCGTCCAAGTAGCTGTAGGAAAATCGTGGTACCTTCCGTGCGCAAGTCATTTAAATCCAATAACGGATCGACTAACGCCGATAAAATATCCTCTAGCGAAGCCTGAGAGGATGCAGTATGTAAACGTTTTATAGCCGTCGATGCTGCGGGCATAAAAACGTCTAAATAGCGGGCTAACACTGCACGGATTAACTCTTTTTTAGAGCCAAAGTGATAATTCACCGACGCTAAATTGACCTCTGCCTTGCTAGTGATAAGTCGTAATGACGTCTCAGAAAAACCTCTTTCGGCAAAGAGTTTCTCTGCAGCATCAAGTATTCTTGTTTTTGTATCAGATCGACTTGCCATTCCGTGACCTTGAATTAATTTAAAACACTCGTTTAAATTAAACATTGGTATGGTCATTGTCAAACGAAAAATGACCAAATAAGCTGCGTCACAACAACGAGGCTTAACAAGCCAATCACAGTGATTGCAAAAAAGAGCCAAAAGCCATCAAGTTTTATTCAAAATACAATCCACTTAGGTAGAATGTGCAACACAAAAACAACAGCGGATTGCAATACATGACTATTCGATTAAATCATCCCACGACACTCGCGCTCACCATTGCGCTAACCTTAGGCTTAAGCGCCTGTAATGATGCACAAAGCAAGGCCGATGCTACTACAGCTAACAAAAATGCGCCCGATAAAGCCCAGGCCATTGCCTTTATACAAGATGCGGAAGCGCAAATGGCGCAGTTATCCATCGAAGCGAATCGTGCCGAATGGATTTACAGCAACTTTATTACCGAAGATACCGCAGCATTATCGGCCGCCGTGGGTGAAAAAGTCAGCGCCGCTTCCGTTAAGTTTGCCACTGAAGCCGCAAAGTATGCCAATGTGGAACTCGATCCCGCCAATGCGCGCAAACTGAATATTCTGCGCAGTGCACTTGTGTTACCGGCGCCGCTGGATCCCGCCAAAAATGCTGAGCTAGCGCAAATTAGCTCCGAACTCAATGGGCTCTACGGTAAAGGCAAATATTGCTTCGCCGATGGCAAATGTATGACGCAACCTGAACTGTCTACCCTGATGGCGGAATCGCGGGATCCAGCTAAATTACTTGAAGCGTGGAAAGGCTGGCGTGAAATTGCAAAACCAATGCGTCCGCTATTTCAACGTGAAGTTGAACTCGCTAACGAAGGCGCAAAAGACTTAGGCTACGCGAATCTGTCCGAGTTATGGCGCAGCCAATACGATATGAAACCCGATGAATTTTCACAGGAATTAGACCGTTTATGGGGACAAGTTAAACCCCTCTACGAATCCCTGCATTGTTATGTTCGCGGCGAGCTGAATAACGAATACGGTGATGCCATTGCGCCGAAAACAGGCCCGATTCCGGCACATTTGCTAGGGAATATGTGGGCGCAGCAATGGGGGAATGTGTACGATCTCGTCGCCCCGAATGATGCCGATCCAGGCTATGATGTGACCGAGCTACTTGAGCAGAAAGGCTACGATGAGCAGAAAATGGTGAAACAAGCCGAAAGCTTTTTCACCTCTTTGGGCTTTGCGCCGCTGCCAGAAAGTTTTTGGAGCCGCTCTTTATTCTTACAACCCAAAGATCGCGACGTAGTGTGTCACGCTTCCGCGTGGGATCTGGATAACCTCGATGATATCCGCATCAAGATGTGTATCCAGAAAACCGCTGAAGACTTCACCGTCATTCACCACGAACTTGGACACAACTTCTATCAACGTGCCTATAAACAGCAGCCTTTCCTGTTTAAAAACAGTGCCAATGATGGTTTCCATGAGGCTATTGGTGACACGATTGCACTATCTATCACCCCGAGCTATCTAAAACAGATTGGCTTGCTCGAAGACGTGCCCGATGCTTCGAAGGATATTGGCTTACTGCTTAAACAAGCTCTGGATAAAATCGCCTTTCTCCCCTTTGGTTTGATGATCGACCAATGGCGTTGGAAGGTATTTAGTGGCGAAATTACCCCTGCGCAATATAACCAAGCCTGGTGGGAATTAAGAGAAAAATACCAAGGCGTTAAGGCCCCGACTGATCGCAGCGAAGCCGATTTTGACCCAGGTGCAAAATACCATGTGCCCGGTAATGTGCCTTATACCCGCTATTTCCTCGCACATATTCTGCAATTCCAGTTCCATAAGGCGCTGTGTGAAACGGCTGGAGACAAGGGCCCAGTGCATCGATGCAGTATTTACGGCAATCAAGCGGCAGGAGAAAAACTCAATAAAATGTTAGCGCTTGGTGCAAGCCAACCTTGGCCCGTTGCCTTAAAAGAAGTCACAGGAACGGAAATGATGGATGCGAACGCCGTGCTCGATTATTTTGCGCCGCTTAAAATCTGGCTTGATGAGCAGAACAAAGCTGCGAATCGTCAATGTGGCTGGTAATTAAGCCTCAGGTGCGAGTCATATCCACGCCTTAAACTAAACCGATAAAAATGCCCAACGATGTTGTAATGCCGTTCACTTAAGAGTGAACGGCATTTTTCTTTGGTCTAACCGGAAACTTGTTTTTGCTCATTTTAAGAACTCGTGGATATGCCCTTTCCCGTTTACCATCCAGCTTA
>Ga0247725_1000303_pt1 | contig 44871 bp, 38 predicted proteins | sample OKSTACKMCFT3sol_FD_183021 | JGI IMG/M metagenome (GOLD analysis project Ga0247725, IMG submission 183021) | Subsurface sediment microbial communities from gas well in Oklahoma, United States - OK STACK MC-FT3-sol | ecosystem: Environmental > Terrestrial > Deep subsurface > Rock core/Sediment...
ATGCTCCTGGGGTCTCAACTCCTTGTCGCCTCGCTGCAACTCCAATGACTTTGGATAGATCCTTCTGGTTTGAAGCCGCAGCTTTGTTGACTGCGGCCTTTCGCCCCAGTCGCATAGCAATCTATGCCCCTGGGGTCTCAACTCCTTGTCGCCTCGCTGCAACTCCAATGACTTTGGATAGATCCTTCTCAGTTACAGATCACCACTGCTGATACAAAGCCATACCTTGCCATAGCGCGAAAATACCAGCGAAGACCAGTACCAGCAGCAGATACCAAAATGTTGATTTTACAGCAGGTTGTTCTGCTTCTGATTCAAGTTTGCCGTGCAACATAGCGCCTAATACACCATCTTTTTTCAAACCATGAAAAAGTGCTGCCACCACATGCACAGCAATCAGCGCCAGCAGCAGATTAAAATTATTATGATGAAACCAGGAGGCAAAAGACGACCAGTTTGAGGAAACAGCACTATACAAAGGCCCCTCTGTCATCACATCATCCGTCGTCATTAAACCTGAGATAAACTGCAAGACCAATAACAACATCAGGCTAAGGCTCATATAAGCTGATAAGCCTCTGTGCCCTATACCATGTTTGGCTTTGTTCCAGTTGCGCAGCAGTTGAGCAGGGCTTTGCAAAAAGTGCGCAAAGCGGGCTGTCTCGCTACCGACAAAACCCCAGACCAGACGACTGATTAATAACGCAGCTAAGGTGTAAGCCAGAACCTGATGTACAACCAAATATCCTTGTTCCGCGCTGAACCATAAAGCAACCAATAACAACAATTGGCTCCAGTGGTAAATACGTATGGCTTTGTCCCATAGCTGAATCACTTTCATCTTTTCTCAGTCCTCTATTATGATAAGTTATTGATTTTACCTTATTGGAAGAGAAAACCTATGCTTTGGTTCAAACGGATTTCCCTGATCTTAGCCCTGTTGATACTACTTTTGGCTGGCTTTTTGTATTTTGCGCTTCGCAGCAGCCTGCCCCTCTATGAAGGTGAATTAATCTCTGAAGTCCGTCAGACGGTAGAGATCAGTCGTGACACCCAAGGCTATGCCAGTATCAAAGGGCAAAATCGGAACGACGTCGCCTATGCGTTAGGCTTTGTTCACGCTCAGGAGCGCTTTTTCCAAATGGATTTATTGCGCCGCAATGCTGCAGGCGAGTTATCTGAGCTTTTTGGTGAAATTGCGTTAGAGCTGGATAAAAAACGCCGGATCCACAGGTTCAGAGCTAAAGCAGAACGCGGTTTCGCCGCTTTACCTCAAGAGCAAAAATTGTTGTTGCAGCGTTATACAGCTGGGGTTAATGCAGGTTTAGCAGAATTAGGCTGGCCCCCTTTTGAATACGGCCTGCTGGCACAAAGCCCACGCAGCTGGACCGGAGCTGATTCATTTTTAGTCTTGTACAGCATGTACCTTGATTTGCAGGGAGCCGAAGGCAAAGACGAACTGGCAATGGGCTTGATGCAACAAAAGTTGCCGCAGGATTGGTACGAGTTTTTGTTCCAACATAGCCCAGACTGGCAAGCTGCTATGGATGACAGCAGGGTCAGTTTGACACCTATGCCTAAATCCGTTTACCCGGCTGTGCTCAGTGGGCAAAAAACCGCCTGTACTGAGTGTGTTTTGCATGACGGCACTGATATAGGCAGCAATAATTTCGTCGTATCAGGCAAAAGAACAGCAGATGGCCGCGCTATTCTGGCGGACGATATGCATTTAGGTATCCGTGTACCCGGAACCTGGTTTAAAGCCCAACTGAAATGGCAGGAAAATGGCGAAAGCTATCAAGTCGCAGGGGTTAGTTTACCCGGCACTCCGGCCATAGTCGCAGGAAGTAATGGCTCTATCGCCTGGGGTTTTACCAATAGTACAGCGGATTGGTCTGATGTTATCCAACTGAAATTGGATGAAAAAGGTGAAAAATATCAAACCGCTGATGGCTGGCAGGAATTCAGCTATCAAAACGAAGTGATTAAAATCAAAGATCAGCCCGATGAACTGGTGTTGCAAAAGGAAACCATCTGGGGGCCAGTGCTGACACCACCTTTCCAGCATTATGCATACCGCTGGGTGGCTCATGATCAGGAAGGGGCGAACTTTAATTTGCTGGCTCTGGAAAAAAGCAAAGGTGTACGCGAAACGTTAAAACTGGCTGCAAGTGCCGGAGTGCCGGCGCAAAACTTACTGGTGGCGGATAAAGACGGCGCTATCGGCTGGACTTTGATTGGGGCTTTGCCACAACGCAAAGTACAGCAAATGGATAGTCCACAGGATTGGAGCAATGCACAAAACAACTGGACTGGCTATTTAGCTGCTCAGCATTACCCACAACTATATCAACCCACCTCAGGACAACTCTGGACAGCAAACAGCAGAATGGTAGGAGGCAAAGATCTGGAACTGATTGGCAATGGCGGCTACGACTTAGGCGCCAGAGGTCAACAAATCCGTGACGCCTTAACTGCGACCAAACAACATAACGAGCAGAGCCTGCATGCGATTCAACTGGATCACCGCGCTTTAATGCTGGCCCGCTGGCAGCAACTGTTGCTGGACTCAGTGCTGACTAAAGACTTTGTCGCTGAGCATGATCTGGACGCTTATCTGAATTATGTAATGAAAGATGCCAGCCATGCCAGTATAGGCTCAGTTGGTTATTCACTGGTCAGGGCTTTCCGCACTAAAACGCTTGAGTTGATTTTTGCGCCTTTAACAGCCTTATTGGAGCAAAACAAATTATCTGGCCGGGATTTAAAATTCTCTTTGGAAACCGCAGGCTGGGAAATGATCCGGCAACAACGTACCGACACCTTACCATCGGCTTTTAGCTCGTGGCGGACCTTATTACAGCAGGCTGTATTGCAGAGTAAAAAACAACTGGAGACTGATTATGGCAGCCTGGCCGGGGCAAGTTGGGGTACGATCAATCGAAGTGCTATTGCACATCCTTTAGCAGCCGCAGTGCCGTTTTTTGGCGACTGGCTGAATATGCCGGCCATGCCGATGAATGGCGATAGCCATATGCCCAGAGTACAAAACAAAGTTCATGGCCAGTCAGAACGTATGGTGGTGTCACCTGGCAACGAAGCAGATGGTATTTTAGTAATCCCGGCAGGACAGTCTGGCCATCCTTTATCGCCTTTTTATGCTGCCGATCACGACTTCTGGTTAAAGGAACAGCCGTTAGGCTTTTTACCCGGTGAACAAAAATACTTGATGAAGTTACAACCTAAGGCTTGACTTTAGACGTCCAGACTTACTATTGTGGTGGCCATGAAACAAATTCAGATCGCTCGCTTTTTTCGCCTCTTTACCACCCCAACGGGGAGGCGGTAGGTCGCGCGCGCGTGATAAACCAAAAAACCTCCCACCATCGGGAGGTTTTTTTTTAGCTTAAAGGACGCTTTTATGAGCATAGATTTAGACCAAATCCGCCAGCAGATCAGCAGTACCGACAGAGATCTGCTGCAACTACTGGCTACCAGAAGGCAACTTGCACTCAGCGTGGCTGATGCCAAACTAGCGCAAAACAAACCTATTCGTGACCAAAAACGCGAAGAAGAGCTGCTGGTGTCACTGATAGAAAATGGCAAAGCTTTAGGACTGGACGCTCAGTATGTCACTAAAATTTACCATGTGATTATTGAAGACTCAGTGTTACAACAACAGGCCAAAGTACAAGGACAACTGAATGGCGACAACGGTCCTGTTTGCCGTGTCGCCTTTTTGGGCCGTCAGGGTTCGTACAGTTATTGGGCAACACAAAAGTACTTTACCCGCCGTGCCGAAAAACTGATTGAAATTGGCTGCGACAGTTTTAACGAAATAGTACAGGCCGTAGAAACAGGCCACGCCGACTATGCTGTGCTACCGATTGAAAACACCTCATCTGGCAGCATTAATGAAGTGTACGACATACTGCAACAGACCCGTTTGTCGATAGTGGGCGAACTGACTCACCCAATTGAACATTGTTTATTAGGGGTTGAGGGTACTGATCTGACTAAAATCCGCCAGATTTGCGCTCACCCTCAGGTCATAGCTCAGTGCAGTAATTACCTGCAGGGCTTATCTAATGTCAAAATTGAATACTGCGACGCCTCATCCGACGCCTTTGAGCGGGTGCGTAAAGCCCAGGATAAATCCGTTGTTGCGATAGGCGGCGAAGAAGGCGGTAAGTTGTATGGGTTAGAAGTGTTAGGCCGGGGTTTAGCCAACCAAAAAGATAACGCCAGCCGTTTTATTGTGGTCGCTCGTAAAGCTATTAACGTCGCCAAAGCTATACCTGCCAAAACCACTTTTATTATGTACACGGGCCAACAGCCTGGTGCTTTAGTGGATGCTTTAACAGTACTGAAACAACATGGCATCAGCATGGGGAAACTGGAGTCCCGCCCTATTCCGGGCAATCCCTGGGAAGAGATGTTTTATGTCGACGTATTCGCCAATTTAGGTGATTACGCTATGACACGGGCCTTGGACGAACTGAACCGTATCACCCGTTTTGTCAAAGTGCTGGGCTGTTATCCAAGCGAAGATATCAGCCCAACACTAGTAACGGCGGACGCTTCATAATTTAATTTGCTGACCTTGTTCAGCAAAACAGTGGTGGACGCCCCCCCTATAGTTTAATTTGCTGACCTTTTTCAGCAATTTGGCAATGCAGACCGTAATCGATCAGACGGCTCTGCAGCGCCTGCTGTGCTTTAGGCTCACCGTGCACCAGATAAAAACGTGGCTGCCCCCCAATCATTCGTGCCCACCCCACTAATTCGTCCTGACCGGCGTGAGCGGAAAAACCGCCAATGGTATGCACAGTAGCTTTTACTGCGATATTCTGGCCAAACAACTTCACCCGTTTTTCACCATCAACCAGACGGCGACCTAAAGTGCCTTTGGCCTGAAATCCGACAAAAACCAGGTGATTACTACTTTTCCACAGGTTGTGTTTTAAGTGATGCACTATACGGCCACCGTTACACATACCAGAGCCTGCAATGACTATAGATCCACCACTGACCCGGTTTAACGCCATCGACTCTTCCATACTGGATGCCAAACGTAAGATAGGTAAAAATGACTGCAAATCCCGGGCTCCGTAACCTTGCAGCACTTTGGTATCCTTGCGATCAAACTCCGCCATCAGTTCACTGTAAATTTTAGTGATCTCTATCGCCATAGGGCTGTCCAGCACCACCATTTTTTGTTTTAACCGGCCCTGATGGTACAAAAGTCCGAGGTAATACAAAATTTCCTGACTGCGCCCTAAAGCAAAAGCAGGAATAAACACATTGCCGCCTGCTTTATGCGCCTCTTCCAGCGCATTGGCAAATTCCTCTAAGGTATTTTGCAATGGCTGGTGGTTGCGATCGCCATAGGTACTTTCCATCAGCACCAGATCCGCAGTTTTCACCGGACTAGGATCCGGCATCAGTACTGTGGCTGGATTCCCCAAGTCTCCGGAAAACACCAATTGCCGCATGGCTTTGCCCTGCTTCACTGCAAGCTGAACTATGGCAGAGCCGAGAATGTGACCCGCATCCAAAAACTCCAGTTCCAGTCCTTCACAGACAGTAACTTTTTGTTTATACGCCACCGGCTGACAGCACTCCAGCACCTGTTCGACATCCTGCAGCGCCATCACTGGATCCAGCAGTTTTTTACCTTGTCGGGCTAAGTGTTTGTTTTGCCACTCCAGATCTTTTAAATACAAATGCACTGAATCTTTCAGTAATACACCAAGCAATAACGCCGTGCCCTGAGTGCAGTAGATTTTGCCGTGAAATCCTTTCGCCACCAGCAAGGGCAGTAAGCCGCTGTGGTCTATATGCGCATGCGACAAAATTACATAGTCGATATCTTTAGGTCTAAAGGCAAAACGGAATTTGTTCCATTCGGTGATTTGGTTTTCACCCTGGGTCATACCACAGTCAAGTAATATTTGTTTGTCTTGTAGCTTTAACAAATAGCAAGATCCTGTGACCTGCTCTGCAGCGCCTAAAAAGGTTAAGCTGGCATCTAATGGCATAAGGTATACTCCGCTGTTCATTTTTGGGGATCTTGCTTTCGTGTCCATGTTATAACTGAACTGAAGTGTTAAAAGATTAGTCTATATCAAACAACATGTTAGTTTATTCAACTTTCCTACATCTGGAGTCTTTCTATGTCCGGTGACAACCCGCTGTATCAACGTCATCTGAGTTCTGCCCGTGAAGCAACAGAACAACAAAGCCAGGATCTACTTGAACATCCGTCTTATCGACTGGCTTTTGCCGATGATGATTTTTTGATGCAGGACGAATTGCGCCATGTCCGTTTGCAACTGGAATATTTAAAACCTCAGTTGGTGATGGAACAACATCAGGTCAAAGCCACTGTAGTGGTATTCGGTAGCGCCCGTTTTGTCTCCCCCCAACAAGCGCAACAACTACTGACCCATGCCAGGTCTGAGCTGGCACAGTCCCCGGCAGATCCAGAATTACAACAAAAGTTACAGCAGGCCGAGCGTCAACTGAAAAACAGCGCTTATTATCAGGCTGCTGCCGAGTTCGCCCGGCTGGTCACAGAACATAGCCATAGCTGTCCAAACAGCTCTTTAATGATTATCAGTGGCGGTGGCCCAGGTGTGATGGAAGCGGCCAATAAAGGCGCTTACGAAGCGGGTGGCCAAAGTATTGGTCTGAATATAGTACTGCCACACGAGCAAAGACCTAACCCTTACATCACACCAGAGTTTTGCTTCCGCTTTCATTATTTTGCTATCCGCAAAATGCATTTTTTACAAAGAGCCAGAGCATTAGTGGCTTTCCCCGGAGGCTTCGGTACTTTGGACGAATTGTTTGAAACTCTGACCTTATTGCAGACCGGCAAAGCTACTACAGTACCGGTGATCTTGTATGACAAAAATTTTTGGACCCGATTAATTAACTTTGACTTACTAGTCGAGGAAGGATTGATTCAAGCGGAAGATATGCAGTTGATTCAGTTTGTCGATACGCCAGAACAAGCCTGGCAAGCGATTTGCCATTGCTATCAGTTGTAACGAAATAAAGGGTCAGAGCCAAGGCTCTGACCCTGTGACTTATTGAGCTTTTACACAGTCAACAAAGTATTCGGTTTTACCGTTACGCTCTTCGCTCACCAGGCCATGAATATAAGTTTCAAAGCCAGGGAAACGACCATTAAACTCGCGGGCGAACTTCAGGTAATCCACTATCACAGTGTTGAACACTTCACCCGGTACTAATAATGGAATACCAGGCGGATAAGGCGTTAACATCACTGCAGTGATACGGCCTATCAGGTCGTCCAACGGCACCCGATCTAACTCTTTGTGCGCCATAGCGGCAAAAGCTTTGGAAGGCTTCATTGCAGGCACCAGCTCAGATAAATACATCTCAGTGGTCATCTTGGCTACATTGTTTTCACGGTAGATCTGGTGAATTTGGTCACACAAATCTTTTAAACCAATATGCTCATACTGAGGGTACTTGGCGATAAACTCTGGCAATACCCGCCACAGCGGTGCGTTCTTGTCGTAGTCGTCTTTAAACTGCTGCAGCGCTGTCACCATAGTATTCCAGCGGCCTTTAGTAATGCCGATGGTAAACATGATAAAGAACGAATACAGACCGGTTTTTTCAATCACTACACCGTGTTCAGACAAGTATTTCGCTACTATAGCAGCAGGAATACCGGACTCGTCAAAGTCGCCGTCTACATTTAAACCAGGGGTTAAAATAGTGGCTTTAATAGGGTCGAGCAGGTTAAAACCTTCGGCTATATCACCAAAACCATGCCAGCTTTCGCCCGCTTTTAACATCCAGGCATCACGGTGATCCAAACCTTCGTCGGTTAAATCATCCGGACCCCACACCTTAAACCACCAGTCATCACCATATTCGTCGTCGACTTTACGCATAGCACGGCGGAATTCCAGCGCTTCGTCCAGTGACTCTTCAACTAAAGCTGTACCACCTGGCGCTTCCATCATAGCCGCAGCCACATCACAAGAGGCAATAATGGCGTACTGTGGACTGGTTGAGGTATGCATCAGATAAGCTTCGTTAAACAGATGCTGATCCAGCTTGTTCTGTTTGGCATCCTGCACCAGGATTTGTGAAGCTTGTGAAATACCTGCCAGCAGTTTGTGGGTCGACTGAGTTGAGAACACCATAGAGGTTTCACAACGCGGACGGCCTTCACCTATGGCATGGTAATCGCCATAGAAGTCGTGGAAAGCCGCGTGCGGCAACCAGGCTTCATCAAAGTGCAACGTTTCAATTTCACCATCAAGCAGAGACTTAATTTCTTCAACGTTGTACAAGACGCCGTCGTAAGTCGACTGGGTAATAGTCAGAACCCGGGGTTTGATGTTCGGATTTTGCTCCAGCTTTTCACGACAGAACGGGTTGGCCAACATCTTTTTGCGGATAGTCGCAGGGTCAAATTCACTGCGGGGAATAGGACCAATGATGCCGTAGTGGTTGCGGGTTGGCATTAAAAATACCGGTACAGCGCCCGTCATCATAATGGCATGCAAAATGGATTTATGGCAGTTACGATCTACCACCACTATATCGCCCGGAGCCACTGTGGAGTTCCAGACGATTTTATTCGAGGTTGAGGTGCCGTTGGTGACAAAAAATAGATGGTCAGCGTTAAAAATACGGGCAGCATTGCGCTCAGACGCCGCCACAGGACCTGTGTGGTCCAGCAACTGACCTAATTCATCGACCGCATTACAAACGTCGGCACGTAACATGTTTTCACCAAAAAACTGATGAAACATCTGGCCAACTGGCGATTTTAAGAAGGCCACGCCACCTGAGTGTCCAGGGCAATGCCAGGAGTAAGAGCCATCCTGAGCATAGTTGGTCAAAGCACGGAAAAATGGGGGGGCCAGCGTATCTAAATAGCTTTTCGCCTCACGGATGATATGGCGTGCCACGAACTCCGGCGTGTCTTCGTGCATGTGAATAAAACCATGTAGTTCACGCAAAATAGCATTAGGAATATGACGTGAAGTACGGGTTTCACCATAAAGATAGATAGGAATGTCAGGGTTGCGATGACGGATTTTGTCGACAAAACCTTTCAGGTTTTCCAGCACGGAATGAGAATCTTCGACGCTGCCACCACCAAACTCTTCGTCGTCAATAGATAAAATAAATCCAGCAGCGCGGCTTTGTTGTTGCGCGAATGAGGTTAAATCGCCATAACTGGTGTAACCCACTACATCCATGCCTTCAGCTTCAATGGCTGCAGCCAGTTCACGTATGCCGGAACCGCTGGTATTTTCGGATCTGAAATCTTCATCAATGATGATCAGAGGGAAGTAAAAACGCATGGAGTACCCCAAGCCGGTTAAAAGTGCGCAAAGGATACTTTATTTTGCAGAAAATTCCTCTAATCCGACCTGTTTTTCCTGCAGAAAAATCGCAAATTATCTAAAATTTACCCAAAACACAGAATTGAATACGTATTCACCAATGACAAAATCCGAATTGTCATGGAACTGACACAAGTTTTAACCATCTTAGCTATGGCTACAAACCAAGGTAGCTCTATTCCTGTTCTATACCTTGCGATTCAGGGACTGCATGCAGTCCCTGCTTTTTTGCATTTTTATATGCGATTCACTGTCGAACAAAATCTAAATACCTGAATAATCCTGGCCAGCAGCCGGACCTTGCTCTATGTAGTAACCTGCTTCTGTCAGTAAATCCAACAATTCTTCTTCGCTGACTCCTACTGCGCGTAAATGTTGTTCAGCCTCTTCCACAGCTTTGCCCCGCTGTAGATCTGTCCTGATAGTTTTAATATGCACAGAGCGCATAAATTCAGATGTTCTTTTGCCCATGATTAAACTCCGCTTCACCTATTCAGTTGCGGCGGATCCTAAACAGCCTGAACAAAGTTTGCATCGAAAAAACGCCGAAAATCAGAAATCTTCACTGAACCGTCATGCAAAAGTCATAAAAAAGTCATACTAGGTTATCACCTATTCAAACGACGTTCTATTGGTGCCAATTGCCTCATTTGTTTTAAAATCCATTGCTGGCGCTTGAATACATAAGGCGATGGACTTTGTACTTTAAACCTTAGTGGATTAGGTAATACAGCGGCTAATAAAGCGGCCTGATGACGACTCAACTTGCTGGCAGGTCGCTTAAAAAACTTTTGGGCCGCCGCTTCAACACCAAAAACTCCCGGGCCAAATTCCACGCTGTTCAAATAAACTTCTAAAATACGCTCCTTACCCCAACACACTTCAATCAAGCTGGTAAACACCAATTCAAGCCCTTTACGGAACCAACTGCGGCCTGTCCATAAAAATACATTCTTCGCTGTTTGCTGGCTGATGGTAGAAGCCCCACGTACTTTCCGGCCTTTACTGTTGTATTCAAGAGCTTTTTCAATAGCGACAGTATCAAAACCATAATGATCCGGAAATTTTTGATCCTCTGCCGCCACAACAGCTTGTTTCATTGCCGCAGAGATTTGCTCAAAAGGCACCCAATGGTGCTGTAATTCATAACTTTTGTGATTATTCCAAAGCGCCTGAATTTGTCGCTCTATCATCACGCCCGTGACAGGAACAGGCACAAAAGCAAATAAAATGACCAGACTCAAAGCCAGGATAGTCAGGTATTTTATAATCCGAAGCAGCCTGTGAAACCAAAGTGAAATCAATGACTTTTTCCATAAAATATTCAGCTGTTTAATAGATTTCAGTGTAAAGCGCCTGCGCAAAATCAGCCAGCTTTAGTTGCCGGCTGATTTTATTTCTGGTTGAGGGGGAAAGGAATTTAACTACGTTCGTCTGAGGCTTTTTGTAACAAACGCCGGCTTTCCTGCAGAAACTGCTCTGCCAGAGGGCCGAAAAATTGTTGTCCTTTTGCAAATTCAGCCATTAAACCAGCTTTATCCCGCGCTGCGAGTAAATGCGATAACTGATTAAAACGATGTTGATAGCGTTGTAATAAACCAGTGACTGAACTGGACGACAGCATAATGTCTGCATACAACTCTGCATTTTGCGCAAACAAACGTCCAACCATAGCCAGTTCCAGCCGGTAAATAGGTGAACTCAATTCCAGTAGTTGTTGTAAATCGGCCTGCTCTTCTGCCAGGTGCACACCGTACACCAGTGAACTGAAGTGGCGCATCGCTTGAATAAGCTGCATCAGATCATCGTGCTGCTGCGCAGACTTTTCTGTCAGCACAGCCCCCCAAACTTTGAATTGCTTAATTAGCCATTGGTACTTTTCGACATCGCGGCCATGACTGACCACTACGACCTGTTTAGCTATATTACTGATATCAGGACCAAACATTGGATGCAAACCTACTACAGCACCACTGTGTCTGGTCAACATGGCACTCAAAGGACCTGTTTTGGTGCTGGTTAAATCAGCAAGTACAGTTTCTTCATCTAATTGTGGTAACTGAGTTATGACCTGTTCAGTTACAGCTATAGGTACAGCAACCAGCACTAAAGCAGCACCCAGGACCAATTCTTCTGCCTGATGCCAGTTATATTGCTCCAGAACCTCAACACTGTAACCTGAACGCTTGAATAAGCTAACAAAACGTTTACCTAAAGCACCGTCACCACCCACTACTACGATTTTGTCACCAGGATTGCGGCAACAAACAAAGCCTGCTTCCTGAGTCTGATAGGATTCACGCATCACACGACGCAATACATCTTCAATCAGATCAGCCGAAACACCAGCTTGTTCAGCCTGCTCACGACGGGCTTTAATCAACGCCTGTTCGCGCTCCGGCACATACAAAGGTAAAGCAAACTGTTGCTTCACACGCCCCACTTGTGCAGTAACAGCGGCTCTTTTCGCTAACAGTTCGACCAGTTGGCTATCCAACTGATCAATCTGCTGTCGCAAAGGTAACAAAGCGGACATAGGGTCTTGTGTAACTACAGGGTCATTCATATAACTATCTCAGGCAGCAACTTCAGCTGCAGATTCTTGTGACGAAAGCTGTTGATCTAAATCTTCCAACAAGCCTGCTGTAGTGGCCCAGTCGATACAGGCATCTGTGACAGATACGCCATAAAGCTCTGCTTTACCATCCACTAAATCCTGACGGCCGGCATGAATATGGCTCTCCAGCATAATACCAATAATAGATTTATTGCCTTTGATCCTTTGCTCAAGCACAGCCTGAGCCACAATACCTTGTCTATTGTGATCTTTGCTGGAGTTACCATGGCTGCAATCGATCACCAGTCCTTCAGGTAAACCATGTTTACGCAGCGCAGTTAGCGCCGCCTGAACACTTTCTTCGTCGTAGTTAGGTTTAGAACCACCACGTAAAATCACGTGTCCGTCCGGATTACCTGCAGTCTGTACCAAAGACACCTGACCTTTTTGGTTAATGCCAATGAAGCTGTGCCCACTGGCGGCAGATTGCAGCGCATTCAGAGCAATATTTAAATTACCGTCCGTACCATTTTTAAAACCGACTGGCATAGACAAACCGCTGGCCATTTCGCGGTGTGTTTGTGATTCGACAGTACGGGCTCCAACAGCAGCCCAACTGATTAAGTCTGATAAATATTGTGGACTGATAGGATCAAGCGCTTCAGTTGCAGCAGGCAATTCCATCTCGACCAAATCCAGTAACAAACGACGGCCTTTGGTTAAGCCTGTTTCCAGATCAAAGGAATCATCCAGATGTGGATCATTGATAAAACCTTTCCAGCCTACTGTAGTACGGGGTTTTTCAAAGTACACCCGCATCACTATGTACAAAGTATCTTTGTATTGCAGTTGTAGCTGCTTAAGGCGTCGGGCGTAATCCATCGCGGATACAGGATCATGAATGGAGCAAGGCCCGGTAATGACCAGCAAGCGAGAGTCACGGCCGTGCACTATATCTGCTATTTCCTGGCGGGATTTCTGAATAAAGTCTGATCCTGCATCAGATAAAGGTAAAGCTTGCTTTAATACTGCAGGCGGACTTAATAACTGCTCCGAAACTATACGTAAATCGTCAACTATTTTGCTCATTTGAATGCTCCTGTTTGCATCATGCGTTGCCAAAGCGCCGGTTTTTACTTGATAAATGCAAGCAGAACACCAGTAAACTTATATTTACAACACGTATTTATTTAATTACGAATGTAGTCATATTAAAAACCGAAAGCACTCAAGTCAACCTTTAAAGTCAAATAAATTGAGGGTAAAACCGAAATTCAGGAAACCAGAAACAAGTAAACTTTTAATTACACCCAAGTCCATCCCTAACCAAAGTGAATTCTGAGGCTATTTCTACAGCACGGCGGTCAGGTGAAGGTTGGAATAATATCTGATGAAGTTGGTCTACACTGAAAGCTGAGGCTTCAAGACTTTGTAAAGGCGGCTCTATGGCAAGTTCAACTTACTCTCCATTGCCAGCATTTGACGAATTGCTCTGCATGGCAAAACAGAATCCAGCCGCGCTGGATGAGCTGCAACAAAAACTGAACCAGGAACTGATTGATGCGCAAAGCGACGACAGAGGGCGTAAAGCTATTCAACAAACTCTGTTCAGGTTACAGTCAGAACAATTTCGTTATAAAGCCCCATTAGTCCGACTGACCAGAGCTTATCAGTTAATGTTGTCAGAAATGAGCCGGATGCAGGGTGCTCTTGAACAGTTGTGCATGGCACAAGAACCTCAGCCTAAGCCTTCTGCAGTCGTTTTACCTTTCAGGTCAAAGAGTCAGGAGCAATAAGTGAGAAAAAAGCCGTTGAAAATCACAAAAAATAAAGTGACAGCGACCTGTGTTCTCGTCTAGAATTGATAAAAATACAAAATATGATACCCATTAGCCCCGTATGAACAAAAGTAAACACACAGAACCTTTACTGTCGACTCAACAAGCTGCTGATTTACTTGGTGTTTCTTTACGCACCGTGCAGTTATGGGTAGAAAAAGGTGCTCTGGATGCCTGGAAAACACCAGGTGGCCATCGCCGTGTCACTCAGTCTTCTGTCGAACGCCTTCTGCTGAAAAATCAGACTCAGCCTGTTGATAATTCAGTACGCATTCTACTCGCAGAAGATGATGAACTACTCAAACAGCTTTATAGCCTGCAAATTGAATCCTGGGGATTGCCTATCAGTTTGCAATCTGTCACTAACGGTATAGCAGGTTTATTAAAAATCGGCGAATGGGCGCCGCAAATTCTGATTACGGATTTGCAGATGCCCGAACTGGACGGCTTTCAGATGATCCGTGAGCTGAAATTATCTCCGCGCCACGAGAATATGAAAATCATAGTAGTCACGGCCCTCACAGATGCTGAGATTACATCAGGCGGTGGTTTACCTGACACTGTTCAGCTGATGCGTAAACCTTTGCTGTTCAGCGACTTAAAAGACCGCTTAGAAAAGTTACTACAAGAGCTGCGTTAATCGCAGCTTTTTACATTGTGCAAGGCTGCAAAATGTTCCGACCAGCGGGCAGATCCGTTGGTGTTCACCCGGGCTTTGCCAAACTGTTGGCAATGCTTTTGCCGGTCTCGACCTAACAAACCATCGTCGCTTCGCTCCAATATTAAAACAACGGCAGGATAGCCGTTTTTCACAGCTTCAGCTGCCAAAGGCGAGCATCATGGAGGATGTGAGTGAACTTAGTTTGCCGACGATTCTTTGATACCATTCGTACTTGAAGCCGCAGCTTTGTTGGCTGCGTGCCTCTGCCCAGTCCATTTGTTTCAGCGGATTAACTTTGGTCTCTGGCGTGCATAAGCCTCAACCCACAAACAAATAGAACTACTATGCTGCCGGGGTCTCCGACGCTTGTCGTCGCGCTGCAATATCCATTACTTTGGGCATAATGATAATCGAGTTTTCTACAACGCCTTTCGTGGTGGCAAAGCCACATTGGCAAAAATAAATCCCGCTACGAGTGACATAAAAATCAGAAAGGTTTGCTGACCTAGCTGCTCAGTAGCAACCATCTGCTGGCCCGAAACAAATGCATTTAATCCTATGTAAGTCTTACTCCCGGGAACCAGCACTATCATGCCCTGCAGGGACACTATGCTACCTGGTGCATTCATCAGTCTGTTAAATAAATTACCATATAAACCGACAGCAAAAGCACCGACAAAAGCACCTAAGGCTAAACCAAGATAATAAGCTCCCCACAAGCTGGCTGCATAAGCAATAAAGCCGGATAATAGCCCCCACAAAGCGTGCCGTAACCTTGCTTTGAATACCACGACCAAGCTGCCGCACAAAATAGCCACAGCCAGCCAACTGGTCCACTGAGGCACAGAAGGAGCTAGTTGCGGTGGGATTTGACCAAACAAAACCTGACCTAAAACCACTCCTAAAAAGGCACCAAAATATAATTTAAATAGCAGCATTACCGCGTCCATCACCCTGGCAGTGCCCGAGACCAAATGGCGGGCGGCCAGCTCAGCTAGCCCTAGTGTTAGGGCTAAACCCGGAATAAATACAATAATGGCGGATAATACGACTAAAGGTACATTGATCATGGGATCAATATAAACGGCCACTGCAGTAGCCAGCAAAGCTGAGACCAAAGCGACCAAAGGTTCAAGCATATGAGCCACCCGGCGCGATTTCACAGACCAGAGTACAAACAAATAGACGATAAGGCTCAGTACAGTAGCCCAAAATACATCGTGCCAACTAGCGCGCATTAACATGGCAAAAGCTCCACCTGCAGCTCCAAAAGCTGCAAAAGTCGCCCAGCGCGAATAAGGATTAGGGGCAGCCTCTATTTGATCGAGGCGCTGATTTACATCCTGTAACGTCAGTTTGCTGCTGGCAAGCGCATCCACCAACTCATCTGTGTAGGATAGAGCTCCAAGGTCTAACTCACCTGGTATCACACGGGAAATATGAGTGTACTCATTATCATCACCAGGGATCCAGAGTACAAAAGTCAGTACAGTAGGAGTGATAGCAAATGAACCACCTATCTGCAGCAGTTTGGCCACTTCCTGTAAATGCGCTTCCAAACGGTACGCAGGGGTACCGAACTTGTGGAGCATTTTGCCAAGTTTGACGATAAATCGACGCTTTTCAATAAAACTAGAGGAGTCCAAAGCAGTATCCTTGTCGCGTTGCAACACAATAGAAGTATTGTAGTGGGCTTTCTAAGCGAAGGATAGATAAGGATATAGCTAAGTGATTGATAAAGGCCAAGTTAGTCCGCTTTTAATGCTTCAGGACTAGGACGATAACTCTGCCAGCAACCACTGATATTCCTGCTGTAACAACTGAAAAGCCGCGGCGTCGCCGCCTTTATCAGGATGTAATTTTAGCGCCTGCTGCCGATAATTTTTTTTGAGCTGCGCCACAGAATAGGGCTGCGTTAACTGCCACTTCTGCTGCAAAGCACCAGAATCCAATGCTTTGTTTTGTTGATACAACTCCAGCTTTTTCCAGAACTCACTTAACAAAGCATGCAATTTATCATCCGTCATAGCCCGCATATTCTGCCAATCCAGATAATAAGCAGCTTTATCTTGCTGCTCCTGCCATAAGGTCACCGCATTGTCAGGTAAAGATGTAACGGTATAAACCATTACTTTGGCATAGCCTATATGCAACAAAGCCACCTGCTCTTGCTGCCACTGCGCCTGCAATACAAACAAATGATGATATAGAATGAAATGTTGCTGGAACAATAAAGAATCAACAGCGAGACTGCGTGGTTCCGGAAAAAAGACTTTTAATTGATGCAGCAATTCCTGCTCGCTGATCTCACCTTGTCTGGACAACAGGAAAGCTTCGAGTGCAGTTACTAAATCATCTCGCAGTTCGGTGTGCATGCTTCAATTACACACCAAAAAATTGTCAGGATCAATTTTTAACAATACGAAGCATTGGCCCGAAGGGTGAGCGCCAGGGATGGCTGCGAATAAAAAATTGTCAGGATCAATTTTTAACAATGCGAAGCATTGACCCGAAGGGTGAGCGCCAGGGATGGCTGCGACATCGTCGCAACAATCATCCGGCCTTCGCCAGAGACGAAGGCGTGATAACGGCGAAATGCCAAACTGTTGGCATTTCGCCGTTATCACCCCGACAGTTGCGACATACCGTCCTTCCGTGGACATAAAAAAAGGCTGACACAAGGTCAGCCTTTTCAGTTGCTTAGTTAAGCTTTTCGCGGATACGCGCTGATTTACCTGAACGATCGCGTAAGTAGTAAAGCTTGGCACGGCGAACTGCACCACGGCGTTTCAGCGTAATGCTGTCAATCATTGGGCTGTGCGTCTGGAATACACGCTCAACACCTTCGCCGTTGGAAATTTTACGAACTGTAAAAGATGAATGCAGACCACGGTTACGTTTAGCAATAACGATGCCTTCGTAAGCCTGCAGACGAGTTTTATCGCCTTCTTTTACTTTAACCTGAACTACTACAGTGTCACCTGGGCCAAATGCTGGCACGTCAGTTTTTAACTGTTCGTCTTCAAGTTGCTTGATAATGTTTTGGCTAACTTTGCTCATAACAATCTCACTTTACCTGGAATTAACTATCGTGTTGCTGCAACGCCTGGTGTTCCTGTTGGAATTCATCCAGTAATTTGCGTTGCTCCTTAGTCAGAGCCAGGGCATTTAACATATCCGGCCGTCTTAACCAGGTTCTACCAAGAGCCTGTTTCAGACGCCAGCGTCGTATATTTTCATGGTGTCCACTCAGCAACACCGGTGGAACCTCTTTGTCTGCTAACACCGCAGGTCTGGTGTAGTGTGGGCAGTCTAACAAACCAGTTGCAAACGAATCCTGCTCTGCCGACTCTTCATGCCCCAGTACGCCTGGTACCAGTCGCGATACCGCATCAATCAGCGTCATCGCAGGCAACTCGCCTCCACTCAGCACGTAATCCCCAATTGACCATTCTTCGTCAATTTCGGTTTCAATTACGCGTTCATCAATGCCTTCGTAACGGCCTGCCACTAACAGCAGTTTCGGGTAACGTGCAAGTTCCTGTACACCTTTTTGGTCTAACTTGCGGCCTTGCGGCGACAAATACACCGTATGTACATTTCCTCCGGCAGCTTGCTTAGCGGCGCGAATAGCATCGGTCAGCGGCTGTACCATCATCAGCATGCCGGGACCACCACCAAAGGGGCGATCATCGACGGTATTGTGTTTATCGCTGGTATAATCCCGCGGATTCCAACACTCTACCTGTAACAATCCTTGCTTTACAGCGCGGCTTGTTACACCAAACTTTGTAATAGCATCAAACATCTGCGGGAACAGAGTAATAACTCCAACCCACAAACCAGCTTGCTGCGACATTAAAAGTCCGGATCCCAGTCTACTAAGATACGTCGTTCAGCGTTATTCACATCCTTAATGACAGAGTCAGTCAGGAATGGGAGTAAACGCTCCGTCTTGCCAAATGCATCGGATTTATTAGCCTTCACAACGAGAACGTCGTTTGAGCCAGTTTCCATCATGTCGACCACTTCACCTAAGTGATAACCAGCCTCGTTCACTACAGCCATGCCCATCAGGTCACGCCAGTAGTAATCACCCTCAGCAAGCTGAGGTAATGAAGAACGCTCTACTGCGATATCCGCATTAACATAGAGTTGAGCCTGGTCACGGTCAGACACTTCAGCCAGTTTGACGATCAGGCCATTGCCATGTCGCTTTTTACCGCTGATTTGCACTTGACGCCAGTTACCCTGCAGTTGAATTTGCCAGGGTGTGTAATCAAAAATCCCTTCCGGGACATCGGTATAGGAGTTTACTTTTAGCCACCCGTTGATGCCGTAAACAGCGCCAAACTTACCTAAGACAACTAAATCTTTACCGTTCAAGGTGAAACTCCGACCTTTATTTTAGCTATTAAGCAGCAGCTTTCTTAGCAGCTTTCACCAATGAAGCAACGCGGTCGCTTAAAGAAGCGCCTTGCGATACCCAGTGGTTGATACGCTCTAAGTCAATACGCGTTTGCTCTTCTGCACCGCCAGCGATTGGGTTAAAGAAACCCACGCGCTCAATAAAGCGGCCATCACGAGCAAAACGGCTGTCCGCTACCACAACTTGGTAAAATGGACGCTTTTTCGCGCCACCACGTTGTAAACGAATAGTTACCATACCGTCCTCTAATAATCGTTCAGGATTTAAAAAAATAACAAACCCCGCGGTCAGACCGTGGGGTCGGTGAATTGTACGGATTTTTGCCTGCTTTGCAAGGTTTTTCGGGCATTGGCCGCATATTTAAGCTTTTGCCAAAACCCGACATCAAGAGGCCGGAACAGGACTTAACGCGGAGGTAACAGACCAGGTGGCAACTTGCCCCCCATACCACGCATCATCTTCATTAAGCCACCTTTACCAGACATCTGCTTCATCATCTTCTGCATTTGAGTAAATTGTTTCAGCAGTTGGTTCACATCCTGCACTTGGGTGCCAGAACCTGCAGCGATACGTTTTTTACGTGAGCCTTTGATTAAATCGGGGAATAAACGCTCTTTCTTCGTCATGGAATTAATAATGGCTTCCATTTTATTGAACTGCTTATTGCCCATCTGATCCATAGCACCAGCGGGTAAGTTTTTCATGCCGGGTAATTTATCAAGCATCGACATCATGCCGCCCATACTGCGCATCTGCACCAACTGGTCACGGAAGTCTTCTAAACTAAAGCCCTGCCCTTTCATCACTTTGGCAGCTACTTTTGCAGCTTGTTCTTTATCGACCTTCTGCTCGATTTGTTCAATCAGGCTCATCACATCGCCCATCCCCAGAATGCGGGAGGCGATACGGTCCGGGTGGAACGGCTCTAGAGCGTCAGTTTTTTCGCCCATACCGATAAACTTAATCGGCTTGCCAGTGATATGACGAATAGATAACGCAGCACCACCACGGGCATCCCCATCAGCTTTGGTCAGGATCACACCGGTCAAAGGTAGAGCTTCGTTAAAAGCTTTTGCTGTGTTAGCAGCATCCTGACCTGTCATAGCATCGACCACAAACAGAGTTTCGATAGGTTTCACCGCAGCATGCAGTGCTTTGATTTCACCCATCATTTCGTCGTCAACATGCAGACGACCCGCGGTATCGACCAGCAGCACATCAAAAATTTGTAAGCGGGCGTGAGCTATAGCAGCGTTCACTATATCGATAGGCTTCTGAGCGACATCGCTTGGGAAAAACTCAACACCTACTTCTTTAGCCAGCGTCTCTAATTGTTTAATAGCGGCTGGGCGATAGACGTCGGCTGATACCACTAATACTTTTTTCTTTTTGCGCTCTTTTAAGAACTTAGCCAGTTTACCGACAGAGGTGGTTTTACCCGCACCTTGCAAACCTGCCATTAAAACCACGGCTGGAGGCTGGACGTTCAGAGCCAGTTCTTCGTTGGCTTCGCCCATCGCATCTTCTAATGCTTTACGGACGATTTTGAGGAATTCCTGACCTGGCGTCAGACTTTTGCTGACTTCGATACCTACTGAACGCTCTTTGACCTGATTAACAAAATCACGCACCACAGGCAAAGCAACGTCGGCTTCTAATAACGCCATACGCACTTCACGTAAGGTTTCTTTGATATTATCTTCAGTTAAACGACCGCGACCGCTGATGTTCTTCAGCGTTTTGGTTAAGCGGTCCGACAGGTTTTCAAACATAACTTAGCACCTGAGATACAATATGGCCGGATTATATCGTATAAAGCCATAGCGAGTAACTACTCAACAGACATCTTAGTACAAGCGGTATCTCTGAATACCTAAGCTTGAGCTGTCAAATGCGAGTAATTTGCAATAGAATGTTAAATCTTCACGAATCAACAGGATCTGATTTATGTTAGTTGAGCTGTTACCCGGTGTGGCTTTGGTTGGTTATCTGCTGGCAACCGGTCTTGTCTTGTCACGTTTGGTGCATCCACAAGGTCCTAATTATAAATTGATGTTCAGTGCAGCTTTATTGGCTATTGTCAGCCATATGCTATTTCTGGCTGATTCAATCTTTGCCGATTCGGGCCAAAACTTCAGTTTATTAAATGTCATTTCACTGGTCTGCTGGCTGATCAGTACTGCTATTACCATTACAGCTCTTCGTACCCCCACGGTATTATTGCTGCCTATTGTCTATGGTTTCTCAGCATTGACGCAGTTGGCTGTTTTAATTTTGCCTGTAGAAGTACAAATGCAGCACTTTGAACACAACCCTATATTACTGATGCATATCATAGTGGCATTTGTGGCCTATACCTTGTTAATAGTAGCTACTTTACATTCTTTGCAAGTACACTACATCAGCAAGAAGTTGAAACAAAAAGACTTTATGTTGGGTAATCAATTTTTACCACCTTTGCTGCAAGTAGAGCAACTACAATTCAGAGTGTTGTTATTAGGTACTTTATTGTTGGGTTTGACCTTATTTAGTGGTGCAGCTTTTACTGACAACTGGCTGGCCGCTCATAACCTGCATAAAAACATACTAAGTTCTATCGCATTCCTGGTTTTTGTTGTGCTGTTATGGGGCCATGCTCAATTAGGCTGGCGTGGTCGTCTTTCTATAGCACTAACCTTTACCGGCAGTTTTTTGCTGACACTGGCATATTTTGGCAGTCGCTTTGTCCGGGAAGTGTTGTTGGACCGTCTTGGATAAAGGCTTTTTCATGCTCAAGGGCTTTAAGACTTGACTTGACTGCCGGTTCGTAATATCAAATAACTTCGATTAGCCCTACAGGTACATTACTTTTGGACGAGATCTCAACCAGCACCCTTTTTCTCATTTTGGGTTTGTTGGTGTTATGTTCTGCATTCTTCTCAGCTTCTGAAACCGGCATGATGTCGGTGAACCCATACAAGCTAAAACATCTTGCCAATGAGCAACATAAGGCAGCACTGCGCGTGACGGCCATGCTGGACCGTCGTGATCGACTAATAGGTTTGATACTGGTTGGTAATAATCTGGTTAATATTGCGGCGTCGGCTATAGCAACAGTGATTGGTCTGCGGCTTTACGGCGACTATGGTATTGCCATAGCTACTGTTGCTCTTACAGTCATTATCCTGATTTTTGGTGAAGTAACGCCCAAGACTCTTGCCGCTTTACACCCTGAACGTATCGCGTTCCCAAGCTCTCTGGTGCTCAAACCTTTGATGAAAGTGCTTTATCCTGCAGTTTGGCTATTGAACAAAATCTGCAATACCTTTTTAGGCTGGTTGGGTGTGAGTCCTGAACAGCACCACGGCAGCAGCTTAAGTTCAGAAGAACTGCGTACAGTAGTGCATGAAGCCGGAGCTTTGATCCCACAACAACACCAAAATATGTTAGTGGGTGTACTTGATTTAGAAAAAGCTACAGTGGAAGACATCATGATCCCCCGCAACGAATTAGTCGGAGTGGATATTAATGACGAATGGAAAGACATAGTGCGTCAGCTGTCAAATACCCAGCACAATCGTATTCTGCTTTACCGCGATAGTGTCGACGACGCCTTAGGTTTTATTCACAGCCGTGAACTGGCTCGATTGGCGCTCAAAGAACAACTGAATAAAGCCTCTTTGCTTAGATCAGTACGGGAAATTTACTTTATCCCGGAAAATACACCGCTCAATACCCAGCTCCATAAGTTTCAAAGCTCCAAAGAACGTATAGGCCTTGTCGTTGATGAATACGGTGACATTCAGGGTCTGGTGACGCTGGAAGATATTCTGGAAGAAGTGGTTGGTAACTTCACCACAGATATAGCGGACAACCAAAATGAAGAAATCCAACCTCAGGCTGATGGTAGTTTTCTGGTGGACGGCGGCATTAACTTAAGGGATTTAAACCGGGATATGCAGCTGAACTTTCCTACAGACGGCCCTAAAACCTTAAACGGTTTGGTATTGGAGTATCTGGAAGAAATACCTGAGGCCAGTTTGGGCTTAACTCTGGCGGGCTGCCCTATGGAGATAATCGAAGTACAGGATAATATGATTAAAACAGTGCGGTTGATGCCGCACCTGCAGCAAGATTAGTAAGGGCGCTCAAAAGCGCCTTTTTTTTCGTAGCCACGCTTTAGTTAATCAAACAAACCAAAAAACCAGCCACTTTTGAATTCATCTTCGCAGCCCAGTAATTGCTGCTGATACATGGTTGCTCTTTGCTGTACTTTGCGGGCAGTTTCCATCAGCCAGCGTTTTTTATAATAGCTGCCACGCTTATAACCGCCCCAGCCCTCGTGGTAGTTCAGATACTGCGCATAGGCGTCCGACTTTGCTACCTTGTTGATACGGCTGCTTTTGTTGATATACCACCCCATAAAGTCCAGCGCATCATCAAAGTTAGAGCGGGCAGCAAAATAACTGCCGGTTTCACGGCCATAATCCTCCCAGGTTTCATCTTTGACCTGAGCATAACCATAAGCTGTGCTGGCCCGTCCTACCGGAATAAAACCAAACCAGTATTCCATAGGGGGCTGGGCATTATGTTTAAAACTACTTTCCTGATACATCATCGCCATAGGCACATGAATAGGTACATCCCACTTGTCGCGCATATCAGATGCAGCGTCATACCAGTCATCATGTTCACGAAATATTTCACATAAATTGGAGCTGTTTTTGGGTGGAGCTGTAGCGCAGCCTGTCATCACTAAAGCTGCGGATAAGAAGAGTAAAGTTTTTTTAATTTTTTTCATCGGCTGCTGAACTTTTTAAAACACTACTCAGACTAACTTGATGAACGGATTCAACCAAGTTTTTGTTTTTCATCCCTGGATTATCCTTATCCTTAGTTTTCACGGTCAGTTTACTGGCCGTTTTTTTTGTCTGAATTTCACAAAAAGATAAAAAAGCCGGATATCAGATCCGGCTTGTCTTTATAAATCAGCAAAATACCGCTCAAGATACTGATCAAAACTAATATCATCAGTCTGCTCGATCTGCTGCTGTTCACGCAAAGATAGTTCCGCCATCTGTTCAAATTCAGCTTCAGTGTATAGCTGATAGTCTGTAGCCGCCAATTGTTGCCTGTACTGCTCTGCTAAAGCTAGCGCATAGTAGGGACTATCCTGCTGCTGTGCGATCAACCGACTTAATAACTTACCCGAATAGGTTTGGTTTGGATCGACCAGGCCTAAATAAAACTCTTTAACAACAGCTTTGTAGGCATCTGCACCATGAGCAGCATCCATCCATTGGGCAATAGGCATCAAATCAGCAAATAGTTGCTCTGCCCAATCCAGCATCAAACGGGGTTGGCCATTGTCATTTAAATCAAGATTTTGTCTGCGGCCTTCAGTCACCACTTTACGCAAATTCTGCTCTGTGATTGTCTGTTCTTCTGCAGATAAATCGGGGCTTTTTTCCAACAAACAGTAAATTAAAAACAAATCCAGAAAGCGCATTTGTTCGGCATTAATACCTACGGCACTGAATGGGTTCACATCCAAAGCCCGTACTTCAATGTATTCTACCCCCCGGCGTTTTAAAGCGCAGGTTGGGCGTTCACCACTTTGAGTGGTACGTTTAGGTCTGATGGTTGAGTAAAATTCGTTTTCGATTTGCAGAATATTGCTGTTGAGCTGCTGATATTCGCCGTCCACTTTAGTACCAATCGAAGCATATTCTGTAGAGGGTGTTGAAATAGCCTGACGTAAGCCTTTTATGTAATCCGGCAGATTGTTGTAGCTGATATTTAAACTGGACTGAGCACTGTTGGTGTAACCCAAATCACTCATACGCAAGGAAGTAGCATAAGGTAAATATAAGGAGCCTTTGCCAAGCGCCTGGAATTTATACTTGGGCTCGCGGCCTTGCAAAAATGAACTGCACATAGCCGGAGAGGCGCCAAATAAATACACCACTAACCAGACATATCTTTTGTAGTTGCGTATAAGGTGCAGATACTGAGCCGAAATAAAATCCTGCAGGCTTGAGGTATCCCCCAGCAACTCTTGATACTGCTGCCAAAATGCTTCTGGTATTGAGAAATTAAAATGCACGCCACTAATGGCCTGCATCATGCTGCCATAGCGATTTTTCAGACCCTGACGGTAGACCGTTTTCATTCTGCCAACATTGGAGCTGCCATACTGCGCCAGACGGATCTCATCCTGATGGTCAATATAACAAGGCATAGAGCCAGCCCAGAGCCTCTCTTCACCTATGTGGGATAAAGCAAACTTATGAATATCCGTCAGCTGTTTTAAGGTGGTCTCAATATCGGTCTGTGCTGGTGTAATAAACTCCAGCAAAGATTCAGAAAAATCAGTGGTAATTAAAGGATGAGTTAACGCAGAGCCCAGAGCTTTAGCATGATCGGTTTGAGCCAGTTGACCGTTGGGATTAATCCGCAAAGTCTCCCGCTCAATACCCCGTCTGATCCCTTTAATTGCAGTTTTAAATGACGTGGTGCCAAGTGCAGCCAGACGTTGTTCGAGGAAATGACTCAAGCTGATCCCTTATTCTGATAATTGAGCAGATGTTGAAATGGGGCGACTCAAATAAAAAAACAAGAGCAGCCACAGATTAAGTTTCTCTGCCATAACATGACACTATTTATTCTACTCTTCTTCAGATGAAGAACCATAAGCTATTCTGCTTTTACGCGCAGCCTGCAACACCACAACCCGCATTATATCTTTCCACGACACTATACCTATAGCCACGTTATCCTGATCTGTTACCGGCAAACAACCAATATTATGCTTAAGTAATAAAGCTGCGGCTTTGACCACAGGATAATCTTCGGGCACTGCAATCACTGGGCTGGTCATCACATGCTTAATTTTACGGCTGGTCACAAAAATATCTAAAGTTTTTTCCGATGCAGCGTCCATGACAGGGGCTAACGCCTTGAAATAATCCTTTACTGAAACTATGCCTACCAGACGCCGACTCGCGTCAGCAACTGGCACATGTTGGAATTTGGATTGATTAAAAATATCTTTTAACACAGACAAACTCATATCCGGGTCAACCATGGTCAATTTTCTGGTCATAATGGCAGATACTTGCATAATGCTCCTAAGCTCGCTTATCTGAGAGATCTTTGAAATAATGCCGCCGCTTTGATCCAGATTAACTGAATGATAAATAAAAAGGAAATATGCATGAACCGCCGCAACCAGCACATTGTTGACCAGGAAGTTCAGTACGACGCCGGACAAGAGTTAGTCTCAACTACAGACACACGAGGTGTCATCACTTACGCAAATCCAGCCTTTTGCCAGGTTGCAGGCTACTCTGAAGATGAACTGGTTGGTAAAAACCATAATCTGGTGCGTCATCCTGATATGCCAGCGGCAGCTTTTGCCGATCTGTGGCAGCATCTGAAACAAGGCCAATCCTGGCGTGGCATGGTGAAAAATCGTTGCAAAGACGGTCGCTATTATTGGGTAGACGCTTTTGTCACCCCTATTTACCAACAACAACAATTAGTGGGTTATCAATCAGTACGCGTCAAAGCCAGTCCGGAGTTGATCCAAAGAGCTGAGCGTTGTTATCAGGCCATTAACTCAGGTAAGGCCGTCAGCCAGTGGAGTGCGAACACGAATCTGCGTCGCCTTATTGCTCTCGTCAGCAGTTTTGTTTTAATAGCTGCAGGCGCATTACTCTGGTCACAAGCTATATGGCTTGCGTTACTTATCCCGGCGATTTTCTTTGTGCTGATGCATGACGAATTAGTAGATATTCCAGCTCAATTACACAAAATTCAGCAAGACTTTGATTCAGTATCCCGTTATGTATACAGCGGGAAAACGGCGTTTTCAGTCGCAGACTTCCGTCATCAGATGCAACAGGCCCGTTTGAGAACCGTATTAGGCCGCACCAAAGACAGCACCAACAAACTGACAGGCATAGCTGACACTCTGGAAGAGGCGGTGCATTTAACCGAACGTGGCATTCACCAACAAAGTCAACAGCTGGTGTCTATCGCCACTGCCACACAACAACTTAGCAGCACAGTGCAAGATATTGCACAGCGCACAAGTGAAACCAACCAAAAAGTAGGGGAAGCTCAACAGATTTGCCAGCAGGCTGAGCAGGTGATGCATTTGACGGCCACCACAGTGAAAAAGCTTGCGGTTGAAGTGCAAGGTGCCGCCGATACTGCGGACAACCTGGCCGTCGAAGCCGAGCGTATCGGTGCAGTTATGACAGAAATTCAGGGCATTGCGGATCAAACCAACTTATTAGCATTAAATGCCGCTATTGAAGCGGCAAGAGCTGGTGAACATGGCCGTGGTTTTGCTGTGGTTGCTGACGAAGTGCGGGCTTTATCTTCCCGTACTCACAAAGCCACAGAGCAAATCCAACGCTCTATAGGCGAAATCCAGCAAACTTTATTAAGTTGGGGCAAGACCATGAGCCAAAGCCGGGAACAGGTGGAAGAATGTGTCACTCAAACCAGCCACAGCACTGAGCAATTGTCAGACATTGTAGCTATGGTGAACACCATCGATCAGTTGTCTGCACAAATTGCCACAGCAGCAACCCAGCAAGGCCAGGTTGCCAGCGAAGTGGCCAGCAACGTACAAAATATCCAGCATATAGCCGATGAAAACCTGAACAATATGCAGTTGGTATCCGACAATAACAAGCGCCTTCACCAGCAAGCCGCCGAAATAGCCAACTTGAGTAAAACTTTTAGTCAGTAACTCTGGCCAGCATAAAAAAGCCCGCAGCAGCGGGCTTTTTTATGTTTAGTGTCAGCATTAATGCGCGCTGGCAGAACCCATCACAAACTGTCCTTCTTGCGCGTCTACTGTCACGACTGAATTAGGCTTAATCTGACCTTTTAACAAAGTTTGAGCCAGCGGGTTTTCAATATAATGCTGGATAGCACGCTTTAGTGGCCGGGCTCCAAAAACGGCATCAAAGCCAGCCGCTGCCAACAAGTTTAAAGCAGCATCTGTCACAGACAAGCCAAAGCCCTTATCCAGCAAACGCATCCGCAAACGTTGCAACTGAATCGAAGCAATATGACGGATGTGGTCGTTATCCAATGGATGGAATACCACTGTTTCGTCCAAACGATTTAAAAACTCAGGTCTGAAGTGCTTACTCAACACCTCCATCAGCATATCCTTCATTTGCTGATAATCCTGATGTTGGTAGTGCTCCTGGATCAGATCTGAGCCTAAATTCGAGGTCATGATGATCACAGTGTTTTTAAAATCTACAGTGCGACCCTGACCATCTGTTAAGCGGCCATCATCCAATACCTGCAATAAAATGTTAAACACGTCCGGGTGGGCTTTTTCCACTTCATCCAACAGTACTACAGAATAAGGTTTACGTCTGACCGCTTCTGTCAAATAACCGCCTTCTTCATAGCCCACATATCCTGGTGGCGCACCAACTAAACGCGATACAGCGTGTTTTTCCATAAACTCCGACATATCAATGCGAATAAGCGCTTCTTCTGTATCGAACAGGAACTGCGCCAAAGCTTTAGTCAGTTCGGTTTTACCCACCCCAGTTGGGCCTAAAAACAGGAAGGATCCGATAGGTTTATTCGGATCAGCCAAGCCTGCTCTGGACCGACGAATAGAGTTAGAAACAGCCTCCAGTGCTTCGGCCTGACCTACCACACGTTTTTGCAGTTCCAGTTCCATCCGCAGCAACTTATCACGCTCTCCCTCCAACATTTTGCTAACTGGAATACCGGTAGCTTTGGATAGCACATCGGCAATTTCCTGCTCAGTCACTTTGTTGCGCAACAACGTCATTTCGTGCATTTCAGCTTGTGAGGCTAAATCCAGCCGTTTTTCCAAAGCGGGAATACGTTCGTATTTGAGCTGCGACATACGATTCAGATCACCAGCCCTGCGTGCTACTTCCATATCCAGACGAGCTTGTTCTAAGTCTGCTTTGATATTTTGTGTGCCTTGCAGTGCCGCTTTTTCAGAAGACCAAACTTCATCTAACTCATTGTATTTCAAATCCAGCTCACGAATTTGCTCTTGGATCATGTCTCGGCGTTTTTTGGTAGCATCGTCTGTTTCTTTCGCCAGCGCATTATCTTCCAGCTTCAACTGAATAATGCGCCTTTCTAATCTATCGAGCTCCTCAGGCTTAGAATCCATCTGCATCCTGATACTGGACGCAGCTTCGTCTATTAGATCTATGGCTTTATCCGGCAACTGCCTGTCGCTGACATAACGGTGCGACAAAGTCGCTGCCGCCACTATGGCCGGGTCGGTAATTTCTACCGCATGGTGCAGCTCGTAACGCTCTTTTAAGCCACGTAAAATAGCAATAGTGTCTTCCACTGAGGGCTCGTCCACTATCACTTTTTGGAAGCGCCGCTCTAAAGCCGCATCTTTTTCAATATATTTACGGTATTCATCTAAGGTTGTAGCGCCTAAACAATGCAACTCGCCTCGAGCTAAGGCAGGTTTGAGCATATTACCGGCATCCATAGCGCCATCGGCTTTGCCTGCGCCCACCATAGTATGAAGTTCATCGATAAACAGAATGACGCGACCTTCTTCCTTTGAAAGCTCGTTTAATACCGCTTTTAATCTTTCTTCAAACTCACCACGGTATTTGGCGCCAGCCAGTAAAGACCCCATATCCAAAGACAGAACCCGTTTGTCTTTTAAACCTTCGGGTACTTCTTTATTAATAATACGCAGTGCTAAACCCTCGACTATAGCGGTTTTACCTACACCAGGTTCACCAATCAGTACCGGATTGTTTTTAGTACGGCGCTGCAGCACCTGAATACAACGGCGGATTTCTTCATCACGACCTATGACAGGATCTAACTTGCCGGCTTCAGCCCGCGCCGTTAAATCTACCGTATATTTGGTTAATGCCTGACGGCTATCTTCCGCATTCGGATCATCCACATTCTGACCACCGCGGATTTGTTCTATAGTCTTTTCCACTACTGCTTTGTCTACACCGAGCAGACGCAATAAATGACCCAGTTCAGATTTATCTTCACAGGCCGCTAATACAAATAACTCGCTGGAAATATACTGATCTTTACGTTTTTGCGCGTATTTATCACATAAATTCAGTAGGTTAATAGTTGCCGCAGACAGCTGGACATTGGCATCCACGCCATCGACTTTAGGCAAACGTTCTAAGGCTTGTGATAACTTGGACCGCAATTCGTTGGTATTGACGCCCATTTTGCTAAACAGATCTTTGGTCGATCCGCCTTCCTGATTCAGCAAGGCAAATAGTAAATGTATAGGTTCAATAAACTGATGGTCACGGCCTAAGGCCATAGACTGAGCTTCAGCTATAGCTAATTGGAATTTACTGGTGAATCTGTCGAGTCTCATAGTATCTGTCTCCGCGTATCCCCTTCGTACTTGAAGCTGCAGCTTTGTTGACTGCGTGCTTTCGCCCCAGTCACATAGGACTACTATGTTCCTGGGGTCTCCTGCACTTTTCGCAGCCCTGCAACTCCAATTACTTTGGGTATAAATCAAACCACTGTTGGCATTAAGATGGGGGAACGTCGACTAATTATCAAGCAGTAAAACGTCAAAAATTTGACTTACATCAATCCAACCAGATACAGGATGCCATCCGGCCGGTTTGGCCATCACGACGATAAGAATAAAAACGAATTTCTTCTGTAAATGTACAAAAACTGCCGCCATAGATTTGAGTCACACCTGCGGCAGTCAAACGCAAACACGCCAGCTGATATAAATCCGCTAACCATTTACCGGTTTTATTTGGAATAGCCACAAAAGCAGCGCCAGCTCTGGCATCTTTTGCTATAAAAGCCTGGCGTACTTCATCTCCTATTTCAAAAGCTTTAGGACCAATGGCAGGACCTAACCAGGCCATCACCTGATGAGGTTCAGCGAACTGTGCCAGCGTTTGTTCCAGCACCCCGTCCACCAAACCGCGCCAGCCAGCATGAGCCGCAGCCACCTGGGTACCAGCTGCATCACAAAATAACACTGGCAGGCAATCCGCTGTTAACACCACGGACACTAAGGCTTTGCTTTTAGTGGTGCTGGCATCGGCGGTAACAGGACCAGCTGAAAAATCAGTCTGCTCCAATACAACACAATCTGTACCATGCACCTGATTGAGCCATAAAGGATCTGCAGGCATATCTGCTTGTAGTCTGAATAGCTGACGATTCTGCGCCACTGCCTGAGGATTATCATTCACATGACTGCCCAAATTCAGCCCATTGTAAGGTGGCAAAGACACACCACCTTCACGAGTACTGATCGCTGTTTTTACATTAGATGGCGCAGGCCAGTCGGCTTGGAACATCAGGCAAAGTCCAGACCGTGAATATCAGTGTCCTCGCGCAAGGCCAAGGTTAACTGCACCATATCGTCAGGAATAGGCGCATGCCATTCCAGAATCTCACTGGTGATAGGATGAGCTAAACGCAGCATAGCTGCATGCAGCGCCTGACGTTTAAAACCGCGTAACACAGTTAACAAAGCTTCATCGGCTTTACGGGGCGGACGTGGACGACCTGCGTATACAGGGTCCCCGACCAAAGGGTAATTGATATAGGTCATATGCACGCGGATCTGGTGTGTTCTGCCTGTTTCCAGACGTAAACGCAGCCTGGTGTGAGCACGGAATTTTTCCATCACACGGTAATGTGTCACAGCTGGCCGACCTGAGCTGGTAACCGCCATATGAGTGCGTTTGGTTGGATGACGACCAATAGGCTCATCCACTGTACCGCCCGCTGTCATAGTGCCATGACAAATAGCTTCGTATTCACGGGTAATTTCCCGCTCCTGCATAGCTTCAACCAAATGAGTTTGAGCCGGAATGGTTTTAGCTATCACCATCAGACCTGTAGTGTCTTTATCCAGACGATGCACTATGCCTGCCCGCGGTACTTCTGCAATAGAGGGACAGTGGTGTAACAAAGCATTTAACAAAGTACCATCAGCATTGCCGGCGCCGGGATGTACCACTAAACCCGCAGGCTTATTGATCACCATAATGTGCTCATCTTCGTAGACAATATTGAGCTCTATAGGCTCCGCTTCAAAACGCTCATCGTCCGGTAACTCGGCCTGGATCACTACAGATTCCCCGCCCAGTAATTTCTCTCTGGGGGTGTTACAGACCTGACCATTGATTTGAACCCAATCGGCTAAGATCCACTCTTTTATTCTGGAACGCGAATAGTCCGGGAACATTTCGGCCAATACCTGATCTAAACGCTTACCAAATAAATGGTCAGGTACAATTTCTGCAAGTTTTATCTGTTTTGTCATGTCGGAACCAGTTATCCTGTGTGCATACCCGAACTGTCTGGGTTAGAATCGGGCCTTAAAAGGTTATTTTAACGGTTTTACGTCAGACTAAATAGCCAATAGGTTTAAGTAGTAGCGGATTTTTAAATGAAAGTGAACTTTTTAGCCATAATCGCCCTAGCTTTGACACTTACCGCCTGTGCGGGGAACAAAAAAGCCGAAGATGAATTGGTCAATACCAATCAATCTGCACAACAAATGTATGAAGAAGCCAAAAATGTGTTGGATTCAGGGCTGTATAACAGAGCTATTGAACTGTTAAGAGCCATGGAAAGTCGTTATCCATTTGGTCCTTTGTCCCGGCAAGTGCAGTTGGATTTGATTTACGCTTATTACCAGAGCGGCGATACTACTCAGTCATTGGCTAGCATTGATCGTTTTATCCGGTTAAACCCAAACCACCCGGATTTAGATTACGCCTACTACATGCGTGGTTTAAGTAATATCAAGGTTGACGACAACGCCTTTCAGGAGTTTGTTGGTATAGACAGAGCTGACCGCGACTTGTCGAGCACTAAACAAGGCTTCGAAGATTTCAAAATTCTGGTGAGCACTTACCCTAATAGCAAGTATGCCAATGACGCCAGAAATCGCATGTTTGCGATTAAAGAAAAACTGGTTCGTTACGAATTGCTGGTTGCCGATTATTACACGCGACGTGGCGCTCATTTAGCGGCTGCCAATCGCTGTAAATACATAGTGGAATACTATCGTGATTCACCTCAAGTAGAACAAGCCTTAGTGCTAATGGTCGAGAGTTACGACAAATTAGGTTTAGTGAAATTACGTGATGATGCCAAAGCTGTGTTGTTGCTGAACTTCCCTAACGCTCTGAATTAATATCCCCGTCGTAATTGAAGCCGCAGCTTAGTTGACTGCGTCTGATTTTAAGGAAAGAGTATCGCCCCAGTCACATAGTTCACTATGCTTCTGGGGTCTTAATCACTTGTCGCCTCACTGCCACATCAATTACTTAGGGTATAAAGACAGACATAAAAAAACGGCTTTGAGGCCGTTTTTTTATGTCTGCTTATGCGTAACTTTGTGATTACAACGCATCCAAGGCTTCGGATAACTTACTGACTGCTACTACTGTCATTCCCGGAATTGCTTCTTTCGGCGCGTTAGCCACTGGCACTATGGCGCGTTTAAAACCATGTTTTGCCGCTTCTTTTAGACGTTCCTGGCCGCTGGGTACTGGACGGATTTCACCGGACAACCCCACTTCGCCAAAAACCACCAACTCGTTAGGCAAAGCTTTGTTTTTAAAACTAGACACCAACGCCAGCAAAGTCGCTAAGTCGGCACTGGTTTCATTGACCTTCACTCCTCCAACTACGTTGACGAAGACGTCTTGATCGGCCATTTGAATACCAGCATGACGATGCAATACTGCAAGCAACATCGAAATACGATTTTGTTCCATACCCAAAGTAACACGACGAGGATTATTCAGTGGTGAGTAATCAACCAGCCCCTGGATCTCTACCAGCAAAGGCCGGGTCCCTTCCCACAACACCATCACGATAGAGCCCGGTGTATCTTCTTTACCCCGGCTTAAAAATATTGCGGATGGATTTTTCACCTCTCGCATCCCCTGCCCTGTCATGGCAAAAACACCAAGCTCATTGATGGCACCAAAACGGTTTTTGTTGCCGCGCAAAGTGCGGAATCTGTTGTCCGTGTCGCCGTCCAGTAATATAGAGCAATCGATACAATGCTCCAGAACTTTGGGGCCAGCCAAAGAACCATCTTTTGTCACATGGCCCACCATAATGACAGCCACATTGTGTTGTTTCGCAAAACGGGTTAAGTATGCGGCACTTTCCCGCACTTGCGACACACTACCTGGTGCCGACTGAATATCTGTCATCTGCATCACCTGAATGGAGTCGATGACCATGATGCGTGGTTTTTCCTGCTGAGCCAGTTGGCAAATAGTCTCTACATTGGTCTCGGCCAACATCATCAAATTCTGAGTGGGCAAGCCTAGTCTGTGAGCTCGAAGTGCCACTTGCTGCAGCGACTCTTCGCCTGTGACATACAAAGCTTTATCTGTGGTTGCTAAACCACACATAATTTGCAGTAACAAAGTACTTTTACCAGCGCCAGGGCTGCCACCTATTAATATGGCTGAGCCTGGTACTATGCCCCCCCCTAATACCCGATCAAATTCAGCAAAACCAGAGCTAAAACGTGGCACATCCTGCAAATCTACCTGGTCAAGCCTGATCACTTTGGCTGCAGCAGCACCAGCATAACCGTCAAAACGTTGCTGTTTTGTTACACTTGGCAAACGAACTTCGCTGATACTGTTCCAGGCGCCACATTCAGTGCATTGGCCTTGCCAGCGGACAAAGTCGGCGCCACAGTCATTGCAGACGTACGCGCTTTTGGTTTTAGCCATTTTTTATCTCTTTTTATTAAAAGGCACGATTATTGCTTTTGCATCGTACTGGTTTTACTCTAACCCAATTATTTATATAGGGCATTCATGTCCTGTAAACTGTTTAAGCGAGCATGACAACAAACGACTTACAAGCTCATTCCAGCGTCCTCGAACGCCTGAAGCCCCTTATCAACACAGAGCTGTTCGATGAGGAATTTCGGCTATTGACCGGGGACTTAGCCAAATCTCAGCAGTTCCTGATCAAAATGGAATTGAAGCGACTGGCTCAACCATGCACCTATTATATAGATTTACGGGGCAGGGTCGACGGCGAAGTACGCCCTTTTGAGCACAAAGGGCAAACCCATTACCTGGATGAATTGGCCATACAAACCTTTGAAAAAGGCTTGAAACAATATGGCCAGTACACTATTGGTATTTTTGAAGACGTAACCAATACCAATAACAACTTCAGAGTCAGGCATCAGCAAGAAACCAATAAAAGAATACAAGACGTTTTATCAGGAGAACTTCCGGATACTGTGAACCCGGCGGGTATCCCATCAGACCTTGACGCTACAGCTAATGATTATAAAGCAGCACACCTGATTCGCTTTGCAGGATACAGTGTGCGCCGCGAAGAGCGGATGAATTTTACTATCGATATCGAAGTGGTGATGCAAGGCGAAGAGCGTTTTCCTGCAACCACCAGTGACCTGTCTGTCTCTGGTTGTAAAATAAAAATCCCGTTAGCGATAGAAATGACTGCAGGGCAGAAAGTTGCCATATTTTTTCGAGGCTTAGAGCAAGAGTTTGCCCTTGGCATCAACAACGGCATACCTTATCAGGTAATAGACGTTGAACCTGCGGATAAGAGTTTTTATGTCAGGTTAAAACGTTTGCCGCTGGCAGACGAAAAAGGCTTTTCAGAATTCCTGCATCATTTTATTCATGGCAATAAAAGGCGTTACAAGGTAAATCTCGACAATACTTACGAAGCTGTGTTCATCAAAGGTTACGAGCAATTTTATTTGCCCAGGATCAGCTCATTGCCTGTATTTCTCTCTGTCAACGAAGGCAAAGCAACTCCGGCTTGCGTGCTGACTACAGAAAATAACAGGCATCTGATGCATTATTTTCAGGATGAACGTCAGCAGAATGTTCTGCCGCAGTTGTTGCACGTCAGACGCCTGAAGCAATGCCTGGCCAAAGAGGCCAACGAAAACAGCACTGTGCTTTATACCTTTACTCACGCAGCCAAAGGCCGGTTGTTTTTTTACTCAGCCACCACTGAAGAACTGATGCAACACCCTGAACTGCAGAACGTGTTTTTGGGTTTTGGCGCGGCTAAGCCCAGCTTCAGAGCCTTTAGAATGTCGGTGCTTCGTACTATACCTGCTCATGCTCATATTCCATTGTCCTTGCCAAACAGTGCCGATCAGGAAGTACAAAAACTAAACCAGCCGCCTACACCTTTAATTGCAAACTTTATCCGGAATCTGCGTTACATAGTAGCTTTGACCGATATCAGTACAGCACAAAGCTCAGCTTTGTATAAAGCGATGAGCTATGACGCTGCTCTGCTGAACCAGTTAAAAGTGTTTGGCCACGCTAAACTTGAAAACTCTGTTCATATTGAAAGTGCGTCAGTGCAGTATGTTAATCTGCGCTCAGAAAGCCGCTTTTTATATAAAACTACTGTAGTGCTGGAATTGGACAAAGGCGCAGAAATTCAATCTTTTAGTCGTGACTTTTCCAGCAAGGGCCTGCAGCTGGAGTGCTCTGAGCCAGTGAGTTTCTCTAAAGGTGATACGGTGCGAATCAGCTTGCCTGAGTTACAAAAAATCACCACCAAGTACCAGCTATCTGGTTTGCCCTATGAAGTCATGGCCGTCAGTAAAAATAAGCTGATCATGAACATGAGAGTGATAGATCCAACCAATGATCATGCCGGCAAAATATTCTTTCAGCAGTTGATCAATAACAACAGAAGTAAGCTGACCATGGCGGAGGAGACGCCTAAGTACCCGGGACTTGGGCCGGCTTTACGTAATATGTATGTGAAAGCTCTGGATACCTTTGCATTTTATGTGCACCGACAAGGCGTGCGTTATAACCTGGATGTTGTTGCTATGGGAGCCAAACCCAGTGCTTTACATAAGTTACTTGCGCATTTTAGTGAAGAGCCTGACTCCATCACAGTGCTACCACTGCTCAAAAACAATGCGACTAACTTGCAATTTGCCAATCAGTTGAAAAAGATGAAACGCCAGGAAGTGCCCTTTAGCTACGAGGTGTTTCTGCGTTTTAAACCGGATCAGGATGGTGTAGAACATAGTTTCGAAACCAAATTTGATTTCGACTTTCAACTGCACAGCGCAAAAAAAGCTTTTGTCGATGATGTGGTCAACAACGACCTGTTCTTTGCTTTTAAAATCTTTTTATCCCGGACTGGTCGTCCGGACACTGAACACATAGCTAAAGAACTGGGATATGTCAGCACTTACGCCATTCATAAAGCCAAAGTACTGGAAGAAGAACTTTGGAGCGTGGTTGGTGTCGGGGACGTGGTGGATATTACAGACGAAGTACTGTTGCGTTTTAACCTGAGTCATGAGCAAATCGCAAATCAGCAGCAACAACGACTGACTTTATTAGCTAAGCTGAATTTGACTGAATAACAGCTCTTTAGAGCTGTTTAAGCCACATCTCCAATTTAACAAAATGATCTGTGACGGCGCTTGGATCTGTCAGCATAGAGATGTGATCGTAATCCTGCTGATTGCCCTGTCCTTTGCCGAGCAAGGTATAAGTTCCGGAGTTTAAGCCGGTTTCAGCCAAAAAGGCTTGTACGTCCACTGGATGCCCTAACAGCTGATCCCTGATGGCTGCAAAATGCCAGCTCTGTGGCCAACTGATAGTCGAACAAGCAGCGCCGTAATCAAAACCATCAGTTTGATCAATAAAAGCCCCTCCCCGGATCCAGCCAATAGTATCCAGTAAATACTGAGCGGGCTCATTGTCAGCACCAAAGCGCCATTGTTTTGCTGGCAAATAACCGTATAAACGGCATAACAAAGGTGATAACCAGTTCCAGACCACATCTATATGCAGAAGTTTTTTCAGCCCCGTCACGCTAATCACTCTTTTAGTACCAAAGGTCACTATAGCTTTTACCTTAGGTATCAATTCAGGAAAACGGGCCAAGCAGGCTGCCAACACCACACCAGCCCATGAATGCGCTATTACCACTACAGGCTGCTGATATTGTTGGTAAAGATGATGAATCAAGGCTGGTATATCCTGACAAATCAATTGTTGCTGACTGTGATTAAAACCTCTGCTGGCTTTAGGCGTGGACAAACCACGCCCGGCGAAATCAGCACAAGTAACATGAAAGCCCCGGTCAGCTAAAAAACAGCCCAAGCCACGGCCTTTTTCATTGTAAAAAATCCGGCTGTTTTCAATAGCGCCATGCAACATCAGCAAAGGGTAAGCTGAATCTGTCTGTATTGGTGTCAACAGGCGTAAATGCAGCTGATAGTCGGTAATAGTCAACCAGTCTGAGCTTTGGTGATGTTGCATCAGGTCTCCAGTAAATACAGTAACTGCAGCAATGAGCCTTGCCGAATAGCAGCTTTGGCCTGTGCCTGCACTTTAGGTTTGGCGTGAAACGCCACCCCAAGAGCGGCAACGGCCAACATTGGTAAGTCGTTGGCTCCATCACCTATTGCTACTGTCTGGCTGGCCGGGATTTGATACTGACTGGCTATCAGCTGCACTACGTCGGCTTTAGTCTGAGCATCTACTACTGCCCCCAGCACTTGTCCTGTTAGCTTACCGTCAATAATTTCTAACTCATTGGCAAATGTAGCCGTTAGCCGCAAACGTTGTTTTAAGGCTTCAGTAAAATAGGTAAAACCACCGGATGCAATCACTACCTGCCATTGATGCTGCTGTAAAAAAGCCACTAAGGTCTCTAAACCCGGCATCAATGGCACTGTATCCAGCACTTGTTTCAGGATACTATCTGGCGCGCCTTTCAGAGTGGCGACGCGCTGACGTAAGCTTTGCGCAAAATCCAGTTCACCATTCATAGCTCGGGCTGTTACAGCAGCCACCTGCTCTCCTACACCGGCCAGTTTGGCAATTTCATCAATGCACTCAATCTGAATCGCAGTCGAATCCATATCCATTACCAGTACACCGGGTTGCTGTAATAGCACAGGAGCTGGCAGGTAGACCAATTCCACTGCCCAAGGCTCACTCAACTGGCGTAAGGCGAGAATTTGCTCTGAGCGTAAGGCCTGCGGTAAATCGATACGCACAGCCAAGGCTAAATCAGCATGAGGACGATACAAACTCAAGGAATAAGCAGCATCTGCAGGCAATAACAGCAGCACAGCAAATAGCTGCTCAAAGCTAAGACTGCCGGAAAATAGCCTCAGGCTAGCTTCTGACTGGCGGGTCGCTAGTTTTGACCAAAATTCAGGCTCAGCCACAGCGTCTGCAGCCTGTCGCTTGCTTTGATAGAAGCCGGAAGCATGTAACTCTACTTTGCCATGCGCTGTTAACCATTGAATTAAACTATTGTCAGCAAAGGAGTTTGGGTCAATCTTATAATAAAAGCTCAAAGGGCCACCTGTACTTCATTCTGTTGCCGTGGCATTCTACCGACATTTTTAAGCCATTGTCAGTGTAAAAATCAGGCGAATTAATGCAATTAAGCGGATATCAGCACAATAAAAACTCAAAATACTTCAGACTGGCTCAGCTATTACTGGCCATGCTGGGCATTTGGGTGCTCTCACAATGGTGGTGGAATAGTAACCAGCAGGGCGAACTCTTGTTTCAGCAACAGAGTGCTGAGCTGATGCGCTCGACGCTGGTCGCCTTGTCTCATACCGCAGCTTATCTGATTGATAACGACCAATTAGAGAGCTTAAATCAGCTTACTACTCATATTGCAGCTACACCTTATTTACAGGACGTAGTGGTTTATGATGCCAATGGCGTGAAGTTATCCGCCTCAGAAGGCACTGCAGCGGCTCAGCTGTTGTATGCGCCACAACATGAACAAGCCCTGCTGGCTATGGTGCAGGAAATCACTCAGCAAGGCCGGGTTATTGGCTACATCAAAATCAGTATGAAGCTGGATGCCAGTTTATTGCCTGTGACTCAGGCCTGGCAGCAACTGATGCGCCAGGTATTTTGGATGTTATTACTCGCTGGCGTAGTGGCCTTTATGCTACGCGGCACCTGGAGCAAAATTACCCATCAGTGGCAAAAATGGCGCAAAGGCAAACAGGCGGATGCAGCTAATCTGCTTTAATTTTACTCTGACCCGAATTATTTCTTGAGGAGCAGCACTGTAGTGTTCCAAAGCACTTGTGCAATATGCTGAGGATCTTCAGCTCTTAATTCTGCCAGCTCTTTTAGCACCAAAGGCAATTGGGCTGGTGTATTGATTTCGCCCTGAAAACCATGCAATGGCATAGAAGGGGAATCGGTTTCCAGCACTAAAGCCTCCAGCGGAAATTGTTTGACTGCCTTGCGGGTTTTCTCTGCGCGCCCGTAAGTAATAGTACCGCCAATGCCGAGCTTAAAGCCCATATCAATAAAGGCTTTGCCTTGTTGGAAACTACCGGAGAACGCATGCAATATGCCGCCTTGGCTAAATTGCTGCTGTTTGAGGGTCTGTAGCAACTCATTCTGTGATTTACGATGGTGCAAAATCACTGGCTTTTTAAGTTTGGCTGCAAGCTGCAACTGAACATCAAAACATTGCCGTTGCAAAGCGAAACTTTGTTCATCCAAAGCAAAATCCAGCCCTATTTCACCTATAGCACAAACGTCTGGCAGAGCTGCCAGGGCCTCAAGTCCGGACAAGGCTTCAAACTCATATTGACTGGCCCACCAGGGATGTACACCCAAAGCAATGTAAAAACCATAACGTCGCTTTAATTCCAGCAAAGGCAACCAGGCGGACGATTGCACTGCAGGCACTAAAAAACCTTCCACGCCCACAGCTTTGGCATTGGCCAGATGCAGCTCAAGTTGTGGCAATAACTCTGCTAAATCCAGATGGCAGTGGCTATCAAATAATACAGGCCGCGTATCGGCGGCCTGTGAAGGAAGAGTTATGGGCATAAACGCTCTATGGCCCAGCTTTGATCGGCTTGCTGCTTGTACATAAAGCGGTCATGTAGCCTGTGCTCGCCACCTTGCCAGAATTCAATCTGATGAGGTTTGACTAAAAAGCCACCCCAGAACGAAGGCACTGGCACTTCGCCATGCTCAAATTTATGTTTAATTTCAGCAAACTTTTGCATCAACACCTGACGGGTCGACACAGGACGACTTTGCTCCGAAGCCCAGGCTGCCAGTTGACTTTCTTTTGGTCTGGACAAGAAATAACTCATCACCTGACTGGTCGGAACCCGCTCTGCCGTGCCATAAACTATCACCTGACGCTCCAGTGGATGCCAGGGAAAATGCAGACAGACCTTAGGGTTGTGCTCCAGCTCAGAGGCCTTACGGCTGCCTAAGTTGGTATAAAACACAAAACCTTGGCTGCTGACATCTTTAAGCAGAACCAGACGTTGTGATGGCTGGCCAGATGCATCCACTGTAGCAACACACATAGCGGTGGGATCTGGTAATTCGGCGTCTACCGCATCTTTTAACCAGGCTTCAAACTGCAGGAAAGGATCGGCATTAAGCTTATCCAGATCCAGTTTATCCATAGTGTAACTGCGGCGAATATCAGCAATTTTCATCAGTTTGTCCTTGCACAGCGAAGATCTAGAGGGGATATCTGGCGTGAAGCGGATTACATCCGCTCCATAACCTCAATACCTAATAAGTCTAAGCCTTGTTTTAAGGTACTGGCCACCAGAATACTCAGCATTAAACGGCTGTTTTTCAGGTCTGGTTCAATGCCTTCTTTTAAAATAGGGCAAGCTTCGTAGAAACTCATAAACTGGCTGGATAACTCGTATAAATAGTTACAAAGCAGGTTAGGCACAGCATCTTTCATCACGGCCTGTAAAGTTTCTTCTAAGCGTAACAGTTTGACAGCTAACTGCTTTTCCTGCTCTTCCACCAGTTGCAGCGGAGCTACAAAGCTCTCGTCGATACCGGCACGGCGCAAAATACCACTGACACGGGTATAAGCATATTGCAGGTAAGGGGCTGTGGCACCTTCAAAACTTAACATTGCATCCCAGCTAAAGACGTAATCGCTGGTGCGGTTTTTTGATAAGTCAGCAAACTTCACAGCACCTATACCTACTTTACGCGCCACTTCAGCCATTTCTTCAGCGCTTAAGTCAGTAGATTTTTGCTCGACCACAGCCTGAGCCCGCACTACGGCTTCTTCCAGCAATTCAGCCAGTTTCACAGTGCCACCGGTACGGGTTTTAAACGGCTTACCGTCTTCACCCATCATGGTGCCAAAGGGGCAATGATCATAAGCAACATGCTCTTTTAACAAGCCGGCTTTACGGGCCACTAATTCCACTTGTTTGAAGTGCAGAGCCTGACGGGCATCGGTAAAAATCACAATGCGATCGGCGGCTAAATCAAAACTACGGTACTGACAAGCTGCTAAATCTGTAGTGGCATAAAGGAAACCACCACCGGTTTTTTGCACTATGAATGGCGAAGGGTTGCCTTCTTTATCTGCCAGTTCTTGCAAAAACACCACTAAAGCGCCTTCACTTTCTACAGCCAAACCCTGCTGTTTTAAGCTATCTACTATAGGCTGAAGCATAGCGTTATAAGCACTTTCTGGCTTGATATGCTCATGGCCTAACGTGACTTTTAAAGTTTTATAGACATCATCGCTGTGTTTTATTGAGGTATCGATAAACAGCTGCCACAACTTCTGGCAGTGCGCATCGCCACTTTGTAATTTCACTACATAGTCACGCGATTTATCGGCAAAACCTGCTTCATCGTCAAAACGTTTTTTCGCTTCGCGGTAGAATTCTTCTAAATCAGCCAAAGCTACTTGTTCTAAGTCGATACCAGCCGCCAGCTTGTCTTCCAGATGCGCAATCAACATACCAAACTGCGTACCCCAGTCGCCCATATGGTTCTGACGAATGACTTTATCACCCCAGAATTCCAGGCAACGCACCACAGCATCACCAATAATAGTGGAGCGTAAATGGCCGACGTGCATTTCTTTCGCCAGGTTTGGCGCTGAGTAATCCACCACAACAGTTTGCGGGGCTGGATTTGCGCTTAAAGTTAAACGTGGGTTTTGTGAAGCCCCCACCAACTGCGCAGCTAACCAGTCTTTACGTAAAGTGACATTAATAAAACCAGGGCCTGCAATTTCAACTTTCTCAGCCATATCGGCTAAATCCAGCTGTTGTACCAGCTGCTCAGCTAAAGCGCGGGGATTGGTTTTTAATAACTTGGCGGCGGCCATAGCACCATTGATCTGGTAATCACCAAATTCAACTTTAGTGCTGATGGTAACCGCAGTATTGGTATCGGCCGGCAAGCCTAAGGCCACCATAGCGGCCTGAGTTTTGCTGGATAATAATTCTTTGATATTCATAACAAACCTTTTTGCCTGAATTGATAAGCGTCTGAATTAATGAGCGCCTGAATTAATGTTCACGTGTCTTATGGAATTTGATCTTCGGATAACGCTCCATCGACAAATTCAGGTTGACCATAGTAGGTGCCAGATAGGTCAGGTTATCGCCACCGTCCAGCGCCAGGTTGGTACTAGCCTTGCTCTTTAATTCAGTCATGGCTTTATGATCGTCGCTATACACCCAACGCGCTGTGGTGACGTTGACACTTTCGTAAATCGCATCGACGCTGTATTCAGATTTCAAGCGATGCACTACCACATCAAACTGCAGCACACCTACGGCACCTACGATCAAGTCGTTGTTATCCAGCGGACGGAACACCTGCACAGCGCCTTCTTCTGACAACTGCACTAAACCTTTGAGCAACTGCTTTTGTTTTAACGGGTCACGCAAACGGATACGGCGGAATAATTCAGGCGCAAAGTTTGGAATACCTGTGAAGTTAAACTTCTCACCTGAGGTAAAGGTATCACCAATCTGAATAGTACCGTGGTTATGTAAACCTATGATATCGCCAGGGTAAGCTTCTTCCACGTGTTCACGATCACCGGCTAAAAAGGTTAATGCCTGTGGTACCAGCATGTCTTTGCCGATACGCACATGGTGCATTTTCATGCCCTTTTCATATTTACCTGAACAGATGCGTAAAAAAGCCACGCGGTCACGGTGTTTCGGGTCCATATTGGCCTGAATTTTAAACACAAAACCTGTGAAGGCTGGTTCAGATGGCTCAACCACACGAGTGGTAGTGGCACGATGCTGAGGCGCTGGCGCCCATTCAGTTAAACCATCCAGCATATGATCAACACCAAAGTTACCTAAGGCTGTACCAAAAAACACCGGAGTCAGCTCACCTTTGCGGAACAACTCTAAGTCGAACTCGTGGCTTGCACCTTTGACCAGTTCCATTTCTTCGCGCAACTGACCGGCATAATAACCAACGCGTTTATCCAACTCAGGGTTGTTGATGCCTTTAATCACATCCAGCTCTTGAATGGTGTGGCCCATACCTGATTTGTATAAAATAATTTCGTCACGGTAAATGTGATAAACACCTTTGAACTCTTTACCAGAGGCTATTGGCCAGGTGATAGGAGCACAGGCGATTTTTAATACATTTTCAACTTCATCCAACAAATCTATAGGATCCCGGATATCACGGTCCATTTTGTTCATAAAGGTGACAATAGGTGTGTCACGTAAACGGGTCACTTCCATCAGTTTAATGGTACGGTCTTCAACACCTTTGGCGCCATCTATCACCATTAAACAGGAATCCACTGCCGTTAAAGTACGGTAAGTATCTTCCGAGAAATCTTCGTGGCCCGGTGTATCCAGCAGGTTGACTAAGCAATCAGCGTAAGGAAACTGCATCACAGAAGTTGTGACCGAAATGCCCCGCTCTTTCTCCATTTCCATCCAGTCGGACGTCGCATACTGGCCTGATTTTTTACCTTTAACAGTACCCGCCTTTTGGATCAACTGTCCAAACAACAAGACTTTTTCAGTGATGGTGGTTTTACCGGCATCAGGGTGAGAGATGATAGCAAAGGTCCTTCGCTTATTGATTTCATTAAGAAAATCTTGGTTTGCCATGTATAAATTCTTTTAGTTTGTACAC
>Ga0247725_1000304_pt1 | contig 44738 bp, 41 predicted proteins | sample OKSTACKMCFT3sol_FD_183021 | JGI IMG/M metagenome (GOLD analysis project Ga0247725, IMG submission 183021) | Subsurface sediment microbial communities from gas well in Oklahoma, United States - OK STACK MC-FT3-sol | ecosystem: Environmental > Terrestrial > Deep subsurface > Rock core/Sediment...
GGCGGACCCTTATGCGACATACGGCAGACTACCTGACCTTTGGTCAATGGCGGTATCTGCGTACCATTGGACAACTTCAGCCTCTGTCAGCTTCCGCTGATCCGGAGGTGTTGACATTGGAACCAAGGTTGCACAAGTTATTGAATTTTTTCCTTGACCATAAGGATTTGGTTGTAAGCCGGGATCAGATATTGTCAGGCGTTTGGGGGGAGGGTTTAGGCTCGGACGAATCCTTAACCAGAGCTATTGCTGCGCTGCGAAGGGCGTTGCAGGACAGCAGAGTTGAACCTACCTATATAGCTACCTTATCGAAAAAAGGTTACTGTTGGCTTGCTCCTGTGGCTGAAGTAGCTTTGCCTCCGCACACTGAGCTGAAAGACGAGCAGACAACAAAAGCCCCTCTGGATTTGCTCAGTACACAAAAAGCGATAGAAGACTGGCATAGCAGTAAAAAAAATAAACTGAAGCGGATCCGGTATATCTGGTTTAGTAGTCTGGTGTTGTTGCTGTTTAGTCTGGGTTTTGCGCTGTTACTCAGTAAAATGAATGAAAAAGCGACATTACCCCGCTATTTACAGGTGACGCCTTTGAGTGCCTTGGATGGCAAAGAACAGACCCCTTTACTGTCCAATGATCAGTCGTTACTGTTGTTTCAGCATCAATTGCCAGGTTCTTCCGACTGGAGTTGGGTGGCGCAGCAATTACCTTCTATGCAGTCGAGACATGACGAGCTTTCTTATCCTCTGCTGTCGCAGCCACACTGGCTGAATTCTGAACAGATAGTATTCAGAGCCTGGAAGCAACAAGACTGTGTGTTTTTGCGTCAAACTGTAAAACCCCAATTCGAAGCCGCTACTCCACTTTTCTCGTGCCACCAGTTTATCTCTGCGGGTCAGGCTATGACTGCTGATGGTCTGTATTGGCTGGATTTAGACCCTGCAACCGGACAAACGCAGTTATGGTTTTGGCAACAGGATCAATCTCAACGTTTATTAATGCAGTTTCCGGCAAATTGGCGGGGCGTCAGTCATTTAATAGTGAAAGGAAAAAAAGCGTACGCTATAGCCCAGACGGGCTACAACTCTTCGTCGCTATTGGAATTAGACTTGGTGGATGCAGATTGGCGCGTAATCACAGATTTTGATTTTTCTGCCAATCAATTGGCCTGGTGGAGTGAGCATGACTTATTGGTGAATAAATCTGCACGCCAGTTGCAGGTATTGTCTTTGCGAACTGGTAACAGCAGGCTTTTTGGTGAGATGACCTTTAATCTGGCCGACACTTCAGTCTGGCAACAGTCGTTATTAGCTGTCTATCCGGCGGAAGCGGTAACAGATTTGCGTAAACTGCAGTGGCAGGAGCAAAGTAATCAAATTATTACCCAGCCTTTTGCTGAAAGTAACAGGTCAGAGTATCTAATGCTGGCGCATCAGCGGGAATATTTTTTTGTGTCAGACCGCTCTGGTTTACCTCAGCTTTGGCGCTCTGATGGCCAAACAACTGAGCAAATTAGTCAATTCAAAACACAATTAGATATTCAGCAACTGATATGGTTTGAAGGCAAAATCTTAGTGCTCATAGACAGAGAGCTGTTAGAGTTTTCTCCAGCGGACGGTAGTTTGAAGGCGTACATAGAAACTGGTGCTGGGGCAGAACGTTTTGTGGTTTGTCAGGACGCTTTGTATTGGACGTCGCATAGCCAAAGTGGTTGGGTGCTGAAGCAACTCAGGCAAGGGCAAGTTAACGCTGTGGCAAAAGATGTCGTAAATGTACAATGTGGTCCGGACCATAGCCTGGTATTGCAACAGTTTAATTCTGTAAACGTAAAACTGTGGCGAAAGGGGCAATTTACAACCTTACCAGTACAAATCAACTGGAGAAGCACAGACGCCGCGGCCTGGACTACTGCAGATACAGGGTTTTATTGGTTGTCCGAACAGGGCTCCTTGCTGAACTACTATGATTGGCAGACTCAGCAACGCCAGCAATGGTCTTTGCCTGAACCCGCCCAAGCTTTGGTTGCAGGTCTTAATGAGTTATTTATACAGCAGTTCAGAACTCAGGATACGGATATTGTCTGGTTGCATCCTGAGCCCACTGAATAATACCTTTGCTACGTGAAGTTGCAGTTTTGTTTACTGCGCCATTTCGCCCCAGTCACACTGCTTTACCAGGCTCCCGGTGTCTTGAAGACTTGTCTCTGCCTGTTAACTTCAGGTGACTTGGGCAAAGCCTTAAGCTTTAAGTTGAATAAAAGCTTTTTTAGCTGCTGCTATGGTGAAAGCCAAATCGTCATCGCTATGAGCAATAGATAAAAAGCCAGCTTCATAGGCAGACGGTGCCAGATAGACCCCTTGCTCCAGCATCAGATGGAAGAAACCTTTAAAGGCTTCAATATCACACTGAGTGGCCTGGCGGTAGTTGGTTATATGCGCTTCTTTGCTGAAAAATAGTCCAAACATACCGCCCACTTGAGTGGTCGCCAGTGGAATACCCACCTCTTTAGCTGCTGCAGCTAAACCTTCAATCAACTGCGTGGTTTTGGCTGTTAGCACATCATAAACACCAGGCTTACGGATTTCAGTCAAGGCAGCTAAACCAGCGGCCATAGCTATAGGGTTACCAGACAAAGTGCCCGCCTGGTAGACACCGCCTAAAGGCGCTATATGCTGCATGATGTCACGACGACCACCAAAAGCACCAACTGGCATACCGCCGCCGATAATTTTACCTAAAGTGGTAAGATCAGGTTTGATGTTGTAATACGCCTGTGCACCGCCTAAAGCAACACGGAAACCCGTCATTACCTCATCAAAAATCAGCACAGTGCCGTATTGATCACAAAGAGCCCGTAACCCCTCTAAAAAGCCCGGCGCAGGCGGAATACAGTTCATATTGCCGGCAACTGGTTCAACAATAATACAAGCGAGATCTGCACCCTGTTCGGCAAAAATCTGTTTCACCTGTTCCAGATTATTGAACTCAGCGGTAAGGGTATATTTAGCAAAATCAGCAGGTACACCAGGAGAGTTTGGTACGCCTAAAGTTAAAGCGCCTGAGCCTGCTTTGACCAGTAAAGAGTCGGCGTGGCCGTGGTAACAACCTTCAAATTTTAAAATGCTGTTACGGCTGGTAAAACCGCGTGCAAGGCGGATGGCGCTCATGGTTGCTTCAGTGCCTGAGCTGACCATTCGTACCATTTCCATGCTTGGCACTAGTTCACAAATGGTTTCTGCCATAGTGATTTCTGCAGGGCAGGGGGCTCCAAAACTTAAGCCTTTTTCAGCGGCTTTGATCACAGCCTCGCGGATAGCCGGATGGTTATGCCCAAGCAACATAGGGCCCCATGAGCCTATATAGTCAATGTATTTTTTACCATCTACATCATACATATAGGCGCCATTGGCGCTATCGATAAATACAGGTGTACCGCCGACGCTTTTAAATGCGCGCACAGGTGAATTGACGCCACCAGGTATGGTTTGTTGAGCTTGCTGGAATAATTGTGCTGACTTGGACATAACAGATCCTTAAAACGACAGCCGGGCGCAAAGCCCGACTTACAGATAAATTTGTTGTGGCTGGCTTACTTGTTGCTGTACCAGGGGACTTCACGTTCGTATTTGCTAACAAGCTGATCGACACCCAAAGTTAAAGCGAACAAAGCCATCCGAACTAAGACACCGTTATCGGCCTGACGGAAAATGGCAAGGTTTGGGTTCAGGTTTAAATCGTTATCCAGCTCATTGGCCTCGACACGGGAATCCCTGGGCAGCGGGTGCATAATGACAGTGTTGGACTTACAGTGTTTGGTGTAAATATCCTGATTCAGGCGGAACTTGCCACGATATTTATTGGCCTCTTCCTGCGAGGGGAAACGTTCTTCCTGTATACGGGTTTGATAGACAATGTCCGCGTTTAAATTGCCAGCCAGTTGATCGGTGATGGTTACTCTGTGGCCTGCATTTTCAATCAGGGACACTATGTCGTCAGGCATCGCCAGCTCGTTGGGGGCAATTAAAGTGAATTGAATGTTTTTGTACAAGGCGAGTAGTTTGGATAGAGAGTGCACAGTACGGCCAAACTTTAAATCGCCAATCATGGCGATATGCATACCATCTATAGGTTGTTGCGATGCAGCCAGTTCTTTTTCAATAGTGAATAAATCCAGTAAAGCTTGAGTTGGGTGTTCGTTGGCTCCATCACCGCCGTTTAATACAGGCACACGGCTACCTTCAGCAAACTCTGCGACTGAGCCTGCTTGTGGATGGCGCATTGCAATCACATCACTGTAGCTGCTAATCACCCTGGCCGTATCAAACAAAGACTCGCCTTTGGATAATGCTGAAGATTGCATGCCTGTTGTTTCGCGTACTTCGCCACCCAGCAGATTAAAAGCACAACCAAAACTGACACGGGTTCTGGTGCTGGGTTCAAAAAACAAATTACCTAAAATAGCACCTTCAAGCACTGTAGTGCGTTTCTGACGTTTTGCATAAGGTTCCATACTGCGGGCAATGTCAAAAACCTGCTGAATTTTGTCGCGGTCAAACTGTTTAACGGAGAGGATATGTTCGCCTTTAAAGCTCATACTAGGTGCTCATCTGCTAGAGGTTGCGGGGGCGCCGAAACTGGCTGAAAGTCGGCGCTTATCATAGCAAATAAGCTGGTTTAAAGCAGCCTATGCAGGCTTTAAAATCGCCAGAAAAATAATAGCAAATAGCAGGAGCACGGGGAATTCGTTAAAAAAGCGATAAAACTTACTGCTTTTGCTGTTTTTTCCATGCTTAAAGTCGTGCAGTAACTTAAAACAATAGCCGTGATAGACATACAGCATTGCGACCAGCAGCAGTTTGTAATGCAACCAGCTGCTTGCGGCAAACCAGGCAGCGCCATACAAATGGATCAGCCAAAGACCAAAGAGTAGGGTGAGCAGAGCAAAAGGTGTGACAAAGTACAGCAGGCGCCTTTCCATGACTTTAAATTGCGCATCAACAGCTGGGTCTTTGTTATCCGCATGGTAGACAAAAAGCCGTGGCAGATAAAAAATCCCGGCAAACCAGGCTACCATAAAACTGACATGCAAAGCTTTAATCACTAGTAATGTATTCATCAGATTAAATTGTTCTGTTTAGTTAAAAGTGCACGAACCTGCTCCCAACGGATCAGGCCCAATAACTGTTGAGGTTGCAATGGGTCATAAACGTAGACTACGCCACCTTTTTGTTCATCAAGAATGGTATGAACCTCTGCCATAGAGGCCTGATGACTAAGGCCTTGCAGCGATTGACGTAACAAGGTTGATTGCCCTGTCATCGAGGCATCCAAATCATAATCTATCAATAAGAACGGCTGCTCAGGATTGTCAGTTTTCTGCAGTAGCAACTGATGAGCAGGTTTATTAGCCAGAATAGATTCAATTTGATCGTCTTCTGAGGCTGACACCACAACATATTCTTTATCCAGCATGGCCAGTACCCCAACTTTTTGAAGCACATCATCGGCAGGGGCAAGTTTATAGGGCAGTTGTTGCAACTCCAGCTGCAATACAAAAATAGACTTGTTTTTAAATAGCTGTACTGTTGTGACATAAGCACAGGTAATGACCAGCATAGCAGGCACTATAATATCCGGGTTATAAGACAGCTCCATCACGGCCACTAAAGCGGCTAAAGGTGCGTGCAAAGTTGCCGCCATAAATCCAGCCATACCTAAAGTGGCGTAAGTGCCGGATAAACTCGCATCTCCTGAGATAAATACAGGTAAAAATGCCAATAAGGTACCAGCCAATATACCGATACCAAAGACAGGACCTATCACACCACCAGGCACGGCCAAACCTACAGCCACTACAGTTAATAAAAACTTTGCCAATAAAATGGTCAGCAATAACCAAAATTCAGTGGACGCAGTGACGGCATAAAATATAGCGCCAGTCTCAGCGCCCATAGCTTGCGGAACCAAATGGCCGACAGCAGCAGTGATTGTCGCCGCTAATAACAACTTCAAAGCTAAATGCCATTTCTGGAACCATTTTAAAATGCGCCAGATACTCTGGTTAAATACATAGGCTGCTGCGCCAATAGCCACACCACAAAGTACCAGATAAGGCAAATGCCAGCCGCTGATCGACACAATTTTTAAGGCAGCTAAATCGTTACCCATACCAAACACACCCCGTGTCAGCAAAGCGCCCACGACGGAAGCCAGCATCACAGGTACAAAAACGTGAATACGGTACTCTCTTAATACCACTTCCATCACAAAAATAACGGCAGCAAGCGGAGTATTAAAAGATGCAGAAATAGCGGCTGCTATGCCACATCCCGCCAGTATACGAATACTGTTAAAAGGTAAGTGCAAATATTGGCCAAGTAAGCCTGCGCCAAAAGCGCCCAAGTGTACAGAGGGGCCTTCCCGACCTACAGAAAAGCCGCTGGTTAGCGCCATGATGCCACCAAAAAACTGGTTAAAGGTATTCCAGAAAGGCATCACCCCATATTGGGTTTTAATTCTATGTATTACATAGGCTATACCCATACGGTAATGGGCTAGTCCGACCAACATCGCCATGATGCTGATCAATACAGCTGCAATAAAAGGCAAAGCCCATCGATAGCCTTCGGCTATGCCAGAGAAGTCATCAGTGCGTTCTAAAAAGAAACTTTGGATACCAATAATGGTCAGACGAAACAACAGGATCAACAGTGCGGCTAAAAAGCCTGCCACTATGGCCAACAAACACAACTGGACAGAAGTAAGAGGGAAAGCTAATCGAAGACGTAATTTTGCTTGCCAGTCCGCTGGTAGTAACATGTTATAGTGTCTGAGTTGTGGATAGGCAAAGTGTAACATATACCCAAACTAATGAAAGATCTGGCTTTTTGGGTAGAACTATTTGAGTAGATTGATGAATCGTATGCAGTTTATGCTCTGGCTCAAACGAAGCTGGAGACAGATGTTGTTAACAGCCGGGCTGATGGGCCTTGCTGCTTTGGCAGGGCAATTATTTGGTAATTATTACTATGTACAGCAAGTCAATGTGCTGTCGTCCAAACTGGAAGAGAGTCAGAAAAAAAACAACAGTCTGACGGCTAGCCTGAATGAGCAGTTAAAACAAAATGACTATCTGACGGCTGAACTGGCCGTGGAAAAAAGTGCGGGCCAGTTGATGCAACAGGAACTTAAATCTGAACAACAAAAGTTGTTTGATACCCGCAAAGAGCTGGCGTTTTACCAACGTATTATTTCTCCTGAATTACAGGCTGATAGTCTGATTATTGACAGTTTTAGTATCAGTCCGGGATCGTCCGGTAATAGTTACAGGTTTAATCTGGTGTTGATCCAGCAAGACAAGCAACGTAATTTTGCTAAAGGTACTGTTGAGATGAAGCTGCATGGTTTTGCAGGCGAGAAAAGAGATACAGTGGATTTATTGCAACTAGCAGGTTTTGCTAAGAGCGATAAAGCCTTTAGTTTTAAATACTTCCAAATCATAGAAGGTGAATTTACCTTGCCTGAAGGCTTTAAGCCGGAAAAGGTAGATGTAGCGCTTAAGGTTGCCGCCGCCCGGTCCGCAAAATCAGCCAAAGTAGACAAAGGCTTTTTTTGGCCCTTAGAGCAGCCCGGCGAAATACTTGAATAAATTAGTCAGGTATTAGATAATCCGCGCCCAGTTACACCGGAGGACACATGTCAGAGTTACAGCTTCCAATTCAGTTTACCGACGCCGCCGCCAATAAAGTATTGGCTTTAGTCACAGAAGAGGAAAACCCTGAGTTAAAACTGCGGGTTTACATCACGGGTGGTGGTTGTTCTGGCTTCCAATACGGTTTTACTTTTGATGAAAAGGTGAATGAAGGTGACCTGGTTGTGGAGAAAAATGGCGTGACCATGGTGGTCGATCCTATGAGCCTGCAGTATTTGGTAGGTGGTGTAGTAGACTACACCGATGGTCTGCAAGGTAGTCGTTTTGTGGTGCAAAATCCAAATGCCACAACAACCTGTGGTTGCGGCTCGAGCTTTTCTGTCTAGCTCTCAGCTTTATTCTCATTGATATAAAAAGGCTTCAACACAGAAGCCTTTTTAGTTTGTACTCCCCGAAATCTCGTTCAGCCCTCAGTCAGACCATTTGTGGAAACATAGCTCCAAAAGGAAGCAATGAGTGCCTGGTGCTGTAAGTAAAACTGTTCGTTCCTGTAATTCAGACCTGCCGATAAAGTGCCAAAATCTTGCGATAAGCGGCGATTTTTTCAACTCGATAACTATACGCTCTCAACAAGCTATGGTTTAATGAAATGCTTTTTTTTGCTTATTGGGACATTCCCTAAGCTTTTGGATTTTTTTTGGCAGGAAGTTTAAGTCGTAAACAGAAGGCGCTCGAGCGCCGGGAGAACAACAAATGAAAGGTACTAAAAGCGTTATTTCAGACGAGAATAAAAGATTGTGTGTATGGCTGAAGCGTCAGCGTCAGGAGAAAGGCCATACCATGCGTAGTTTGTCAGAAATTTTAGGCACTCCGCATTCTTTTATCGGTAAAGTGGAGAATCAGGAACGTCGTCTTGATGTTGTTGAATATGTTCGTTATTGCCAGGCTTTGGCGATAGATCCTATGGACGGGTTAAAGCAAGTTCTGATTGAAGCTTAATTTGCTCTTATCTGAAAAAAACGCCGCTTTAATGCGGTGTTTTTTTTATCAGAATAAAGCAAATGATAAGAGCTGGTAGTCCCATCAAAGCTGTCATAACAAAGAATGCCTGATAGTCCATCACTTCTACCCAGCCACCAGAGAATCCTCCGAGAAACTTAGGCAGTAATAACATCAGGGAACTAAAGAGGGCATATTGAGTGGCGGTAAAAGCTAAATTCACCAGAGACGACAGATAAGCAAGGAAAGCACTGGTTGCTATGCCAGCGCTTAAATTGTCGACAGAAATAACTGCAATCAGCAATGGAATGTTGTGGCCCTGGGTACTCAAATAACAATAAAGCAAATTGGTACATGAACTAAGCAAAGCACCTACAAACAGAATGCGCAGTGTGCCAAAGCTATTGACCAGTAACCCCCCTAAAGCCGCACCAAGCAAAGTCATCAGTACGCCAAATATTTTAGACACAGTAGCAACTTCTTCTTTACTGAACCCCATGTCGACGTAAAACACATTGGCCATCACCCCCATAACTACATCGGACACCCGGTAACAGGCTATTAAAGCCAGGATCAGCAAAGCATTCAGGCCATGGCGGCTGAAGAAATCAACAAAAGGACCAATAACTGCGACTTTGAGCCAATCCAGCAATTTCTGGCTGATAGAACTATGGACGGAAGGGGTTTTCAATTGCTGCTCGACCACAGGTTCAGGCGAGAGTAGGGTAGTGAGTAAACCTAAAGCCATACAAGCGGCCATCACCAGATAAGTAGACTGCCACGCATGCAAATCGTAGCCAGTTTCTGAACTGCTGAATAACGCTGCTATCCATAAAGTGCCAGCTGAAGAGAAAATCATTGCCAGACGGTAGCCGGCCAGATATGCCGCAGCCAAAACGGCTTGTAATTGCTCTGGTGCTGCTTCAATACGATAAGCATCTATAGTGATGTCTTGAGTCGCTGAGGCTATAGCAAGCAACACAGCGCATAAGGCCATCCATTTTAATTCTGTTTGTGGATCCAGGCTTGCCATCAATAATACGGCCAGGATCACCAGACTTTGCGACAGTATCAGCCAGCTGCGCCTGCGTCCCAGCCATGGTTTCAGACCAGGTAAGCTGAGATGATCAATTAAAGGAGACCAGATGAATTTAATGGCATAAATCATCACAACCCAGCTGAAATAGCCTATTTGTTCGCGGGACACTCCGGCTTCTCTAAGCCAGAATGACAACACTCCAAACACCAGCATTAAAGGTAAACCACCAGAAAAACCCAGGATAAAAATGGTCAAAACCCGACGTTGGCAATAGAGTTGTAACGAGGAGAAAAAAGCTGAGATAGCAGACAAGACGGCAGCCCGGACAAATAAAGATGGAACCAGCTTACAGCTTCAATAAATTAGATCAAGGTCTGACACCCACACAATAACAAGGCAATTGCCCGTAACCATGCAAAAAGCTCAGACAATACTGTAACTCACGGCGTACTTTGCTGTTTTGTTTTAGTTCAGGTTCTGACCAGTATTCGATCTGATAGAGCAAATGCCAGAACACTTGTTCACGCAGAGTTTCAGGTTTCCAGCTTCTGACTCGTAATTGTGACCATTCTTCCAGTGTATCCCAGACAAATATATGCAGTTCTTTGTGTGGCAGACGACCACGCAAAAAACGTGATAAGTAAAAAATTAACTGTCGTGATTTTTGTTCAATAAAGGGCTCTAACATAGGTCTGATCCCTGTCAGAGCTGGCACCACGCCAGCTCTGTGCGCTCAGAGCAAGTATAGTCAGGCTTTATTGTTCTGGCTGTAAAATCACTTGTTTTAAGATAATTGGTTGCTTAGGCACATTTTGCCAGCCGGTTTGTTCGTCAGTGTGAGTTTCCAGTAACTTCATTTTGTCTAAGACTTCAAAGCCATCCTGAATTTGGCCAAAAACCGTATAGCCCCAATTTTTGCCCGGATCCAGACTTGGATTATCGTTCAGATTAAAAAAGAACTGGCTGGTTGCGCTGTGTGGATCGTTGTTACGAGCCATAGCTATACTGCCAAACTGATTTTTTGCGCCATTACCTGACTCGTTAAAGACAGCTGGAAATTCAGCTACAGGCGCCATATCAGACTTATAACCACCGCCCTGAACCACAAACTCAGGCTCCAGCCGATGAAACACAGTGTTGTCATAAGCTTTGATATTGACGTAACTCAGGAAGTTATTCACCGCTAGTGGCGCTTTGGTTCTGTCCAGCTCTACTATGATGTCGCCCACCGAAGTCACTAATTTTACTTTAGGGAACAAGTTGTTTTGCTGTACAAATTTTCCCGTTGGTTTGGTCATATCGACAGCTGCCACAGCAGAGACTGAAAACAGAGCAATCAGAGCTAAAGTAATAAGACGCATAGTTTAGCCCTTCACGTAGGGGTGCCAGCTGCTGTCGTTCAGTAACTCGGCCAGAACTTGTTCAGTTAATACCCGTAGTTTCACTTCAGCCGCAGCATTGTCTAGTTTGAAGGGACCAGAGAAGCTACTTTTTCCTGCATAGACTTTGTCAAAAGAACCATTGTGGTTTTGGATTTCAATTCGCAGCTCTACATCATTCTTGACCAGGTGCTCAACAGTACGTTGATCGGCATCAGCGGACAATTTCAGGATCTGAACTGTCATAGTGGTAACGCTACTGGAGGTTAATTTTGCTCCTTGCGCTGTCATGGCGTCCGTCAAAGTAGATTCCAGTTGTTGCGCAAGGTTATTACTGGTCGGAAGGCTGGTAACTGCAGTACCTTTGCGTAAAAACAGCGTCTGATCGGAGGGGCGTTGATCTACTACAGTTAACACGAACTCAGCGCCAGCCAAAGCTTTGCTTTGATTCCAGAACACCTGAGGCGTGACTAAAAAAGAAGATGATGTGCTGCTACAGGCGGTTAAAACCACGCTGAAGGCCACTAAAGCCGAAGCTATAATTGGACGTTTAAAAAGGTGCATAGTTATTTCCTTTTGGTAGATTCGAGAATCACAAATTTATTATTGCTGGCAATATGGCGGCAGCCACCCAGCAGTACCGTCATTTTTTCGTAATAGGGTAAATGCCTGTTGGCGACAATACGTAGCTTACCGCCGGGTTTTAAGCAGCGTTTAGCGTCGGTAAACATTTGCCATGCAATATGTTCAGTCACAGCCTGTTGTTGATGAAATGGTGGATTACAGATTACATAATCCAGACTCTGATCGGCCTGGCTTGCCAGACAATCGTCTGTCCTGAACTCAGCCAGAGCAAAGAGTTCAGGGATATTTAATTCGACTGAGGCTTTAGCCGATGCTACAGCCATAGCTGAATCATCAGTAAAAATAACTCTGGCTTGGGGTTGTTGTTTTAATAGTGCCAGTCCAAGTACACCATTACCACAGCCAAGATCGGCCACCAGGCTGCCAGCTTCAAGTACCGGAAGATGTTCCAACAGGAAACGCGCACCTATATCCAATTGCTCTTTGGCAAATACATTAGCGTGGTTAATCAGCGTTAACTGATAATCCGGCAACTCCCACTGAATAGGATAGGTAGCAGCTCTTGCTTCACCACGGGGAGTACAATGAATAGTCCGGCATTTTTTCTGTGCCAGCGAGGCTTGGGTTGGCCCAAGCTCCTGCTCAAAAATGGCTAGTAAGTTTTTATGAATATCTTTAGCTTTGGCTGCGGCCATGATGATGGTGTCAGGCCGAACGACCAGGCTTAACTGCTGCAGCATAAAACGCAGGTAACCATGATTATTCGGTACTTTTAACAGCACCAGATCCAGATCAGCAGGTAGAGCCGTAACACTGTCGATATAGCAAACCGCATCAGCAGACAAGGCATTCTGTTGCCTGTTATGCACTGTGGCTTGCTGGCTTAATACCGAGTCGTTTTGCTGAGTGTGCGGATAGTCGCCTAAAGCACAGGACAAGGCACCAAACAAATCGTGCATTAACAGAACTTTTAAACCGGCGTTTTTATCAAGCAGAGGCAGAGCCTGCTGCAGCAGCAGTTCATCCGCTGCATCCCAGGCTTGCAAGCTGCGGTTGCTTTGACCCAGTGGTAATCTGTCCAGCTGCAGTTGCTTGTCAGCGACGGTAAAAATAGTATTCATGCCATTCAACTTATAGAAGAGAAGGTTGTATTTTGACACGAGCACACCAGAGCGACAACCATGGATCGTTGCAACACTTTGTATTGCCTGACGCAGAGCTGATGTTTTGGCCAGATTGGTTGTCTTCAGAGCAGGCAGATCGCTGTTATCAGTGCTTAGCGGGACAATTGGACTGGCAACAGCCTGAGATTAAAATTTTTGGCAAAGCGGTGCGAATTCCGAGGCGTCAGGTCTGGATGGGCGATCCGCATTGTAGTTATAAATATTCGGGGGTGCTGTTTGAGCCAGTCCCCTGGCATCCTGTAGTGAAACAGCTCACTGAGCAGGTCAACCAGCTGTGTCAGAGCCGCTTTAATTCGGTGCTACTCAATTGGTACTCAGATGGTCAGCAGCATATGGGCTGGCATAGCGATGATGAACCTGAACTGGGAGATAACCCTCAGATCGCTTCATTAAGTTTAGGGCAAAAGCGATTTTTTGATTTAAAACATAAGAGCTTAAATACACAACTGAAACTTGAGCTTGGCCACGGCTCTCTGTTGTTGATGGCAGGTCCCTGTCAGCGCTTTTGGCAGCACAGAGTTGCCAAAATGGCTGCGGCAAACCAAGGTCGCATAAACCTGACCTTCCGTGAAATCAAGCAAAAAACAACTTAATTATATTTTCTCTATGGCAGCAGTCGCTTAGCAGGTTTTTGTTCGTTTTTGCAGAAAAGTGGGCTGACAAGGTGCATCCGCTTAACTAGAGTAGAGGAGAGGGAGCAACAAAAGGGTTTAGCTATGTTGGTTCATACCGCAATAGAACAGAAGTTATTAAGCGCATTTGATCCTGTGTTCCTTGACGTGGTCAATGAAAGCCATATGCACAGTGTGGCACCGGGGTCACAATCACATTTTAAAGTGGTCATTGTGACTAGTGCCTTTGACGGCATGAGATTGTTAAACCGCCACAGAGCAGTGAACGCAATATTGGCGGAGGAGTTAGCTGAAAAGATCCACGCTTTAGCTTTACATACTTATACACCAGGTGAGTGGTATGAGTATTACGCTGAAAAACCACCAGCCTCGCCTAAATGTTTTGGTGGCAGCAAAAGAGAGAAAACTGCATTACCTGAGGCCTGATACCCTCATATAATAAAAGCGTCGCAAGACGCTTTTATTTTGTCTGTTGCAGCTTTTTAATTGATACTGTCTGCTGCGACTAAGTTCTTGTTTTTGAGTCCACAATACTGCTATTTTTGCTGATCAGACCTGTTTTTTAAGCTAACGGCTTAAACTAGCTGACAATTTTCAACCAACAATAGGTTTTGTTATGGTTATCCAACCTAAAATTCGTGGTTTTATCTGCACTAACGCGCATCCGGTCGGTTGTGCAGCCCATGTGCAAGAACAAATTGACTATGTCAAAGCTCAAGGACCAGTAGCCGATGGCCCAAAAAATGTATTAGTGATAGGCGCATCCACAGGGTATGGCCTGGCGTCTCGTATTACATCTGCTTTTGCTTCAGGCGCAAAGACCTTAGGTATTTTCTTTGAAAAAGAGCCTAGCGAAGGTAAAACCGCCTCTGCCGGCTGGTATAACACTGTGGCTTTTGAACAAGCGGCTGCTGCAGAAGGTTTATGGAATAAGCACCTCAATGGTGACGCCTTTACCGACGAGTTAAAATCTCAGGCTATCGATTTGATCCGCAGTGAAATGGGCAAAATCGATTTAGTAGTGTACAGCCTGGCTGCGCCGCGTCGTAAAGATCCAGTGACAGGTGAAGTGTACAGCTCGGTATTAAAGCCAATAGCTCAGGCTTATACTGCCAAGACACTCAATACCAGCAAGCGTGAAATTGAGAACGTTTCTGTTGAGCCTGCCTCTGATGAAGAGATTTTCAATACAGTTAAAGTGATGGGGGGAGAAGACTGGGAGCGCTGGTTGGATCAATTGCAGGCGGCTGGCGTATTGGCTGAAGGTTGCCAAACCGTTGCCTATACGTACATTGGTAAGGAGTTAACCTGGCCAATTTACGGCAAAGCAACCATAGGCAAAGCCAAAGAAGATTTAGACCGTGCTGCTACTGCTATCACCAAAAAACTCGATGCAGTCAAAGGTCATGCTTATGTCGCCTCATTAAAAGCTTTAGTGACTCAAGCCAGTTCTGCCATTCCTATTATGCCGCTATATATTTCCTTGCTGTATAGAGTAATGAAAGAAGAAGGCACCCATGAAGGCTGTATCGAACAGATTTATGGTTTATTTCAGCAAGCGCTCTATAACAATGACCGCACTTTAGATGAAGCCGGTCGCTTGCGGATGGATGGTAAAGAATTGTCTGAGCATATCCAGTCTGCAGTAAAAGAGCTATGGGGCCAGGTGACCACAGAAAACATTGACGATCTGACCGACTATAAAGGCTACCACAACGAGTTTCTGCGTTTGTTTGGATTTGGCTACAGCCATGTTGATTATGATGCTGATGTACAGGCGTTGTTGCCGCTGAAAAATTTGGTGCAGTAACTTTAAAAGCCGCGTAATGCGGCTTTTTTATTAATTATTCCTGGTTTTGTGAGGATTTTTCGGATTTTGACCGCACTGCTGCTCCAGCGAAAGGCAAAGTTGTAAAACTTGTCTACACTCAGCTTCAGTCGGCTGAAATGCCGGATAATTTTGCTGATTAACATAGATAGCACTTATGTTTAGTGCTAGAATCCGCGACTTTGGTACGTGTGTCCGCCACCTGCAACAGAGGTTAGGCTGTTGAGGTCCCGGATGCTACGCGCGGCGAGCAGCCGATAAACCAGGCCCTGTTTCTTCCCGTTAAAAGTGCAAGTACGTATGATAAAAATCAAAAAAGGATTGGACATTCCCCTTTCGGGCAGTCCCAAACAAGACATACATGATGGCCCGTCCATCAAACACGTTGCTGTACTAGGCGAAGAGTACGTCGGTATGCGTCCTACAATGCTGGTAGAGGTTGGGGACCGTGTGAAAAAAGGTCAGGCTCTTTTTGAAGATAAAAAGAACCCTGGCGTATTTTTCACGGCGTCTGTTGCCGGTACAGTGAAAGAAATCAACCGCGGTGCTAAGCGTGTGTTGCAGTCTGTTGTAATTGAAGCCGATGGTGACGAATCTGTCACTTTTGATTCATTCTCTGCTGCAGAACTTGCTTCGTTAACTGCTGAGCAAGTGAAGAAGAACTTAACAGGTTCAGGTTTGTGGACTGCATTACGCACCAGACCATTCAGCACTTCGCCTGCCGTTGACAGCACACCAAGAGCTATTTTCGTCACAGCTATGGATACTAATCCACTGGCTGCTGATCCGGCAGTAGTTATAGCAAAGCGCAGTGCAGATTTCAGCAATGGTTTAACAGTGTTATCCCGTTTGTCTGACAAAGTCTATCTGTGTAAAAAAGCGGGTAGCTCAGTCCCTTCAGTCCCTTCAGTTCAGGTTGAAGAGTTTGACGGTCCACACCCTGCCGGTTTACCTGGTACTCATATCCATTTCCTTGACCCTGTCAGCATTAAAAAAGTGGTTTGGCATATTAACTATCAGGACGTGATAGCTATTGGTGCACTCTTCACTTCAGGTCAACTGAATGCAGAACGCGTGATCTCTTTAGCCGGTCCTGTAGTGAAAAATCCACGTTTAGTGAAAACTGTGTTGGGTGCTTCTATTGCTGAACTGACTGCAGGTGAGCTGCAAGATGGTCAGAACCGTATCATTTCAGGTTCTGTATTATCAGGCGCTACAGCCGTTGGCGTGCATGGTTATCTCGGCCGTTTCCACAACCAGGTCTCTGTGCTGGCTGAAGGCTATGACAAAGAGTTTTTAGGCTGGGCTATGCCTGGTGCAGATAAATTCTCTGTGACCCGTGCTTATTTAGCTCACTTAAATCCAAAACGCCTGTTCAATATGACCACTACTACTAACGGTTCGTCACGAGCCATGGTACCAATAGGTAACTATGAGCGCGTAATGCCGTTGGATATTCTGCCAACCCTGTTATTACGTGACCTGCTGGTTGGTGATACAGATGGCGCGGTCTCTTTAGGTTGTTTAGAGCTGGATGAAGAAGATTTGGCATTATCTACCTTTGTATGCCCTGGTAAATATGACTATGGCGTAGCATTGCGTGATTGCCTGACGACAATCCAGAAGGAAGGCTAAAAATGGGTTTAAAGCATTTTTTAGAAAGTATTGAGCCGCAGTTTGAAAAAGGTGGCAAATACGAAAAGTGGTATGCTTTATATGAAGCTGCTGCAACAATTTTCTATACCCCTGGTCTGGTGACTAAGGCTGGTACTCATGTGCGCGACAGTATCGATCTGAAACGTATCATGATTTTTGTCTGGTTAATGTTATTTCCTGCACTATTTTTTGGCATGTTCAATATAGGTCATCAGGCGGTTATCGCGCTGCAGGCTGGTTTTGGTATGCCTGACACCTGGCAGGTGGCTTTGTTCCAGTTACTCGGTGGTGAATTGACTGCTGAATCTGGCTGGGGCAGCAAAATGTGGTACGGTGCCTGCTGGTTCCTGCCTATTTATGCCACTGTGTTTGTTGTCGGTGGTTTCTGGGAAGTGTTGTTTGCTTCTGTGCGTAAGCATGAAATCAATGAAGGCTTCTTTGTAACCTCTATCCTGTTTGCTTTAATTCTTCCTGCTTCAATCCCACTGTGGCAAGCCGCTTTAGGTATTACCTTTGGTGTGGTTATTGCGAAAGAAGTTTTTGGTGGTACAGGCCGTAATTTCCTAAACCCAGCTTTGGCCGGCCGTGCTTTCCTGTTCTTTGCTTACCCTGCACAAATTTCAGGTGACAAAGTGTGGACTGTAGCAGATGGTTTCTCTGGCGCGACCTGGTTGTCTAAAGCCGTAAATGGCGAAGTGTCTGATTGGTCGATCAATGCCCAGTGGTGGGATGCCTTTTATGGCTTTATCCCAGGTTCAGTGGGTGAAACTTCCTTTCTGGCACTGATGATTGGTGGTTTAGCTTTAATTTACTTCCGTATTGCTTCATGGCGTATTGTGGCTGGTGTCATGGTTGGCACTATCATTTTCGCCAGCATGTTCAACATGATTGGTTCTGAGACCAATGCTATGTTTGCTATGCCTTGGTACTGGCACATAGTGTTAGGTGGCTTTGCTATAGGTATGTTCTTTATGGCAACAGATCCTGTATCGGCTTCTTTCACAAACCAAGGCAAATGGGCTTACGGTATCCTTATTGGTTTCATGGTGGTGATGATCCGTGTGGTTAACCCTGCTTACCCTGAAGGTATGATGTTAGCAATTTTGTTCGCTAACTTATTTGCACCGTTGTTTGACTATATGGTGGCTCAGGCGAATATCAATCGGAGGCTTGCCCGTAATGTTTAGTAATAACGATAGTATTGGCAAAACCTTTTTTGTGGTCATTGCTTTATGTTTGGTTTGTGCAATTTTAGTGGCAACTGCTGCTGTGCAGTTGCGTCCAAAACAGGTTGAAAACAAACTGTTAGACTCTCAGAAAAACGTACTGGCTGTGACGGGGTTGTTATCTGGTGGCGACATCAAAGAGCTTTACTCTAAGCATATTCAGGAACGTTTAGTTGATCTGAATACCGGTGAATTTGTTGATATGGCTCCTGAGAGCTATGACTACCGCAAAGCAATGAAAGCGCCTGAAACCAGTATCAAGCTGGAAGGTGCTGACGACAAGGCCTCGATTAAAAGCCGTGCTAACATTGCTCCTGTGTACTTCGCCTATAACGATGGCGTCGAATCAGGCAAATTATCAGCCATAGTTTTACCTGTTCACGGTTACGGTCTGTGGTCGACCATGCACGCGTTTTTAGCTTTGGACAACGATGGCAACACCATTAAAGGTATTAACTACTATGAACAAGGCGAGACTGCCGGTTTAGGTGGTGAAGTACAAAACCCAAAATGGACTGCTCAATTTGTTGGTAAAAAGTTGTTGGACGAGTCTGGCGCTCCAGCTATCAAAGTGATGAAACCTGGCAATGCTAACCCAACTTCAGCCTATGAAGTGGATGGTTTGTCTGGCGCCACTTTAACCAGCAAAGGTGTACAGAATACTTTCGATTTCTGGGCAGGAGCCAAAGGTTTTGCACCTTTCCTGACCAAAGTTCGCGATGGAGCATTAAACAATGGCTAGTGCAAAAGAGATTAAAAGCCTTGTCTTCGGACCGGTCTTTGCAAATAACCCTATCGCATTACAGGTTTTAGGTATTTGTTCTGCGTTGGCTGTAACCACTAAGCTGGATAAAGCTTTAGTTATGGGTATAGCTCTGACTTTGGTTACTGCGTTCTCGAGCATGTTTATCTCGATGATCCGTAACCACATTCCATCCAGCGTTCGTATCATAGTACAGATGACTATCATCGCTTCTCTGGTAATAGTGGTTGACCAGGTGTTAAAAGCTTTTGCTTACAACGTTGCCAAAGAGCTGTCGGTATTTGTTGGTTTGATTATCACCAACTGTATCGTTATGGGTCGTGCTGAAGCTTATGCGATGAAAAGCCCGCCATTAATGAGCTTTTTAGATGGTATAGGTAACGGTTTAGGCTACACAGTGTTGCTGTTGATCGTTGCTTTTATCCGTGAGCTGTTTGGTTCAGGTACTTTATTTGGTGTTGAAATTCTGCCATTAGTCAGCGCCGGCGGCTGGTATCAGCCTATGGGTATGATGTTGATTGCACCAAGTGCGTTTATCATCATCGGCTTGTTAATCTGGATACTGCGTACTTTCCGTCCAGAGCAAGTTGAGAAGGCATAAGGGGCTATCAATGGAACACTACATTAGTTTATTTGTTCGTGCAGTCTTTATCGAGAACCTGGCGTTAGCTTTTTTCCTCGGTATGTGTACTTTTATCGCAGTGTCAAAACAAGTGAAAACGGCGTTCAGCTTGGGTATAGCTGTAACTTTCGTTTTAGCTTTGTCTGTACCTGTAAATAATCTGGTTTATCATAACCTGTTGGCTCCCGGAGCTTTAGCATGGGCTGGTTTTCCTGGCACAGATTTAAGTTTCCTGGGCTTTATCACTTATATCGGTGTGATCGCAGCCTTAGTACAAATCGTAGAGATGTTCTTAGATAAGTACGTACCTGCTTTGTACAATGCTTTAGGTATTTTCTTACCTTTGATCACCGTAAACTGTGCAATTTTTGGTGCTGTAGCCTTTATGGTTGAGCGCGATTACAACTTCGGTGAGAGCGTAGTCTTTGGTTTAGGTAGTGGTATCGGCTGGACTCTGGCTATCACATTAATGGCCGCCGTCAGTGAAAAACTGAAATATGCCGACATGCCTGCTGGCGTGCGTGGTTTAGGTTCACGTTTTATCATGGTTGGTTTAATGGGCTTGGGCTTTATGTCCTTCTCAGGCGTTTCACTGTAAGCAATTGCTGTAAAAGGAAAGAACAATGCAAGAGATATATCTTGGCGTTGGAATGTTCACCCTGCTGGTTCTGGCTTTAGTTGTTATGATTTTAGCTGCTAAGGCCAAACTGGTGTCTTCAGGTGACATTACCATTGGAGTGAATGGCGACCCTAAGTTAGCTATTCAAACAAAAGCCGGCGGCAAATTACTTGGCGCTTTAGCTGATAAAGGTATTTTCCTGTCTTCAGCTTGTGGTGGTGGTGGTTCTTGTGGTCAGTGCCGTGTTCATGTTCATTCAGGTGGTGGTGATGTATTACCTGTTGAGATGGGCCACCTGACTAAGGGTGATCGCCGTGAAGGTTGTCGTTTAGCCTGTCAGGTCAGTGTTAAAACTGACATGGAAATCGAAGTTGAACCAGAAATCTTTGGTATCAAAAAATGGGAATGTACTGTTATCTCTAACGATAACAAAGCAACCTTTATCAAAGAATTGAAGTTAGCTATCCCTGATGGTGAATCAGTTCCTTTCCGCGCTGGTGGTTACATTCAGATTGAAGCGCCTGCTCACCATGTGAAGTACGCTGACTTTGATATTCCAGCTGAGTACCGTGGTGACTGGGAACGCTTTAAGTTCTTCACTCTGGAGTCTAAAGTGGACGAAGAAACAATTCGTGCTTACTCCATGGCGAACTACCCGGAAGAAGAAGGCATTATCATGTTAAACGTGCGGATTGCATCGCCTCCGCCAAATAACCTGAGCTTACCTTGCGGTAAAATGTCATCGTACATCTGGAGTTTAAAAGCCGGTGATAAAGTGACTATTTCTGGTCCATTTGGTGAGTTCTTCGCTAAAGAGACTGAAGCGGAAATGGTATTCGTTGGTGGTGGTGCTGGTATGGCCCCAATGCGTTCACACATTTTTGACCAGTTACGCCGTCTGAAATCCAAACGTAAGATGAGCTTCTGGTACGGTGCCCGTTCTAAGCGTGAAATGTTCTATGTTGAAGATTTCGACATGCTGCAAGCTGAAAACGAAAACTTCAAATGGCATGTGGCTTTATCTGATCCTCAGCCGGAAGATAACTGGACTGGTTACACAGGTTTTATTCACAACGTGTTGTATGAAAACTACCTGAAAAACCATAAAGCTCCGGAAGACTGTGAGTTCTATATGTGTGGTCCACCGATGATGAACAAAGCGGTGATCAACATGCTGAAAGACTTAGGTGTAGAAGACGACAACATTCTGTTGGATGACTTCGGCGGTTAAGCTCAAGCAAACAAAAAATGGGGTCCCTCGGACCCCGTTTTTATTCGTAGCCATCCCTGGCGCTCACCCTTTGGGCCAATTCTTCGCATTGTTAAAAATTGATCCAGACAATTTTTTATTTGTCTGAAAAACGTTTTTACTTAGGGATAGTGGCTGAAACTTGTTACAATAGCGTGCTGTAACGGGCAAGCAGGCAGACTGTTTGTTCAATGCTTCTAAGTTTGATGAGGTGGCTATGGAAGTTTTTATTTTTACTTTTATCATCCTGATAGTTGTAGTTGCTGCTATGGCTATAGGTTACATGGTGCAACGTAAAACCATAGCTGGTAGTTGTGGTGGCTTAGGGGCTTTAGGTATAGAAAAAGCCTGCGACTGCGATACGCCGTGCGAAAAGCGCCAGCGACGCATGAAAAAAGAGCAGGAATGGCAACAGAATAAAATTATCTGATATCGCGCCTTTACACATTTTTGAATGTCCCTCAAGCCAGCATCTGCTGGCTTGATAGTTTTCTAAGATCGCATATTTATGTGAGTTCATTTTGTTCTATTGCCTCAGGCTGCTGTGTATTCAATAATGCAGCTCATTTTTCTTTTGAGGCCACATTTATGTCTTATCCGGTAGCTGTAGCTGTTCCTTCTGTTCAGGCAGTTCTGACTGATGCCCAATGGGATGCACTAATTATTGTTGCGACCAGTTTTACCGCTGTGCCTGAGTTACAGGATGAAATCAGCGCTGCTGCGGCTATAGATAACCGTATCGGTAAAGAAACAGTGTTGTTGTTATCAAGCAAAGCACCAGGGCACAGGTTAATTTTGGCACCTACGGGTCCACTCGACAGAGATTATGACGATGTTCGTAGTTTTTATGATGCCGCCAAATTGGGGATCAGCCAAGCCAAAGCTGCAGGGGCCAAATCTCCGGCTTTGTATGTAATAGCTCCAGAAACAGATACCTATCAATATGCAACAGAAGTGGCATATTTAGGTTCTTGTCAGGCCTTGTGGCAGCCTTTAGAAGGCCGTGAAGCCCGTGGCGAAGCCGCCATAGAACCTATTATTGCGATTGGCGTAATTGGAGCCTCTGAGCATCAGGCACGTTATATGGAAGCTGTAGAAGCTGGCAAACGTGTCGCCCGTGATTTATGTGGCACTGAGCCTGAACGAATGGCACCACGACGTTTTGCTGATTATTGCGTCGAGACTTTTGCGGGTACTGATGTGTTGGTGTCTGTTGAAACTAAAGTCGACACCCTGCAAAAAGACTATCCATTGCTGATGGCTGTGGCTCGTTGTTCATTGCAGGTTGATCGCCACAAACCTGCGGTGATCCGGCTGGAGTATCAGGGCGGGGGTGAAATTCAACAAACTTTGTTATTTGCCGGTAAAGGCCTGGTGTATGACACAGGAGGCGCTGATTTAAAAACCGGTGGTGCTATGGCTGGTATGAGCCGTGATAAAGGTGGCGCGGCGGCAGTGGCTGGTTTTATCAAGACAGTAGCTTTGTTAAAAACCAAAGGTATCCGTATTGTTGCTGAAATTGGCGCTGTCCGTAACAGCATAGGTTCTGATGCTTTTGTGCCGGACGAAATTGTTACCAGTCATGCCGGTGTTCGGGTCCGTATTGGCAATACGGACGCAGAAGGTCGTCTGGTATTGGCGGATTTGTTATCGCATCTGCGTGAAGAGGCTAAAACCGCGATCAATCCTACGCTTTATTCTATTGCAACTTTAACAGGTCATGCGGCCCGTGCAGTTGGTCCATACAGCGCTTTAGTTGAAAATGGCGTGGCCCGTCGGGTTGGACTATCAGCTGACTTAGCATTGGTCGGCGATTTATGGGCCGACCCAAGTGAAATATCCCGCAGTCGCCGTGAAGACTATAGCTTTATTAAAGGCCGCAGCTCGGCGGATGATTTATTAAGTTGCAATAATGCTCCTTCCTCTGTCACTCCGCGTGGTCACCAGTTCCCTATGGCTTTTTTAGTGGCTGCAGCAGGTTTAGACCAGCATGCATTAAATTCCGAACGACCATTGCCTTATTGTCATATTGATATTGCAGGCAGTGGTGTAGATGGAGGTGATTGGCAACACAGTAAACCATCAGCCGCGCCGGTTGCTGCGTTAGCCGCATATTATTGTTTATGAGTATGAATGAACGAGAACAGTGAAAAACCCGGGGCGATGCTCCGGGTTTTTGTTTTATAGTACAGTGCTGATGACCAAGGCCCTGATGGATAGTTGTTTATGAATTTTATAGATCGTTATTTTGAACTGACAGTTCGCCAGACCAATGTCAAAAGAGAACTGATAGCAGGATTAACCACCTTTATGGCTATGAGTTACATTCTGTTTGTAAACCCAAGTATGCTGGCTCAAACGGGCATGGATAAGGGCGCTGTGTTTGTAGCCACTTGTCTGGCTGCTGCTTTTGGTTCCGTTTTGATGGGAATGCTGGCAAATCTGCCAGTTGCTTTAGCGCCTGGTATGGGGCTAAATGCTTTTTTTACTTACGTGATAGTGCTGGAACAAGGTCACAGCTGGCAAACCGCCCTGGCTGCTGTATTTTGCTCAGGTGTTTTGTTTTTACTACTAAGTATTTTCAAAATTCGAGAGTGGATTATTCAGAGTATTCCTTTTGCGTTAAAGATGGGTATAGCTGCAGGTATAGGCATGTTTCTGGCTTTAATTGCTTTAAAAACAGCCAATATCATAGTAGCCAGCCCAGCCACACTGGTGACTTTGGGGGATTTACATGACGCTAAAGTGGTGTTGGCCATAGCTGGTTTTTTCCTGATTTTTGCACTGGCGCATCGTAAACAACATGCAGCCGTATTTATCAGTATTTTAGTGATCACTGCTATCGCCTGGTGGCGTGGTGATACCAGCTTTACTGGTGTTGTCGCAATGCCACCTTCTCTGGCTCCTACTTTTTTACAGCTGGATTTTGTCTCTGTGCTGCAGTGGGCTATGGTGCCTGTGATTTTAAGTTTGTTGTTTCTGGACCTGTTTGATACCAGCGGTACTTTAGTAGCTGTGAGTCAAAGAGCAGGTTTGTTAAAAGCCAATGGTGAAATTCCCCGCTTAAAAGGTGCTTTATTGGCGGACAGCTCGGCGACTATTGCCGGTGCATTAGTGGGTACATCAACCACCACTAGTTATGTTGAAAGTACCGCAGGAGTTGCTGCGGGTGGCCGTACAGGTTTAACCGCAGTAGTAACAGGACTTGCGTTTTTAGCGGCGCTTTGGCTTTCACCATTAGCTGCTATGGTGCCATCTTATGCAACGGCAGGTGCGCTGCTTTATGTAGCGACTTTAATGCTTAGCAGTTTACAGCATGTGAAATGGGAAGATTTGATCGAATCTGTACCCGTGGTCGTAGTTCTGGTGATGATGCCTTTGACCTTTTCAATCGCCGATGGCATAGGGTTGGGCTTCATCACCTATGCGATACTTTGTTTGGTGACCGGGCGCTTGTCGGAGACAAACCTTAGCGTCTGGGTGTTAACAGCGGTTTTTGCCGCTAAATTTTTCTTTGCATAAGGAAAGGTATGAAAAAGATAAGTGTGTTATTAGCGTTGCTGCTTTCAACTTCTGTAGTCGCTCAGGACAAAGTGCAGGTGAGCAGCATTGAACTGGCTAAACATCTTTATATGATCAAAGGTGCCGGTGGTAACATTGCGGCTGTGGTCGGCCCAGATGGTGCACTGGTAGTAGATTCACAGTACGAACATGTTGCACCTCAAATCAAAGCTGAGCTTCAAAGCAAACAAGCAGGAGTGCAGGTTAAAACTTTAGTGAATACTCATTTTCATGGAGATCATGTCAACGGTAATGCCGCTTTAGCTTCAGGTGCCCAGATTATCGCTCATAGCAATGTTTTGACCAGATTAAAGGCTGATACTAAATTTCCTCGTTCAGGTTTACCCACAGAGACTTTTACAGGTGAAAAGCAGCTTAGTATAAATGGTGTGGCTATAAAACTGGTGACTATGCCGGTAAGTCATACGGACGGTGATTTAGTGGTTTGGTTCAAAGACGCTAATGTGTTGCATACCGGAGACCTGTTTTTTGCCGACCGTTTTCCATTTATCGATTTGAATAGTGGTGGTTCGGTATCAGGCTACATCAGTAATGTAAAACTGCTACTTAGCCAAATCGATGAAAAAACCAAGCTGATCCCTGGTCACGGTGACTTAATGGATAAAGCGGGTTTGGAGCGTTTCTTAATGATGATGCAGCAAACACTGGCAGAGGTGAGTGCTTTAAAAGCTCAGGGTAAAACTGAAGACCAAATTGTAGCTCAGGGTTTATCAGCACAGTGGAAAAGCTGGAGTTGGCACTTTATTACAGAGGAGCGTTGGATCCGCACGCTATTTAAAGCTTAGTCTTGTAGTTCGCTGGCGCTCTGGGTATGCTTTGGCAATATCAGAGCGCTTTTAAGGCATAAACCAGGATCTTCATGAGGTTACGTGAAACTTTAGTAGTCTACATGCTACCTATTCTGGTCTTGCCTTTGTTATGTCTGGGTTATTTGTCTTATCATTTTAGTGCCCGTTACTACGAACAACAGCTGTTCCTGCAAATTGGCCGGGAGCTGACAGCTGCACAACAACAAATACGTCTGAAATTATCTTCCTACCAACAGAGCCTGTTTGTATTATCAGCGCAACAGTCGGTTGAACGTTATGTCGCCGGAGAGACAGCGTTGCAGAGCGATCTGGTCAGTGATTTCGAGGACTATCGCAGACAGAATCCAGAAATTATCGCTATTAAGTTCATTCGGCTCAACGGCGATTATCAGCTGACCATACCATTTCAGAAAGATGCGGCTGAAGTGAGTCGATTTCGTAATCAATATTTTTCCTCCTTGCAGGCCATGATGGACGATCAAGGCTTTTTTCTATCCAGTGAGCAGGGCAGTGATCAACTTAATTTGTATGTGGCCCAGAAAATCTATTTGTCGGGACAAAACTCTGGAGATATCAAGCGCCTATGGGGTTATGTGGTGTTTGTGATAGAACCTGTCGTGTTTCAGCAAGGGATTAGCCGGTTAGGGGGCGAGCTGCGTGCGCCTCTTATTGTTAGCCAGGCGGCAACTATTGCTTTTGCTGAGAATAGTTTGCTAATGGGAAGTGCCTTTTCACCTGTTAATTTCACTGAAATTCAAGCCAGTGTAGATAGGCAGGAGTTTGTACCAACTTTATTGCTTGGCCGATCTATGTTGGTCACTGGAGTCTCTTTAGCTGGTCCTTACCAGTTGGTAATGGGAGTGGAACCAGCTCTGCTCGATAGGACCATGGCCTATAAGCCTTCGCTGATTGCACTGTTTTGTGTACTGTTTTGTATTGGTTTGCCTGTGCTTATTTATTGGGTTCTTGCCCGTTTTGTGTTAACACCGATACGCGAATTGACAGTAGCCAAAACAGCTGTGGGACGTGGTGATTTGTCGACAGTACTGACTGTCAAAAAACAAGACGAATTGGGTGATATGTTTGCCGCTTTTAATGTAATGGTTCGTCAATTAAGGGTGTACAGAGAGCGAGAGAGAGCCTATCAGCAGCAATTGGAAGATAAAGTAGCAGCCAGAACGCAAGATCTGGCAGATGCTAACCAACAATTGGAAGATGCAAATCAGCAATTAACACTGGCGCGGGAAGTGGCGGAACAAGCGAACAGATTAAAAAGCGTATTTTTGGCTAATATGAGCCATGAAATTCGTACGCCTTTAACTGCCATCATTGGTTTTAGCGAACAGGCTATCCATGAAAACGATCCGCATCGCCAGCTTGACTACTTGCGACGAGTGTTGCGAAGTGGTGATCATTTACTGGCACTGATCAATGATATTCTCGATTTATCCAAGATTGAAGCCGATAAACTGGAGCTGCTGACGGAGCAAGTGAATCTGCCCGCTATGCTGGATGATATTTATCAACTGACAAAACAGCAGGCAGAGCTGAAAGGTTTGCAATGCTCGCTGGAGCTGAATTACCCCTTACCACAAGCTATTTATACCGACACTTTACGCTTTCGGCAGGTGTTATTAAATCTGACCTCTAATGCCGTCAAATTTACTCAAAAAGGCAAAGTGGTGATCAGTGTATCTTATCAAACGCCGGAAGAAGTGCTGAAGATCAAAATTAAGGATACAGGTATTGGTATTACGGCACAGGAATTGACTAAACTCTTTCAGCCTTTTGTACAAGCCGACGCCGCTGTAACCCGTAACTTTGGTGGGTCTGGCCTGGGACTTTGTATTTCAAAAAAATTGATGGAACAGATGCAAGGTGATATTCAGGTCGAAAGTGTGAAAGGGATTGGTAGTTGTTTTGAAATAGTGATGGCCTGTGAACATCAGCATATTAGCCTGATCCATAGTTATCAGCGTCCGGCCTCCGAGTCTCCAGAAGTTGAAATATCTCCGGATTATGACAAACTCAAGCTGTTGGTTGCAGAAGACAATACAGATAACCAGTTGTTGATCCAAGTACTATTACAAAAGCTTGGTATTCAGTCTGTGGTAGTCGAAAATGGCCACAAAGCTGTAGAGCGGGTCTTGCTGGAGCATTTTGATTTAGTGCTGATGGATATGCAGATGCCGGAAATGGGAGGAGAGGAAGCAACCGCCTTAATCCGTCATGCGGGTTTGGATCTACCTATTATTGCTTTAACAGCTAATGTGATGAGTGAAGATCAGAGCAGATATCTGAAAGTGGGCTGTCAGGCAGTTTTGTCCAAGCCCATAGTGCAAAAAGATTTTCTGGCCGTACTACAGAAGTTCTGCCCTACTCACGAAGCTCTGGATGATCAACTTGCAGAAAAATTCGCTTCAGATCCCGTTATTTTAAAGCTCAAAGCGGACTTCACGTTGGCATTACCTGCGTTATTGCGGGATTTTGAATTGTGGCTGTCTACAACTAACTGGCAACGCCTGCAGTATGAAGCTCATAGTGTAAAAGGAAGCGCAGGTAGCATGGGATATCCGGAGCTAACCGCATTAATGTGCAAATTGGAACTGGCAGCTCAGGCTAAGGATTTGGTATTAAGCACCGCATTGGTTGATGAATTTGTTGCGTTAGTTGCGGCGGTAAAACAGACCTCAAAGGAGATACATAGTGAGCACTGATCTGTTTCAGCTTGCTGCTGAATTTGAACGGGACAGTATATGGCTGGCTGATTGGCCCCTTTGTCAGTTGCGCCTGCAAAACGACGCCAACTACCCCTGGTTTATTCTGATCCCAAAGCGAGCTGGTATGGTAGAAATTATAGATTTAACTGACCATGACAGAGCCATGTTGTGGCACGAAAGTGCCGTCTTATCCCGTTTTCTGAAAACTGAATTTCAGGCTAAAAAACTGAACATCGCTGCGCTTGGAAATATGGTCCCTCAGCTGCACCTGCATCATATTGTGCGCTATGAGAACGATAGAGTCTGGCCTGCACCTGTGTGGGGGAAACTGCCTGCCACAGCTTATAGTGAAGATCAATTAGAGCAAATAAAACAAAAGTTACGGTTATTACCATACCCTCATGACGGTTCCGTTCTAAACTAGTAGAATTAGCTCTGCCTTTCTAATCTTTCTTGGCTTTTACTGGTTTTGATTGCCTGAAAATTTCGTTGTAAGGAACCCTGTTATGTCGGCTGAAAATGCCTTATTGACCATTCTGATTGAGAAAATCCGCACTGACATGCTGGTTTTGCCGACCTTACCTGAGATGGCGATCCGGGTTAGGAAAACTGCGGACGATCCAGATAGCAACTTAGTGATGATGACGGACGTTATAGCTCAGGATCCGGCCTTGGCAGCCCGTATGATCAAAGTAGCAAATAGTGCCTTTATGGGCAGGTCTATCAAGGTAAATTCGCTGAATCAGGCTATCACCCGCATAGGCTTGAGTCAGGTGAAAAACATTGCTACAGCCATGGCGATGGAACAGCTTTTTGTTTCGCAGCACGAGCAGATTAAAGACAGAATGGCGCAGGTATGGCGCGACAGCGTCAATGTCACTAGTATAGCTCTGGCCTGTTTAAAGCTTTATATAGGTGAAAACAAACACTGTAATCTTAATCTGGACGTGATGACGCTGGCTGGATTGATGCACCTGATCGGTGCTTTACCAATTCTGACAGAGGCGGAACGTTATCAAACTGTGTTCGGTGATCCGCAATTTTTAGAAAATGCGATCAATACTTTGTCAGGCCAGATAGGGGCTAATATTATGCGGGCATGGGATTTTTCTGATACTTATGTCCAGATAGTGCAGAACTGGAATAATAGCACCTATCAGGAGGCTCAGGTCAGTTACATAGATTTTATCCGGCTTGGGGCTTTGGTACAGAGCCCATTGGAGGGACCGGGTCGGCTTCAGGCTCTGCAACCCTATATAGAGCGTCGTATAGTGCCAGACGCTAACTTTATGGAGTTGGCTGAAGTGAATCTGATTTCACAGGAAGTCAAAGCGTTATTTAGCTAAGCTATCGAGAAACAGCAAAGCCCGGAGTCTGAGCCGGGCTTTTTGGCTGCAGGTTATTCAGTGCTGATATTTGCCTTGAGCGGTAACAGCGCATGGCGTAGCGCATCGGTCATCAGTAATAAATCTGCATCTAATCGACCTATTACATCATCCCAGCCCATTTCTTCATTTGAGCCTGACAACAGATCATGGAATTTCAGTCTTTTGATACTGCCATCGTCGCAGATCAGGAACGTCACTTTTTCATCTTGCTCCAAAGCCAACTTAGTCACTAATTTATCCTGTAAGTGGCTTTGAACTTCGTCTGCACTTAACAAATGGTTGATAAAGCGTACTTTGGCGCCTTCTTCGTCCGGAGCCTTTAATTCAGCTTCAGCACCTAACTGAAAACCTTCTGGTAATTCTTTGCCTTGCAACCAAAAGTGTAGTTGTTGGTTCAATTGGTGATTGTCCAACAATGGCATTGCTGGCAGAGAGCCAAAGGCTTTTCGAAGTAAAGCCAGTAACTCCTCAGCTCGGCTGGCGCTGCTGGTATCAACCAGCAACCAGCCTTGTTGTTTGTCATACAAAGCTGTGGTGACACTAGATTTGCTAAAGGCACGTGGCAGCAGTGTCTGGATCAGCTCTTCTTTTAACGCCTGCTTTTCTTTGCGGCTTAATGGACGGCCTTTTTCCTGCTCCATCGCATCAATTTTCGGCGCCAGCTCTTCATTAACTACTGAACCTGGTAGCACTTTCTCCTGCCGTTTTACCGCAAACAGCATCACATCATTGGTTTGATGGCAATATTGTTTCAGACTAGGATGCAAAGGGCTGGTAAAGCCCATCTTAATAGCTTCCTGCGAGGTGCAAGGGGTAAATTTGAATGCAGCTAAGGCCTGCTCTAATTGCTCCTGGTCTGTGTTTAAATTTTCGGTGACCTGGTATAAGCGTAAATTTTTGAACCACATATTGAACTACTCTAAGCGTAAGAAATGCGGCTTAGTATACAGAGTTCAGCTGCAGGGTTTAGAGTTTTTCCGTTAAAAAATAAAGCCCGGCACTTAAACCGGGCTGCTTTACTTTGTTGCTTGCTCAGGAATTACGTTTTAAATTTTTGGGGAAACGAATATGGTAACTTAGTCCATGGCCTGGCTCGCTGCTGACCTGGATAGAGCCACCCAGTGTCTGGCGCACCAGGTTGTACGTAATATGAGTGCCTAGACCACTGCCTCCCTGATCACGTTTTGTTGTGAAAAATGGGTGGAATAGTTTTTCCAGTTGTTCCTGCGTCAAGCCCCTGCCGTTGTCAGAATAGGTAATATCAACCATTTGACCTTCATCCAGCACTGTAATACGGATATAACCTTCTTCCAGCTCTTCAAAACCATGAATTAAAGAATTCATTAAAAGATTGGTAAAGATCTGCGAAATTGCTCCTGCAGGGCAGCTCAGCATCAGGCTTTCCGGACAGTTGACATCAATATGATGGCGCGTCTTTTTGAAATTAGGCTGCAAGGAGCGGATCACTTCATGCAGGTATTCCGCCAGATTAATGGTGCGGATGGCATCACTGGTTTGGTCCACAGCAATTTGTTTAAAACTGGCTATAAGCTCAGAAGCCCTGGTCAGATTCGATTGCAGCAGCGAGGTACTTTGCTTGGCTTCTTCGATAAAATGTTCCAGCACCTTAGGTGATAAGGTCTTATCTTTGTATGCTGCATCTAAGGCCGTCAGTTTCTCAGCAAGGAAGCTGGTCGCTGTCACACCTATGCCCACCGGAGTATTTACTTCATGAGTAATGCCTGCAACAAAACCACCTAAAGCAGCCATTTTTTCTGACTGCACTAAACGGTCCTGCGCCTGTTTCAAATCATCTACAGTTTTTTCCAGCTCACTTTGTTTACCGCGTAAAGCTTCTTCACTGTGACGACGACGCTCAATTTCTTCACGCAGGGCCTGTTGTTTTACTTCCAGTTCTTGCTTTTGTTGCTGCAAATCCATCATGGCCTGACTTAGACCCGACGTTTTGCGTGCCACTTCCTGCTCTAGCAGTAAGTTATGCTGGTCGAGCTTTTCGTTTGAATGCAGCAGTTGCTTTTGAGTACTTTCCAATTGGACCTTGTAATCCTGAACACGAGCGATCAATCGGTTAAATGCATCGGCCATCACACTTAGTTCATTGGCTTCATCGTGTCTTACTTCAACTTTAGTGCCTTCAAGGTGGTCCAGCTCTAAATCTTCAATTTGCTGTGTCAACTCGCTCAAAGGTAAGGTGAGCTGGCTACGGAAAGCGAGCAAAAACAGTATTATTAAGAAAGTAGTCTTTAACACCGCATTGCCGACTAAAAAATAAATGCCGACTTTAATCCGATCCAGAACTACTGCTCTGCTGGAAAATAAAGTCACGTCACCAACTTGAGTAGCCCGGCCTGAAAATTCGAAAATAAGCGGAAAGGTATAACCAAATAAACCTGAATTCTGTTCAGTTAAGCGAATTCCTTCCTGCACCAATTGATTGCTGTAGCGTTCGCTTATATCAATGTAACGGCCTAATTGGGTAATCACAGCGCCGCTATCATCCCGCACTATAATGCCTTCGATCGCAGGAATAGCCAGTAGCCCATCGGCAATGATCAATGCTTGCTGAGTATTTAATTCCCAAATGGCTCGAGTCAGGCTACCAGAGAAAGTTTGCTGTAATGTCGCTAACTCGCCATTGATGTGATCTTTGGTATTGAAATACTCGGCAACAATCTGACCTAAAGTCACGACAAAGGTCAGGATAAAATATACTGACAAGACTTTAGTCAGCAGCTTACGCGATAGACTTTTCTGCTGCATGAAACAACCTTGTTTAATTCGGCCTAATGATAAACAGCTAAACCACTAAGTTATAGAAGATCTGTTTAAATGAAAATACTATATGTAATAAATAACTTAGAGACTAGGCAACAAGAGCCGCTTTAGCAATATGGTGGTTATAAATTGTCAGATTGCAGCAAAATCAGTATTTAATGGTGTTAAATTGTGGCAGCTTTCAGTATGGTATTGCTGCCCACTCATTGAACTGTGCTCAAACAAGTGACCAGAAATAAAGCAATAATAAAGAGGCTGTTTTAATGACGTTACCTGTATTAATTTGTGACGACTCCTTGTTGGCACGAAAACAAGTGCGCAAATCTTTACCTGAATTCTTTGATGCCGATATTCTCACCGCAGGAAACGGTGTTGAAGCTCTGGCTATTCTGCGTAGCCAGGAAATTGGATTAGTGTTTTTAGACCTCACCATGCCAGAGTTGGACGGTATAGGTGTGCTAGAAGCTATTAAGCAAGAAGGAATGGACTGTTTTGTTATTGTTATTTCAGCAGATATTCAACCTGAAATGCAAAAAAGAGTGACTGAGCTTGGAGCTTTGGCTTTTATTCACAAACCCGTCAATCCGGAAAAATTGGTGGTGATTCTGAAGCAATATGGTCTGATATGAGTAAAGTATTCTCTGAAGAGCAAAGAGATTGTTTGCAGGAGTTGATCAACGTTGCTATGGGCTTAGCCAGTGACAAACTTGCGCGTTTTTTAAACACCTTTGTGCATTTACAGGTACCGGCTATAGAGCTGGTTAGTTCTGCACAAATACCTGCTGAGTTTGAGATAAGATATAGCAGTCACGATTCAGCACTGGTCAGTCAGGGTTTTTTAGGCAATGACGGTTTAAGAGGTGAAGCCATAGTGCTTTACCAACTGGAAAATGCCCATCGTATTGCGGCGTTGCTAGGTTACGAAACCGACAGTATTTCAGAACTTGAAATGTTGACAGACATCAGTTCCATTTTGACCACCACATTCTTAAATGGTCTTGCCGCTCAAATCGACAACAGTTTGTCTTACAGTGCGCCCAGAGTTTTATCCTCCAGGCAAGGCAATGTTGCGCAAGCCTTGCTGGAAACAGCTGGTCATTGGGAGCTGGCCTTGAAAGTCGATATTAGTTACCAGTTGATCGATCACTCCTTTAACTGCGATATGTTGCTGTTGATCCCGGGAGAGGCCGTTGTAAATATTCAGCAAATTTTGACTCGGATTTTGGAAGAATATTGATGTCGGACAACTGGTTAACCGGCCCTGTACTGGAACAGCTGAACAGTGGTGTACTAGTGGTAGATGAGCAGTTCCAGCTAGTTTATTTAAATGGCTTTTTACAGCGCCATGGCTCGGTGCAATTGGATGAGGTTAGAGGACAGAGCCTGTTTAAGGTTTTCTCTGATGTACCTGAAGCCTGGCTCAGGCGGAAATTTGCATCCGTACTTGAATTACAAAGTCCTTCCTTCAGTAGTTGGGAACAACGTCACTATGTGATTAAGTTGCCGCATATGAGGCCAATAACCAGCTCGAGTCAGTATATGGCGCAAAATTGCACTATGTTACCTCTGAGTGATGAAGCTGGTCGACGTTACGTTTGCTTGTTGATTGAGGACGCTACCGATACTTTTGTTTACCAGCAACATTTACAAAGCACCTTGCAGAAGCTGGAACATAGCAACAGAATTGATGGCTTAACCCAATGTTTAAACCGAAGGTATTGGGAAGAACAGCTTAAACTGGAAGTGCAAAGAGCACTGCGTTATCAGCAACCTTTGTCTTTGTTGTTATTCGATCTGGACAAATTCAAGCAACTCAATGACCAATATGGTCACTTAGGTGGAGATTCAGTACTGATTGAATTATCAGCCAGAGTGCGGGCTTTGTTGCGTGATACAGATTGGTTTGGTCGTTATGGTGGCGAGGAGTTTGGCATTGTGCTTACCAATACGCCATTGCAAGGAGCTGTTGAGGTGGCTGAACGCCTTTGCCTCGCAGTGAGCAGTCTTGCTGTTACCTTTAATGAGTGTTCAATTCAAAGCAGCATCAGTATTGGCGTTGCACAATTAACTAATACAGGTGAGCGTGCTCATGAAGTCCTGATAGGTCAAGCTGACGTAGCACTGTACAATGCGAAAAGGAATGGCCGGAACAGAGTAGTTGCTTTTAGTCCGGGTGAAACAGAATTTTTGTTGAAGACCACAGATTAGTCGGTGAATTTTAGAATAATCTAAACATTTAGATTGACAGACGTCTAAAATTTTGAGCATATAGACAGTATGAAAAAGACACAAATCCGCAATACACTCACCATTATTATTACCACCAACCCTGCGGGGTAGGAGGTCGGCGGCGTATTGTTTTTAAAAAGGCCCGTGACCTCCCCGTCACGGGCCTTTTTCGTTTAGCAAGGAGTAAAACATGAGGGTGCTTAAGTTTGGTGGTTCGTCTCTGGCGTCGGTAACCCGCTTCCTCGAGGTGGCGGATATAGTGCAGCAACAAATTGGCAGTCAGCCTGTGGGTCTGGTGCTATCCGCCCCACAAGGAGTCACTAACTTGTTGGTGGAGTTAACAGATTTAGCTTTTTTAGGCTCGGATTATCAGCCGTTGTTACAACAATGGAAGCAGCGTCTGGCGCAGTTGGTCGCTGAGGCTGCGCTCAGAGTAAATGCCGGGCAGTTAAAAGCGGTGCAACTGCTGGCGGAAGAGCAGGAACAAAAGCTGACCGAACGTTTGCACGGTATTAGTTTGTTAAGTTATTGCCCTGATCATATTAAAGCGCAAATCCTTGGTATGGGTGAGCAGTTTAGTGTCTGTCTGATGACGGCTCTGTTTAAATCCCGTCAGGTGAATGTGGTGCTGCTGGACTCTGTGGCTTTAGTCAAAAGTCAGGGCGATTACTTAAATGCTGTAGCTGATATTCCTGCTTCCGAACAAAGTTTTGCCGCAGCTTTAGCCAAACAATCAGCGCAGGTTTACGTGATGGCAGGTTTTGTCTCAAGCAATGCGCAAGGCGAGCTGTGCTTATTAGGCCGCAATGGTTCTGATTACTCCGCAGCTATAGTTGCTGCGGCAGTCAAGGCTTCGGTCTGTGAAATATGGACTGATGTGGATGGTGTCTACAGTGCCGATCCACGTCAGGTGAAACAAGCCAAGCTGATTGACCATTTATCTTATGACGAAGCTATGGAGTTGTCCTACTTTGGTGCCAAAGTGCTGCATCCAAAAACTATTGGTCCTTTAGCTCGTTTTCAAATTCCTTGTTATATCAAAAACACCTTAAATCCGTCTGCGCCTGGTACTTGTATTGATGCCGACAACAACGGTGACTCCTTGGTCAAAGGAATCTCCAGCCTCGAGCATCTGGCGCTGATCACAGTGTCAGGCCCTGGCCTCAAAGGTGTGGTGGGTATGGCCTCCCGTGTGTTTGCTACTATGGCGCGTGAGCAGGTATCTGTCAGTTTAATCACTCAGTCTTCTTCTGAATTCAGTATCAGCTTCTGCGTGGCGCAGCTGGATTTAGCTTCAGCGAAAAAAGCACTGGAAGCTGAATTTGAACTGGAACTGCAAGGTAAGTTATTACGTCCTCTGCAAATTTTATCCGACATGGCTATTGTCAGCTTAGTAGGGGATGGCATGCGTCAGCACCGTGGTGTGGCGGCTAAGTTTTTTGCTTCCCTGGCACAAGCCCGGGTCAACGTTGTCGCTATAGCGCAGGACAGTAGTGAACGTTCTATCTCTGCTGTGGTTGAACAAAAAGCCTGTCAGAACGCCGTTAAGGTCTGCCATGAAAACTTCTTTAGCCATATACCCAGCATAGATGTGTTTCTGGTCGGTTGTGGTGTGGTTGGTAGCGAATTACTGGCGCAGTTCCAGCGTCAGCAAGAGTTTTTACAGCAACGTAACGTCAAGCTGAAGGTGTATGGCATAGCCAATTCAAAAACTTTATTGCTGGATGAAAAGGGCATCGACTTAAGTCAGTGGCAGCAGCAAATGCAGCAGGCCAAAGGCCAGTTTTCGGTGGCGGATTTAAGCCGTTTTGCGCAGGAGCAGCATTTAACCAATCCAGTATTGATTGATTGCAGCAGCGCAGAGCCTGTAGCGAATTTATATGTCGATTTCTTAAAAGCCGGTTTCCATGTAGTCACGCCAAACAAAAAGGCCAATACAGGTTCGCTGGACTATTACCACCAACTGCGTCAGGTGGCACAGCAGCATAGACGTCGTTTCTTGTATGAGACCACTGTTGGCGCTGGTTTGCCGGTCATTGATACCTTACAGGGCTTGTTTAATGCCGGCGACGAGTTGGTGGCATTTGAAGGGATATTATCCGGTTCTTTATCCTACATTTTTGGTTTACTGGAGCAGGGACAGTCTTTATCTGAAGTCACTACTAAAGCCCGTGAATTAGGTTTTACTGAGCCTGACCCTCGTGATGATTTATCCGGCATGGATGTAGCCCGTAAGTTACTGATCATGGCGCGTGAATCTGGTTTGATGCTGGATTTAGCTGATGTTGAAGTCGAAGGTGTGCTGCCTGCTGATTTTGCGCCAGGCACTGATGTACCGACTTTTATGCAAAAGTTACCAGAACTTAATCAGCAATTTGCAGAACGTATTGCACAGGCCAAAGCCAAAGGTCAGGTGCTGCGTTATATAGGCGAAATCAGCGAAGGCCGTTGCAAGGTGGCTATCAAAGCTTTGGATGTAGATCATCCGCTGGCGAAAGTGAAAGACGGTGAAAATGCCTTGGCTATCCATACCCGTTATTACCAGCCTATTCCTTTTGTCTTGCGTGGTTATGGTGCTGGTGCTGCGGTCACAGCTGCTGGTGTATTCAGTGATGTGATGCGGACTTTGTCCTGGCAGCAGGAGATGTAATATGAAGTCGTATTTTGCGCCTGCGTCCACAGGGAATTTTTCTGTTGGATTTGATTTATTAGGTGCGGCTTTTGAGCCTGTAGATGGCTCTTTATTTGGTGACGTTTTGCGTATTCATGGCGAACAGGCACAAAACAGCTTAACTCTGTCTGGCCGTTATGTGCACCAGTTGCCACAAGACACTGATGATAATTTAGTGCTGAAGTGTTTTTACGCTTTTGAACAAAAAATCGGTCGTACTTTGCCCCGATTGCAGCTGGAGCTGGTAAAGAATCTGCCGGTGGGCAGTGGCTTAGGTTCCAGCGCCTGTTCAATAGTAGTCGCCTGTTATGCCTTTAATGATTATTTTGGCAAACCTTTGGATGACTACCAGTTGCTCCAGCTCATGGCGCAACTGGAAGGTGGTGTCAGCGGTTCTGTGCATTACGATAACGTAGCACCTTCATTTTACGGTGGTTTATTGTTGATGTTGCCGGACAGTCCATTGTTATGTCGTACTTTACCCTGGTTTGAGCATTGGCAAGTGGTGCTTTGTTACCCGGGTACTGTGCTGTCGACTAAAGAAGCAAGAGCAGTATTACCGCAACAACTGACGCTAAAACACAGCATAGCTTTTGCTGGTATGTTGAGCCGTTTTATCAGTGCTTTGTATGCCTGGGATGAAGCTGAAGCTTTTGCTGCTTTGCAGGATCTGGTCGCTGAGCCGGCGCGTCAGCATCTGATGCCTGAACTGTTGCCTATACGTGAGCAGTTAACAGCTCAGGGCATAGGGCATGTCGGTATCTCTGGTGCAGGCCCTACTATTTTTGCGGTCTGTCAAAATGATGTTCAGGCCAAATTTGCCGCTGATTATTTACAACAGCATTACGCTAAAAACTCAGATGCCATCACTACTGTGTGTCGTCTGTCGAGACAAGGCGCACGAGCGCTGTAGGATGTAAAGATGCAATTAACTAATACCAAAGTAGCCTCACAACAAGTGAGTTTTTTAGATGCGGTACGTATTGGACTGGGTGAACAGCAGGGCCTATTTTTCCCTACCCAATGGCCAAGCCTGGATATTGATGCTCTGTTGGAGTTGCCTTTTGTTGAGCGCAGCGCCAAAGTGCTGCATGCCTTAATAGGTGACGAACTGTCGGCTTCCCAAATTCACCAGATGGTGAGCAATGCGTTTCAGTTTCCGGCCCCTTTAGCTCAAGTGACAGAAGATGTGGCCTGTTTAGAGTTGTTCCACGGCCCCACTTTAGCCTTTAAAGATTTTGGTGGCCGTTTTATGGCGCAGGCTTTAATTCAGGCGCAAAAGCTACAAAACGTCAGCAAAACCACTATTGTCACAGCAACTTCTGGTGATACAGGTGCGGCTGTCGCTCATGCCTTTTATCAGCAGGCAGGCGTAGATGTGGTGATTTTATTTCCTAAAGGAAAAATCAGCCCCTTGCAGGAAAAGCTGTTTACCACTTTAGGTCATAACATCCATACCTTAGCGGTGGAAGCAGACTTTGATCACTGTCAGGCGCTGGTCAAAGAGGTATTTAACGATAGAGACTTAGTGCAACAGCTGAATATTAATTCAGCCAACTCTATTAATATCAGTCGTTTATTTGCGCAAATTTGTTACTACTTCGAAGCAGTAGCTCAGGTACCAAAAGATAAACGCGATCAAATTGTTATTGCCGTGCCTAGCGGTAACTTCGGCAACCTGACCGCTGGTTTAATTGCCAAAGTCTTGGGTTTGCCTATCAAGCGCATGATAGCTGCCACCAATTTAAATGACACTGTGCCACGTTACTGGAAAGATGGTCAGTGGACGCCAAATAAAACTATTCCGACTTTATCTAATGCGATGGATGTCAGTGCGCCAAATAACTGGCCAAGGGTTGAAGCTTTGTTGGCGCAAGGTAAAATTTCACGGGATGACTTGGAGGCTGTGATGGTGGATGAGGAAGATACTCAGGTATCGATGCGTCAACTGGCACATTTAGGTTATGTCAGTGAACCTCATGCGGCTATAGCCTATAAAGCCTTAAAGCGTAGTTTGCAGGACGGCGAATTTGGTATTTTCTTAGGCACTGCCCATCCGGCTAAATTTAAAGAGCAAGTCGAGAATATCCTTGGTAGCCCTATAGCTCTGCCGCCTGAATTAGCAGCAGTTGCATCCGAGACAAGTTTAAGTGCAGATATGGCGCCGGATTTTGTACAATTACGCCAGTTCTTACTGACTCTGGATCAATAAACTGTGGCTTTAAACTGGCAAGACGTGATTGGGGCTGAAAAAAATCAGCCCTATTTTCTGCAAACTATGGATTACTTAAAGCAACAACGTGCTGCAGGCCAGGTGATTTATCCGCCTGAAGCCCTGGTCTTTAATGCCTTTAAGTTAACGCCTTTTGCACAGATGAAAGTAGTGGTTATAGGGCAGGACCCTTACCATGGTCCGAATCAGGCGCATGGTTTAAGTTTCTCAGTGCCTGCAGGAGTAGCCATTCCACCTTCGCTGCGTAATATCTACAAAGAGCTGGCGATGGAATATAGTGATTTTCAAACGCCAAAACATGGCTGTCTGGAAAGCTGGGCTCAGCAGGGCGTATTGTTACTTAATACTGTCTTGACTGTAGTGGCAAACGAAGCGAACTCGCACCGTCACTTAGGTTGGGAGCAATTTACCGATCAGGTGATACGTGCCATTAGCGCTCATGCAGAAGGCATAGTGTTTTTGTTATGGGGTAGTCATGCGATTAAAAAATCTCAGCTGATAGACAAAACCAAACACCATATTCTGACCGCACCTCATCCATCGCCTTTGTCAGCGCACCGCGGCTTTTTAGGCTGCGGTCACTTTGCAAAGGCAAATGAACTACTGCAACAGCAAGGCAAGGCCCCGATCTGTTGGCAAGTTTGACCCGTCGTACTTGACGCCGCAGCGTTGTTGACTGCTCGCTTTCGCCCCAGTCATATATTTCGATGGATTAACTGTGCTCTCTGGTGAGCATCCGCCTCCATCCATAGACACATAGGACAACTATGCTCCTGGGGTCTCACGCGCTTGTCGCCTAGCTGCGACACCAATTACTTAGGGTTAACAGGTTGTACCTGACACATAGACGGGCGACCATAAAGGTCGCCTCCCTACGGTGAATTGACAGTCAAATTACAGCCAAATAAAAAGCCCCAACATTACTGTCGGGGCTTTATTTAACTTAATTCTATGTCAACTAACTCAGGTTCTATGGTCCAGTCTATGTCTTCTAGTTCTCGTTTTAAGCGCTGGCGTTCTTTGACTGCTTCAATTTCGCGCCACTTGCGTTTTACTGCACGGCTCTTCGTCGCAGGACGCTCCAACATATTCAGTAAGTCTTCGAAGCTTTCCATGGTTGCCCCTCTGAGTTGTTGTTATTTTCAACAAATTAGTACCACACTTTGTATGAAAATAAAATAACTCTTTGACACAAATATGAACGAAAAATGAATGTTTTTCGTTCATTCAATGGGTTAGTTCGAGGCTAACTGCTTAAATGTCGCGATAAGTGCTTCTGTTGAAGCATCAAAACTATTTATTTTTTGATCAGATAACACCTGATAAATAGGCGTCGACAGCTGTTTGCCAAGCTCTACGCCCCATTGATCAAAAGAGTTAATGTTCCACAACACGCCCTGACAAAACACCTTCTGCTCATAAAGCGCTATTAAGGCGCCTAAGTAATAAGGTGATAATTCGGGCAGTAATAAGGTATTGCTTGGCTTATTACCTGGCGACACTTTATGCGGGGCCAAAGCAATAGCTTCAGCTTCTGATGCACCGCTTGCCAGGACTTCAGCTTTGGCTTCGTCAAAAGTTTTACCTTGCATCAAGGCTTGCGTTTGAGCAAAACAATGCGCTGCTAATCTGTGGTGATGATCTTTGAGCTCATGGCTGACTTTAGCTGGCAGAATAAAGTCTGACGGCACTGCCAGTGCGCTTTGGTGCAACAGTTGGTGATAGGCGTGCTGACCATTGGTGCCTGCATCCCCCCAAATAACAGGGGCTGTAGCATCAGTTAATGGCTTGCCATCAAGGTCCACACCTTTACCATTACTTTCCATATCCAGTTGCTGTACATAAGAAGGCAGGAAACGTAAGTAATGGCTGTACGGTAATAAAGCTTGTGCCTGGCAACCTTTAGCATTGATATACCAAACGCCAAGTAGAGCCAAAATCACTGGCATATTTTGTTCCAGTGGCGCATTAATAAAGTGCTGGTCCATGTCGCGTGCGCCCTTGAGCAGTTGTTGAAATTGCTCCATGCCCAACTGCAACGCCACAGGGAAGCCTATGGCAGACCATAACGAATAGCGACCACCCACCCAGTCCCACATCGGCAGAATATGTTCTGCCACTATGCCAAACTCCGCTGCAGCTTTGATATTGGACGAGGTGGCCCAGAAATGCTGCGCTATAGCGGCTTTGTCCGCACCTTTTTCTATAAACCACTGGCGTACTGCCAGAGCATTTTGCTTGGTTTCTTCAGTGCCAAAAGACTTAGAGGCGACAAAGACGAGGGTAGTGGCAGGATTTAACCCTTTGACTACATCAGAGACGACGGCGCCATCTATATTACCTGCAAAGTGAATTCGCACCGGGCTTTGGTTAAAAGGCGCTAAAGCTTCACAGGCCATTTGTGGGCCAAGTAAAGAGCCACCAATGCCAATCCAAATCAGATCGGTAATGGCATTGCCCTGATAGCCCTTGTATTCACCGCGATGTAATTGCCCAATCAGCTCTGCCATCTGTGTCTGGCAGGCCTGAATTTCAGGTTGTAAATCCACACCATCTAACACTAAAGCAGTGGTTGTATCGGCACGCAAAGCCATATGCCAAACGGCGCGTTGCTCGGTATTGTTAATTTTGTCGCCACTGAGCATCTGCTGAGTTTTGCTTTGGATTTGGCTCTGTTTTGCCAGCTCCAACAGCTTTTGCCAGATGCCATCTGTGATGAGGTTTTTGGCAAAATCCAGGTGAATACCACAGGCATTGACCTGGAATTTCTCAGCCCGCTTTGGATCTGCAGCAAACTGCTGACGTAAGGACAAAGGCTGTTGTGCCAGCTGTTTTAACTCTGCCCAGAGTGCAGACGACATCATATAAACTCCTGTAGTGATCGGATGGTGCTATAAGTTAAGCCTGTATTCAGAGCTGAAGTTAAGCCTCTAATTGCGCCTGAATTAAGCTTTCCAGCTTACGTTGGTCAACGGCAAATTTACGAATACCTTCCGACAGCTTTTCGGTAGCCATTGCATCTTCATTCAAGGCCCAGCGGAATTCTGCTTCAGTTAAAGCTGCCGTTTCTTTGGCGGTAGCACCAGTATCTTTCAGATGAACAGTCAAGGTGCCTTGCTGCTGGCTCAATTCTTCCAATAAGCCCGGGCTTATGGTTAAGCGGTCGCAGCCCGCTAAAGCCAGTACTTCGCCAATATTGCGGAAGCTTGCGCCCATCACCACTGTTTTATGGCCATAGCTTTTGAAATAACGATAGATTTCACGCACTGACACCACACCAGGATCGGTTTCTGCCGTATAGTCTTGTTTAGTGGCAGCTTTGTACCAGTCCAGAATACGACCGACAAAAGGAGAAATTAAGAAGACGCCAGCTTCAGCACAAGCGCGGGCTTGCGCCATATGAAATAGCAATGTCAGGTTACACTGAATACCTTGAAGTTCCAGTTGGCGAGCCGCCTGAATGCCTTCCCAGGTAGAGGCTATTTTGATCAGAATTCGGTCTTTGCTGATGCCATTTTCTTCATACAAAGCCACCAGTTGCAGTGCTTTGTTGATGGTTGCCTGGGTATCAAAAGATAAACGTGCATCCACTTCAGTCGACACGCGGCCCGGTACTAACTTGCTGATTTGAGTGCCGATATCGACGGCAAATTTATCGCTGGCTATGCTGACCCGAGTAGCGAGATCTGAGCTTTTGCTTTTGGCATAAGCCACAGCCTGAGCCAATAACGGCTTGGAAAACTCCAGCTGACTGGCGTTGAGTAATAATGAGGGGTTAGTTGTAGCGTCTACAGGGCGGAATTGTTCAATGGCGCCTAAGTCACCACTGTCGACCACTACTGTAGTTACTGCTTTTAGCTGTTCAAGTAAAGTGCTCATATTGTTTTATTACCGTTTTTCTGATCACAAGTCAGTGATATGGGGCTTTATACTAAATAAATGTAGGAAAATTACAACACAAAAACACGCTTTTACGGCAAGTTTCCCTCATTCGAAATTCTGTTTAGTTTACGGGCTACAGCCTTAGTTTATAAGCTCTGCAGACGGATCAGAGCTTACCATGAAAAAAACTAAAAACCATGTCAAAGCCACGTCCGTATTGAGTTTTGTTGTCGAGCTCTGCGCCAAATTTTGTTATAGTCGCTTTACTTAGCTGTACAGGAAACCAAAACCCATGTTGATGGTGATATCCCCCGCCAAAGATTTAGATTATCAAAGCCCATTATCCGTCACTACTTTTACTCAACCTGCGTTGCTAGAGCAAAGCCTGGAGCTAATGCCCTATTGCCGCGATCTGACACCAGCACAGTTATCCAGCCTGATGCATATCAGCGATAAATTGGCTGGTCTGAATGCGGCGCGGTTTGCACAGTGGTCGACACCTTTTACACCGGATAATGCCCGTCAGGCTTTGTTTGCTTTTAATGGCGATGTTTATCAGGGCTTGCAAGCGTCCAGCCTGAAACAAAAAGAATTGGATTATGCGCAGCAGCATTTGCGTATTTTAAGTGGTTTGTATGGTGTATTACGGCCTTTGGATCTGATGCAGCCGTATCGATTGGAGATGGGGACTTCTCTGGCAACTGGCCGTGGCAGCAATTTGTATCAGTTCTGGGGCGACCGAATCAGTACAGAACTCAATCAACAGCTTGAGCAGCTAAATTCAGCAATGCTGCTGAACTTAGCCTCGCAAGAATACTTTAAAGCTGTAGATAAAAAAGCCCTGAAAGCCAAAGTACTGAATGTTGAATTTAAAGATTTCAAAAATGGCCAGTACAAAATTATCAGCTTTTTCGCTAAAAAGGCCCGTGGCCTGATGGCCCGTTATGTGATTGAGCAGCAGATTGATCAGGTCGAAGGCCTTAAGCAATTTAACAGCGC
>Ga0247725_1000305_pt1 | contig 44484 bp, 46 predicted proteins | sample OKSTACKMCFT3sol_FD_183021 | JGI IMG/M metagenome (GOLD analysis project Ga0247725, IMG submission 183021) | Subsurface sediment microbial communities from gas well in Oklahoma, United States - OK STACK MC-FT3-sol | ecosystem: Environmental > Terrestrial > Deep subsurface > Rock core/Sediment...
GACCTCCGCCTTCCCCAGCCACAGCCTGATGCGCTGGAGAGCTTCGAGATCAGCCCCGTCGTGATCAGGGCCGCCGCCCCCGTGACGGCGGCGTCGCGGATCGAATGGCGCGCCGGCGTAGGAACGGGCGCTGCAGCGCAGGCGCTGAAAGACCACTCCGTCCGGAGCGCCAGTCGCCGGAACGCGGTCCCGAGATATCGGACCGCAACGCCTTCAACGATGCCTGGAGAAAATGGCGCGCCCGGAACGATTCGAACGTCCGACCCTCAGATTCGTAGTAGTCACAAGTATTCGCCCGCCACCTGCGCCATAATACGCCACGACACGAAACATATTGTATTTATAGCCCATTCCAAAATCGAAGTCGGATGTGCTAGTATGTCTGCGTAGGCTGAAATTTAGACTTCTACGGCCACCACCCCGTAGTAGCGCCCGTACTAAATCCAGCCACATCCGATGTAGCTGACCGTTAGATTTCGAACATGAGCAGCCAAACGTTTTCGTTCTCGGACCGGGCGCTCGCCCAGCTCCCCCTCGCCAACAAGGGCCAGTACATGGTCCGTGATCGCGACCTTCGCGGCTTCTTCGTCGTCGTCGGCGCCCGCAAGAAGACATATGTCGTCCAGGCCGAGTTCTGGCAGGACGGCCAACGGAAGGGAAAGCGCCTCGCGATTGCCGCCGTCGACGAGATGTCCGTGCGCGAGGCCAGGATCGCCGCCAAGAGAACGCTGGCCAGGATCCTCAGTGGCGAACTGCACCGCGAGGAGGCGCTGGCCAAGGCGGCCGCCGAGGCAGCGGCGAACCCCGCCGCGGGCGGCGCCGAAGACAGCAAGGGCGTGACCTTGAGGCGGGCCTGGGCGCGCTACCGCTCATCCCACATGGAGCGGAAGGGCCGCAGCGAAGCGACCATCGAGAATTATGCAGACCATGTCGATCGCCTGTTCTCCGATTGGCTCGACAAGCCGCTGAGCGAATTGGGCGAGACCCCGGGGATGGTCGCCGACCGCCACGACAAGATCACGCAAGATAATGGACCTGGCATTGCCAACGGGGCGATGCGGACGCTGCGGGCGATCTACAACCACGCCCGCAAGCGCAATCGGGACCTGCCGCCCGAGAACCCCACGCTCGCCGTCGACTGGAACGTGATCAAGCGCCGCGACACGGCCATGGGCGTGGAGGACCTGGCGACGTGGTTCGAACAGGCCAGGCGCCTTCGCCACCCGATCCGGCGCGAATTCCACCTTTTCACCCTGCTGTCGGGCAGTCGGCCGGCCGCCCTTCTCAAGGCTCGGGTCGAGCACCTGAACCTGCGCGAGCGGGTCCTGCATATCCCACGCCCGAAAGGCGGCGAGGACCGCGCCTTCGACATCCCGCTGTCGCGGGCCATGGTCCGATGCCTGGTCCGCGCCATGCGCGCCAGCCGCTTCCTGCTTCCCGAGCAAGCAGCGACCTGGATCTTCGCCGGTGAAAGCCGCGAGGGGCACATGACCGTGCACCGCGAACAGCGCCAGGTCCTTTGCAAGTTCGGCAACGACCTTCGCCAGACCTATCGCACCGTCGGGCAGGCGGCCGGCCTTTCCGAGCTGGACTGCCACCTGCTGATGAACCACAGCCTGCCCGGCGTAAACGCCGGCTACATCACCCGCGCCAAGCTTCTCGCCGGCCACCTGCGCAAGGCCCAGGAGGAGATTTCGCAGCTCGTCATTGAGCAAGCCGGTGGCGACGAGACGCGTTGGCCCATACTGCCGTCGAGGAAGATCGGCGATCCGCTGCGCGACCCCACCCCGCCTGATCGGCGGACCAAGGCCTACTGCGAGGCCAACCCACTCACGATGGAAGGCAAGCCTCGCCGGCGCGTCGGCCGGCCGCCGACAAAGACTCCCGCGGGCGCCCCCGCCCCTATCGGCTCGGGCGCCTCGCGGTCGCGCGGGCTCGGCGGCGCGTTCGCCGCGCCTCGTCCTTGATCTCCGAAACCGCGTATTCGATGTCGCGGATCGTGTCCGCCCAGGAGAACGGCGGCCGTTCGCGCATCCAGGCGAGCACTTCAGCAACGGTGGGCTCAGGCGAGCGGGTCGACATCCGGGCAACTCCAGTCGTCGAGGGTTCCGATCCCGCGACCTCAGCGGAGGTCTTCCAGTTCCGCAAGGTGGGGATCGAGGAAACCGTTATGGAACCACTCCTGCTCCTCCAACGTCGGCTCGGCGCCTGGACTGGAAGCGCGCGCTGCAAGGACCGCGTTATCCGCCAGCCGCGCGAGGCCCGCCGGCGAGAACGGATCAATGGCGTCGGCGTGGCGTCGAGCCCATGCCACCCAGTCGGCCAACGCCCCGGTCGGCGGCCCTGTCCGCTCAAGCGCGACGACGAAGGCGCGGATTTCCCGAGCGTCACGCCAAGCGTCGACGAACGTCCTCAGTTGCGCAGGCTGGTAGTGGCCGAGCCGCCAGTCATGGAGCCGTCGCGCCGCGTGGCGGAAGGCCAACTCGAGGTCGCCTGTCACGGGCGGTGGCCGGCCTGGCCGGTGGCGTTGGGGCATAGGCGCTCCTGGTCGTTTCGCGCCAACGTCTGGCCGCCCGCCTAGACGCGCTGGCGAGCCCGAAATCCTGTCCCGCGCTCCGGGCGTCCTTGCCCGCCTGAATGGATTCAATTGGTCGGAAGCGGCTCGCGCAGGCGCGCGGCGTGATCGAACATGCAGGCGGCAAGCTCAAGTCCCGTCCCACGGAGATGCTCCTCGCACCCCAGGACGTGCCTTGCGAAGACATGGGCGAGCGCCTCCACCTGATCTGGGTTGGAACCGTCGACCTCCGCAGCAACGATCTCAAGGACCAGTTCGTCGAGTTGCATGCGCTCGGCGGCCGTCAGGAACTGAAGGGCCCATTCGTAGTCGTCGCCGGTCGGCAGGCGCATGGTCGATCTCCACGTTTCCGCGCCGAGTCTCCCGCGAGCCACCACCGCCCGCAATCCGGCAAAATTCGGGGGTTGACGGCAGCCAAATTGGACGGCGGCCCGACTACCGAACCCATGCGCCGCTCTCCACCCCGAGGTCCAACCATCATGGCGTCTAACATCACCGGTGTTAGATCGGCGCCATGGTGTTAGACGGCATCGCTGCTGGTCCCGAAACCCGAGGCAGCCGGCCATCCGGCGACGATCGAACGCCCTGTCTCATACGCCTCGGACGGTCAGCCAAGAGAGCGTCTAGCCCCCACGCGCGTGGCCGCCACGGCGGCCACGTTCCGAGCGGCCTCATTTAATCGCTAAACCGCCAGACGCGTCCTGCGTCGGAAAATCCCCGCGCAAACAACGGCGTCCTATTTAATTCCACATCCACGGCAGCCCTGTCCGGCGTGGCCGGCATCGGCAGGCGGTCGCGGCAAGGCTATCGCGCCCAAAAGACGTGAACCTCGTCATGGGCGGTCTCGATCGTGAAGACTTCGCCGCTCAGTTGCGCATCGCGCGCCATGGCCTCGTAGTCGATATAGAGCCGCAGGGTCTCCGGTATGGTCGTGGTTTCCTCGGTCAGGTCCTGGAAGCAGTCCGCGAGACTGACGAACCGGCCGCGATATTGTTCGTCCAAGGCCGTAACCGCCGCGTCGATGTCGCCATCGAGATGCTCCAGCACCAGCGCCCCGAGGGTCCCGCGCTCACGCAGAAAGCTGGCGAGTTCGACAACCGCGTCCAGGCCCATGGATTCCCCGACGCTCACGCCGCCAAAACCCTCATGATCGTGGATGGCGTATTCCTCGGCGCCGGGAACGGGCGAGCACTCCAGCATCGCCTGGATGGCTTCGCGCAGCGCGTCGGCGTCCTCTCCAACCGTGATCCAGGCGCCGTGGAGCCGGCCGCTGCTATAGGCGGCCAGACACGCCACGTAGATTCGCGGCTGCAGGGCTTCAGGGGCTTTTTCCATGGCTCCAACCTCAAGGCGGGGGTTCAACATGAACCCTTGCCCGTCGGCGAGACCGGGGGTGCGAGCGGAGGCGCCGGCTTCGCGGGGACCCGGCTGCAGGACCCGAAGGGGCCGAAGCTGGGCGGAAGCCGGTCCGAAGCGCGCCGGGGGCGGAGCCCCAAGCTTCCGCGCGCCGGATGATCGGTGTAGGCGGTTCAGCTTCCGAACTCAGGATCGCTCGCCAGCCGCTGCGAGACGCCACATCGCTGGATTTCCGCGTTTATTGCAACAACAGCGCAGCTCTCGCACCATCCCTTGGTGCGCTTCGTGGAAAAGCTGATTCGTCGCACACCGGTGCGAGACCCAGGTCCTGGACTCAATGAGGCCGAGGTCACGACGGCCGTGCGCTGCTTCCAGTCGCTTGAGCCGCTGGTCGAGGCCACGGCGATGCCCGGCAACGACGGGTTCAGCGCGTCGATCAGCTTTGCGTCCAGCGTCCACAAATCACGTTTCGGCCTGGGGTCGATCGAAATCGGCCTGCGGTCGGCCGAGCTGCAGTTCCATGCTCCAAAGGACGCCGTAGGGTGGGGATGGAGCGACGCGGTCCCTGAGTTGGTCAAATCCTATCGTCAGACCCAAACCCAGCAGGAAAGCGGCTCACACCGTGACACGGCCACGACGTCGCGTGGGTCGGACCTTGAGCTTGCCGGAGAGGGCGGTGTCTCGGCGCCCCTGTTCAAGGCCGGTCTGCGCGCCATGCACCGACGCACCCGGCGCACGGATCGTCTGCAAGAAGATCAAGCGGCTTGGGGCGTGACCAAGACGCTCGTAACACCGCTCATCGCCATGAAGGGCGCCCTGCGTCGTTTCCATCTTCGGCTGACAGCGCCGTCCGACCAGGATCTGTCGTTTTTCAACGCCGATCTCGTGCGCCAACCGTTTCTCCACGTACCCGAGCCTTCGAGCCTGGATCTGTACACAGTCGAGGTCTGGGTCGAACCTGCGGCGCTCGAAGAGCATGACGACAGTGTCGTCCACACCCTGAAGATCCGTAACGCAACCGGCGCCTGGGCACCGCTGGAGACAGAACGCAATAAGCAGGTCCTGGGCGAGCTGGTTTTGTCGAAGTTCCTGAAACCCATGCATCGGCGACGTCGCCTCTGGCCCCCACCCACGGGGCGAAGGTCGTGAGCGACTTTGCTCTTCTTACTCGCCGCTTGACCTATCTCACCGAAGCCCAGGGAAAGGGGTTCGTGGAGATGTCGCGGGAAGTCGGGCTCGATCCCCGGCGTGATTTTCGCGGCGCGGACCTCTCGGGCGTAGACCTGCGCGGGCAGGACCTGAGGGGCTTCGATTTCACGCGCGCGAAGATGACGGGCGCGCGCATCCACGGCGCCAGTTTTCGCCCTCGCCTGTCGAAGTGGCAGTTCCGGTCAGCCGATAGCAAGGGACGCGCGGCCTGCCTCTTCGTCGGCCCGATGCTCGAAACGGCGCTCGATGCCTTGCGCCAGGCTTTGGAGCCGGCCGTCCTGACGCCGCTGGCGCCAAACCAGGCCTTACAGAGGGTCGGTCGGGAGCGCGAACAGCACTATGGCGCGGGCGGCACCTTCTTGTCCGATGGACGCGTGGCCATCTCGCGGATCTTGAGCAGGCCCTTGCGCGAAACGGAAGTCGTGTTGAGGCAGGCCAGCACCGCCGTGCTGTTCTTCCAGCCAAGCACGGACTTCGATTTCGACACCCTGGCGGTGCTCGACCAGAAGCTTCGCCGGGTCAATCGGCGCCACGTGACGTTCGTCTTCCCGGCCTTCATGGAAGGCGACACGGGACGACGCCTCTTTGAAGTTCGCGAGAAGACCGCATTCTTGAGCCCGGCGGATACGGTGGTCTTTCAGCGCGCCGGCAGGGCCAAGGACATCCATGAGGCCCAGGCGACCAACAGCCGCTACCTGCAACATGTCGTAGACTGGTTGGCTCTGCTGGATCGCGCGCGCTTCGTGCTGCGCGCGCCACCGCTCAAGGTGCGGGAAGACCATAGCGAGCCGCACTTCGTTAGCGGTGTCGTACGCGCCAGGAGCTCTATGGTCAGCGCCCTGCGAGACCAGATCGGCGCCCAGCCCAACAGCGGCTTCATCGCTTCCCCACAACGCCGCCATCTTTATGTGAGCCAGACCACGGCGGGGACAATGGATGTTAAGGCGGTCGCCGCCTTCTTAGGGAACAGTGTGCGGCCGGTCTCGATTTCGGTGTTCCCAGACGCCGTGGGCATAATCGATCGTTATTATCTGATCACCGCTGGCGAGCACTCGGCGATCTGGTCTTTGACGCGATAGCGCCGGCCGCCGGGTCGATGCCGTGATCGGCGATGGCGTCCCGAGTGATGTGGCAGCCTCTTCCTCGATCCGTATCCCTCCGGTGAGGGCCGCCTTCCGCTGATCCAGGCATAGCAGCACTGCTAGCAGCGTGGTTGGGAGGAGGCTGTGTCTCGAAGAAGAGTCGTCGGCTTACGACCGCCAGTATGCCGGAGCCATCGTGCGCGCGCCCTGACGGGACGCGATGGATGTCCCCCAACGGACGAATGCCCGTCATGCCTTCCAGCACTGAGCCTCGCCGCGACGCGGGGCTTCAAAGCTCATCCTCCCGAAAAACGCCAGCGTCGGCCAAGCGGCGAAAGACTGAAAAATGGGACTTGTACCGATCGGTAAAAGTTTGTACCGATAGGTACAAGATGCAAAGCCTTCAGGGGATCAAATGCATCGTCGAACTTTTCTAGCCGCCCTTCCCGCTACGGCCCTCGCGCCCCCCGCGCTTGCCAGGCCCATTCAAATCTCGAAAGGAAATCAAATGTCGCGTCCTCCGCTGCCCCCGTTCACCCACGAAACCGCTGTTGAAAAGGTTCGCCTAGCCGAAGATGGCTGGAACACCCGCGATGCGGCCAAGGTCGCTCTGGCCTACACGCTTGATACCCACTGGCGAAACCGGGTCGAGTTCGCGGTCAACCGGGAACAGGCCCAGGCATTCCTGGAGCGCAAGTGGAACAAGGAGCACGAATATCGGCTCATCAAGGAGCTATGGGCGTTCACCGGCAACCGTATTGCCGTGCGCTATGCGTACGAGTATCGCGATGACGCCGGACAGTGGTTCCGGGCCTACGGAAACGAAAACTGGCTCTTCGCCGAAGACGGACTGATGTCGAACCGCCACGCCAGCATCAACGAGATGCCGATCAAGGAGTCGGAGCGCCTGTTCTTCTGGCCGCTCGGCCGCCGTCCGGACGACCACGCCTCGCTGAGCGACCTGGGCCTGTGAGTTCCAAGCGCGCCCTCACTGATCGCGAAAGCGCGCTGCCGGCGCTGGCGGAGGCTTTTCGCGAGCACGGATTCGAGGGCGCGACCTTGGCCGCTCTGTCAAAGGCGACCGGCCTTGGCAAAGGCAGCCTCTACAATTTCTTTCCCGGTGGGAAGGAAGAGATGATGCAGGCCGTCCTCGAGAACATCGACGGCTGGTTCGTCAACGTGATCTTCTCGCCGCTGGAACATGTTGTCGATCCAGCGGCGGCGATCACGGCGATGTTCGACGACGTAACCGCCTATTTCCGTTCCGGAAGAAGGGTGTGCATCGTTGGAAGCCTCGGGCTGAACTCCGCTGGCGAGGCGTTCTCGGTCAGGGTGAAAAAATACTTCGCCCGCTGGATCTCGGCCTTGGCCCACTGTCTAGAAGTGGGAGGGGCGCCGCCGGCCTTGGCCTTGGATCTCGCTGAAGAGGCGGTCTCTGGAATACAAGGCGCAATCGTCCTGGCGAGGGCGCTTGGCGACGACACGAGCTTCCAACGGGTTGTTCGACGCCTCCAATCAACCTTGCTGGATGTGGTCGGCCGCCGCGACTGACGCTCTCCAATGCGCGCTCACCACCCCGCCCGGAACTTGATGACGTCCGCTAACCGGACCTACACCGACGCGGTCCTCACCGGATGCGTACCTCGATCCGGTCGGTGGGATGTTTGCCGACTCGCAGGACGACGACGCAACTTCGCGCCTTTGGCGCCGTCCTTTAGACCGGGCCTTCAAGTCCAGTGATCGCCGAAATCCAGGGTGATACGTCCGATTTTGTCAGGGCGGCATGTGACCGTGCGCGCGACTCGGCGCAGCCTCGTATCATCGGGCTGCCGCGAGGAGGCTGGGGATCATGGATGCACAGGCCGATCGCATTGGCGCGCAGACGCCCAAGCGCCATCACTTCGTTCCAAGGATGCTGCAGAAACGGTTCGTCGATCCGTCGGGATGGCTCCACGCCTACACCCGATCCCAGCCTTGGCGAGACGTCTATCGGAGCCGGCCCGAGAATCTATTCGTCCAGGGCCATCTCTATAGCGAGATCACCCCGGAAGGCCGTCGACGCCCGGTGATGGAACGCCGACTTGGTGTCATCGAAGACGCCGCCGACGCTGTCGTGAACAAGATTGTCCTGGCGGCCCGCGCGGGCGCCCCACCCCAACTCACCACCTGGGAACTGGACCTCTGGTACCTGTTCATGACGCTGCAGTGGAAGCGCGTGCCCGACCTCCATCAGGACGTGACGACCGACGCCGATGCGCTGGAGATTTTCACGTCGATCCTCGCGGACGTCCGGGCGGCGCTCCCACAGTTTTCCCAGGCGCTCGACCGCATGGCCGAGCCGCCGCTTCGCAACCGCATGATCCACAATGCGCGTGTGAGTTCCTTGAGCGTCTCCGTCGACATCATGGACGCCTTGCGCAGTCGCGGCTTGGCGGTCTTGCATATCGCCAGCCCAGCAAAGCAGTTTGTTCTCGCCAGCCGGCCGGTGCTGAAGCTGACCTCGCCGGGCAAGACCCATCTGCGACACCCCGAGTGTGAGGTCTGGCTCCCGGTAGCGTCAGATGTTGCGGTCGGCCTGGGACGCGGGCGCGGCGAGATCTCGCTGCACTCGATCGGCCCGGACGACGTTCGCTATCTCAACCTGGCCAGCGCGCAGCAAAGCACGACGATCTGCAGCGCGTCGCCTGCACTCGTCCGCTCCTTGTCCCGGCCACGCTGATGGAGTCGGCCCGCCAGATGTTCACCCCGCGTCCTGTCTTCGAAACCCACGACCCCAACGCAGCGGAGGCTTTGGGGATCGGCGTGAGCGACTATCCCTCGGTCCAGCAACGGCTCGAAGCGCTCGGCTGCCCGTTTCCGTCGGGCGTCGCGGTTCTGCCGGCCAATTTCGAGACGATCACCGACCGGTCGGAAATGAAGGAAGTGGCCGAGGCGCCAACGATCCGAAAGCTCCTGCGCAGCGGGGGTCTGCCCGTGTCGACCTTGCTGCCCCAAGGCGAGACATCCCGCTTCGTCCTAAACCGCAGCGCCGGTTGGACGGGCCCAGCGATCTTTATTTCGGCGGGGCTTCTGAGCGGCAACGCCACCGCCGTCTCGCTGGCGATGGGTGTGCTGACCAACTACCTCAGCGACTTCCTCAAGGGCGCGCAGCGCCAGAAGGGCGTATCGCTCGACGTCATCGTGGAGAGGAAGGGCGACCGGGTCTGCAAGAAGATCTCCTACCAGGGTCCGGTCGAAGGTCTGGCGACCCTGGCCCATGCCGTGGCGCGCATCGCCGATGAGTGAGGCCGACCCCGTTGTCGGCGAGGTGAACGCGGCGATTAACGGCGTCTTGGCCGCGCTGCATATCACCCACGCCAGCGAGTTGCAGCATGCCGCCCTGGCGGATCTGGATGCGCTTCACGAGCGGCTCGAGGTCGAAACCCAGTCGGCGATCGCGAACCAGGACGAGGCGCGCGCCAACCTGATGCTTGGGTTCAAATGCGTGATCTCGAGCCTCGGATCTGAGATCCAGATGTGGTTGCTGCTGAAGTCCGAAGAGCCCGAGGCGGCATGGGATTGCCTGATCGAAGCTCAGAACGCGGCGCTATCGGCCGGGCGCGCCCATCCGGGGTTCGCGCACCTGGACGAACATTTCCAGCGACTGGAGGCGATCGAACAACTGCTGTTTCCGCCTCAAGTGTTCATGAGCAGCGGCCTGATCGTCGGGCGCCAGACGTGCTCGATCTGCCAGGCCGACTACGAGGCGTGCGATCATGTGCCCGGTCGACCTTACTGGGGACGCTTCTGTCAAATCCAGAGCCACGACATTCAGTTGGACCACGCCGCCGTCGTCGAGCATCCGGCCGACAAGCGCTGTCGCCTCATCTCCAGGCCGGTAGAAGGGGGACATAGGAACTACATGACCGGAAGGATCGAGGCGGGGGAGGATCGCACGATGAACGCCAAGCTCCTCTGCGCGAACTGAGGCCATGGCCAGGCGCAGCGGCAGCCGCCTCCGCAGACGCAGGCTCGGCTGAGGATTCGATCGAAGATGAGTCCGACGTCCCGCACAGCCGCCGCGCCGACCCCGCTGGGCTTTGTCGATCACGCCCCCTTCAGCGGGCTTGGGGTTCGACTCGTCTATGGACTGGCCGAAGGCGGCGCCCTTATCCACGTTTCCAAGGTCCCCTCAGGCTTGGCCTGTGGCTGCGTCTGCCCCGCCTGCGGCCAGCGCCTGCGCGCCCATAAGGGCAAGGTCCGCGCCGAGCATTTCGTCCACCATGACGGCGGCGTGGCCTGCGGGGTCGGCGCCGAGACCAACGCCCACTATTGGGCCAAGGGCATATTGGAACGCGAGAGGCGCATCCGATTACCGGCGGTCGAGGCGCGATCGGGCAAGCACGGCCTGACGTTTTTCAAGAGCCGGTTCTTCGAATTTGACGAGGTCCAGGTCGAGCAGCGCATGGGCCAGATCGTTCCCGACCTCATTCTCCGCAAAGGCGAGCGGCAATTGATCGTCGAGGTCTTCGTCACTCATCGATGCGGCCCCGAGAAAATCGCGAAGATCCGCGCCGCCGGCGCCTCGGCGCTGGAGGTCGACTTGAGCGCCTACCGGCAGTGCGACGAAGAAGCCCTTATCGCCAGCGCCTTCCTGGACACCGCCAAGCGAACTTGGCTTTACAACTCCCAGCAAGCCAGGGCGGACACGGCTTTGCGCGAGCGCATCGAGACGGAGCGGGCCCAAGCGGAAGCTAGGGCTCAGCGCCGGTTGCGCCGCGGCGTCGAGAACGTTCGCAAGGCGCGCGGTGCGGTCACCGAACAGATGGAAGCGCACCATGCGGCGCTGGACCTGTTGCGCCGCGACCATTGCCGTTACGTCCCCACCCCTGAGGTCGATGGCTTCATCGTGCCGGCCGAGTACTGGCAGGCGGAAATCTACTGGCAGGTGGTTTTTCTCCCGAGCCGGAACGGTGCTGCAACTGATCTCGTCGACGCCGCAGAGGTTCTGGGCAAGATCGAGCCGTGCCTGGCGCCGCCCTTACGAGGACCTGGTAGCTATGTCCTGAAAACGCGCGCCGTCGATGGCTCGCCGCCCTATCGCCCGCCCATCCTAGCCGTCGAGGCCTACTTGGAAGCGCTACAGGAATGGGGGACCCTGACCTACGACCGCCGTACTGGCGGGCTGATCGTCAGCCCCCAGGAACGCGAATATGTCCGAGGCCGGCTGCGGGCCATGCGCACCGAAGCCGAACGGGAGAAGGAGGCGCGGAGGCGCCTTGGCGCGATCCTTGATCGCCTGCCCATCAAGGACAAGGAGGGATTTGACCTGGAAGCCTGGCTCGATCAGGCAGGAGGCCATATAGCGCCCCGCGCCCTCTGGTCGTACCCAGAGGAGGAGGCGTGGGTTCAATTCCTAGAGGATTTGGGCAAGATCGATCGCATGCTCGACGGGACGCGCGCTGTCGAGGATCTGAGAGGATTGCCCTACCTCGAACAGGCCAGGCGGGTCGAGCAAAGCCATCGCGACGCCGCCGCCGCCCGCGCCCTCGCAGCCGAGGAGCAGCGCGTCCAGGAGGCGCAGGAGCGGCTGGTCCGTGTGCGAACTCGCGCCGTGGCCGTTTTAGGCGCTCAAGCCGATGCGTGGCTGAACCAGTTGGATCCCGCCACCGGCCAAACGCCAGCGACCTTGGCGCTTGACGGCGTAGAAGGAGCGTGGAGAGCTCAGGACAGGCTCGATCTGCTTGAGCGGACCGCCGTGGCAGAAGCAGCAAGGCAGCGGCAGGCCGACGATTGCTTCGCCCAACTGCGGCGAGCGGCGTTGAAGGTCTTCGACGAGCAGCGGGCCGAAATTTTCCTCAATAGCAGCCACCCCAAGCTGGGTGGGCTCGCCCCCAAAGCGCGATGCATCGATCCTCACGGCCTGGCGCAGTGCCGTGCGCTACTGCCCCGCGTGCGCCATTAGCGGCCAGAAAAACGAGTCCTTAAGCGCCTGTCTGGGCTCGGAAGCCGCCCTTCCAGTGGATATTAGAACTTTTTTTGCCATACCCCAGGGTCATTTTCGACCAGGGGTCCCTCCGTAATCCAGCCGTACTGCTGGTCAGCCATCCTGACCCGACGGCCATCCTGATTCCGGGGACACTCACGACCAGGAGGCGTGGACACTTGCGCCCAGGGGCCGGGTCACTTATGTCCACCCCCTAAAGCTTCCCTTTGGGACGTGGACACGTCATCTAGGGCGCATGAAAGGTACGCCGATGACGGATCAAACCCCTACCACGGAAGACGATACCGCGCCACCCGAAGCGACGAGCACCCCGCCGTCGACAAGGGAGATGGAACGCCGCTGGGGCAAGGGCGTGTTGGGCCCCGGCTTCGTCTTCTTGCCCTCGGCGCTGGTGCGCGGCCAGTCTCGCCTGAAGATCGACGCGACGGAATTGACGGTGCTGATCCACCTGCTCGATCACTGGTGGGCGGCCAGCGAGATGCCGTTCCCCTCGAAGCGTCGCCTCAGCGAGCGCATGGGCGTGTCGGAAAAGACCATCCAGCGCGCCATGGCGCGCCTCGAGGCCCTCGGCCTGGTCAAGCGCGTGGCGCGCCACTTCGCAGCCGGAGGCCAAGCCAGCAACTTCTACGACCTGTCGGGCCTAGTCGAGCGTGTGCAGGAAATCGCCCGCGACATGATGGAGGCGCGCAAGGAAGCGCAGGAGACGCGCCGCAAGGCCGAGCGGCCTGGCCTGAAGCGTCGCGGCAAGCCGGCCAAGAAGTCGGAGGCGCAGGCATGAGCGTCGAACCCGTCGACGAAGACGTCTTCGCCATCACTTTCGAAGGCGAGGCCGTCGATCTCACCCATCTGGACGAATTCACGATGACGGTGGTGACGCAGGGCCGTCCCGCGGGTGCGGCCGTGCGCGTGCGCTTTTCGAACCACTGCTACAGCGAGCGCTTCGACGAGGTGCTTCACGCCGATCGTCCCGTCGTGATGGACCACAAGAACAAGCGCGCCTTCTGTCCGATCCGCCACGCCATGTCCAAGCAGTTGCCGGATCTTGTTCGTGGTTTGCCAGAGAGCCACGTCTATATGACGCCGGAGGCGAACTACGTGAAGATCGCCCTTGCGCAAGGCGTTGAGTACCGCGTCTATTTCAACCTGCGCCGCGCCGGCGGCGGCATCGATCTCAACCTCTTCGTCGAGAGCGCCTATGCGCCGGATGACGACGCGCTCGCCGCCGCGAAGATGCAGCGTGTGCGCTTCAAGGTGCTGGTCGACATGGTGCTGGCGGGCAAGAAGCTGAAGTTCAACCATCGCCGATGAGAAACGGGGCGCCTCCCAGATCGGAAGACGCCCCGCTCAGAATGTCTCGGTTGCCACTTCGGATCGTTGCCGATCCTATCTCGCTCACGCGTGGACCCTTGCGGGCGGGAGAACGCTGTTGGCTTCGATTGCTCGCCGCCTCAACCGATCTGTCGTTCTAGTGCTCCCTATTTAACCCTGACCTGCTGGTCACGCAAGTACGGGGTAGGTGGTCAATTTTGTCCACCGGGTAGGACCCGAAGGTCCAGGCACACTCGATATATAAACGGAAAACCCTTCCAGACCGTTCCTGTCAACGGCCTGATCAGCTGCGGAGCGTCCAAGGCACGGGGCCGCCCGGATATTCGAGCAATCGGCTTATTCACTGCGCAGCAAATCTGACCCCATCGAGAAACGGCCAGGCCGCCTCCGGCGTCGATCGCCGCGCGGCTGCGCCCTATCGCATAAGGTCCGGGCGATAGTTCTTCGGGATTAGCCCGCCGCCGGCCACGCCTAATGCCGGCGAGCCCGAAGCGCCGCGTCGAGCAGGGGGCCGGACCTGATCTCTACGCCGCGTCCTGCCGGGCCGCCGCCCCAGTGGGCGCTGCACACAAGGGCGGTTCGGTCAGGCTCTTCATCCTGCTCCAGAGTGGCGTAGAGGTACAAGGCGCGGCCGGCCTGCGCCTCCAGGGCGACAAAATAGGCGCGGGCGGCCGCATTGAAGACGGGCACGCTGGCCGACCAGGGCACGGAGAAGCTGGCGAGGACGACCGGCCCCTGGCCGGTTTCCTCGACGATGTCGTAGGCGAACATGGGTGCTCCGATCCTGGATGGACGCGCCGACGCTTGCCGGCCGGTCGCGCCGGTTCGCGCCAAGCCCGTCGCGGCGCCTCGCCAGGTCCTGGTCAGGGCGGCTCGCCCGCGCCCCCGACGGACTGGTCGAGCGAGGCGGCCGCGATGATGGCGCGGAACTCCTCCAGGATCTCCGGGTGGCGGCCGCGCATGTAGCGCTCGATCTCGGGGTTTCCGACCAGGCGCGAGAGGTAGCCCGAGGCGATGACCAGATGCAGGACGTCGTCGCCGTACGAGGCCTCCAGCGCCCGGAAGTCCTTGGTCAGGGACTCCATCTCGCGCTCCATCCGCGCCATCTGGTCGGCGGTCATGCCGGCGACCTTCTTGGGCTTGCTGGCGTTGGCCAGGTCCGACTGGCGGGTGGCGGCCAGGAGCGCCTTGGCGTAGGCGGAGGTGAAGTTGCCGGCCGAGATCATCAGCTCGGCCACTTCGATCTGGCGCAGCGGCTTCATCTTGCGCAGGGCGTCGAAGGCGACGGGATTGACCGCACGGTCCTTGAGGAGCTCGACGACTTCAGGGGCGACGCCGTCCAGGAGGCTCCGGCGGCGCTTGATGGCCTTGACGTCGACATCCAGGGCCCGGGCGAGCTTCTCCTCGGGCACGCCGCGCTCCAGGGCCCGCACGATCATGAAGTGCTCCTGGATCGTGGCCAAGCGGTTGACCCGCTTGTTGTAGGTGAAGGCCTCGTCGTCGTCGGCCACCAGGCAGCGGGTCTCCCCGTGGCCCAGGGTCTTGAGGATGGCCAGGCGCACATGGCCGTCCAGGAGCATGAACGCGCCCTGGCCGGGCGAGCGGACCACCACCAGCGGCTCGATCACGCCCACCTCCGCGACCGACTGGGCGATACGGCGGTACTTCAGCGAGGCCACCACCTTGTCGGGGAGCTTGCGCATCGGGAGGATCTCGTCCAGGCGCAGCACCACCATCCGCCGTTCGAAGGCGGCCTTGACCGGGGCCATGCTCAGGCCTCCGCCACGCCCAGGCGCTCAGCCAGGGGCTTGGGCAGGGTGTGCATAGCCTCGGCGCGCAGCAGAGTGACGAAGTTCTCGTCGTCCAGCAGCCGGCGCAGGCCGTTGACGACGAACAGCAGCCGGCTCTGGGCCAGGGAGGCCTTCTTGATCATCAGCTTCTGGCGGTCGGTCTCCTTGCGGTAGGCGCGCACGAGAGAGTCGGCGGTGACCCGCAGGCGCATCGTCGCGCTGGGTCCGCGCGAGCCGCTGTGGCCGGCCTTGCCGCTGGTGCGGCGCTGTTCGATGATCCGGCGGATGGCGATCATCTGGTTGCCGGGCAGGGCCTTCTGCTCGTAGGCATCGGCCAGGGCGCCTTGAAGTTCGTGGTCGCCGGCCTTGGCAATCTCCATGGCGATGGTGTGGGGAATGACGCCACGCTCGACCGCGCTGATCAGCCGCGCCTCGCCATTTTCCAGCAGGTAGCAGATCGCATAGATGTATTCGGGGCTGAAGTCGGTCTTGCGGGCGATCTCGGCGACCGCATAGCCGCGATCCTTGAGCGCGCCGATCTCGCGCACCAGCTCCAGCGGCGTGCGCTGGCGGCGGGCGAGGTTCTCCACCAGGCTCATCACGTAGCAGTCCTCGACCGAGGCCTCCATGACCACCGCCGGTATCTCCTGCTGGCCTAAGGCGATGAAGGCCTCCATCCGGCCCTGCCCGCAGATCAGGTCGTAGCCGCCGTCTTCGCGCGGGCTGACGGTGATCGGCTTCTTGAGGCCGAGGTTGGCGATGCTGGTGACCAGCTCCTGGAAGATCTTGCGGTTGCGCGAGCGCGGGTTGAGGACGGTGATGCTGGAGATCGCGATCGACCGGATGGTTTCGGAAGGGTCGGTCATGCCGCAAGCCTCAGGTCGGTGCGGCGGGTCAGGTCGAGGAAGCCGTCCAGGCTGTCGTGGCGGTAGGCGTCGAGGAACACCCCGTTGTCCTCGCCCAGGCGCAGCCGCGCCGCGCCGCCCATGTCGAGCCATGGCAGCAGGTAGTAGTCGCCCACCGCCTCGTTGCCGGGGGCCATGCGGGCGGCGATGGTGATGTCCGGGCGCAGGCCGGTGTCGAGCCGGATCTTCCAGCGGTTACGCCCCTCCTGGGAGGCGCAGCGGACGATCGACAGCGAGGCGGTGAACTCCTCGTTGATGGTCAGCAGGTCGGTGGCCGGATCGACGCGGACCTTGGCGCCCAGGGCCCTGATGCCGGCGACCGTCTGTTCGACGACGCGCGGATGCAGGGCGCGCAGGGCGCGGTTGGTCTCCAGGTAGCGGTAGTCGCGGTCGGTGGCGTAGCCGACCAGTTGGTAGGCGCGCACCAGACTGCCGAAGCGGCTGCGGTACGTGGCGCTGGAGGGCATGTCGTCGACCTCGTCGATGATCAGGCCGGACAGGCAGCCACGCTCTCCCAAAAGCGTCGTCAGCCGCTCGAGCAGTTCGGTGTCGGTGAAGCGACGACTGCGCTCCTCGATGATCCGTTGGGCGGCGATGAAGAAGTCGGGATCGACGATGCCTTCGAAGGCGCCGTCGGACCGCACCCACTGGTCGGGTTCGTTGACGACGCGCTTCTTCTTCAGCTTGAAGGAGACGCGGTTGTAGACGTTGTTGCCGACATATTTCTCGTTGGTCAGCACCTGGTGGACCGTGCCGCGCGTCCAGGGACGGTCGAGGTCGGTGAGCACGCCTTCGCCGTTCAGGAGGATCGCGATCTCGCGCTCCGAACGCCGGTGGAGCACGAATTGCCGGTAGATCCGATTGACCACCTCGATCTCCTCGGCCGGCCCGGGCGTCAGCACGACGCGGTCGGTCTGCAGGCTCTTGTGTTCGCCACGCGAGAGCAGCGCCTTGGGCTGGCGGTGCTCGTCGACCAGCAGGCGGCGCAGGCCGAACCCAGCAGGCCCGCCCTGGCGGAAGCCGAGGTTGATCAGGCGGCATTGGCCGATGAAGACCTTGGCCGACAGCTCGCGGCAGTACTCGCCGGCCATGGCGCGCTTCATGCTCTTGATGATCGTGGCGCTGAGGCTGCCGTCGTTCTCGAACTGCTCGGCGCAGTAGTGGACGACGATGCCGGCCTCGCGGCATTGGAACTCGTAGTAGGCGCTCTCATCGGCGTCCTGGAAGCGGCCCCAGCGGCTGACGTCATAGACCAGGATCGCCTCGAAGTCGGCCTCTCCGCTCCGGACGTCGGCGATCAGTTGCTTGAGCGCGTCGCGCCCGTCCAGCCGAAGGCCGCTCTTGCCCTCGTCGGCATAGGTGCGGACGATCGTGAAGCCGCGGCGGGCGGCGTACTGGTCGATGATCTCGGCTTGGTTCTCGGTCGAATACTTCTGGTGGTCCGTGCTCATGCGCACGTAGCGGGCGGCGCGCACGGCGTCGCCGCGGAAATCCGCGTTCGTCTCGATATCCATCAGGGAAAACACCCGCCTCACACGTCTTCAGGAGCCTTGGAGCCGTTCGGCTCCGTCCAAACCCTAGGTCGGATCGTGTGGGTATGTCGCGTTCGCAGAAGGACCGAAAACTTCGGTCAAATATGGAAAAACCTTTCCCGGAGACCTCCGCGGAAGGCTTCGATTTTACCACCGAGATCGCCCGGGCGCTGCGCCGCCAGTACGGCCACAGCCCCGCGGCCGTGAAGACCGTGGTGCGCCTGACCCGGACCAATCCGCGGTCGGTGCGAAACTGGTTCGCGGGCAACAACGGCCCCAACGGCGAGAACCTCGTCGAGCTCGTACGCCATTCCGAAGAGGTGTTGGAGACGGTCCTGCAGTTGGCCGGCCGCCAGGACCTCGTCACCGCCCGCAAGCTGGCCGGAGCTCGTGAAAAGCTGCGGGAGATGCTGGAGATGATCGACGACCTGCAGTCGGGCCAGGCCTGAGGCCTGAAGGCTGTCGCCGGCCAACCCCAACCCAGTGGTTCGGGGTGGACCGCATGGGGCCGGGCCGGAGCAGCGCGACATTTAGGAGACGGCCCGATGCAATCGCCCCCAGCAGGCAACGAAGCGACCCAATGTGGATTAAGTCGAATACCCGACGAAGCGCGCCGGGACCTTTCCAAGCGTTTGTCGATGGGGCGTCGACATGACAATCAGTGCAGCGGTATCGACGGTGAGGTCGACTGTCCTGGTCGTCGAGGACGAGGTGCTCGTGCGCATGCTCGCTTGCGACATCCTCGACGACGGCGGCTTCAAGTCCCTTGAGGCCGTGAGCGCATCGGAGGCCCTGGCCCTCATCGACGCCAGACCGGACATCGGCGTGATGTTCACCGATGTCGACATGCCCGGCGAGATCAACGGCCTGGGGCTGGCGCACCTCGTGGCCATGCGCGCGCCCGCTGTGGGGATACTTGTGACGAGCGGCGCCGCAGAGCCTGGGCAGGGTGACCTGCCACCGGGAGCGCGGTTCCTGCGCAAACCCTATTCGCCGTCGGCCCTCCTGGACGTGATCGCCGATATGCTCGCGGCCAGTTCCTAGGACACGCGCTCGGAGCCGCCCTCGTCCGCCATCGCCCGGACAAGGTCCAGGACCTGGCGGCGGACGCGCCCTCGCCCGATCCGCGGGAACATCGCCGCCAGCTCCAAGCCTTCGGCCGTATTCAGGAAGTCCGTGACCACACGGTCCGCAGCGGCGGCGGCCTCGTCGTTCTGGTGGGTGACGGGATCGGCGAGCCCCTCGAAGAAGAACGACACTGGCGATTGGAGTGTGCGGGCGATCTCATAGAGCTTCGATGCGCTGACGCGATTGGCGCCGCGCTCGTACTTCTGCACCTGCTGGAAGGTCAATTTCAGCGTATCGGCCAGATGCTCCTGGCTGATGTTGAGCATCTTGCGGCGCATGCGGATTCGCGCGCCGACATGGAGGTCGACGGCGTTGGGCGTCCGCGTTTCAGGATTGGACAACGATGGCGGCTCCATGGGCTCGCTCCCTTGGCGGTCGGCGGGCCGGCAAATCTTCATATCCGGAGCAAGAACGACCTTAGCTGGACCATGACAAGTCCATAGTCTCACGGTCCGCTCATTCACTCGCGGACGTGCGCTCGACGGCTCGACTATCGAGGGTCCAGCCCGGTCGGCGCGCAGGATCCAGCGCCTGGCCGGGGAGTTGGAAAAGTCGTGCGAGGACCCCCAGGGATTTAGCGCAAGCGCTTGGACATGCCGCCGGGCTCCCCGGCCAGACACCTCGCAGTTACCGTCTTCCTGGCCGATAGGTCAAAGGTCGCCGCCGACATCTACGCCACCGCCTGTCTTTGCACGCCGGCGTGCGATCGCCCCCAAGTCCTGCTGGCGCGCGCCGCGCGGCCCCACCTTCATCCTGTCCGATGCAGGGTTCGAAGGTCCTCTGGCTCACGGCCATCCTGGTTGGCGGCGTCGCGCTCGCCGGCGTGTGGGGCGCCACGCAGTGGACAGCCGCCGCGCTGGGCCACCAGACGGGCCTGGGTCCGCCCTGGTTTATGCTGGCGGGACGGCCGGTCTACCCGCCGCCCGCCTTCTTCTGGTGGTGGTTTGTCTACGACGCCTATGCGCCGGCCATCTTCCTGCGCGGCGCGGCCATCGCCGCCGGCGGCGCGATCCTTTGCGTCGCCCTGGCCATCGCCCTTTCGATATGGCGCGGCCGCGAGCATCATCGCGCCTCGACGTTCGGCACGGCCCGATGGGCCAGTGACGCGGAAGTGGGCAAGGCCGGGCTTCTCGAAGACGACGGCGTCGTGCTGGGCCGCTTCGGCCAAGACTATCTGCGCCACGCCGGGCCAGAGCATGTGCTGTTCTTCGCGCCCACCCGGTCAGGCAAGGGCGTGGGCGCGGTCATCCCGACCCTGCTCACCTGGCCAGGCTCGACCATTGTCCACGACATCAAGGGCGAGAACTGGAGCCTGACGGCGGGGTTCCGGGCGCGTCTTGGGTCGGTTCTGCTCTTCGATCCGACCAACCTGGCGTCCTCGGCCTACAACCCGCTGCTGGAGGTGCGGCCGGGCGCGACCGAGGTGCGCGATGTGCAGAACATCGCCGACATTCTGGTCGATCCGGAAGGCAGCCTCGACAAGCGCAGCCATTGGGAGAAGACCTCCCACGCCCTGTTGGTCGGGACGATCCTGCACGTCCTCTACGCCGAGCCGGACAAGACACTGGCCGGCGTGGCGACCTTCCTGTCGGACCCGCGCCGGTCCATCGAGCAGACGCTGTCGGTGATGATGCGCACGCCGCATCTCGGCGAAGCCGGCCCCCACCCGGTCGTCGCCAGCGCCGCGCGCGAGCTCCTGAACAAGAGCGATAACGAACGCTCGGGCGTCCTCTCCACCGCCATGACCTTCCTGGGCCTCTACCGCGACCCGGTGGTCGCTGCGGTGACGGCCCGCTGCGACTGGCGTATCGCCGATCTCGTCGATCATCCCTGTAGCCTCTACCTGGTCGTGCCGCCGTCGGACGTCAGCCGTACGCGGCCACTGATCCGGCTGATCCTGAACCAGATCGTCCGACGACTGACCGAAAGCCTCGACGGCGTCGGCGAGCGCCAGAAGCTCCTCCTAATGCTCGACGAGCTACCCGTGCTGGGGCGGCTCGACTTCCTGGAGAGCACCCTGGCCTTCATGGCCGGCTATGGCGTCCGGGCTTTCCTGATCACGCAGTCGCTGAACCAGATCGAGCGGGCCTACGGGCCCAACAACGCCATCCTCGACAACTGCCATGTCCGGGTCTGCTTCGCGGCCAACGACGAACGGACGGCCAAGCGCATTTCGGAGGCTCTGGGCACGGCCACCGAGGAGCGCGCGATGCGCAACTATGCCGGCCATCGCCTTTCCCCGTGGCTCGGGCACCTGATGGTTTCCAAGGCCGAGTCGGCCAGGGCCCTGCTGACGCCAGGCGAGATCATGCAACTGCCCGCAGACGAGGAGATTGTGATGCTGGCCGGCTTAGCGCCCATCCGCGCGCGCAAGGCCCGCTACTTCAAGGATCCACGCCTGGCGCGGAGGGTCTTGGCCCCGCCTGCGCCAGGCCGGTTCGCCGCGGCGGCGGCCAATGGCTGGTCGGGTCGGCCGGCGCTCGAGGTGGCGACGCCCCCCGCGCCCGCACGACGCGACGCGGACGGCGAAGGCCCGGACGCCCGGGCGCTCGCCCCCGCGATCGTCCTGGCCGAACCGACGCGAACCCCGCCTGATGAGTTCGATTTCGATGATGGCCCGGCCGATGCGGTCGTCGCGTTGGAGGTTCTGCGGACAGACCGGCGGCTGGCGGGCGCGGCGCGCCAGGCGGCGATGGATCCCGACGACGGCATGGAGCTCTAGCGATGCGGATCAAGCACACCTTCCGGCTACCCCCGGCCCTGGGCGCGCGCCTGGCCGAGTACGCCCTGCGGCGTCGACTGTCCCAGGCCCTGGTCGTCGAGGCGGCCTTGGAAAGCTTCTTGTCGCCTGACGGGGCTGAACAGTTGGAGGCCGCGCTCAGCCGGCGCCTGGACCGGCTTTCGCGTCAGGCCGACCGCATCGAGCAGGTGGCTGGCATCATCCTCGAAGCCCTGGGCCTCTTCGTCCGCTTCTGGCTGGCCAACACCCTGGCGCTGCCGGAAGCAGCGTTGCCGGCCCAGCAGGCCAAGGGCCGCGAGCGCTACCAGAACTTCCTGACCAGCCTTGGCCGACGGCTGGCCAAGGGCAAGACGCTCTCCCAGGATATCGAGGCGACTAAACCACGGCTTTCCGACGACGCTTGAGCCCGTGGTGGACCGCGCTGCGACGGTTGCTCGAACCTCAGCCTTGACTGGCGCCGTCAGCCGGCGCGGGCGTCGACGATCGCCCACCGATCAGCAGGACCCCGCAGAAACTGACTGCGACCGCCGCGATGACCAGGGCCTTGGCGTCCGGCGGCGCGCCCAACCGGATCGAGAAGGCCTCCCAGGCCAGGAGGAGCCACGTCGCCAGCGTGAAGTCGCTCAGTTGCGTCGTCACACGCGATGCCGAATAACGCCACCCACCCCAAAGGCCGGTCTTCTTGCGCGGCTCCTGGTCTCCGAACAGACGCAAGCCGAGCACCTGCAGCTCGAGGCGCTCGACCTTGGCCTCCCAGGCCTCCTGCCAGTACTTGCTACCCCGGTTCTGCAGCGTCCAGGCTAGGCTGGCGACGATCGCAAAGGCCGTGATCACCTGGCGCAGGTGCGGATCGTATTTCGTGTCCGACAGGGTCGCATAGCCGACCAAGGCGGCCGCTATGAAGCCCCAGAAGAACAGCGAGCGCTGCCAGTAGCGTTCGATCTCGAAGCGCCGGGTTTCGGCGGCGTACTGAAACGCCCGGACCAACCGCTCGTCGGTCGCGTGGTCTTCGGTTGAGGGCTCAGGCTTTGGCTTGGCGGGGGGCATTGCGGCATGGTCGCGGGCGCTTGGGATCCTGTCCAGGGGGATGGCCTCAGGACCAGCGGCCTTCGCCAGCGCCTGTCTTTGCACGCCAGCGCCCTCCAAGCGCTAAACGCTTGTTGATCCGCGGCAATTTCGGTCCTGTCTAGGGAGCCTCCCGCCCGGTCCGCTGGGCTTGATCGAGGCTCCCGGCCATGTCGGCGCTCCCTTCCACCAACGACGCGCGCGACCGCGCCGGCCGCATGCTGGCAACAGCCCTGGGTCCCGACGTGCGCGGCTGGCTGGCCCAGGACGATGTCGTCGAGGTGATGCTCAATCCGGACGGTCGGCTGTGGATCGACCGCCTCGGCTCGGGCCTGGCCGACACCGGCCTCGTGTTGGGCGCGGCGGAGGGCGAGCGGATCATCCGGCTCGTCGCCCACCATGTCGACGGCGAGGCCCACGCCCGCAGTCCCCGGGTCTCGGCGGAGCTGCCGCAGGCGGGCGAGCGCTTCGAGGGCTTGCTGCCGCCGGTGGTGTCCGGACCGGCCTTCTCAATCCGCAAGCCGGCAATCCGGGCCGTGACCCTGGCCGACTATGTCACCCAGGGCGTGATGAGCGCGGAGCAAGCCGAGGCCTTGGCCGCCGCCGTCGCCCAGCGCCGCAACATCCTGGTGGCGGGGGCGACGGCCAGCGGCAAGACCACCCTGGCCAACGCCCTGCTGGCTGAACTCGCGGGCGCGGACGAGCGCGTCGTTATCCTCGAAGACACCGTCGAGCTGCGCTGCCCGGCCGCCAACACCGTGGCGCTGCGCAGCAAGGACGGCGTGGCCTCGCTGACCGAGTTGCTGCGCTCGACCATGCGTCTGCGGCCCGACCGGATCGTGGTCGGCGAGGTGCGCGGCCCCGAAGCGCTGGACCTGATCAAAGCCTGGGGCACGGGCCATCCGGGCGGCATCGCCACCGTCCATGCCGGCTCCCCACTGGGCGCCCTACGCCGCCTCGAGCAGCTCGTGCAGGAGGCGGCCGTGGCCGTCCCGCGAGAGTTGATCGCCGAGACGGTCGAGGTGATCGCCGTCCTCACCGGCCGCGGTCACGCCCGGCGCCTGTCCCACCTCGTCGCCGTCGAGGGCCTGGTCGCCGGCGACTATCGCCTCATCCCCCTCGGAGACGCATCATGACGACCCCTCGCGCGGCCGAGGGCCGCATGCGTATGTCCGCTGTTCGGCGCAAACCAGGCTGGATCGGCTGCGCGCTGATCAGCGCCGCTGGCCTGATCTATGCGCTCCCGGCACGCGCCGCCGGCTCGTCGATGCCGTGGGAAGCTCCGCTGCAGTCGATCCTGGAGTCGATCGAAGGACCGGTGGCCAAGATCGTCGCGGTGATCGTCATCATCGTCACGGGGCTGTCGCTGGCCTTCGGCGAGACATCGGGCGGCTTCCGGCGGCTGATCCAGATCGTCTTCGGCCTGTCGATCGCCTTCGCCGCGTCCAGCTTCTTCCTGTCGTTCTTCTCGTTCGGCGGTGGCGCCCTGATCGCCGCTGCCGCCGCTCCGGGCCTGCCGGCATGAACGGCCAGGACCTGCCGCCCGGCTACTTCGCCGTGGTTCACCGCGCCCTGGTCGAGCCGATGCTGCTGGGCGGGGCGCCGCGCACGGTAGCCATCGCTAACGGCACGCTGGCCGCGGCCGTGGGCCTTGGCCTGCAGCTCTGGCTCGTCGGCCTCGCCCTCTGGCTGGTCGGCCATGCCCTGGCGGTATGGGCCGCGCGCTTTGATCCGCAATTCGTCGAGGTGGGCCGCCGCCACCTGCGCTATCCGCCTTACCTGCGGGCCTGAACGCGATGCTGTCGCTCAAGCCCTATGCCGATCCGACGCCCTACCTGGCCGACTTCCTGCCCTGGGCGGCGCTGGTCGCGCCCGGCGTCGTCCTCAACAAGGACGGTTGCCTGCAGCGGACCGCCCGCTTCCGAGGGCCGGACCTCGACAGCGCCACACCGGCCGAGCTGGTGGCCGTCACCGCCCGGCTCAACAACGCCCTGCGCCGCCTGGGCTCAGGGTGGGCCCTGTTCGTCGAGGCCCGGCGCGATCCCACCTCGGGCTATGGCGCCGACCGCTTCGGCGACCGGGCCTCGGCGCTGGTGGATCTGGAGCGGCGCGAACAGTTCGCCGAGGCCGGGGCCCACTTCGAGAGCCGCTACTTCCTGACCTTCGTCTGGCGGCCTCCGGCCGAGGACGCTCGGCGGGTCAGCGGCCTGATGATCGAGGGCCGGGCGCAGGAGGGGCTCGACGCCTGGGAGCAGACACAAGGCTTCGTCCAGCGCACCGACCGGGTGCTGCAGCTTGTCGAGGGCTTCATGCCCGAGGCCGCCTGGCTCGACGACGCCGAGACGCTGTCGTTCCTGCACGGCGCGGCGACGACAACGCGGCAGGCGGTTCGGGTTCCCGAGACGCCGATGCACCTGGACGCGCTGCTGGCGACCGCGCCCCTGACGGGCGGCCTGGAGCCTCGGCTGGGGGAGCAGCACCTGCGGGTGCTCACCGTGGTCGGTTTCCCGACCGCGACCTTCCCCGGGATCCTCGACGATCTCAACCGGCTGGCCTTCCCCTACCGCTGGTCGACCCGGGCGCTGATGCTCGACAAGACCGACGCCATCAAGCTGCTCAGCCGCATCCGCCGGCAGTGGTTCGCCAAGCGCAAGTCGATCGGGGCGATCCTCAAGGAGGTGATGACCAACGAGGCCGCCAGCCTCGTGGACTCCGACGCGGCGAACAAGGCTGCCGACGCCGATGCGGCTCTTCAGGACCTGGGGGCCGACGAAGTGGCCCAGGCGTTCGTCACCGCCAGCGTGCTGGTCTGGGACGCCGACCCGCGCGCGGCGGCCGAGAAGCTTCGGCTTGTCGAGAAGACCATCCAGGGCCGGGATTTCACGGTCATCACCGAGACGCTGAACGCGGTCGAAGCCTGGCTCGGCACGCTGCCGGGCCAAGTCTACGCCAACATCCGCCAGCCGCCGGTCTCGACGGTGAACCTGGCCCACATGATGCCGCTGTCGGCCGTCTGGGCTGGCCCGGAAGGCGACGCGCATCTGGGCGCCGGGCCGCTGCTGCACGCGCGGACGGCCGGGTCCACGCCGTTTCGGCTGTCGCTCCACGTCGGTGATGTCGGCCACGCGCTCGTCGTCGGGCCGACCGGCGCGGGCAAGTCGGTGCTCCTGGCCATGATGGCGCTGTCGTTCCGGCGCTACGCCGGCGCGCAGATCTTCGCCTTCGACTTCGGGGGATCGATCCGGGCGGCGACCCTGGCCATGGGCGGGACGTTCCACGACCTCGGCGGCGACGGCGCGCCGTCCTTGCAGCCGCTGGCGGGGATCGATGACCCGGCCGAGCGGGCCTGGGCCGCCGACTGGCTGCTGGCCCTGCTCGTCCGCGAAGGTGCCCAGGCGAACCCCGAGCGCAAGGCCCGGCTCTGGTCGGCGCTCGGCGCCCTGGCGTCGGCTCCCATCGACCAGCGCACGCTCAGCGGGCTGATCGCGCTGCTGCAGGACGGGGACCTGAAGCAGGCCTTGCAACCCTATGCCGTCGGCGGCCCGGCCGGTCGGCTGCTGGACGCCGAGCACGAGACCTTGGCGGCGGCCAGCATCGAGGCGTACGAGACCGAGGGCCTGATCGGCGCGCCGGGGGCCGGCGCGGTGCTGGCCTACCTCTTCCATCGCATCGAAGGCCGGCTCGACGGCCGCCCGACCCTGGTCGTCGTCGACGAGGGGTGGCTGGCGCTGGACGATCCCCTGTTCGCCGGTCAGGTGCGCGAGTGGCTCAAGACCCTGCGCAAGAAGAACGCGGCGGTCGTGTTCGCCACCCAATCACTGGCCGACATCAAGGACAGCCCGATCGCGCCGGCGATCATCGAAAGCTGCCCGACACGCCTCTTCCTGCCCAACGCCCGGGCCCTCGAACCGCAGATCGCGGCCATCTACGCGGGTTTTGGCCTCAACGCGCGCCAAGTGGAGATCATCGCCCGCGCCACGCCCAAGCGGGACTACTACGTCCAGTCCCCGGCCGGCGACCGGCTCTTCGAGCTCGCGCTCGGCGAGGTGGCCCTGGCCTTCGCCGGCGCGTCGTCCAAGACCGACCAAGCCGCCATCGACGCGGTGGTGGCCGCTGCGCCCGGCGACTTCGCCGACGCCTGGCTACGCGCCCGCGGCCTGCCGTGGGCCGCCGATCTCCTGCCCACCCTCGACCTGGAGCCTTGAGATGATTACGCGCCCGACGCGGCGGCGCCTGCTGGCGGCCGCCCCCCTCGTCTTCGCCAACGCCGCGACCGGGGCCCACGCCCAGTTCACCGTCTTCGACCCGTCCAACTACGCCCAGAACCTGCTGACCGCGACGCGCGCGCTCGAGCAGATCAACCACCAGATCACCGCCCTGCAGAACCAGGCCCAGTCGCTGGTCAACGAGGCGCGCAACCTGCAGGCCCTGCCGTTCTCGGCCCTGCAGACCCTGCAGTCGCAGCTGGCCCAGACCCGGGCGCTGGTCGAGCAAGCCAAGGGCGTGGCGATGCGCGTGGCCGACATCGACGCGGCCTTCGACGGCGCCTACCGGCCGGCGGCGATATCGACCGGCGGCCAGGCGCTCGTCGCCGACGCCAAGACCCGCTGGAGCAACAGCGTCTCCGCGTTCCAGGACGCTCTCAGGATCCAGGCCGGCGTGGTCGGCAACCTCGACGCCTCTCGAGCGTCTCTGGATACGCTCGTCAACTCCAGCCAATCGGCCAGCGGGGCGTTGCAGGCAGCCCAAGCGGGCAACCAATTGCTGGCCCTGCAATCTCAGCAGCTTTCGGACCTCCTGGTCCTGCTCGCCGCCCAGGGGCGCGCCCAGACCCTGGAAGCCGCCCAGCGCGCGGCCGCCCAGGACCAGGCCCGCGAGCAGCTTCGTCGCTTCCTGACGCCCGGCGCCGGCTACCAGCCTGGCTCGGCCAAGATGTTCAATCAGCCGTGAGCGCGCGCTTGGCCTTCCGGCTGGCGGCGGCGGGCTTCGCCCTGCTGGCGATCCTGGTCGCGGCGCTGCAGGCGCGCCGCCCTGCTGCCCCAGCGGCGAACCCGCGCCCGGTCGTCCAGACCCCGCCGCCGGTCGATGCGCGTCTGGCCCGCTGCCAGGCGCTGGGCGCGGCCGGGGCAGAGGACCCCGATTGCCTGCGGGCCTGGGACGCGGCGCGCACGCGGTTCCTGGGCAAGCCCAAGGCGGGCCGCTGAGATGGAGGGGCCCGGCGTCGTCGACAGGTTCCTGGGCGTCTTCACCGCCTATATCGACTCGGGGTTCGGCCTGCTCGGCGGGGAGGTGGCTTTCATCGCCACGACCTTGATCGTCATCGACGTCACCCTGGCGGCGCTGTTCTGGAGCCTGGGCGAGGGCGAGGACGTCGTCGCCCGGCTGATCCGCAAGACCCTGTTCATCGGCGCCTTCGCCTACCTGATCGGCAACTGGAACGCGCTGTCGCGGATCATCTTCGAGAGCTTCGCGGGCCTTGGCCTGAAGGCGTCGGGAACGGGTTTCTCGGTCGACGACCTGCTGCGTCCGGGCCGTGTGGGCCAGGCCGGCATCGATGCGGGCCGCCCGCTGCTGGAGAGCATCTCGGGGCTGATGGGCTACGTCGCCTTCTTCGAGAACTTCATCCAGATCGCGGTGCTGCTGATCGCCTGGCTGATCGTGGTCCTGAGCTTCTTCATCGCGGCGCGAGGTGTTCTCGTCGAGAGAAATCTCGCCGGGGTCGTTCAGGGTATCGACCACACAGCGCACCGGTTCGTGCTTGCTCAGCAGCTTGCGCTTGGCCAGCAGCCGCAGGGCTTGGCGGCGGCCTTCGCCGATGGTGACGAGGTAGTAGCCGCTGGCTTCGCCGCCCTCCTTCACCTCCGGCTCGACCACCAGGGGCTGGAGCAGGCCCTTGTAGCGGATGCTGGCCGCGCGGGCCTCGATGTCCTGGGCGGTGTGGCTCACGCGCCGGACGTTGCGCGGCGAGGCCTTGAGCTTGTCGAGGGCGATCTCCAGGACCTCGCCGGTCTGGATCACGGGCCGCTCGGCCTTGCTAGCGGCGCGGGCGGTCTGGGCTTGTCGGGTCATGTCTGCCTCCTTGGGGCTGGTCGCAGGCGCAAGGCGCGCCTGCGGCCTTGCCCGTCGGCGAGACCGGGGGTGCAAACGGAGGGGCGGCTTCGCGGGGACCCGGCTGCAGGGCGTCGGGGCACGATCTAGCGGGGCGGCGCGTCGCGCCCGAAGCTGGGCGGAAGCCGATCCGAAGTGCGCTGGGGGCGGAGCCCTAAGCCACGCGAGCGCCGCGCGCTCGCCAACCAAGACTCTCCATCGCCCGCGATACTATGTACGGTGAAGCTCTTGGGAGGCGGGTTCGGATTCGATGGACGAGATCAGACGCGATCCGATCAAATGGTTCATCGACGGCTTCGGCGTTTTGACCGGCGGCTTCTTCGTTCTCAGCGGCTTGGCCAACGCGGTCAGCTTCTATTTGCTCTGGCGGCTGAATTACTTCCTCATCGCGAGCCCGTCCGATGTGGTGATGAGCGCCTTTATCTTCGGCCTGATCGTGGTGATCGGCGTCGTCGTGGTGGGCGTATTTGGTGTCGGCGCCTACCGGCTCATGCGCGCGGTGGGGCTTCACGTTCCGCCATCCCTCTTGACGGGCACCTTGGCCGGAAGTGTCGGCGACTGGATCGCCGATATCCTAACCAAGGCGTTGGAGGAGCGGACGTTTCGACAGGCCTACGACCGGGCGGTGCGCGCGCTGATCGCGATGGCGCTCGTGGCCGGCGCGGTCAATCTGCTGGTCTGGGCAGGTTCGGGCGCGCCGCGCGATCTGAAGACCGCCTTCCGCCCCTTCTGGTATGAGACCGGCCTAAATGTCTCGGCCGACAGCTTGGTCGCCGAAACCTGTAAGGGCGGCCACGTCGCGTGGCTTGGCGCATCCGCGGCGGTCTTGGAATGTCGAGATCGGATTCATGTGCTCCATAAGCTCGAGAACCTCCAGACAGAGCGCCGCTTCGGCGAGCAAAGAAAGCCCAATCCCGTGACGCCGCCATTGCGTCCGCTGCCGCGCGGAGGAAACCACGATGGTGGATGACGCGGCGATCCAAAGCCTCGAAGACGCGCTGAATGCGTTGGTCGACGACAGCGACTTTCGCGAGATCGACCGACGTTTGGCCCGGTTCAACCTGTTCGAGGCGATGGGCGGCGTCCGGGCCGAGCTGCGCCATTCCAACTTCCTAGCCTTCCTCTTCTCGCCAGGTCGCGCCCATGGCCTTGGGCCTTTGGTCCTCGAAAAGGTTCTTCGGGCGATCCTTTCGGATCTTCCAACCGACAAGCGCCCCCTGCGGACCCTAGAGCTCGTGGTCGCCGACCTAGACGACGCCCTTGTCTATCGCGAGCGCCAAAACATCGACCTGCTGATCGAACTGACCGCCCTAAACCTCGTGATCCTGATCGAAAACAAAGTGGGGGCCAGTGCCGGTGATGGGCAGTTGGAGCGCTACAAAGCCGCGCTCGCGGCTCGCTATCCGCACCATCGGCGTCTGATGGTGTTCTTGACACCAAACGGTGACGAACCCGACTGCGAGGGCTTCGTCGCCTTCAGCTATCAAAACCTCGCAAGGGTGCTCGAACAGCTTGCCGCCGAGACATCGACGCCAAGCGAGGCGAGCCTCATCCTGACCCACTATGTTGAAATGCTGCGGAGGCATGTCGTGCCCGATGACGAGTTGAAGGACCTTGCGCGCCGTCTCTATGAGAAGCATCGCGAAGCCTTTGATTTCGTCTTCGAGGCGCGCCCGCAGCTGCAGGGTCTCTTGGAAACCCTCAAAGCCTGCGCCTTGAATGTCGTCGGCCTGGAGGAGGACAGCACCGGAGCCAATCTCGTCCGGTTCTACCCCTCGCGGTGGGAACGTTTCGGCGTTCTAAAATGCCCGTCGCAGAAGTGGTCCAAGACCGGCCGGGGGCTGTTGTTCGAGACGATGGTCTATGCCGACGGGAGCGCCCACTTGGCCCTGATCCTGGGTCCGTGCGCACCAGACGTTCGAGCCCACATCCTTGAACGCTGCAAGGCGTCGGCCGCGTTCAAGGGCATAAGCAAACGCAAGGGCGAGATCACCTCCCGGCTCTTCCATCGAGAATTGCTGAGCCCAGAGTTGGCGCGCACGACGGATTTCGACCAGCAATTGCGCCTGGCGTCGCTGTCCTGGTCGAGCTTCCAAGGCGAGGACCTGATGGCGCTGATCGGCGAGATCGAAGCCTTCGCCGAGGAGATCGAAAACACCGGTTCGCCGCGGTCGACAGGCCCGACGGAGGCATTGGAAAACGAGTCATGAGCGATGCTGACCAACCATTCTCGTTTCGGCATCGCTTTCAGGCGCCTGATGCGGAGATCACGATCCGCGAGGACGCGCCTGCCGCGGTGCGCGATGCGGTGACCATGTTGGGCTATAGGTTCGGCTACGCCCCTAAGAGCTTAAGGTCGCTGGTCTGCGAGGTGTTGCTCAGTCGCCCCGACCCCGGCGCCTGGAGCAACGACAACGTCGAACGCGATGTGTCCCGCCTCATCGACGACGCGCCTTGGTTCCGCGTATACGACATTGCCGAGGCCCTCTACGCCGACATCGCCGACAGGGATTTCACCGGCACGAAGGCGGACGGTTTCGCCCACCAGCTGAACGCTGTTTTCCGCGAGCACGGCGTCGGATGGGAAATGGCGGACGGCAAGCTCATCGCGCGCGGGTCGGAGGCCTTCGCCATCGCCTCGCAGTCCGCCATCGCGGAGATGACGAGAGCCAACAAGCCGACCGCGGCCAAGGAGGTCCATGAGGCGTTGACCGACATCTCGCGGCGGCCCGCCGATGTGACCGGCGCCATTCAACATGCCATGGCCGCGCTTGAGTGCGTGGCGCGCGAGGTCACTGGCGACAATGACACCTTGGGGCGGCTGGTGTCGAAACTAGGCGTTCCGCCGCCATTGGACACCGCTGTGACCAAGCTTTGGGGTTTCGCGTCGGAACAAGGACGCCATATTCGGGAGGGTCGCGAACCGAAATTCGAAGAAGCCGAATTGGTGGTGACGGTCGCCTCGGCGCTCAGCGTCTATCTCTTGCGAGCGGATCGCGCCGTCGGTCGCAGCAGGCCCTGAGCGCGCGAATCCCCGAACAGTGACACTTCATCGGCTGCGGCGACCGCCGATGTCCCAATGCGTTTCGACAAGCGCCACCGCCACTGTCATGTGACGGTTCGCTCGAGTAGCTTGGCCGCGCACAACGAGAGGGCGACAAGCTTGCGCGAGCCGAAAGTGATCTCCAAGCCGGCCAAACCGGTCAAGGCCAAGCCCAAGCCGGGACTCAAGGCCGAAATTCGGCGCTATACGACGCTGTCCTCGGCGATGGACATCCTCAAGCACAACCGCCTGACCCTGCTGGATCCGACGACTTGGGACGACAAAAACGACTCCTACATGGTCGAGCTCTATCGCCAGCATGTGGGGGCCGGCGCGGTCACCGCATTATGCTGCTCGGCGGCGGCGTCGGAGACCTACCACCACTGGCGGATTTTCACCCAGGGCGCCGAGGGCGTCTGCGTGATCTTCGACCGGGCCAAGCTGGAGGCGGCGCTCACCGCAGCGGGCGACCTGCGTTTCGGTGCAGTCGAGTACAAGTGGATCTACGAGTTGAAGCAGTCCGACCCGGCCAAACTCAAGGACTTCGCGTTCATCAAACGGCGCGGTTTCAAGGCCGAGGCCGAATGGCGGGTGATCCACAACTGGCGCGCCGCGGCGGGCGAAGCGGCCCCCACAACCCACACCGTTTCCATTCCCGCCGATTGCGTCGTCAGGATTGTGATCAATCCTTGGATGCCAAAGCCGCTCTTTGAGTCCGTCCGATCGGTCCTCAAGCAAATCCAAACCCGCCGCGTCGCGGCGCCGGTCTTGCCCTCGCGCTTGACCAACAGCAGCCAATGGCAAGGCGCGGCCGCCGGCCTTCTGAAACGTTACATGTAGCCGGCGCCGCGCAGCTTGCCCGCCTTGCCGCCAAGCCTGTGTGCAAACTCAGTGGCTGGCGAAAAAGCCCCGTTCGCCGTCGGCCCTGATCGAGGCGGGCAAGACCGTCTTGGCTCGACGAGGCCGGGCCGTGCGCCGGCTAGCGTTGTAGCGTGGCCTTGGCTGCCTCGTAGGCGCCATAGACGTCCAGATCGAGCAAGCGTTCATAGAGGTCGATGGCGCGCTTCTGCTGCGCGGCGTCGCCCCTCTGAAGGGCGACGGAGATCGAAACGAGCTTCTGACCTTGAAGGCCTCGGCTGATCGGGCGGTCCAAGCCGACAATGCGTTCGCAAAGATCCAGCACCAGGGGTTCGAAGCCGGCCTCGAGCAGGAGACCTTGAAGCGCGTCCAGGAAGCTGTCCTTCAAGGTGGCCGCGAGCAGTGCGCCGTTGCCGACCATGCCTTCCAGGACCTCACGGGTCATGGCGTCGGGGAGCAAGGGTTCGCGCAGCGGCAACAGGCTCGCGACGGCTTGGGCGATCTCGCCCGTGGCGACAGGCAGGACAGGCGTCAGGGCGGCGTGGGCCGCCTGCCGAAGACCTATGTCCTCGGAGCGCCAGGCCGCCGCCACCGTGAAGGCTCGTCCAAGGTTTTCCGGCGTTTGCGCCCCCGTGGCCAGGGCGGCCAAGGTGTCGGCGCGATCATCACCGTCAACTAGCGCCAAGGCCATGGCGTATTCCCCGCCCAGTTGGCGCTGGGCGGGCTCGGGACTGGCCAACCATCGCGCCACCATGGCCTGGCGCACGGCGGTTGGGAGCAGTTCACGGTATTGCCAAAAGAAGCCGGCGGATCGTTCGTCGAACGCCTCGGGGACCGCGCGCCAGAGTGTTTCGAAGGCCGTCTGAACCCTATACCTGTCGAGATCATAGAGCGCCCACCCGTGGCGAGGGATCAGGGTCGACCACACTTGCGGCTCCTCCAGCCGGCCGGCGTGCCGTTCCAGCAACTGCAGGAAGCCCAGCCGGTCGGGCGGCTCCTGGGCCAGCAGACCCACGGCCACGGTGTTGAGGAACGGGTAGTTTCCGTGCGGGAGAACGCCCATGCCGCCCAGGCCTCGGCCAAAGAGCAGGGGATAGGGCCTGGGCGCCTCCTTCTTGGCGTTGCGCTCGTCGTTGCGCGCCTGGCGCTGTTGCTCGCGCGCGATGCGATCGGCGATCACGGCCGGGTCAGTGACGACCCAGGTCTCGACCAACCGAAGCTCCTGGTCGGCCAGTCCGCTCTGCCGCACCGCCAAGGATCGCAGGGCCCAGGCCGCATCGTAGCGGAAGCTTTCGGAGTCAAAACCGCGCGCGACGAGGTCGCGGATCAGGGCGAGGATCGCCGCATCCAGACCGGTGTCGGTTTCCGCCAGCTTCTGGAGCAGGGCGCCGGCGGCGTATTCGTGGCGACCCGGCAAGAACGATGAGCCGACAAGGGCCATGGCCCGCTGCGGCGCGGCCAGCGCGAACTCGCCAAAGGCTCTGCCAAGCTCCACATAGCCGCCCTCGCCCCGCCGCCGTCCCCGGCGCGCGAAACGGTCGGTCCCGTCGGGAGCTTCGTTGAGCATCCGCATGATGTCGGCGTCGCTGGCCTTTTCCATCGCGGCCGGCGACATCGGCGATGTGACGATCGACGCTAGGCTGCGGCCTCTGTGGCGGCTCAGGCGCGGTTCTTGAGCGACAAGTTCCGCCACCTGCCGACGCCGACGGGGCGAAAGCGCCTCCGGGGGCAAAAGATCCAGAAGCACCGCCCGTCGCGCCTCGGCCCACTGGCGCCGCTGACGGCGTGTCTCGACGCCCTCTTCGTCCCAGACCCAGTCCTGGTAGCCGTCCCACGCTTCCAAAGCCGCGCGCACGCGCTCCACCAAGGCTGGCGTGGCGTGGGGCGAGGCCGCGCTCAACAGGGCCCGGGTCGACCAGTCCGACACCATGTGTCCGACGTTTTGATCATCGTCGACATGCGCCTTGCCAAGCTGGAACCGGCGTGAGTCGCCCAGCAGCCAAGCCAGAGCTTGGTCGGCGAGCGCCGCGCCGGCTGCGGCGAAACCGTCGGCGACCAGGGCCTGGACTTCCTCCACCTCTATCGCGTCGACTTCGGCGGCGAGCTCCAAAAAAGCCGTCGGCTCGGCCTGCGCCGTCAGTTCCATGGCGCTGCGCAGGCAGGCAAAGACCGTCCCATCCTCGTGCGGATCCTCCCAGGAGAACGGAAGGTTTTCGGAATGAGGGTAACCCTCGCGGACGGTCTCCAACCGCTGTGGCGCGCCAACCACTTTCAGGAACCAGGCGAACGCCACCGTCAGAAACGGGTGCGGCGCGGCCTCGACGAGCTTCTCCAGTTCGTAGATCGATAAGGCGTGCTCCTTGCTATAGGGAACGGCCTCGATGAAGGCGCCAAAGAGATCGACGGCGGTTTGGGCTCGGCCCGCCTTGAGAAGATCGGTCAGGAACGCGGAGACGGCCCAGGTCTCCAGCTCGCCGCGAGCGAACACCCGGCGCAGGCGCGCCTCGATCGGCGCCGACCAGAGCTTGGCGCGCGAAACGATCTCGAAGGCGGCGAAGTCGTGCTCGGCCCCGTCCCAATAGCGAAGCAGCAGCGTCTCGGCCTTGGCCGTATCGACCGTGGCTTCCGCAACGACCATCGACGCCGCCTGATAGGCCAAGGCTTCGGTGGCGAGCATTTGGGGCAGGAGCGACGTGAGCGCCTCGCGCCAGCCTTCCCAGTGACCGACGATCGTGGCGACCGCGCGGCGGGCCAGCGGCGGGTCCTGGAGCACCAATTGCCGCACCCAGGCCACCTCCCGGGCCTGCGGCGCGCTTTGGCTGGCGATCAGATCGGTCACCAGGTGGCGCAGGTGTCGACGCGTCCGGGTATCGCCAAGCAGAAGGTCGAGGACCTGGCCATAGGCGGCCTCGTCGACCTGCCGCAGACGCTCCAATCCCCGCAGGATGGTGGCGCGATTGAAGATCGCGTCCTGCACCGACCAGGCGTAGTCGGCCAGGACCTGGGCCGTGGTGAACCCTCGCGCTTGGAAATCGTCGAGCCAGGCCTGATGGGCGAACCCGAGCCGGCCCTGAGAACGCACGATCAGTTCGCAAGCCTCGGCCCGGCGCAGGGCGTCGGGGAACTCCGCCTCGATCCTGTCGGCGGGGAGCCATAGGGTTTGGGCGGCCGTCATCTGCTTGGCCATGTCCTGAAGAAGGGCGTGGACGGCGCGGCGGTGGCTTTCGCCGCCCAGTGGCGCGGAGGCCAGCCACGCGTTGAGCAGCTCGCCTTCGACAAGGCCGGCCGAAGCGACTTTCCGTTTGATGAGCTGCACGAAGAGCTTGAGCAGGAAGGGCCGACGCAGCGTTGTCTTCAGGGCGTCAGGAACGATGACTGGGTCGATCCCCAGACCCGTGAGCAGCGCTTCAACCCGGGCATAGTCCGGAAGCTGCAGCTGGAAGGTCTCGGCGTCCAGACTCTCGAAGCGGGCGTCATAGCGCGCTTCGAACGGCCGGGACGAGACGACCACATGCACGGGTGGTCCGTCCTCAAACTGCGTAAGCTCACGCGCCAGTCGCAAGAGCAGCCGCATGCGATGGCCAGACGCGTCCATCACTTCGCTGACCGCGTCGAGTTGGTCGATGATCAGCGCCACCGGCTCGACGGACGCCAGGGCGGCGATCTCACGGTCGATCGGCCGCTGCATGCCAAGGGCGCGCGAGATATCGGCGAAGCTGGCGACGTCCGGCGGCAGTTGGTCGGCCTTGATGGCGAAGACGGTCAGCCCGTCGTTTTCCAAGCGTTCGATCAGGCCGGCCAACAGCGCCGACTTCCCGGCCCCCGCCACCCCGACCAGGAGGGTGGTCTCGCCAGGATGATCGAGCACCCGGCGGCGCAGCGTCTCCTCTTCGGGACGATCGATGTGCAAGCGCGCGATGGTCTGGGGCCAGGATCGCAGCCCTTCGGATCCGAGCTTGGCGTCGTCGCGCGCGGCCTGAAGTTGGTCCTGCGGCGTCGCCGGCTTTGGGAGCGCGGTCTGCAGTTCGATGACCCGCTGCAGGATGTCGTCGATGGCCGCGCCCTGGGCGGTGTCGCGCCAATGCTCGGACCGCAGCAGTCCGGATCGGAGGCTTGTGGCCATGGCCTCAAAGGCCTGGGCCAGCCGGGCCGGCTCGAGGCGATAGATCTTGCGCAGGACGTTATTGAGCGACCGCTCGCGCAGATAGGGCTCGACGAAGCGGCCGGTGAAGTCGTTCGTGAGGGCCTTGGCGTCGAAGCTCGCATCGCGATGGCTGACGACCTGCAGCACCATGGGCCCAAGAACGCCATTGGCGTAGGCGGCCGTTTCCAGCTCGCCTCCGAGTTCGGGCGCGATCGCCAGCGCTTCACCAATCGCCTGGGCCGCGATCTGGGCTAGTTCCCGCTTGGCGGCGGCCTTGCCGATGACCCGCTTGACGCCGGCGTCCCCCGCGCGGCCGACCACCCAACCAAGGCCGGCCTCCAAAACCTTCATCGCCAGCGCGCTGAGGACCATCAGCGACGCTCCGGCTGGCGATGGCGGCGCACCGCCGGCGCCGGCGTCGGCCCGACGCCTTCCGCCGCGCCGCAGCCCACCCGATTTCGCATCACAATCTCTCTAAGCGGGCGCAAACGCGCCTTGGAGCGCCAAGGTCGAGCTTGCCGGCTGAAAAATCCAGTCCTTAGCTGATCGCGAAGGATCAACTTTCGGGTCGCCGGTCCGCGCACTCGCACGCCGTCCATATGGAACCGCCCTGTGGAACCGGCTAATGGCATGCCGGGGCGGAGCCCCAAGTCCCGCGCGCCCGCAGGGCGGGCGCTCATGACAATGAAGCCTGCACAGGAGCCCGCGCACCGCGCGGGCGGGAGGCGGCGTCGAGCGGCCGGCGGCGCCCAAAGGCGCCCGCGAGGGTCGCGCCCGAGGGAGCGGCGAAAGCCGCGGGACCGAGCGTGACCGCCGGCTGCTCTCCGGCCCGGGCGAAGCCAGACGCGAAAGCGGCTGGCGAAAGCCTCTCGCCCACGCCAGGGAAAACGGCCCTTTGGCGCGTCTAGCCGCGGCGGACGAACCGTTCCGCGCGTGATCCCAGTGAAATGACCAACAAATCAAAGCCGCCGCGCAAGGCGGCCCAAAAGCGTGCCTCCAGCCAACCAAGCGCCAACCAGGCAAGTGAAGGCGTAAAACCGCAGAGGCGTAAAACCGGATATCCGGCGCGCCCCGTCATCGCCTACCCGAAGGCGCTGTGGGACGAATGGGAGGACCCGCCGACCTTCAGCCAGGCGCTGGACCTGCACATGCGCCGGCACGGCGATACTGGTTACGGCCTGCGGCGGGCGGTGTGCGAACGCGGCGAAACGATCGAAACGACCACGTTCACGGCTTGGCGGCGGGGCGCCAAGGCCCCGCGCGGTGCAGCGTCGCTTCGCATCCTGGCCGCGCTTGAACGCCGCTGGAAACTGCCGCCCGGCTATTTCCGGGACAAGCTCCCTCATCCAGGCCGCTACATCACCACCGAAGTCTGCTTGCCGCTGCCCATGTCCGAGCGGCGTCGGATGGCCTGGCACCTGCCCGACGACTTTGCCCAGTTGTCACTCCCGAAGCGCCAGGAGATCGAAGCCTGGGTCCGGTCGGTGATCCTATCCGGCCACACCGACTACCGGCGCTACCAGTCCGAAGCGATGAAGCAGCGGTTCGCCTTCCAATTCTCAGGCCAGGGCGGCGTGATCGAATTGGCGGCGGGCTTACCGCTGGAGGAGCGCCTGGGCGATCCTGGTCTCCGACGCATCGGCCGCCCGCTGGGCGCTGCGCCCGCCCCCGCCCAGCTCGACGAGGAAGCCGGCGATCTCCTGGCCTTCAAGACCGCTACGCTCACCTCACGTGGCCGTCGGCGCAACGGCGTCTGGAACAGCGAGACCGCCGCGCAGAAGATGGAGCACCTGGGCCTCATGCTGGGCGCGCTCGCCGCCTGCCCCGAGGGCGCGGTGCGAGGATACGGCGCCCCGGTCGACACCGTCAGTTTCGGCCTGCTCGTCTTTCCCGCGGTCTGGGACTGGTATCTCAATTGGCGCGAAGGACGCCGCGGCTTCTTCACCCAGTGGGAGACCGAGATGCTGACGGTCGGCGCCTCGCTGAGCCGGCGCGAGACCGGATGGCTGCGGCAGACGCCTCGCCTGGCCGAGCGCCTGCGCCCGATCGAGGGGTTGGTGACCGCCGGTGACGTGCGCGCGGCTTCCGAGGACTGGGACCGGACCTGCGACGCCCAGCACCATCATCTGTTGCTGCGCGCCAAGGAGGTCGCCAGGGTCGCTCGGATCCACCGAGATCCGTTCGAGCCCATCCTGCCGATCCTGGAAGCCGACAGTCCCGTGGGCGAGTACCGCAAGATCACCGAGGAGGTGCTCCGCCGCCGGCCTGACGGTCGGCTCTATCCCACGGCGGCGGCCGAGGCGACACGCGCCTTCCTGATGCTGCGCCTGGGCCTACACCTCGGGCTGCGCCAGAAGAACCTGCGCCAGCTCCTGGTCTGCGCGCGAGAGGGGATTCCGACCAGCGAGCGACAGCTGGAGGCGCTGAAGCGCGGGGAGCTACGGTGGAACGGGCGCGATCAGGCCTGGGAGGTCCTCATCCCGGCAGCGGCCTTCAAGAACGCCGGCTCATCCTACTTCCGCAAGAACCCCTTCCGTCTGGCGCTACCCGACCTTGGTGGCCTCTACGCGGAGATCGACGCCTACATCGCGCGCGATCGGCACCTTCTCCTGAGGGGCGCACCCGATCCGGGGGTCTTCTTCGTCAAGACGATGAAGGCCAGGAGCAAGGACGCCGAGTACGACCAGAACACCTTCTACGAGGCCTGGCGCCTGGCCATCCAGCGGTATGGGATCTTCAATCCCTACACGGGCCGCGGCGCCATCGAGGGCCTGCTACCGCATGGACCGCACAATGTCCGCGACGTCTTGGCGACGCACGTGCTCAAGCAGACCGGCTCTTACGAGCAGGCAAGCTATGCGATCCAGGACACACCGGACACGATCGCCGAGCACTACGGCCGCTTCCTGCCCCAGGACAAGGCAGCCCTTGCCGCCCAGGTTCTCAATCAAGTGTGGAGCTAGCCAGCGGCTACTGTCCGTATGTGGCCAGTTGGGCGGCAAAGGCCGGGCGAATTGGCCACATACGGACAATAGGCTCGCGAGGCGCGGGAAGCGTCACATCGCCGCTGGCTCCAAGCCGCCTTGACTCGACCAAGCCCCAAATGAGAACAATAAGGGAACATCTGGAGCCCTCCCATGACTGAACAACGCGCCCACTTGCGCGCGCCTGTACACGCGCCTCCACGGCCTCTCTTCGTCCCCGAAGGCGCCGCAGGGTTCACCCTGGCCGAGGCCATGGCTCCTGGTCAGCACATCGAAACACTGTGTCCTTGCGGTGAGCGCGCCGAGTTCGACGCACGCGCCTGGATGGACCGGGGCCTGGGCTTCCAGGCGCTACAGGACTTTTCCGGCCGGCTGCGTTGCCGGTGCGGCGGACGCCAAGCCTGGTTCGAGGTCTGGCCGGGCGAACCGGGGACAAGTGGGCTGAAGGTCCGTTCGGCCGCTGAGCTCTACGATTGAGGCGGCCGTGACCCAGCGACACAGCCGCTCTGGCCTGCGCGACCCGATCGCCTTTTTCGAAGGCCTTCGCCCGGCCCGCCAAGCCTGCATCGACCAGCTGCGCAACCTGCGCCCCTCCAGTCCCGAGTATCACATGATGTTCGTGATCATCGCGGCGATGGACGTCGCCGCCGAGTTCTTCACGCGCCAGCGGAGCTTCTTCACCGTGGGCGCCGGCGCAACCGCCAGCCGCGATGCCTGAGCCCAGCGAAAGCGACCGGCGCAAGGCCGCGCAGCTTCCGGCCGCCGTGGCGGACACGCGGCTGGTCGACTGCCTGGCCCAGGGCCTGGATGTCCGCTTCCAATGCCAGTACTGCGGCATGGAGCGGACCTGGGCGCGCCAGGACTTCCTTGGCCGGAGACTGCGCAGGCGGCTAGCTTGGACGCTGGCCCGGTCCCAGGCGAGCGTCTTCTGTCCGCAGCGCGGCTGCGGCGGCCATCGCCCGATCGTTCGCCTGATGAAGGGCGGCTACCGCGACGACCATGCCGAAACGCCGGAGGCCCAGCGCGCCCACGTGGTGACGATGCTGCTCGACGCGGGCGTCCTGCCTGAGGAGGTCGGCCTGTGAGCCTGGCCAACCACCCGGCGCAGCCCAGCCTCTTTGACCTGACGCTCGCGCCGCGTCGACCAATGCCCGAGGGCTTCCGCTACCAGGCCGACTTGGTCACGCCGGACGAAGAGCGGGACTTGGTCGCCAGCTTCCAGGACTTGCCGTTCAAGCCCTACGAGCACCTGGGCTATTTCGGCAATCGCCGCATCGCGGGGTACGGATGGCGCCAGGACGCCGAAGGCAGGATGGTCGAGAACGGCGAGCCGATCCCCGAGATCCTCTTGCCGCTGCTCGACAAGGTGGCCGCATTTACAGGCTTGGCGCCGGACACCTTTCGCCACGCCTTAGTCACCGAATACTCGCCCGGCGCCGGGATCGGCTGGCATCGCGACCGACCGCCGGCGGTGGCGATCGCCGGTGTCTCGCTGGTCTCGCCCTGCACGTTCCGGCTACGCCGCAAGACCGGCGACAAGTGGGACCGGGCCTCGATCATCGCCGCCCCCCGCTCGGCATACCTGATGAGCGGCCCCGCGCGCAGCGACTGGGAGCATAGCATCCCCGAGGTCGAGGCCCTGCGCTACTCCGTGACTTTCCGGACCGTGCGCCGTTAGGCGACTCGATCCGCCAGAGCTAGGCGGCCTTCTGGCCTTGGAGCGGCCGAACCCGAAGGAAGGCGAAGGCCCGAGGCTTTTCGGGCGTACCATTCAACCGCAAAAGCCAAGCCTGCACTTGGCGCGACCGCAGCCACTGCCCGACAACAGAAGCCTGCAAGCGGTTGACGTGTCCGATGAGCTCGCCGTCGGCCTCTAGGCGGATGGCGTTGGCGTCGTGCTCGTTGCCGGGATCGGGGACGAGGTCGAGTGCCCGGCCCTCGATGAGCCGCTCGCGGCATCCGACGTTGTGTCGATGGCCGGCGATCTCGAACACCAGATCACGCTCGACCTCGTCGGCGTCGAGCGGGTCGATCAGCGAGAAACCGTCGCCAGGCAGGCGCGCCTCGGTCAGGCCGAGCAGGGCGAAGTCGCTGAAGCTCGACGAAGGCTGCACGCGAAAGTGCTCGAGATAGCGCGAGAAGTCCGAGCGCCCGCGCGGCGGCAGGCGTCGCATGAAGGCGTCCATCACGCCGCTGGCGAACACGCCTTTCTCGGCGACGTCGAAGGCCGGGTAGCCGAAATAGCCGCAAGCGCGCAGGTCGTCGGGCGTGCGCCCGCCGTTCAGCTCGGCGAATTCCGTCCCATCGAAGTAGCGGAACTGGGCGCCGGACGCCGCCCGGCTCAATTCGCCAACAGCCCAGCGCACGCGGTCCTTCTGCTCGACAGGAGCCTGCCAAGCCAGGATAAGCCTCCTGGGCTCCCCGATATGCTCGATCCAATGCTCCATCTCAGGCTCCAATCGCCGCGGCGATGCTGTCTCGGCGCGTCTTAACTTGTGCGACGACGAAATCGCCACGGGCCTGCGAGAACGGGACGGGGAAGTCGAACCGGGCCGCCCAATCGACCACGCTCTCAATCCGCGAATCTCGTAACTGAATCACGTTCCGCATTGCGCCGCCAGAGGCTCCGTAGACGCGCACGTACTGCTCGCAGAGCGCAACGTGCTGTGCACTGGCGTCGTTGCCCGAAAGCCATCCGAAGTGGTGGCGCCCGCGGGCTATGAACTCGTTGAGCCGTCTTGGATTGGTGTAACGGCCTAGGTCCTCGTCGCGCACGATGAAGCCGAGGCTCGTGCCGTTGTCGAAGGCGGGCGCCAGCGAGTATTTGGCTTCGCCAGGCGTCGACTGGTCTACAAGAAAGCCCCAGTTCTCCGAGTGCCGGTCGGTGTTGCCGATGAGAGCGTCGAAGGCGATCGTACGACTCCACCAGTTCTTCCAGTCCGGGACCTGGTGCTTGCGGGTAAGTTGGACATTGTCGTGCAGACTGCCCCGGCGCAGGTCGACGGGAATGCCCAACCCCTGGAAGCGCTCGATCGCATGGACGAAGCGAACCGGCGGCCACTCGCCGCCGAAGAAAAACTCGATGAGGACTCCAGGGCTCTCTTCGACAGGATCGTAGGCGATGAAGGCGGGCGGCACAGGCACGCCAAGGTCGCGCGCCAGTTCATAAGCGATCACCTCGGACCAGATCTGCTGGGCCTTGCTGCCTGCCGGCTCCTTGAAGACGTAGCGACGCCCCGGAACGAGGTAGGGGTGCGGCGCCGGCGTCGGGCAAATAACGATGCGCTTGGGCTTGGCCCCTTGCGGCCCGAACGGGAAGTCCTCGTCCGGCTGCCAGCCGGCGATGGACACGACCTCGTTGGCCGGTTGCGGAAGGCGGTGCTCGACGGCCATGGCCAGCAGTTAGAGGCCATGGCCGAGTCTCGCAACCGGGAGGTCGGCGTCGGCGCCTGTAGGCCGGTTGGGATGAGGCATCATCACCGTCGGCCAGTTCGGCCATAGCGGCTGGGCGGCGCCAACGAGAGTAAGCCCATTGGATCGATCACCAGGATCCTCCCAACGCTGTTCTCTCCGGCGCGGGCCTGCGCCTGGAACAGCGCATCGCGCGCGGGCAGCTCGAAGCCGCTGAACGCAGCTGGCGCGAAATCCGGGTCGGCGGGCGCCAGCAGATCCATGTCTAGGTCAGCCAGGATGGCCCCGGTCGATGGGTTCGTACCGACTGTCAGTCGATAGTAGGTCTCGCCTGGTGACAGGTGCTGGGGATCGTAGACGAGCTCGGCCACTGGAAATCCTGCAAGATGCTGGAGGTTCGGCCACCATGCACGATCGACACGTCAGATCCGGACGTTCGGCGCGAGCCGATCGCCGCAGCGTCGCCAGGAAAGCGCCTCCAGGTCCGCGCGCGCCTCTAAACTTGCGCGCCAGGCTGGCTCCAGCGACAAGCCGCTAATGCTCGCCTCGTTCGCCGCCGCCATCATCGCCTGCACCGCGCCCGCTGTTCATGACGGGGACACGCTACGATGCGGGTCGGAGCGCGTTCGGCTCTTTGGCGTCGACGCACCTGAAGTGCGGCGCGGAAATACGCCTGCGCAACCGCTGGCCTACGAGGCGCGCGACGAACTCGTACGACTCACGCGCGGGCGAGTCGGCTGCCGCTTTGTCGACCGGGATCGGTATGGCCGCTTCGTCGGCCGGTGCTGGTCTGACGCAACGCCAGACGTCAACGCCGCGCTGATCCGCTCGGGCTTGGCGACCGAGTATCGCCGATACAGCAAGGGTGCCTACGCAAAGGAGGAAGCACTGGCGCGAGAAGCCAAGCGCGGCCATTGGGCGCCGACTCCGTAGGTCGGCGCGAATCGCACCCGCGCGATGGCCCACCAAGGTCGCGCGCTGGCGAAACAGGCGCGGGCGCAGCGCGAAAACGCGTGCCGGTATCACCGCCCCGTACTAAACCCCGGACTAAACACGGATTTAGAACGGGCCGGCTCGCCGAGCCGTCCGCATCATATTGATTTTATTGGATAAAATGGCGCGCCCGGAACGATTCGAACGTCCGACCCTCAGATTCGTAGTCTGATGCTCTATCCAGCTGAGCTACGGGCGCGCACTGCCTTGCGGCGAGGCGGGGGAGATAGCCCAGCCCTTCCGGGG
>Ga0247725_1000306_pt1 | contig 44417 bp, 36 predicted proteins | sample OKSTACKMCFT3sol_FD_183021 | JGI IMG/M metagenome (GOLD analysis project Ga0247725, IMG submission 183021) | Subsurface sediment microbial communities from gas well in Oklahoma, United States - OK STACK MC-FT3-sol | ecosystem: Environmental > Terrestrial > Deep subsurface > Rock core/Sediment...
GGTGATGATCCAGCAGTTGTGGATATGCTGGTTGCGCTCGAAGTCCTTGGGCCGGGTCTTGTTCGTGATGTTCTGCGCCTTGAGACCGATGGCGTCAAGGCCGGCCAAGTCCATCTTGAAGTGGCGTTTGTTGTTGGAGAAGACCAGGGTGCCGTCCGCCGCGAGCAGGCGCTTGAGGTGCTGCATCAACAGCAGGTGATCCCGCTGCACGTCGAAGCTCTCGTCCATCCGCTTGGAGTTGGAGAAGGTGGGCGGATCGATGAAGATGAGGTCGTACTGCTCGTCGGCTTCCGACAACCACTTCAGGCAGTCCGCCTGCACGAACTTGTGCTCGCGGCCCACCAGCGAGTTGAGGCGCATGTTGTCCTGGGCCCAGTTGAGGTAGGTGCGCGACATGTCCACCGTGGTGGTTTCGCGGGCGCCGCCGAGCCCCGCGTGCACGGTGGCACTGCCGGTGTAGGCGAACAGGTTCAGGAAGCGCTTGCCCCGAGCCATCTGGCCCAGCATGCGGCGGGTCTGACGGTGGTCGAGGAAGAGGCCGGTGTCCAGATAGTCGTAGAGGTTGACCCAGAGGCGTGCACCGTACTCCTGCACTTCCATCCGGTGCTGCTCTTCGGAGAGCTTCTGGTACTGCTGTTTGCCTTCCTGGCGCTCGCGCACCTTCAGGATCACCTTCTCGCCGTCCATGCCGGTCACCTTGATGGCGGCCTGCACCATGTCCAGCAGACGCTGGCGGGTTTTCTGGGCGGGAATGTCCTTGGGCGCCGCGTACTCCTGTACCACCAGATAATCCTGATAGCGGTCGATGGCGGCGTTGTATTCCGGCAAGTCCGCGTCATAGAGGCGGTAGCAATCGAGGTTCTCCTTGCTCGCCCATTTCTCGAGGGTCTTCAGATTCTTGCGCAGACGGTTGGCAAAGTCCTGGGCCACCTCTTTCTGGGAAGCGACGGCATCGAGGGCGATCTGGTAGTTGCGCAGCTGGCACTCGAGGGCGCCGTTGAACAGGCGATACTGCTTGTCGGCACGCAGGCGCAGGCAGCTCAGGAGTTCGGGAGAGGCGGAGAGAATGGTGACCTTCCACCCCTGGAAGCCGCGGCGCAGGGCATCGCCAAGGGCCTGATGCACTTCCAGCAACGCCGGGAATTCACCGAGACGCTCGCCATAGGGCGGGTTGGAGATAAGCATGCCGACCTGACGGCTCTCTCCTTCCACAGCCGGCATTGGCAGCGGATTTTCCAGCTTGGTGACATCGGCCTGCTTGAAGGTAATGAGATGATCCACGCCGGCGGCCTTGGCGTTGTCACGGGCCTTCATCAGGACCCGGGTATCCGCATCGCAACCGAACAGTTTCACCTCGCAGCGCTGCATGCCGCGCTTGGCACGTACCTGGGCTTCCATCATCAGACTCTGCCACAGTTCACCATCGTGTTGCAGCCAGCGATCGAAACCGAAGCGCTCACGGCGCAGGGCCGGCGCCATGTCGGCAGCGATGAAGGCCGCTTCAATCAGCAGGGTACCGGAGCCGCACATGGGGTCCATCATGGGCTCGCCGGCCCAGCCGCTGCGGGCAATCATGGCCGCCGCCAGGTTCTCTTTGAGGGGCGCCTCGCCGGTGCCCTGGCGATAGAAGCGCTGGTGCAGCGCCGGGCCTGACAAGTCCAGCGTGATATTGGCCTTGCCTTTGCCAAGGTGCGCCATGATGCGAATGTCCGGGGACTTCTTGTCCACATCCGGGCGCACGTGACCGCGCTTGGTGAAGCGATCGACGATGGCGTCCTTGATCTTCAGGGCACCGTACTGGGTATTGCGAATGGAGGCGTTGGTACCGGTAAAGTCCACCGCGATGGTGGCGGTACCGGAGAAGTGATCTTCCCAGGGAATGGTATGGGCCCCGAGGTAGAGGTCCAGATCGTCGTTCATCTGGAACTCGGAGAGCACCAGCACGATTCGGGAGGCAAAGCGGCTCCACAGACAGGCCTTGTAGCCGATGGCCAGTTCGCCCTTGAAGTGGACGCCGGCCACGGTCTCACGGACCTGCTCTGCACCCAGATTGGTCAGCTCGACGGCCAGCAGGTTTTCCAGCCCTTTGGGGCAGGTTGCAAAAAATTCTTTCATCACGCTCACGGGGATGCCATAAAAATAGTGCCGCATTATACCTTATCGGCCCGCGCTCGGCACTCGAACCTTGGACAAAGGCGCCATATAAACGGCAAGAGGCGCGGCAAACGCTCCCCTCCCCCTTGCGGGCGACAGGATCCCGCTCTTGGCTGGCAGTTGTCTACCATCACATTCGTAAAGAATTCGAAAATCTTGCCCGGACCAGGCAGAAAATGGTCGTGACGACCAGACGAAGGAAAAAGACAAATAATGGAACAAGAGAGAGACTGAGCGCTTAAATATCAGACCAATATAGCAGGCCTATAACGGACTTATTCGTCGCCATATAACGGCCCCGTCGTCAGCCCACTTCCCGATATTGTGTCTGTGCCCGAACTCTGGCTTGCATCCGGTTATTCATCACCTTGATCACGGCAAAGCGCGGCAGCGTCTTGCTGTTGGTCAGCACCAGCTCGTCGGTCAGGTTCAGGCAAACACTCGCCTGATCGCCGGCTTCGATGACCATGAATTCCCCCCTACCGTGGGGCGTATCCATCCACACCAGGGATCCCATATCCGGAATAACATGGGCCTGCTGTTCATGAAAGAACCAGCTTTGCGGCATCAGGGGTTTATAAAAACGGCTGACGGCGATGGCATTGAGGACCAGCTGGACCTGGTGGGGCGTACTCCAGTCGAGTTCAGCGGCCTTGTCCATCAACTGGTAATAGAGGGCGGCATCATCCACGCAAAAAGGCTGGGTGGTGAAAGAACAGGGAACAAGTTGTCGACCTTTATATTCGGTGGCAAATATCATGCGATCGGACAAATCCAGCATAAGGCGATCATCCTGAGCGTCATAATGCCACTGCCAATTGTCATTGGGTTGAATACACATGGTGGTGCCCTTATCTAAGCCGTCCCTCGACTTTATTCCATGTCGAGAATTTGAGCAACGTTAAATAAGGGCAACCGGTTATTTTTTAAATATGGGTAACGATCTCTTTGACCAGACTCGGCCCTTTATAAATAAAGCCGCTGTAAATCTGGACAAGACTGGCACCCGCTGCCAGTTTTTCCCGAGCCGCCATGGCGCTGTCGATACCACCCACACCGATAATGGGCAGGGCGCCGTCGAGGGCCTTGGCCAGGTGGCGAATAACCTCGGTGCTCTTGTGCTGGAGCGGACGACCGCTAAGCCCGCCAGCCTCTGCGGCATGGGGCATGTCATATATCATCTCCCGCTCCAGAGTGGTATTGGTGGCGATGACACCGTCAATACGGTTCTTGATCAAAGAGGCGGCTACCTGATCTATTTCATCGAGTGACAGATCCGGGGCAATTTTCACGGCCAGCGGCACATACTTTTTATATTTCTCGGCCAGCTCCTGTTGGCGCTGTTTCAATGCGGCCAGCAGTTCATCCAGTGCATCGCCATATTGCAATTGACGCAGACCCGGGGTGTTTGGCGAGGAAATATTGACCGCAATATAACCGGCGTGGTCATACACCTTGTCCATGCAGAGAAGGTAATCATCCTTGCCCTGCTCGATGGGGGTGTCCTTGTTCTTGCCGATATTGATGCCGATCACCCCCTGATATTTGGCCTCTTTCACCTTGGCCACCAGGTGATCGACTCCCTTGTTGTTGAATCCCATGCGATTGATGATCCCCTCGGCCGGGATCACCCGGAAGAGACGTGGCTTGTCATTGCCGCTCTGGGGTCTGGGGGTCACGGTACCGACCTCGATGAAACCGAACCCCATGGCGCCGAAGGCATCGATGCACTCCCCGTCTTTATCCAATCCTGCGGCCAGGCCCACCGGATTGGCAAAATTAAGCCCCATGACGGTGACGGGGCGTTTTGGCAGGGTGTTGCGGAAGAAACAATCGAGCGGTGTACCGAGAAGGCGGGGCAAATATTTGATGGAGAGATCGTGAGCCTGCTCCGGATTGAGTTTGAACAGGAAATGCCTGGCGAGTGGGTACAGCATGCTTGCTCCTTAAAAAAAGCCCCGGCAACTGGCCGGGGCTTTTGGGGTTATGCCGAGGTTCGGCAATTCAACTGGAGCAGGTTCAACTCTCGCAAGGCCACCGAGAACTTGGCGAACTCGTGGGTGCTGGTAGTCTTGAAGTCGGCCAACATATGGGTCCAACGGGACAAGAGCTGCTCATGCTCCGAAATCCAGTCGGCCAGTATGGTAGCGCATTCCCCCTGCTCTTTGCACCCTTCCAGTACCACGGAAGTGAGGCTGCGTTGCTGCCAGTCCAGATCTTCGCGGAAGGAGGCCCGCGCCATCGCCTGCCAGTGGTTGCCCACCGGCTGATGGTTGATCTGCTCGAGGAACCAGTGCAGATCCAGCTTGGCACCGAGACGGTAGTAAACGTTGGCGGCGCGCAGGATGTCGGTCTTGTGCTCCGCGGCGATCTGCGCCAGATCCAGGCAGGAGAACAGGCTGCTCATGTGGGATACCTGACGGGCAATCTGCTCGGGTACCGCTTTGGCCACCAGGGCCGCGACCGCCTGCTGGTGCTCGGCCACTTCGCTCTCGTCCATCACCTCGTAGAGGTGCTCCGCCAGGGTCTCGAAGGCCGGGCGGAAGAAGGCGATGTTCTCGCCGATGCTCCAGCTGCGGTTGCGGGCACGCAGGAACCAGCGGGTGGCGCGGCGTACAATGCGGCGGCTGTAGAACATCAGCTCGAGCTGGGTGTTGGCATCCACCTGGTTGTCACACCCTTCGATGTCGCGCCACAGGGTATTGAGGCCGAACACCTCGCGGGCCATGGCGAAGCAGCAGGCCACTTCGGCCACCGAGGCACCGGTCTCGTCCTTCATCCGGCTGGCGAAGTTGAGCCCCATGTCGTTGACCAGCATGTTGGCCACCCGGGTCGCGATGATTTCGCCGCGCAGCGGATGCTGGGCAAGGGCCGCACCGAACTGCTGCTGCAGCTGGGTCGGGAAGCTGGTGACCAGCATGTTGGCCAGGAAGGGCTCGTCGGTCACTTCCGGGCAGTTGAGCTGCTCTTTGAGCACCATCTTGCCGTAGGCCACCAGCACCGCCAGCTCGGGACGGGTCAGCCCCTGCCCCGCCGCCATCCGCTCGGAGAGCTCCTCGTCGGTGGGGAGGAACTCGAGGCCGCGGTCCAGCTTGCCTTCCCGCTCCAGCCCCTGGATGAAGCGCTGCTGCTCTTTGAGCTGCTCGGCGCCACGGAACGCCGTGACCGAGATGGACTGGGACTGGCGATAGGCGTTGGTGATGACCACCTGCGCCACCGCATCCGTCATCTCGTAGAGCATCTGGTTGCGCTGCTTGAGGGTCAGATCCCCGGCGGCCACCAGCTGGTTCAGCAGGATCTTGATGTTCACCTCGTTGTCGGAGCAGTCCACGCCGCCCACGTTGTCGGTGAAGTCGGTGTTGATGCGACCACCCTGGCTCGCGTACTCCACCCGGCCGAGCTGGGTGAAGCCCAGGTTGCCACCCTCGCCCACGATGCGGGCACGCAGATCGCGACCGTTGACTCGCAGCACGTCGTTGCTGCGATCCCCGACGTCGGCGTCGCTCTCGCGGGCACTCTTCACATAAGTGCCGATGCCGCCGTTCCAGAGCAGGTCCACGTTCAGACAGAGCAGGGCCTTGATCAGCTCGTTCGGCGCCATGCTGGCCTTGTCAGTGCCGAGCAGGGTCTGCATCTCGGGGCTCAGCTTGATGGACTTGGCCGAGCGCAGGAAGATGCCGCCCCCCTTGGAGATGAGCTCACGGTTGTAGTCATCCCAGCTCGAGCCCGGCAGCTCGAACAGGCGCTTGCGCTCGACGAAGCTCCTGGCCGCATCCGGGGTCGGGTCGACGAAGATGTGCATGTGGTTGAAGGCGCCCACCAGCTGGATGTGCTCGGAGAGCAGCATGCCGTTGCCGAACACGTCGCCGGCCATGTCCCCAATACCCACGCAGGTGAAGTCGGTGGTCTGGCAGTTGATGCCAATCTCACGGAAGTGGCGCTTGACCGATTCCCAGGCGCCGCGGGCGGTGATGCCCATCTTTTTGTGGTCATAGCCCACCGAGCCGCCGGAGGCAAACGCATCGCCGAGCCAGTGGCCGTATTCGAGGCTTATCTCGTTGGCGATGTCGGAGAAGGTGGCGGTGCCCTTGTCGGCCGCCACTACCAGGTAGTAGTCATCCTCGTCGTGACGCACCACGGATTTTGGCGGGATCACCTCGCCGCCGATGATGTTGTCGGTCACATCGAGCAGGCCGCGGATGAACAGACGGTAGCAGGCCTTGCCCTCCTCCTGGATGACGGCACGGGGGGCGCCTGCCGGCATCTGCTTGCAATAGAAGCCGCCCTTGGCGCCCACCGGCACAATGACGGTGTTCTTCACCTGCTGGGCTTTCACCAGACCCAGCACTTCGGTGCGGAAGTCCTCCTTGCGATCGGACCAGCGCAGGCCGCCACGGGCCACCTTGCCCCAGCGCAGGTGTACCCCTTCCACTCGCGGGGAGTAGACGAAGATCTCGAACTTCGGCAGCGGCAGCGGCATGTCGGTGATGCTGGAGGGGGCCAGCTTGAAGGAGATGTAGGGCTTGATGTTGCCCGCCTTGTCCAGCTGGTAGTAGTTGGTGCGCAGGGTGGCGTCGATCATCTCCACATAGCGGCGAATGATGCGATCGTCATCCAGGTTGGCGACCTGATCCAGCTTGGCGGCGAGCTGCTCATGCAGCTTGGCGGATGCCTTGGCATCTTGCGATGGCACCTTGGCGTCCTGCTTGCCGGCCGGATCCAGACGCTGTTCGAACAGAGTGAACAGCAGCTCTGCGATATCCGGATAACGGGTCAGGGTCTCCTCGATATAGGACTGACTGAAGGAGACGCCGGTCTGGCGCATGTATTTGGCATAGGCCCGCAGCACGGATACCTGACGACCGGTGAGGCCGGCCCCCAGCACCAGACGGTTGAAGCCGTCATCTTCCAGGGTCTTGTTCCAGATGGCGGCGAAGGCCTGCTGGAAGCGCTGCTGGCTCTGCTCCAGATCGAACGGTTGCTCGCCCCGCAGCAGCATGGAGAAATCGAGGATCCAGAACACCTCGCCGGTGGGGGTCCGTACCTGATACGGGGTCTCGCCGATGACGCGCAGTCCCATGTTTTCCAGCATGGGCAGGACGTCGGAGAGGTGGATGGGTTCGCTTCGGTGGAACAGCTTGAGGCGTACCCGGCGATCGTTCTCCTCCTCCTGGGCGCGGTAGAACAGCATGCCAAGCGGCTCGGCCTCGCTCAATCCATCCAGGGCCATGATGTCCGCGACGGCAGAGCCCGGCAGCACATCTTCCTTGTAGGCACGGGGGAAGGCGGTGCTGAAACGGCGGCGCAGCTCGTTACCGCGGGCCTCGCCATAGTGGGAAAGCAGCACGGAATCCAGGCGGTCATCCCAGCTGCGGGCCGCTTCAATCAGGTTGTTCTGTACTTCGTTCACATCCACATCCACGTTGTTGTTGTTGACCCGCACTATGTAGTGAGTCCGTGCCAGCACGCCCTCGGTGAAGTAGACGTTGAACTCCACATCGATGCTGCTGCCAAAATATTTCTGCAAAATCTGCTGGGTCTTGACCCGCAGCGCCGTGTTGTAGCGCTCCTTGGTGACATAGACCATGCAGGAGAAGAAGCGGCCGTAGACGTCGCGGCGCACGAACAGGCGCAGCATGTCCCGCTCCTGCATCTCCAGCACGCCGAGACCGGTGGCCAGCAGCTCCTCTTCACGGGCCTGGATCAGCTCGTCGCGCGGGTAGGTTTCCAGCACGTTCAGCAGCGCCTTGTAGGCATGAGAGCCCGATTCAAAGCCGGAGGCGGCCATGATGCGCTCGAGGCGGTGGCTGATGAGGGGGATCTGGGTCGCACTGGTGTTGTAGATGGAGGAGGCATACAGGCCGATGAAGCGATCCTCTCCCACCACCTTGCCGTGCTCGTCGAAGCGCTTGATGCCGATGTAATCCACATAGGCCGGACGATGCACCCGGGACTTGCTGTTGGACTTGGTGAGGATCAGCAAGTCGGAACTGAGGGCCGCGTGACGGGCGCTGGCGGGCATGGTGCCGAGGCGCTGGCCTTCGTCCTTGATGGAGTTCTTCATCAGCCCCAGGCTGGACTCGGGCTGCGGCAGGATCTCGTGATCCCCCTCCACCGCCTTGACGTCGTAGCGACGATAACCCATCAGGGTGAAGTTGTGGGCGGCCACCCATTTGAGGAAGGCGACGCAGGAGTCCACCTCGGCCTGGCTGACCGGGTTCTTGCGTTTGGGCAGCTCCTCGATGATCTCGTTCAGGCGCGTCAGCATGGGCTGCCAGTCTCCCACCGCCAGGGCCACTTCCCGCGCCACCGAGTTGAGCTCGGCAGTCAGGGCGTCCATCTCCTCTTCACCGGTCAGGTGATCGATTTCGATGAGGAAGGCGGTTTCCACCGAGGTCTGCTCTGCGGTGTTGTCCAGATCCAGGATGGCGCCAATCTTGCCGCCTTCGCCGCGGATCAGGTGCAGCGGCTGGTGCAGCATCATGTGGGCGGTGATATTGAGACGCTTGAGGGCCATGCGGATGGAGTCCACCAGGAAGGGGGAATCCTGCAGGATGATCTCGACGATGGTATGGGGAGACTGCCATCCGTGGCGGGTCAGCTCGGGGTTGTAGACCCGGATATAGGGCTCGATGCCGGTACGGTGGTTGAGGGCATTCCACAGACTGAGGGCGGCGCCATAGAGATCGCTGTCATTGCGGTCATGCAGATCAGTGCTGGCCATGTTGCCGTAGAACTTGGCAACGAAACATTCGACCAGGGAGGCACTGTTTTTCGGCAATTTCTGGTGGATCAGACTGAGAACGTTTTCGAGCAGAACGGAGGTAGGGGCGTCTTTCAATGCCATTGCTAGTTTCCTTATCGGACGACATCACAGACACGGCGACATCCACCCAGGATGCCCACCGGTACAGAGTTGCAGCGAAGTGTAATGGCTTGGATCAAGGAAGGCGAGCAAAGGTGATAACGGGATGTTAAAAACAAGGGACAGATCACGGCTTGGGTTGTGATAAATTTTGCCAAGTTGGCAAAATTCAGAAAATCCCACTGGATGCCGCGCCATTTGCCGGATAGATAGTGACTTAAAGCAGATAATTACCCGGATTGATGTTCAAGTTTTGTTAATTTATGCGTTCCAGGGAAATGAAGCGATGATCGTCCTGGGTTTTCAGTCGAAAGTAGCCGTGAACGCCGCTCTCCGACACAAAACGCCGGATTTTCTCCAATCCCAGCTCCAGGGTCAGACCCTGCTCGGTACGTACCACCAGGCGGTTCACCTGCCCCTGGTACATCAACATGATCTCGTCGCGGCCAAGGGAGAGCCGAAAAGTGTATTGCCTCATGTCACCTCCTGGTCATCCATGAAAAACGGGCAGGAAAGCCAGGCTCCCCTGCCCGCCGTCGCGGCGCTTACTGTGCCAGCGCCTTGCTCACCTTCTCGAACAGATCCCGCGCCAGCCCGTCCAGGTTGGCCAGGCGGGTCAGCTCGGCGCGAACCAGCGCCTTGCGCCCCTCATCGAGCCGCTTGAACTGGATAAGCGGGGTGATGAGGCGGGACGCCACCTGGGGATTGACCTCGTTGAGCTCGATCAAGAGATCGGTCAGGAAGCGATAGCCGCTGCCATCGGCGGCGTGGAACTGCACCTGGTTGTTCATGGCGAAGCTGCCGATGAGCGCCCGCAGCCGGTTCGGGTTGCGGATGCTGAAGGTCGGGTGCGCCATCGCCTGCTTCACGTCATGGAGCACATCCTTGGCCGGCTTGGCCCCCACCAACCGCAGCCAGTTGTCCAGTACCAGGCCATCATGGGCCCATTTGCCTTCGAAGTCGGCCAAGAGCGCGGCGCGGCACGGCAGCAGATGGCTGTTGGCCACCTGGAGCGCCGCCAGGGTGTCGGTCATGTTGTCGGCAGCCTCGTACTGCTCGCGCACCAGGGTATCGGCCTTCGCGACATCCAGCGCCGCCAGATAACCCAGCACCACACCCTTGAGGGCCCGCTTGGCCATGTCGGCATGGACCACCTGATAAGCCGGCAGACGCAGGCTCTCGTAGCACGCCAGCAGGCGGTCGCCGAAGGCGTGGGCCAATGCGGTCTGGATCCCGTTGCGCACCTGGTGGATGGCGTCGATGTCGGCCACCTCGAACAGCTCGGCCAGGGTCGCCTCCCCCGGCAGGGCCAGGATCTCTGCCTTGAGGGCGGGATCCAGTGCAGCCTCGTCCAGAATGGCGACAAAGGCCGCCAGCAGGGTGTGGGAGAGTTCAACCCCCTGCCCGTGCTGGACCCGGGCCACCCCGTCGATCACCGCCTTGTTGATCAGCATCTGGGCGGCGTCCCAGCGGGCAAACTCGTTGCGGGCATGACGCATCAGGAAGGCCAGGGCCTCGTCGCTGTAGTCATAGTGCAGCTTGACCGGGGCGGAGAAGTCTCGCAGCAGGGAGGGTATCGGTCTGACCGGCACTCGATCGAATTCGAACGTCTGCTGTGCTTCCAGCACGTCCAGCACATTGCCGATGGCCTTGCCCTGGTATTGCAGCGGGATGACGGCACCCTGTGCATCGTAGAGCTCGATGTCGAGGGGGATATGCAGCGGCAGCTTTTGTGGCTGATCCTGGGTCGGCGGCGTGTGCTGGCTCACGTGCAGACGATAGACACCGCTTTCGGCATCGTATTCGTCGGTCACGGTGAGCTCGGGGGTGCCGGACTGGCTGTACCAGCGGCGGAAGCGAGCGAGATCCACCCCGGAGGCATCCTCCATCGCCTGCACGAAGTCGTCGCAGGTGGCAGCAGAGCCGTCGTGACGCTCGAAGTAGAGTCGCATACCCGCCTGGAAGGCGTCCTCCCCCAGCAGGGTGTGCATCATGCGGATCACTTCAGAGCCCTTCTCGTAGACGGTCAGGGTGTAGAAGTTGTTCATCTCGATCACCACATCCGGGCGGATGGGGTGGGCCATGGGGCCGGCATCTTCGGCAAACTGCGGACCGCGCACGGTGCGCACGTTGTTGATGCGGTTGACGCCGCGCGACCCCAGATCGGAGGAGAACTCCTGATCCCGGAACACCGTCAGTCCCTCTTTGAGGCTTAACTGGAACCAGTCGCGGCAGGTGACGCGGTTGCCGGTCCAGTTGTGGAAATATTCGTGGCCGATCACCCGCTCGATGCCGTGGTAGTCCGCATCGGTGGCAGTGGCCGGGTTGGCCAGCACGAACTTGGAGTTGAAGATGTTGAGCCCCTTGTTCTCCATGGCCCCCATGTTGAAGAAGTCCACCGCCACGATCATGTAGATGTCGAGGTCATACTCGAGGCCGAAACGCTGCTCGTCCCAGCGCATGGAGTTGATGAGGCTCTCCATGGCGAAACCGGCGCGGTCCAGGTTGCCCTTGTCCACGAAGATCTCGAGCGCCACCTGGCGGCCGCTTTTGGTAATGAAGTGGTTGCGTTCCACATCGAAGTCCCCCGCCACCAAGGCGAAGAGGTAGCTCGGTTTGGGGAAGGGATCCTGCCACTGCACGAAGTGGCGACCGTCGTCCAGATCGCCGCTCGCGACCTTGTTGCCGTTGGAGAGCAGATAGGGGTACTTGGCCTTGTCGGCGGTGATGCGGGTACTGTAACGGGCCAGGATGTCCGGCCTGTCCATGTAATAGGTGATACGACGAAAGCCCTCGGCCTCGCACTGGGTGCAATAGGCATCGCCGGATTTGTAGAGCCCCTCCAGCGCCGTGTTGGCGGCGGGATCGATGTCGGTGACCACGGTCAGCACGCACTCGGCCGGCAGGTTGAACAGGGTCAGGCTGCTCTCTCCCTGCTCGTATTGCTGATAGGGCACGCCATCCACAATGACGCTGACAAGGTCAAGCCCCTCGCCGTCCAGCACCAGGGGTTCGTTGTGATCGCCGCTGCGACGCAAACGGGAAATGGCGGTGACCCGGGTCAGGGGCTCTTGCAGCTGAAAATCGAGATCCAGGCTGTCACACCAATAGAGGGGAGCCTGGTAATCCTGGCGATATTTGGCCGTCATGGCCTGAGGTTGTTCAGTCATTATTGTGTGCTTCCACGCTTTGTTATTGACGTGTCAGAGGCTGTCACAAGGCTCGGACAGGGTCAAATAGTTTGCATTCAGGCAAAAGAAAGGGCGACCCGAGTCGCCCTTGTCATTTCGTTGCCAGCATCAGCTCTTCTTGCTGAGGGTGGTCAGATCCGCCGTGATGTTGGCCGCTTCCACCTGGTATTCGTCAGGTGCCTCGAAATCGGTCGGCAGTTCATCCAGGCTCTTCACCGTCGGCTTGCCAAGACGGGTCAGCCGCTCATTGGCTCGCGCCAGCGCCTTCTCGTCCTGTTTGGCCTGTTCAGCCAGCCGCTCGGCTTCGTTCAGGGAGACCGACTTCTTGTCCTTGTCCGCCTGATACTCCTTGATGTCCTGCAGCACATAGGCAAATTCCGGATCCTTGGTGATCCGTGCCTCGTGGGCCGCTTTCAGCTTGGGCAGCAGGCTGGAGAAGTCCCCCAGTCGCTCGTAGCTGGCCGAGGCAATCTTGTCCCAGGGCAAGGCGTTGAACTCGCGGCTCTCCCCCGTCTCCCCCGGCGCTACCGCAGTCGGGAAGGCGATATCGGGTGCAACTCCCTTGTTCTGGGTGCTGCCGCCATCGATACGGTAGAACTTGGCGATGGTGTACTGCACGTGACCCAGCGGCTGCTCGTAGAAGTCATAGACCTTGGCGAGGCTGCGATGCTGCTGCACCGTCCCCTTGCCGAACGAGTTTTCGCCGAGGATCAGCGCACGACCATAGTCCTGCATGGCGGCAGCGAAGATCTCGGAGGCCGAGGCGCTGTAGCGGTCGATCATCACCGACATGGGGCCACCGTAGTAGACATTGCCGTCGTCGTCGCCATTGACGGTGATGCGACCCATGTGATCACGGATCTGCACCACGGGGCCGCTGGCAAAGAAGAGACCGCTCAGGGCGGAAGCTTCCGTCAGGGCACCGCCACCGTTGCCGCGCAGATCGACGATGAGGCCGTCGATCTTCTGCTTGTTGAGGCTGGAGATCTCCTTGATCACGTCGTCGTGCAGGTTGACGTAGAAGCTCGGGATCTCGAGCACGCCGATCTTCTTGCCCTCGGCGGTGATCACCTTGGACTTGGCGGCTCTGTCTTCCAGACGCACCTTGTCACGCACCAGCTCCACCAGCTCGGTCTTGGCGGTCGCGCCCTTGCCGCGCTGGATCTCCAGCTTCACCTTGCTGCCCTTGGGCCCCTTGATGAGCTCGACCACGTCGTCAAGACGCCAGCCAATGACATCCACGATCTTACCGTCGTCCTGCCCCACACCGGTGATCTTGTCATCGGGTTTCAGGTGATTGGACTTGGCCGCCGGGCCGCCTGGCACCAGGGAGCGGATGACGGTAAAGTCATCTTCCGCCTGCAGCACGGCCCCAATCCCTTCCAGCGAGAGGTTCATCTCGGTGTTGAACCGATCGGCGCTGCGCGGAGACAGATAGCTGGTGTGCGGTTCGATGGCGCGGGCGAAGGAGTTCATGAAGAGCTGGAACACGTCCTCGCTCTCGGTCTGGGACATCCGCTTGATGGCGTTGTTGTAACGCTTGCCAAGCAGCTCCTTGATCTCGGGCCACTCCTTGCCGCTGAGCTTGAGGCTCAGGGCATCGAACTTGACCCGCTGACGCCACAGCTCGTTGAGCTCGGCTTCATCCTTGGGCCAGGGAGCCCCTTCCCGATCGAAGACGTAATTGTCTTTCTGGGTAAAATCGAAGGGAGTGTCGAGCAGTTTGAGGGCGTATTCGAACCGCTCGTACCGCCGCTGCTGACTCAGGTTGAACATCTCGTAGGCCGGAGCCAGTCGCCCTCGCTCGAGGTCGGTGTCAAAACCGGTACGATATTTCTCAAAACGGCTGATGTCAGAGGCCAGAAACAGGTTGCGGCTGTAGTCCAGATTCTCCAGATACTTGTCAAAGATCACGGAGGAAAAGGCGTCGTCCAGCTTGAACTGTTTGTAGTGGGAGCGGGTAAACAGATTGGCAATTCGCTTGCTGGCCGTAGCATGTTGGCTCTCTTGAGCCAACACAGGCAAATCACTTTCCTTGAGCACCGGCTCGATGGCCTGTGCGAGCCCGGCAAGCGCCAGGCTACAGGCAACGAGTGAAAAACGAATCACGCCATGCTTCAACATTCGTCTCCTTAGAGAACCAGATGCTCGAACTTGACCCGCAACATCATGCCGGTCTGCAATTGAACCTGTACGTCATCCTTGGTCACTTCCTTGATGGTCGCAGGCACAGGGGACTTGCCCAGCACGACGCGAACGCCCTGCTCGACTTTCAGGGTAGCGGCATCCACTTTCACCAGCGGCGCATCGGCGACCGGTGCAGCCTTGGGAGCAGGGGCGGACTTGGGCTTGTCGGAGCGGGGAGCGTCAGCCTTGCGCGGCGCGTTGCGACGCGGCTGCTTGGGCTTGTCTTCCTTCTCCTTGGTGTTGGTGCGGCGGCTGGCAAAGACACGTTCCTTGCTCTCCTTGAGCGCCTGTTTGGCATGCTCGATGTGCTCTTCGGTGAGCAGCTCGCCCGGGTTGCCGTCCAGATCGACACGGGCCTGGCCAGCCTTGAGGCCATGCAGGTAACGCCAGCTGGAGGTGTATTGACGCAGAGCAGAGCGCAGCATGGTCTTGGAGACTCTCTCGTCATCAGCAAGACGCGCGGCCAGATCCTGGAAGATGCCAATCTTGAGTGGCTTGGCCTCTCCTTCAGCGATGAAGCAGGCCGGGAATTTCTCGACCAGGTAGGCGACGATCTCTTTACTGTTCTTCAGCTTTTCAGTGTTTTCCATGTATAACCTTGGCTTTCATATAGACGCACGGGCATGCCCGAACACAACAAAGGCCCCATTATAGAGAGCTTGGGACCTTTTGCGAACCATCTAGCAATGACTTAGAGCATGCTTTCCAAAATTTGCACCGTTTCTTCGAGGCCAATCCGGTCCTGCTCGTCAAAGCGGTTAAAGATTGGACTGTCGATGTCCAGCACCCCGATGATCTCCCCGCCACGGCGCAGCGGGATCACGATTTCCGAGTTGCTGGCACCGTCGCACGCAATGTGCCCCGCGAACTGGTGCACGTCGTCCACCAGCTGGGTCTTGCCCTCGGCAACCGCAGTGCCACAGACGCCGCGCCCGACCGGGATGCGCACACAGGCCGGCTTGCCCTGGAACGGGCCGAGCACCAGGGTCTCGCCCTGCAGCAGGTAGAAACCAACCCAGTTGATGTCAGCCAGTTCCTGATTGAGCAGGGCAGACAGGTTTGCCAGGGTGGCGATCATGTCGGGTTCGCCCTCTAGCAATGCCTGGGCCTGCTGGTTGAGCGTGCGATAAAATGCTTGTTTTTCAATCATGATTAAATGAACTTCACTCTTTGATAATCAATGCAAGGTACCGTCCTGCCTGAAAATTTCAAATCAATTTTCATTTATCCCCCCTCCTGGGGCCCGATGAGAGTCCGTTCAACGTGCCGCGCCCAACGTCAGTTGATGGCGCTGGCCATTGCTCCACTCGATGGTCAAGAGCCAGTCCATCGCCTCTGCCGTACAACTTCCCACCTGGGTCACCCCTCGCCACCCCGCATCGCTGGCTTCAAACAGCACGGGGATGAGCCCCATGAACATCTCCTTGCCCTCGAGCCAGGCCTTGACCGGCGTAATGGCCGGCACACCCCCTTGAAGGCGCAGGACAAAGTCATGTTCAGGGCGGATCGGCAAGCCATCGATGCTGACCGTCAGCGGGCGATCCCCGACGATGAGGCGGCAGGGGCTGTGGGACAGATCACAAATCTGAACATTGGAGCCCTCTGCATGGTCGCTTCCTGTGCCTGAAAACCAGGTTCGATAGGCCATCAGGGAGAGCAAAATGACCAGCACCATGGACAGGTGGACGATTTTGCGTGAAGTGAGTCTCTCTTTCATGAAAAAACAGCTCTGTAAGGTACGTAGAAAATGTAATTTTCGTGATCTGGCTCAAGGTAAAAACTGGCGGACATGAGACCCGCTGGAGCCAAATATATCACTGTTTGTACTGTTATTTTACCGGTCATTTCAGTATCATTCTCAATGGATTTTCATTTAACCACCTTTTGCTTTTCCTTTTATTAACAGATGTTAACGAGGGGATTTTGCAAAACCGGGGTGAAAATGGCCCAGGACACCGGGCAACACTAACAACAGCATCGGAAGCGGAATACAACGATGAGCCATACAACAAACCACCCTGAGTACAACTACACCGTTGTGCGCCAGTTCACCGTCATGACGATTGTCTGGGGTATCGTCGGCATGTCGGTGGGTGTATTGATTGCAGCCCAGTTGATCTGGCCTGCCCTCAACTTCGACACCCCCTGGCTGACGTACAGCCGTCTGCGTCCCCTGCATACCAATGCGGTCATCTTCGCATTTGGTTGCAGCGCCCTGATGGCCACCTCCTTCTACGTGGTGCAACGCACCTGTCAGGTCCGGCTGTTTGGTGGTCCCCTCGCCTCCTTCGTGTTCTGGGGCTGGCAGGCGATCATTCTGTCTGCAGCCATCTCGCTGCCGCTGGGGTACACCACCTCCAAAGAGTACGCCGAGCTGGAGTGGCCCATCGACATCGCCATCGCCGTGGTCTGGGTGAGCTATGCCATCGTCTTCTTCGGCACCTTGGTCAAGCGCACCACCTCCCACATCTATGTGGCGAACTGGTTCTTCGGTGCCTTCATCATCACGGTGGCCGTACTGCACATCGTCAACAACATGGAAGTGCCGCTCTCCGGCATGAAGTCCTACTCCATGTACTCCGGTGCCATGGATGCCATGGTGCAGTGGTGGTATGGCCACAACGCAGTGGGCTTCCTGCTGACAGCGGGCTTCCTTGGCATGATGTACTATTTCGTGCCCAAGCAGGCGGGTCGCCCCGTCTACTCCTACCGCCTCTCCATCGTGCACTTCTGGGCGCTGATCTCCCTCTATATCTGGGCCGGTCCGCACCACCTGCACTATACCGCCCTGCCTGACTGGGCCCAGTCGCTGGGCATGGTGATGTCCCTCATCCTGTTCGTGCCCTCCTGGGGCGGCATGATCAACGGCATCATGACCCTCTCGGGTGCCTGGCACAAGCTGCGTTATGACCCCATCCTGCGCTTCCTGATCGTCTCCCTGTCGTTCTACGGCATGTCGACCTTCGAAGGCCCCATGATGGCGATCAAGACCGTCAACGCCCTCTCCCACTACACCGACTGGACTATCGGTCACGTTCACTCCGGTGCCCTGGGCTGGGTTGCCATGGTGTCCATCGGTGCCGTCTACCACCTGATCCCGAACCTGTTCGGGCAGGGGCGCATGTACAGCATCAAGCTCATCAACGTCCACTTCTGGCTGGCCACCGTGGGCACCGTGCTCTATATCGTCGCCATGTGGATTTCCGGTGTGATGCAGGGTCTGATGTGGCGTGCGGTCAACGACGACGGCACCCTGACCTACAGCTTCGTGGAGGCGCTGCAAGCTTCCTATCCCTTCTACTTCGTGCGCTTCCTGGGTGGCTGCTTCTTCGTCACCGGCATGCTGCTGATGGCCTACAACGCCTATCGCACCGTCACTGCGCCCAAGGGTTCTCTGGAACCCGTCGCACAGCCAGCCTGATTTGAAGGGGTTTAAAGCATGAGCAACAACAACCGTCACGAGATTTTTGAAAAAAGCGTCCCCATGCTGGTCATTGGCATCATCTTCGCCATCAGCCTGGGGGGCCTGGTGGAAATCACCCCCCTGTTCTTCCAGAAGCAGACCAACGAGCCGGTGGAGGGCCTCAAGCCCTACACCGCCCTGCAGATGGAAGGACGCGACATCTACATCCGCGAAGGCTGCACCGTCTGCCACAGCCAGATGATCCGCCCGTTCCGCGCCGAGACCGAACGCTACGGCCACTACTCGGTTGCCGGCGAGAGCGTGTGGGAGCACCCCTTCCTATGGGGCTCCAAGCGTACCGGCCCGGATCTGGCCCGGGTCGGCGGCCGCTACTCCGATGACTGGCATCGCGCCCACCTCATCAACCCGCGCGACGTAGTGCCCGAGTCCAACATGCCGGCCTTCCCCTGGCTCGAGACCAATGTGCTGAGCGGCGAGCTGACCGGCAAGAAGCTGGCTCTGTTCCGGGATCACTTCGGCGTGCCCTATACCGATGCCGACATCGCCGGTGCCGGTGAGGCCGTCAAGGGCAAGACCGAGCTGGATGCGCTGATCGCCTATCTGCAATCACTGGGCCATGCCCTGAAATAAGGAGTCGGGATATGGATTACGGCACATTTCGCGGCCTGTACACCCTGCTGCTGATGGTCATCATGATTGGCATCATCGTCTGGGCCTACAGCAAGCGCCGCAAGGCTTCTTTCGACGAGGCCGCCAACCTGGTTTTTGCCGATGACGAGCAACCCAGTGCTGATAACAAGAACGCAGGAGCGAAGCAATAATGAGCACTCTGTTTAGCATTTTTGTGACCGTCATAAGCCTTGGCACCATTCTCGGCTGCTTCCTGCTGCTGGCCTGGTGCATGAAGGACAAGATGGGGGCCGAAGAGGGCAAACCCATGGGTCACACCTTCGACGGCATCGAGGAGATCAACAATCCCCTGCCGAAGTGGTGGTCCTATATGTTCCTCTTCTTCATCGTCACCGGGCTCATCTACCTGCTCGCCTTCCCGGGCCTTGGCAACTTCAAGGGTCTGCTGGGCTGGCAGAGCTCCAACCAGGATGTACGTTCCCTGGCCGAGTCCAAGGCAGCGGCGGCTTCCGCCAAGGCCGAAGGACGCGCGGTGGAATACGATCGGGAACTTGCCAAGGCCGACGAGATCTACGGCGCCAAGTTCCGCGAGCTGACCTATCAGGCTGACGGCAAGAGCTACAAGGAGATCACCGAGATCGCCAAGGATCCGGAAGCCCTGAAGGTGGGTCAGCGCCTGTTCCTGCAAAACTGTTCCCAGTGTCATGGCTCCGATGCCCGCGGTGGCCGCGGTTTCCCGAACCTGACCGACAGCGAATGGCAGTGGGGCGGCGCACCCGACCAGATCAAGACCACCATCATGGGCGGTCGTCAGGGTATCATGGCCGCTTGGGGCGAGATCCTGGGTCAGGACGGGGTGAAGGAGGTGGCCTCCTATGTGCTGAGCCTCTCCGGTCGCAAGGTTGATCTGGTGGAAGCCAAGAAAGGGGAAGCACGCTTTGCCATGTGCGCCGCCTGCCACGGCCCGGATGCCAAGGGCGGCATCGCCTTCGGCGCCCCCGACTTGACCAACAACATCTGGCTCTATGGCGGCTCCCGTCAGGTGGTCGAACAGACCATCACCCACGGTCGTCACGGCGTGATGCCGGCCTGGAAGGACATTCTGGGGGAAGACAAGGTACATCTGCTCGCCTCCTACGTTTACAGCTTGTCCCACAACGATCGGCAAAATCAGCAGTAACATGTGATAAGCACGTGATTAATCAGCAAAAAGCCTCGACTCTTCGAGGCTTTTTGTTATCTTGTGTTGGCTGAATTACCGCCATTTCGTTAACCATTTGTTTCGGTAGCATCATGACCCAACCCTGGTATCGCCAATTCTGGCCCTGGTTCATCATCGCCCTCCCCTGCGCCGCCGTGGTAGGCAGCATCGCCACCGCCATCATTGCCAGCAAGGATGGGGTCAACCTGGTAGCGGAGGACTACTACAAGCAGGGCAAGGAGATTAATCAGGATCTCAGCAAGTTCGATCGCGCCGAGGCGCTCGGCATCCGTATCGCCCTCAATGTCAGCGACAAGGAGCTGACGTTAAATCCACTGTCCGGGGATTTCCCCCTCGGGCAGGCACTGCACCTCTCCCTGTTTCATCCCACGTTGGCGGGCCTGGACAGCGAACATCTGCTGACGGCCGATGGCAAGGGAGTCTATCGCCTGATGCTGGACAAGCCCCTCACCGGCAAGTGGCACGTGCGGGTCGATGCCTTCAACCATGAATGGCGCCTCCAGGAGACGGCACAACTGCCGACTCAGGCAGCGATTGAGCTCGATCCCAAGGGACGTTGAATCACGAAGGCAGGGTGATCGGCACGCCGGTCAGCCACCCTTCTCCCCGACCCGGCCTGCTGGGCTGCATCAAAGAGGGATGATCACCATGACCGGCTGTTTTCACTGTGGTGAACCGGTTCCCACTGGCAGTAACTTTACTCTCGAGATCAAAGGCATCGTTCAGCCGATGTGTTGCCCTGGCTGTCAGGCCGTGGCACAGACCATTCTCGAATGCGGCCTCGCCAGTTATTACGAACACCGCACCGCTCCCGGCATCAAGGGGGAACTGGTGCCCGAAGAGCTCGCCGCCCTCACCCACTACGATCTGGCGGAGGTGCAGCAGGAGTTCGTCACCGACACCGGTACGGGTCGCGAAACTACGCGCGAGATCCAACTGACGGTGGAAGGTTTGACCTGCGCCGCCTGTGCCTGGCTCATCGAGCGGCACCTGATGACCCTGCGCGGTCTGCGTTACATCAACGTCAATACCACCACCCATCGCGCCCGCATCAAGTGGGATCCGGCCCAGCTCTCTTTGAGCGACATTCTCAAGGGCTTTGCCAGGGTCGGCTATCGCGCCTATCCCTTCCAGACTCATCAGCAGGAAGCGCTCTACGCCAAAGAGGTGCGCAGCTACATGTTCCGCATGGCGCTGGCCGGCCTTGGCTCCATGCAGGTGATGATGTGCGCCGTAGCACTCTACATGGACCTCTTCATCAGCGTGGAAGAGGAGTTCATGATCTACTTCAAGTGGATAAGCCTTCTGCTCTCCACCCCCATCATGATCTACTCGGCCCAGCCTTTTTACGTGGGGGCATGGCGCAGCCTGAAGCAGGGGCACCTCTCCATGGATGTTTCGGTGTCGCTGGCACTGATCGGCGCCTTCGTCGCCTCCATCTGGGCCACGGTCTTCAACACGGGTGAGGTCTATTACGACTCCATCACCATGTTCGTCTTTTTCCTGCTGTTGGGCCGTCTGCTGGAACTGCGAGCGAGGCGCAAGGCGTCGGAGTCGAGCTCCAACCTGGCGCGCCTGGTACCCATCATGGCAACCCGCATCGATGATGACGGCGAACACGAGGTGGCCGCCAAGACGCTGCGAGTCGGAGACAGGGTGCGGGTACTCGCGGGGGCCACCCTGCCGGCAGACGGCATCGTCACCCTGGGCCAGGCCAGCCTCAACGAATCCATGCTGACTGGCGAACAGTTGCCTCTGCTCAAACAGGCCGGAGATCCCGTCTATGCAGGCACCATCAACACCGATGCCCCCCTGGAGATCCGGGTCAGCCATTCCATTGAAGAGTCGCGCCTGGCCCAGATCATGCGCCTGCAGGATCATGCTCTGGACGACAAGCCCGCCATCGCCCAGCTGGCGGACGTGCTGTCGCGCCACTTTATCCTGGTGCTCCTGATCATTGCGGCCGGGGTCTGGACCTTCTGGCATTTTCATGAGCCCGAGCGGGCCTTCTGGGTCACCCTGGCGGTGCTGGTGGCGACCTGCCCCTGCGCCCTCTCGCTGGCCACCCCGACCGCACTGACCTCGGCCACTGCCAACCTGACCCGCAGCGGCATCCTACTGCGCCGCGGCCACGTGCTGGACATTCTGACCCGGGCCAACCGCATCGTGATGGACAAGACGGGGACCCTGACCACGGGCAACATCAGCCTGGTGAGCACCCAGCCCCTCGGCGAGCTCGACGCAGCCCGCTGCCTCGCCCTCGCCCAGGCCCTGGAGACCTATTCCGAGCATCCCATCGCCCGTGCGTTTCGAAGCAAACCACTGGCGGACGGGGTGCCGCTCGCCGCCAGCGACGTCACCCCCGTCATCGGCCACGGCGTGCAGGGAGTAATTGAGGGCAAGCATTACCGCATCGGCAGTGCACGCTGGCTCGAACTGGCGCAAGAAGAGAATGCCGCTCAAGGGCTGACCATCTATCTGGCCGATGAACACGGACTGCTGGCCCGTTTCATCCTGGCCGACACGCTGCGCCCCGATGCCGGTGCACTGATCCAGGCCTTCAAGGAGGCAGGCCTGCAAACCACCATTCTCACCGGCGACGGTTCGGACCAGGCGGACATGCTGGCCCGCGAGCTGGGGGTCGATGAGCTGGTAAAAGGGGTCACCCCGGACGGCAAGCTGGCCTATCTCAAGGCCCGGGAAGCGGCCGGGGATATCAGCATCATGGTGGGAGATGGCATCAACGACGCCCCTGTGCTGGCCGGCGCCCACGCGTCCTTTGCCATGGCGGGGGGCACGGATCTGGCCAAGAACAGTGCCGACGCCATCCTGCTGGCCGACGATCTCTCCCGTCTGCTGGCCGCCCGGGCCCTGGCCCTGCGAACTCGCAAGATCATCAAGGAGAACTTTGCCTGGTCCATCGGCTACAACCTGCTTGTGCTGCCGCTGGCTGCAAGTGGCTGGCTCCCCCCTTATCTGGCGGCTGCTGGCATGTCCCTGAGCTCCCTCATCGTGGTCACCAACTCCATGCGGCTCAACCGGTGAGCAGCCATCTGGCATCCTCCCGGGTGGCGGCACCTCTTGCCTCGCCGGGTTATCATCCCCCTTTCACCACAGGGTCCACGCCATGAACATTATCTTCGTCCTCATCCCCATCGCCATCCTGTTCGTTGTCATTGCCGGCGCCGTCTTCTTCTGGGCCATCCGCTCCGAGCAGTTCGAGGATCTCGACAGGCAGGGCTCCAACATCCTGTTTGACGAGGAGCAGCGCCCCTTGCCCCCCTCTGAACAACAAGCAGAACAGGAAAACGGGCCCCATGACCAGCAGCCTTGACCTCATGGGCGCCCTGCTGGTCGGGCTTGCCGGTGCCGGCCACTGTATCGGCATGTGTGGCGGCGTGTCCGCAGCGCTCTCCATGGCCATACCTGCCGAGAAGCAGCATTTTTGGGGCAGGCTCGGTTATCTGCTCAACTACAACCTGGGGCGCATCCTGAGCTATGTGCTGGCGGGCGCGCTGGTGGGCGGCTTGCTCGCCACCACCACGGAGATAGGCGCTGGCAAACACGCCCTGGCAGGGCTTCGCCTCATCGCCGCCCTGCTGATGATAGCGCTCGGCCTCTACTTGGCTGGCTGGTGGCATGGCGTCTTGCTGCTCGAGCGCATCGGTGCGAAGTTCTGGCCTCTCATCAAGCCGCTGGCAGGCAGGTTTCTCCCGTTTACATCAGCCAGGCAGGCCCTCCCCTTTGGCATGATATGGGGCTGGCTCCCTTGCGGCCTCGTCTACTCCATGCTGACCTGGAGCGCTGCCGCAGGCTCCGCGAGTGGCGGGGCACTCATCATGCTCTTTTTCGGCCTCGGCACCCTGCCGACCCTGTTTGCGCTAGGGGGGCTGGCAGACCGATTGCGCTACTGGCTCACCCTGCGCAGCCTGCGCCTTGGGGGCGCCTTGCTGCTTATTGCCTACGGGATCCACACCCTCTGGATCGGGATGGCGTCCTTTTGAAACCCTATCCAAAACGGATGAGATGGTGGTAAACTTGTTTGATATAAATCAATTATTCATTTGAGCCTATGATCCCGGACAAGAAACCTGGCAGACGTATTCAGAGCGGTGGCTGTGCAATTCATTGCCAGGATTGCAGCATCAGCCAGCTCTGCATCCCCTTCACCCTGAACGATAACGAGCTCGATCAGCTCGACAGCATCATCGAGCGCAAAAAGCCGTTCCAGAAGGGTGAAGAGTTGTTCAAGGCCGGCGATGAGCTCAAGTCGCTCTATGCCATACGTTCCGGGACCATCAAGTCATACACCATCACCGAACAGGGTGACGAACAGATCACCGCCTTCCACCTCGCCGGTGATCTGGTCGGTTTCGACGCCATCCACAAGCAGGCCCACCCCTCCTTCGCCCAGGCGCTGGAAACCGCCATGGTGTGCGAAATACCGTTCGATGTGCTCGACGACCTCTCTGGCAAGATGCCCAAACTGCGCCAGCAGATCATGCGGCTGATGAGCAACGAGATCATGGGCGACCAGGAGATGATACTGCTGCTCTCCAAAAAGAACGCCGAAGAGCGCCTCGCTGCCTTCCTGCACAATCTCTCGGTTCGTTTCTCCGAGCGCGGCTTCTCCGCCAAGGAGTTCCGCCTCTCCATGACCCGTGGAGACATCGGCAACTACCTCGGTCTCACCGTCGAGACCATCAGCCGCCTGCTGGGCCGTTTCCAGAAATCCGGTCTCATCAGCGTCAAAGGCAAATACATTACTGTACTGGACAACGTTGCCTTGGGCGTCATGGCCGGAGCCACTCGTCCTCCCTGCGGTTAATCCCCGTTTATTCCCTTTTTTGCCGGATCGGATCACCCTGAAATTTGATCCGGCACACCTTCCCGTCTCCCCCCTTGGACTAAGCTGTAATAGCTAAAGAGTTGCCATCATTGGCCTTTTTACCAAGGAGGAGAACATGGTCAAGTACCGAAACATTCTGGTGGTGATCAATCCCGAGGAGGAGCGCCAGATCGCGCTCGAGCGCGCGGTCAAGGTCGCCGAGCTGGATGAGGGCGCCCAGCTGACCCTGCTCCTGACGATTTACGACTTCTCTTACGAGATGACCGCCATGCTCTCGGCAGACGAGCGGGAAGAGATGCGCCATGGTGTCATCGCCCAGCGTCGGGAGTGGCTCGACGAGATCCTCACTCCCTATCGGGCCAGAGGACTGGAATGCGAAGTGAAAGTGCTCTGGCACAACCGTCCCTTCGAGTGCGTCATTCAGGAAGTGCTGGAACAGCGTCACGATCTGGTCGTCAAGGCGACTCACAAGCACTCCTTCCTGCAAACCTTCATCTTCACCCCCACCGACTGGCACCTGCTGCGCAAATGCCCCTGTCCGGTTCTGCTGGTAAAAGAAGGGCACTGGCAACGGGGGGGCAACCTGATTGCCGCCATCAACTGCTCGAGCGATGACAAGGAGCAGAAGGTGCTCAACGAGCGGATCACCCGCGAGGGGATCGCCATCGCCGAGCTGCTTGGTGCCAGTCTCTATCTGGTCAACACCTACCCGGGCACCCCGGTCAATGTCGCCATCGAACTGCCAGAGTTCGATCCCAACGCCTACAACGATGCCATTCGCAAACACCATGAAGATCTGCTGCGGGAGCATGCCGATCAGTTCGGCATCAACCACATGTGGACCAAGGTGGCGGAAGGCTTGCCGGAGGAGGTGCTGCCGGACATGGCGGACGATCTGAATGCCACCCTGATGATCATGGGATGCGTCGGCCGTACCGGCCTCTCTGCCGCCCTGCTTGGCAACACCGCCGAGCACGTGGTGGACAGGCTCAACTGCGACATTCTCATCCTCAAACCCGACGATTACAGCAGCCCTGTGGATGACAGGCGTCATCCTGCATAAGCGTTTCTTGCCCTCCCCCGGGACATGGCTATAATAAGCCGCTTATTTTTGTCCCGGGTTTGAGGCCATGCTAGAAGAGCTTAACGCCAAAGAGAAATACAGTTTCAACAAGCTGCAGAAACGCCTGCGGCGCAACGTGGGCCAGGCCATCGCCGACTTCAACATGATTGAAGAGGGTGACAAGATCATGGTCTGCCTGTCTGGCGGCAAGGACAGCTTTGCCATGCTCGACATCCTGATGAGCCTGAAGGCCAGCGCCCCCATCCATTTCGATCTGGTGGCCGTCAACCTGGATCAGAAGCAACCCGGCTTCCCCGAGCACGTGCTGCCCGAATACCTGAGCACCCTCGGCATCGACTTCAAGATCGTGGAAGAAGATACCTACTCCATCGTCAAGGAGAAGGTACCGGAGGGCAAGACCACCTGCGCGCTCTGCTCCCGCCTGCGCCGCGGCATTCTGTATCGCACCGCCCAGGAGCTGGGTTGCACCAAGATCGCCCTTGGCCATCACCGTGACGACATCCTCGAGACTCTGTTCCTCAACATGTTCTACGGTGGCAAGCTCAAATCCATGCCCCCCAAGCTGGTGAGCGACGATGGCAAGAACGTGGTGATCCGCCCCCTGGCCTACTGCAAGGAGAAAGATCTGGTGCGCTATGCCGAGGTCAAGGCCTTCCCCATCATCCCCTGCAACCTGTGCGGCTCCCAGGAGAACCTGCAGCGCCAGGCCATCAAACAGATGATGCAGGAGTGGGATCGCCGCTTCCCGGGTCGTCTCGAAACCATGTTCACCGCCATTCAGGACGTGATCCCGAGCCACCTGCTCGATCACCAGCTGTTTGACTTCAAGAGCATCAACCGCGACTCCGGCATCATCGACGGTGGCGACAAGGCATTTGATCCGCCCGAGCTGCCCAAGGCGCCGCTGCTGGACATCGACGAGATGGACATGCTGGACGTGATTGAGGTGCGCTAAGCCCCGTCACCCACAAAAAAGGAGCGCCAGGCGCTCCTTTTTTCATTCTGGCAATCTGCGGACTCGGGTCGCTACCCCTTGTGCAGCCAGGGGGTCAGACGCAGGATCTCCCCTTGCAGTTGCAGCTTGCCCTGGGCAAACCCCTTCAGCTGCGCATTGCTGAGCAGCAGTTGCCCCTGCTGCCAGGAGACGGCCTCCTGACGGGCACCCTCCACAAGGTAGGCTGTGCCTGCGGGCGCCACCATGGAGATCCGCACCCCTTCCATCTTGGGCAGGAAATACTGGCCGACCATGCCGGCCATCTTGTCGAGCAATCGCTGCATCTGCTGCTGGCGCGAGACAAGCTCGGCCAGCGGCACCTCGGGTGTGGCGGGGGCGTCGGCCATCACCTGTACCGACAGATCGCAGGCGGCATGGGCCTCGGTGAGCCCCACCACCACGATCGCCTTGTCGAGGTTGAGATCTTCGTCATAGGGCAGACGCAGTTCGCCATCCACCGTGACCTCGGCGGGCACATCCCTGTCCGGGGTCGAGACCCGGGCCGAGGTGAGCCCGCAGCGCCGACCGTTCTGTTGACTGGCCAGATAAAAGCCCAGTCTGGCGTGGCCGAACTCCCCCTTGGCGAAGGTCTTCATCTGGCTGTAGAAGGTGCCGTAGTCGAGTTCAAGGGACGGCTCAGCCTGTCCCAGCATGGGTACCAGCAGGAGCGCCGCCATCCCGTATCGCTTGTTCATATGCCATCCTTTTGCATCACGCTCCGGGCGGGTCGACACCGGCTGACCCCCTGGTATCCCGTTATGCGTTGAAATGATCCGGGCCCTGCCCGCCGTTGCCACTGGCAACCTCGGTCACTTCGACTGCCACCCCACACAGATCCCGGTAGAGAATGCCCTTGCAGTTGAAGTAGAGCGGCGCCACCCAGATAAGTCCCAGCCCCATGGGGATGAGCGCCAGGAAGAAGAGTGCCAGCATGACCCCGTGCAGCAGCACTATGCTGGGCCATCCCCGGGCAAAGAGCTTGAGGGATACCAGAATGGCCTGAGCCGGGGAAAGACCGCGCTCCAGCACCAGAGGTACGGTAAACACCAGCCCCATGCCCACCAGGGCGGAAGGGATGAAGGCCAGCATCACCGGCACGCCCAGCAGCTCGAACAGGGGGCCAAACAGGCTGGTGATGAGGCTGCCGAGCAGACTCAGGCTGCCCAGGCGCAGGAAGTGGCGGAAGAAGTCGAATACCTGGCTCGGCCGGGCGCGCACCCCCACCGACTGCTGCAACCCCAGCATGTCGAGGGAGGAGGTCATGGGTGACATGATCACCGTGACCAGCAGGCTCAGGATCAGGGCCATATCCATACCCCCCCCTTCACGGGCGACATAGGGTGTCAGCAAGGTATTGCTCAGCAGGATCCAGATTGCCATGACCCCGGCGATGGCCAGCGCCAATCCGAAACCGGTACGACGAGTCTGTTGCCACCCCTCTTTCAACACCCCTTGCAGGTCCAGACGATATCCCTGGCTGAGGGACTGTTCGAGGGTTCCACCGATCCGCATTCTATTACTCAATTGACTGTCCAACATTCACTGACGACTGATCCAAGGTGGCACATTATAGCGGTTTGAACCGGCATGCGTAGCCGTTTTTCCTGTTATCTTCCGTTCAGAAAGCCATTGATACCAAAGGCCTTGCAGCCCTTCTTGATGAAGTTCCCCTCACCCTTGGCCCCTCTGTCCAACGGGGGTAGGATAATGGCGCGCGCTGGCGGACGAGATGTCCACTGGCTCTTCTCTCTCACACAAGGAAAACGGTCATGTCCGAACTGACGCTCTATCTTGCCCCTGGTACCTGTGCCATGGCGGTGCGCATCGCTCTGGTGGAGGCCGGTGCCCCTCACCTTGTCAAGCGCCTGGATCTGGCCGCTGGTGAACAGCGCAGCCCCGACTACCTCGCCATCAATCCCAAGGGGCGAGTCCCGGCACTGGTGACGGAGCATGGCGTGCTGACCGAAACACCGGCTCTGCTGCTCTACGTGGCCCAGCGTTTTCCTAACGCCGGGCTGGCCCCATTGGATGACCCCTTCCTCCTGGCCAGGATACAGGAGGTACACAGTTTCCTCGTCTCCACCGTCCATGTCGCCCATGCCCATGGACGCCGTCCCGGCCGCTGGGCCGACGATGAACAGGCCATGGCTGCCATGCAGGCCAAGATGCCCCAGAACATGCGCGATGGCTTTGACCAGATTGAGCGCCACTATCTGGCCGGCCCCTGGGTACTGGGGGAGCGCTTCAGCCTGGCCGACATCTACCTCTTCGTGATTGCAGGCTGGCTCGAGAGCGACGGGGTTGCCATCAGCGAGTTTCCCAAGGTGGCGGATCACTATCAGCGCATGCTGGCCCGCCCCGCAGTGCAGGCGGCGCTCGCCCTCTGATCTCCTCGCGCTGGGTACGCCTTTTTGTACGGGCAACATCCGGCGACGCCTCTCAGACGGGTGCTCTTCTGGCACCCGTTTCTTCTGAAATTGCCCTGTCACTGAGATCGTTTTCACATTTTCGTCATCACTGCCTAGACCCGTTAACGGTTAACACTTATCTTTCGCCCTAATGACGCAACCGGTTGCGTAACCGATTGCCCAACTCAATATCCATATGCGGTCCCAGGCCGCCGAGGTGCTGTATGAAACGAGGCAAGCTGCTCAATGCTCCCTTAAGCGCGCTGGTCGCGCAGATGGGCCACACCGACGAGATCACCGTCTGCGATGCGGGCCTGCCCATTCCGGCAGGCCCCGAGCGCATCGATCTGGCGCTGATGGCGGGCACCCCCAGCCTTGAAACCGTACTGACCGCCCTACTCACCGACCTGGTGGTGGAGAAGGTGATCATGGCAAGCGAGATCAAGCAGATCAGTCCCGCCGCCCATCAGGCGCTGGTGGATCAGCTGGAGGCCCACGCAGCCGCCCAGGGCAAGCCCATCACCATCGAGTACTGCCTGCACGAAGCGTTCAAGGCTCGCTCCTGCCAGAGCAAGGCTATCGTGCGCAGCGGCGAGGTGACTCCCTACGCCAACCTGATCCTCTGCGCCGGTGTGGCGTTCTGAATTCTTCAAAGAAGGCCTCTTCAAGGAAGCTGCAAATGAGCACAACCTCCCCCCTCTCACCCATTCTGGAGCTGACCGAGATCGTCAAGACCTTCCCCGGTGTGCGCGCCCTCGACGAAGCGGGTCTTCGGGTCTATCCGGGCCAGGTGATGGCCCTGCTCGGCGAAAATGGCGCTGGCAAGTCGACCCTGATGAAGGTGCTGACCGGCATCTACCAGGCCGATTCGGGCAGCATCAGCTATCGCGGCCAGCCGGTTCACTTCAAGGGCCCCCGCGACTCCCAGGATCAGGGGATCAGCATCATCCACCAGGAGCTGAACCTGCTGCCGGAATTGTCGATTGCCGCCAATATCTTCCTCGGCCGCGAACCGCGCACCCGTTTTGGCAGCATCGACCACAAGCAACTGCGCGAACGGGCCAGCACCCTGCTGGCACGACTTGGCGTCAAACACGGCCCGGATACCCGGCTAGGGGATCTCTCCATCGGCGAACAGCAGATGGTGGAGATCGCCAAGGCGCTGTCGTTCGATGCCAGCGTCATCATCATGGACGAACCCACCGATGCCCTCACCGACACCGAAACCGAGCAGCTTTTCACCGTCATTCGCGAACTGCGCGAGCAGGGCTGCGGCATCGTCTATATCTCCCATCGCTTGAAGGAGATCTTCGAAATCTGCGATCGGGTCACCGTGCTGCGGGACGGCAAGTGGATCGGCGAGCAGGCGGTGAGCGATCTCGACGAAGACAGGATCATCGAGATGATGGTGGGTCGCCGGCTGGAAGAGCAGTACCCGCGCCTGGTGCGCGAACTCGGCCCCGTCAGCCTGCAGGTGAAGGATTTGGCCGGCCCCGGCGTGCGCGGGGTGAGCTTCTCCCTGCGTCAGGGTGAAATTCTGGGCTTTAGCGGCCTGATGGGCTCCGGCCGCACCGAGCTGATGAAGCTCATCTACGGTGCCAGCCCCATCAGCGCTGGCCAGATGACGGTGGATGGCCACGCCCTGGTACCCAGAAGCCCGGCCGATGGTCTGGCCGCTGGCATCGCCTATATCTCCGAGGATCGCAAGGGCGACGGCCTGGTGCTGGAGCTGTCGGTGCGCGAAAACATGAGCCTGTGCGCCCTCGGCGAGTTCATTCGTGGCGGCAAGATTGACGGCAAGGCCGAGCGCCAGGCGGTAGGAGACTATGTGCGTCTGTTCAACATCAAGACCCCGAGTCAGGATCAGCTGATCAAGCTCCTCTCCGGCGGCAACCAGCAGAAGGTGGCCATCGCCAAGGGGCTGCTGACCCGGCCCAAGGTGCTGATCCTGGATGAGCCGACCCGCGGCGTCGATGTCGGCGCCAAGAAGGAGATCTATCAGCTCATCAACCAGTTCAAGAAGGAGGGGATGAGCATCATCCTGGTCTCCTCCGAAATGCCGGAAGTGCTCGGCATGAGTGATCGCATTATGGTGATGCACGAAGGGCGCATCAGCGCAGAATTCAACACCCGCGATGCCAATCAGGAGAAGCTGATGGCAGCGGCAGTCGGTAAACAGTGGCAAGCAGAGCAAGAGGCAGCACAATGACAACCCAAACCCTTTCCCGCCGCGGCGTCATGAGCATGGCCTGGTGGATCGAGAACAAGTCCCTGGTCGCGCTGCTGGTGCTGATCGGCGTGGTCTCTTTCCTGAGCCCCAACTTCTTCACCGCCGACAACCTGCTCAACATCCTGCGCCAGACATCGGTCAACGCCATCATGGCGGTCGGCATGACGCTGGTCATCCTCACCGCCGGCATCGATCTGTCGGTCGGCTCGGTACTGGCCCTGTGCGGCGCCCTGGCCGCCACCATGGTGGCCATGGAACTGCCCATCGGCCTGGTGATCCCCCTCACCCTGGGGGCCGGCGCCCTGCTTGGCAGCATCAGCGGCCTCATCATCGCCAAGGGCAAGGTACAGGCGTTCATCGCCACCCTGGTCACCATGACCGCCCTGCGCGGCGTCACCATGGTCTACACCGAGGGGCGCCCCATCTCCACCGGCTTCAGTGACGGCGCCGATCACTTCGCCTGGCTCGGGACCGGCTACCTGCTGGGTCTGCCGGTGCCCATCTGGCTGATGGCCATCGTCTTCCTGCTGGCCTGGTACCTGCTCAACCACACTCGCCTGGGCCGCCACATCTATGCCCTCGGCGGCAACGAATCGGCCACCCGCCTCTCTGGTATCAATGTGGATCGGGTCAAGCTCGCGGTGTATGGTCTGTGCGGCATGCTGTCGGCACTGGCCGGGCTCATCGTCACATCCCGCCTCTCCTCCGCCCAGCCCACAGCCGGCATGGGGTACGAGCTGGATGCCATCGCCGCCGTTGTGCTGGGGGGCACCAGCCTGATGGGGGGCAAGGGCCGTATCATGGGTACCCTGATCGGTGCCCTCATCATCGGCTTCCTCAACAATGCCCTCAACCTGCTCGACGTCAGCTCCTATTACCAGATGATCGCCAAGGCCAGCGTGATTTTGCTTGCTGTGATGATCGATAACAAAAGCAACCGTTAACAAGCCACGCCACACACAAGGAATGAAATGATGAAAAAGCTCAATACCCTGCTCGCTGCCGCCATCATGTCCGTGCTGGGCACCGCCCAGGCCGCGGATCACACCCTGGCGATGGTGGTCTCCACCCTCAACAACCCCTTCTTCGTCACCATGAAGGAGGGGGCCGAAGCCAAGGCCAAGGAGCTTGGCTACGAGCTGGTGGTGCTGGACTCCCAGAACGACCCGGCCAAGGAGCTCTCCAACGTGGAAGATCTCACCGTGCGCAAGGTCAACGCCATCCTGATCAACCCGACCGACTCCGAAGCCGTGGGCAACGCCATTCGCCTGGCCAACAAGGCGAACATCCCGGTGCTGACCCTGGACCGCGGCGCAGCCCAGGGTGACGTCAAGGCCCACATCGCCTCCGACAACGTGGCCGGTGGCAAGCTGGCTGGCGACTTCATCGCCGAGAAGCTGGGCAGCGGTGCCAAGGTGATCCAGCTGGAAGGGATCGCAGGTACCTCCGCCGCCCGTGATCGCGGCGAAGGCTTCGCCCTGGCGGTCACCGCCAACAAACTGCAGGTGCTGGCCTCCCAACCCGCCGACTTTGACCGCACCAAGGGTCTGAACGTCATGGAGAACCTGCTGGCCGCCCATCCGACCGTGCAGGCAGTGTTCGCCCAGAACGACGAGATGGCGCTGGGTGCCATCCGCGCCGTGCAGGCCGCTGGCAAAGAGGTGATGATCGTGGGCTTTGACGGCACCGACGATGGCAAAGCCGCCGTGGCCAAGGGTAAACTGGCCGCCACCGTGGCCCAGCAGCCTGCCCTCATCGGCGCCATCGGCGTGGAAACCGCCGACAAGGTGCTCAAGGGTCAACCGGTGGAAAAATCCATCCCGGTACCGCTGCAAATCGTCAACAAGTAAGTTGACGGGGGGAGGTTCGCCTCCCCTCTCTTTTTCCGCCAGTGCCGCCTGGTCTGGGTCCACCCAGACCAGGATGTACTCAACCAAGGGTGATAGGAATGAATCGTCTCGTAGTCCTCGGCAGCGTGAATGCGGATCATGTGCTGCGCGTCCCCCACTTTCCCCGCCCCGGTGAAACCCTGACCGGCCACAGCTATCAGGTCGTTCCCGGCGGCAAGGGCGCCAATCAGGCGGTGGCCGCCGCCCGCCTCGGCGCCCCTGTCTCCTTCATCGCCCGCATCGGTGATGATGCCATCGGCCACCAGATGAAAACCGGGTTTGCCAACGACGGCATCGATGTCAGCGCCGTCGAACTCGACCCCAGGCTCCCCACCGGCATCGCCATCATCTATGTGAGCGACGAGGGGGAGAACAGCATCGGCATCTCCGCCGAAGCCAATGGCGCCCTCACCCCGGCCGTAGTGCAAGGTCACGAGGCGATGATCGCCGCCGCCCACACCCTGCTGCTGCAACTGGAAGTGCCGCTGGAGAGCGTGCAGGAAGCGGCCCGTCTGGCTCGTGCCCACGGCACCCGGGTGGTGCTCAACCCCGCCCCCGCGCGCCCGCTCTCAAGGGATCTGCTGGCGCTGGTGGACCTCATCACCCCCAACCAGACCGAGGCCGAGCTGCTGACCGGCGTCAAGGTGACGGACGAAGCGAGCGCCCGGGAGGCTGCCACCCGCTTCCACCAGATGGGCATCGGTGAGGTGATGATCACCCTGGGGTCTCAAGGGGTCTATTGCAGCAAGGGGCAGAAACAGGCGCTCATGCCGGGTTTTCGGGTCAAGGCGGTGGATACCACGGCGGCCGGGGATACCTTCAACGGCGCCTTCCTGGCGGCCGAGCTCGCCGGCGCCGACTTTGACGCAGCCGTACGCTTTGCCCACGGGGCGGCGGCACTCTCCGTCACCCGGTTTGGTGCCCAGAGCTCCATCCCGAGCAAGCAGGAGGTCGATGCTTTCCTCCTTGAACAGACTGCGCAGGGGCACTGATGGCCAATATCAAGGAGGTGGCTGCGCTGGCGGGGGTGTCGACCACCACCGTTTCCCACGTCATCAACGAGACCCGTTTCGTCGCCGAAGAGACCCGGGAGCGGGTCTTCGCCGCCATGCGCGATCTCAACTATGCCCCAAGCCTGGTGGCCCGCAGCCTCAAGGTAAAGGAGACCAACAGCATCGGCATGCTGGTCACCACCTCCAGCAACCCCTTCTTCGCCGAGGTGGTGCGCGGGGTGGAGCGCTACTGCTTCGAGCAGGGTTACAACCTGATGCTGGGCAACACCGAAGGACAGGCCGAGACGGCGCTCTCCTACCTCAAGATGATGCTCAGGAAACGGGTCGACGGCCTGCTCATCATGTGCAGCGAGGGGCAGCAGGAGGTGTTCAACCAGCTCGACTGGCTCAAGAGCCTGCCGGTCGTGGTGATGGACTGGGGCATGGAGAACGACGAGGTGGATCTCATCGCCGACAACTCCCATCGCGGCGGCTACCTGGCAACCCGCCATCTGCTGGGGCTGGGTCACACTGCCATCGGTTGCATCACGGGACCCCACAGCCGCGCCCCGGCCAACCAGCGCCAGGCGGGTTTCGAGCAAGCGATGCAGGAGGCCGGGCTCACCGTCAATCCGGGCTGGATCCAGGAGGGAGACTTTGACTGCGCCAGCGGCGCCGCCGCCATGACCCGCCTGCTGGCGCTGCCAGAGCGTCCCACCGCGCTGTTTGTCTGCAACGACATGATGGCCATGGGGGTCATCAGTGCCGCCCATCAGGCAGGGCTGGTGATCCCCCGCGATCTCTCCATCGTCGGCTATGACAACGTGGCGCTGGCCCAGTTCATGTCCCCCCCGCTCACCACGGTCAATCAACCGAAAGAGGAGCTGGGCCGTCTCGCCGTCACCCGGCTCTTGGCACGCATCAACGGCGAGCCCATCGCAAACCGCATGATCACCGTGGATCCGGACCTGGTGATCAGACACTCCTGCGCTCCCTTTTCCTCACCGGACAGCAAACCAGTTTAAGTGTCAGCAAGCAGCAGAAGGGCGGCCATGAGCCGCCCTTCTGTGTATTGTCTCCTTGACATCGGCCCCGAGACTGCACAAGCCACCACTCAACTCAGCTTGAGATCATCCTCTTGCTGCGCCTCTCCCCGGGGAGCCAGGCGCAGCAGCCCCAGCGCCGTTGCCAACGGCTGGAGCAGCGCCTCGTACCCGGAGGGTGCTGGCAGCCAGTAGCGAATTGGCCAGCCCGCTTGCAGCAGTTCGGGGGCGCTGCTGCCAAGCTCGCTCAGCGCCAGCATGCAGCCACACTCGCGCATCTTCTCAAGCAGGGTGGCATCCGGTATCAGCACAGGCAATGCCAGGATCAGCCCCCCTGTGGCAAGGGGGGCAGGCTCGCCAGCAGAGGGGCCAGCTGGGCAGGCTGATGAAGCCTTACCAGCAAGGTGCCACTGCATGGCTCTTCTGTCAGCCATCGTGCCATCACGGGCCCAAGGACACCACGCTCTTGCATCCAGCCCACGTCACAGGGCTGCTGACTCACCTGCCAGCGCAGGCTGACCGCCGTCACCGGCACGCCCTGCTCGTCTCTCATCGCCTCGCAGAGGGTCTCCAGGGGGGAAGGGGCGGCCCCCGCCAGCCATTCCCGCAGTTGGTGCAGCTGCCGCTGGGCCATGTGGAGGTCAGCCTTCATCGCACTCTGATACCACACCAGGATGGTCCCCTCACGCTTGGCCTCGTTCAATGCCAATATGGCCTGCTCCAATAGCTCATCGGCATCCTCGCCACCCTCGCGCCTGGCCACTCCGAAGCGACACGCCAGATCAAAGCTGCTTTCCCGGGTCACGAACTCAAACTGCAACAGGCTCACCATAGCCGCCATGCGGGCATCGAGATCTCCCTCTTCGTCGTCCAGCACCACGGCGAACTCATCCCCCCCAACCGGTACGCACGGCCGGGGCATGCCTGGCGCAACCGGGCCGCGACCGCCTGCAACAGACGATCACCAACCTGGTATCCGAGCAGATCATTGACCTGCTTGAACCGCTTCAGATCCAGCACCGCCAGCGCCTGGACCCGAACTTGCAGCAGGGATTGCCTGAGCTGCCCCTGCAAGGCCCGACGGTTGCCAAGCCGGGTCATGGGATCGAGCAGGGAGAGGCGACGATTCTGCAGATTGGTTCGAATGAGGGCAAAGACCAGCACACAGCCCATCACCAGCAGGATCAACTGCCAGATCTGGATCCAGAACAGGCTCTGGCGCAACTGGTTGAGGGAGGCTTCCCGCTCCTGGCCGGAGAGGATCTGATCCCCAATCTGCTCCACCTGATGGGTCAAGCCGGTCAGCCGGACGAGGGCAAGATCGAGGGCTTACCCCTCTTCAGCTCCCCGGACTGCATCTGGGGATCCAGCCCCTTGAGTTCGTCAAAGAGCCGTTCAAGCACCTCCCCCAACCCATGCCTCGCCCGCGCATCGGCGGTCTCGGTACTGATCAGGAACACATCCAGCCGGTTCCACAGCAGGTCGTAATCCAGGCTCAGGGCCGCCATGTCGAGCGCCCCGGCACGGTAGAGGCGCACATCATAGAGAAATCGCTGGGACTCCTGCATTACCTGGCTGATGTTCCAGTGGGTGTTGCGGTAGAACATGTCAACGAGCTGCTCGTGCCGACTCTGCAGCAGCAGCCCCCAGAGGGACGAGAAGAGAAACAGCAGGGAAATGGCTGCAAGCAGCAGGTTATCTCGCTGTCGTCGCGTCACGGGACAACCTCGATGCGGATCACCTGCCAGACCATGTTGTTGTGGATGGCGGACACATCCATGTCGGGATGGGCCGAGAGGGGGACCAGCAGCCAGAGCGGCCCTTTATTGCGACGGGTGAGCGGTTTGTCATCCTGGTAACGCACCAGGGTCAGCGGCACCTTGGCAAACAGGGAGAGATCGACCCGCTGCTGGTAGCCATTGAGTGCGGCGACATCGATGGCGCTGGCACTATCCACCTGCTGCGCCGCCAGCACGCTCTTCAGGGTCGGTCCACGATAGCGGTGAGTGCCGAGGGTCCAGGGCGTCGCCGTCTCGAACTCCACTTGTGGCAAGGCTGCCAACGCCGCCTCATCCAGGGTGATTTCCCGCTTGTCCGGCAGGATCAGTTGCAATAGCGAAGAGGAGGAAGCCTGGGTACCGAACGAGAAAAGCACCAGCAGGAGCGAGGCCATCCCGCGCGTTGGAAAGTTCATGACATGTTGTGCCAACTGCATCTTGAAGTTAGGAGCCAGTGTGGCGATTTCAGTGGGTCAATGCAACTGTGTGAAAAATCAATAATTAGGGGCCCCGCATCTCCATCCAGTTATGGCCCTCGACGGAGAGAGGCTGATGCACTCCGCAACTTTGCAGGAGTTCATCCACAAAAGCGGGCACCAGCAAGGAAGCCGGACCATAACGTTTTTCATCAAACTGGCTGCCCACTTCGCTCGGCTCCAGATTGAGCTCCACCGTATGGGCACCGTTCAGGCCGGCCTCATGGACGAATCCGGCGGCAGGGTAGACCGCCCCGGAGGTCCCGATGGAGATGAAGAGATCGCACTGAGCCAGGGCCGAGTAGATGCGGTCAAGTCCGAGGGGCATCTCCCCGAACCAGACCACATGGGGGCGCAGCGGGTGGGGAAACTGGCAGCAGGAACACAGCTCTTCCTGATGGAGATCCCCGCGCCACTCGATCACCTGACCCGAGCCCGGGCAGCGGGCCTTGAGCAACTCGCCGTGCATGTGGATGAGGTTCTTGCTGCCGGCACTCTCGTGCAGGTTGTCGATGTTCTGGGTGACCAAGGTGACGCGCCCCGGCAGCAGGCGCTCCAGACGGGCCAATGCATAGTGGGCCGGATTGGGGTGGATCTCGGCGCGCTGCAACTGATGGCGCCGTGCATTGTAGAAACGTTGTACCAGTTCGGGATCCCGCGCATAGCCTTCAGGGGTGGCCACGTCCTCCACCCTGTGCTCTTCCCACAGGCCATCACAGGCCCGGAAGGTCTTGATACCGGATTCGGCCGAGATGCCGGCACCGGTGAGGATCACGATATGTTTGGCTGACTGCACCATGGTTGTTCTCCTCCAACGGGTAACAGGCTGACCTTAGCACAGGAGCAAGAGGCGGCCCATTCGCCCTTGGTCTTAGGCCGATGGGAGCACAAAGCTCGCCATGGGCGCGAGATCCAGCCTGGCAAAGACCATCTCCCGTCCTGTCACCAGGGTAAGCGGCAACCCGAGCCCCTTGAGCAGAGCCAGCATGGGGCGATTCTGGCCGAGCACTTCCGCCGTCCACTCCCGGATCCCCTCCCCGTATGCCAGCCGCGCAAGCGCCAGCAGGATGCGACGCCCGGCGCCGCGATGCTGAAAATGATCCGCGACGATGCAGGAGAACTCGGCCCTGTCCGGGTGCAGGCGCCGGCGAACGGACTGGGCCATGGCAAGCGGCGTCCCCTGCTCGTCGGTCAGCAGCAATCCTATCTGGGGTTCTCTGGGGTAGTCGAGAAAGAAGGCGAGCTGCTCGGCCGTCGCAGGCTGCTTGGCCCGCATGAAGCGCAAATAGACGCTCTGCTCGCTCAGGGCGTCATAGGCCGCGCTTATTCGCTTCGGGTCGCAGCCCGCCAGCTCCTGCAAGCGGCAAGTCAGCCCCCCCACCACCATCGTCATCGGCAAGGCGGCCCGTGAGGCGGGAGCCGTCCAACCCGACATTCCCTGCCACAAGCGCGGCTCATCGAGCGGCCAGCAAAGATAGCGAGCCATTTACCAGCGCCCTGCCACGCCGCGATCCTGCCACTGGGCGGCATCCTGCAGGTTGAAGGGGTCGTCGAGGTAGAGCGCGATGCCAAGCTCCCGGGAGCGCTGGATGAAGCGGGCCAGCAAGGAGTCGGCAGCCATCGCCTCCAGTTCGGGCAGCAGGTGTTGCCCGAGCAGCAAGGATTGCAACGGCAGACGCTCGATGAGATCAAACGGCAGGTGCTGGGCATGATCGAGCAGCAGCGCGAGTCTGGCCCCCGCGAGGCTCGCCTGCAGCACCAGGGCGAAACGGTCCGCCTGGCTCAGCAGGTGATCCCGTCGGTGGATGACCAGGGTGAGTTCGCTTGCTTCTCGTCCATGCTGCTCGAGCCAGAGCTTGAGCGGCTCCCAGTGAGGGGAAAGACCGCTCAGGCTCAGCCAGATCGGCAGCGTGCAGGAAGCCGCATCTGCCAGCAGCCCAAGCTGTCCTCTCGCCTCTCCCTGCCAGCTACGCACGGTGCGCTTGAGCCCGCCCAGCCTGCGCTGACGCTGGGGGCCAAGATAGAGCATCTTGAGCAGACGCAGCAGATCGTCGCTTTGCAGCGGCTTGGCCAGGGCGGCCAGCACGTTGAAACCCGCATCGTGCAGGAGACGCCGGGCGCCGTCTATCAGGGTCTGATCATGAGCGGAGAGCAGGATGATGGGCAGACCGCTGTGGCGATACTGGGGATGGCTCATCAGCAGGCTGATGGCATCCTGCTCCGCTAGGCTGAGATCACAGATAAGCAATCTCACGCCCCCCTCTTCCAGCGCCTTGAGGCACCCTTCGCCATCCTGAACCCAGTGGCAGGGCAACCCCAGTCCCTGGATCTCCTGCTGAATGCAGGCTCCCTGGAAGGGGTGATCTTCGAGCAGCAGGATCTGGCACTGGGCGAGCCAGGCACGCCACCCCTGCTCCCGTGCCTGCAACCCCTCGAGCCAGGGATCGCTGAGGCGATAGATCCCCGCCCCGGGAGCCAACAGATGAGGCAGATAGTCGGCCCCCTGATGAGAGGCAGGATCAAACAGGGCGATGGCCCCGGCGGCAAACAGTCCTTCCCATTGCCAGCCGGCATCGGGTCGGGTGCGGTGCAGATTGGCATAGGCCGGCAGGCCCGCTCCCTTGACCGCCAGATGGGAGACGGCGTCCAGGGCATAGACGCTGACCGGGTAAAACGTTGGCTCCTGGCTGTCATCAGACTCCAGCAAGGCCATCAACTCTTCATCTGTGATGATCATGTCATGCTCTCTCGCCCAGTTGTCGGCAGACCTCTTCCACGCACTGCCTCAAGGCGGCTGCAAGGGGATGTCCGGGGGCCTCCTGCCAACGGTCGATCACCTCTACCAGGGGGGTAGCCCCCACCATTTTGGCGGCCCCCTTCATCTTGTGTAAAGCCGTATTGAGGGCCTTCTCGTCCCCTTGTGTGACACACCGCTCAATGTCGGCCAGATCATGGTGAACCGATGCCAGATAGATGTCTACGAGGGCCGGGCTGAGGGACACGGGCAGGGAAAGGGCTGCCGTTGGCTGCGGTGCCTTCCCCCCGTCATGGGGGCCAAAGACGGTACGAAGCAATACGGCCAGATCCCTGAGCAAAACGGGTTTGTCCAGATGGCCCTGACAGCCGCATTCCGCCAGTCGCTGCGCCGCCTGCTCGCTGAGATCCGCGGTGATCACGTAGACGGGTAGATGCTGCCAGCGTTCATCGGCGTGCAATTGCCTGCAGAGCTCGGCGCCGTCCATCACCGGCATCTGCAGATCCGTCAGCACCAGATCCACCGACTCCGATTGCAGGATCTCCAGTGCCAGACGGCCATTGGCCGCGCTCAATACCCGGGCCCCCAGCTGACCCAGCTGCATGCTGATCAGCATTCTGTTCACCTCGTGATCTTCCACCAGCAGCACCCGCCTGCCTGCCCCCGGCAGGTCCGTGATCTCCTCGGCGCCACGGACGAGTCTGGGCTGCAGCAGGCTGACCACGGAGCCCGGGATCCAGGGTTCCCCCTGCCAGTACCAGGCGCGCAAGCCCCCATCGTCCTGCATGGCCCCAAGGCAAGGTGCCGCCGGATCCTCGGCCACGCCAAACTCTGCGAGCCAGGCCCGCATATATTCGAGCTCCCCGGGCAACAGTTGTAGGGAGACCGTCTTGACGCGCGGTTGCCAGGGCGCCTTCTCCTGCGCATGCCTGAGGGGCAACGAGCAGAGGAAACGGCTACCCCCGCGAGCCAGAGGCTCGACCCGGATCTCGCCCCCCATCTGCTCCATCAACTGGCGGCAGATGGCTAGCCCAAGCCCGGTTCCCTGGGCTCTGGGCTGGCCAGGCTCCTCCCCTTGTTCGAAGGGCAGGAACAACCGGGGCAACAGCTCGGCACTGATCCCGGGCCCCTCGTCGTCCACCCCGCACAAAATCCACTCCCCTTGTCGCCGGGCCCAGAGCACCACCTCTCCCCGCTCGCTGAACTTGATGGCGTTGGAGAGCAGGTTGTGCAGCACCTGTTGCACCCGGTGGGGATCGAGTTCCATCAAGGCGGGCAGCGCCGGGTCGAGCGCCAAGCGCAGCTGCAGATGGCGGGATCGCGCCTTGGACCAGTGCACCGCCGCCACATGCTCGCACAGCTCCACCAGATCCGTGGGCTGCACGGAGAGGCGCAACTGGCGCGTCTCGTTGCGGCTGAAGTCGAGTACGTCGTTGAGCAATCCGAGCAGTTCATTGCCCGCCTGTCTCACATGGGCCAGAACCGAGGCCTGCTCTGCATTGAGCTCGGTCTGCTCGAGCCACTCCAGCAGGCCGAGCATGGCGTTCATGGGGGTGCGGATCTCGTGGCTCACGGCGGCCAGGAAGCGCCCCTTGGCAAGCACGGCCTGCTGGGCCTGCTCGTGGGAAAGTTGCAGGGAGTGCTCCTGCTCCACCCTGGCCGTCACATCCTGCACCACCCCGTAGATCCGCCACCCCTCTCCCTGACGGCGCCCCCTGCCGGAAAATTGCAGCCAGCGGGTTCCCTTGGCGGGGTGCTGATAGCGCAGCAGATGGGAGAAAGGTCGTCCGGCTTGCAGCATGGCCAGCATGGGGGCTCGCATCTCGCGCCTGTCCTGATGGGAGATGCGGGTCAGGGTCTCGTTGGGATTGACCCGGATCTGCTGGCTCGCCAGCCCCAGCAGCTCGTGACTGCCCCGGCTCACAAACTCCACCCGGGTGATGGCTCCCCCCAGCAGGGTGAATTGCAGCACCACACCGGGCACCGTATTGGTGAGGGCGCGCAGGCGCCGCTCCGCCTGACGCAGCAGGCGGGTACGCTCGCGCAGAGCGCTGATGTCGGAGAGGGCGATAAGATCCCCTGCCGGTGCCTGGGGCCCCAGTCGCAAGGGGATCTGGGCATAGGAGTAGACCTGCTCGTGCAGCGCCAGCTCCCCTTCGGCGCCCTGCAACTGAGGCGCGGGCAGCACCAGATCGGCGGCGTAGCGCGCCTCCATGCGCTTGGCCCGCTTGTTGCGCTTGATCACCTCCCCTTTGTCATTGCGCAAGAACACGGGCACGGGGAGCGCCTGGAAGAGAGACTCCCTGAACTTGCTTTCCAGCGCCAGCGCCTGCTCTACCTTGTGACGCTCGCGGGCCTCCTGGGCCAGTTGCTGGCGGGATCGCCAGACTGACCAGATCACCGCCATGCTGATCAGCAGTGCCAGCAACACGGAGCCAAGCCAGAAACCGTAGCTGACCCCCTCCTGCTGGTTGACCACCAGGTGGCGCCAGCGTTGCACCAGCTCGTCCACCTGCCGATCATTGAGGGTCATCAGGCTCTGATCCAGCACCCCTGCCAGGCTGGTCTGTTCCGGCCGGATGGCAAAGCCGAGGCCGAAACGCTCCGGCAATTCGGTGATGGTCAGCTCGCTCAACTGGTTGTTTCGAATGGGATATTGGAGCTGGTACAACTCCGCCAGCATGGCCTGGGCATCCCCATGCCGCACCGCCGCCAATCCCTGCAGCAGGTTGTCGGTGACCTCCCACTCATGCTGGCCGAACCGGGCAAGCAGGCCGGGATCATAGAGCATTCTCGGGACCACCACCTTGCCACTCACGTCCGCGAGGGAGACTGGCCCCCTCTTGCTGCGACTGACCAGGGCATAGCGGCTGGTCGCCACCATCCTGGTGAAGTCGAACTCCTTGTTCAGGGCGGCGGACTCCATCAGTCCGACCATCATGACGGCATCGCCACTGCGCAGCAATGCCAACGCCTCCTCCCGGCTGGCGGCGGGCACCAGCTCGAAGCGCAGCCCCGTCTGCCGACTCACTTCCCGCAAGACATCCGCACTCCAGCCAATGAGCGCTCCCTGCCGGTTGACGCCGCTGTACGGCATGAAGCCGGGATCCGCCACCATCTTGATGGTGTGGGCCTTGCCGACCAGCCAGGCCTGCTCCTTGTCGGTAAAATGCAGGGGATTCACATCCTGCTCACCCTGAGGCAGATACTTGCCCAGATCCCGGTAGAGACTGCCCGGCGGCAAATAGCGGATGGCCGTATCCACCAGCTCGAGCAACTCGGGCTGGTTGCGCATCATCAGCCGGTAGCTGATGACCAGATCGTCGCTGCGAAGACGACGAAGGCGCAGCCCTTCATCCGGGAATTCCCGCATCAGGTAGCGCAGTTGCAGATAATCACCGAGATAGGCGCTGCCCTTGCCGGCCACCAGGGCACCATACCAGTTCTCGGCATCGGTCAGCAGTTGCTGGGATGAACCAGGATAGAGACGCTTCAGGGTCTCCTGGGCCTGCCAGATGGGTGACACCAGAAACTGCGCCTGATCGAGCTCACCCCGATAGAGGATGGCGGACTCCGCTTCCATCATGGCCCGGCTCAAGACGGTATCGCTCGAGTTCGACCGGGCAGGCCCGACGTGAGGAATGAGATCGCAGCGCCCGTTCAGCAGATCCTGCGTCATGGCTGCCCAGCTCGGCCGCTTCTCGACATGCACCGGTACCGGCAACAGCTCTGCCAACCGCGTCATGCGATCGATAAGCAGGCCCCCCTCCGCCTCCAGATAGGGAGGACGTTGCAGGGCCGGGTAACAGAAGGTCAGTCCGGTGAGCGAATCGGCATAAGCCTGGGCACCCGGTGACAGCGGGAGTATGGCGGCACGCAGTGGCAAGGCCAGCAGCGCGCCGGACAACAGAAGGATTTTTATCATCGGAATGGAAAAGCCAGGCGATTGCCTGGCTTTTTGTCACTCGTTGGGTTCAACATTTTCTACCCTGGCCTTGAGCTTCTGGCCGGGCCGGAAGGTCACCACACGACGGGCGCTGATGGGAATATCCTCCCCCGTCTTGGGGTTGCGTCCGGGACGCTGGTTCTTCTCGCGAAGATCGAAGTTACCGAAGCCGGAAATCTTGACCTGTTCGCCACGCTCGAGCGCCTGTCTGATCTCCTCAAAGAAGGCTTCCACCATATCTTTGGCTTCACGCTTGCTCATCCCGAGCTGGGTGAACAGGTGCTCTGCAATGTCGGCTTT
>Ga0247725_1000307_pt1 | contig 44409 bp, 62 predicted proteins | sample OKSTACKMCFT3sol_FD_183021 | JGI IMG/M metagenome (GOLD analysis project Ga0247725, IMG submission 183021) | Subsurface sediment microbial communities from gas well in Oklahoma, United States - OK STACK MC-FT3-sol | ecosystem: Environmental > Terrestrial > Deep subsurface > Rock core/Sediment...
GGGCCGCCTGGCCGTCCCCCAGCCAGCGCTGCTGGGTGAGGTGCTCGCTGTGGGCACGCTGCTGGGCGAGGGACTCGCCGTAGGTGCTGGACAGCGCCACCAGCTCACGGCGCCCGAAGTACGCCAGCGCCCCCGCGAAGGTCAGGCTGAACAGCAGGTAGAGGCTGATGGTGAAGATGGCGGTGGAGTTGGCCTTTTCGTTGCGCTCGTGGCGCAGCTGCCGCTCCATGTTGATGAAGGTGCGGTACTGCTCGCGGATGGCGTCCACCAGTTGCTTGCCACGGCCTTCACTGACGGTGTCGGAGACGTTCTCGCCGTTCTGCTTGCGGCTGATCATCTGGGTGGCGAAGCGGTCCCACTCGGCCTGCAGGGCTTCGATGGCACGCACCCGCTCGACCTGGGCGGGGTTGTCCGCCACCAGTTCGCGCAGGCCCTCCATGGCGGCCTTGATCCGCGGCCGCGCCTGTTCGTAAGGCTGCAGGAAGGCTGCATTGCCGCTGATCAGGTAGCCGCGCATGCCGGACTCCTGGTCCACCGACAGGCGCAGGCCATCGTTGGCATTGCTGATCACCTGGTCGGTGTGCTCGACCCAGCTGAGGACATAGAGCAGGTAGGAGATCAGGGCCACGAACAGGGCGGCCCCGGCGACGCCCACCCCCAGCGGCAACGCAACGTTGCGCGCGAGGATGCGACGGAAACGCGTCTCGTCTGTCAGATCATTGGTCATCTGGCTTCCCTGGCTTAGCGCCGAAAATCACCGATATGAAGGGTAAAAATGCGGGTCCGGCATGGTAATGCGAGTTTTTGCATTAACCAATCGAATCCTGGGCGACGATTGGGTGCCGCATTATCGCTTCGCTTGGAGCACCTTAAGCATGGGAAAGGTTCACATAAATTGTGGGAATTTTTTCTGCCCGTGTTCTTCTAAACTGCCGTACCCGGTCACGCACTGTCCGGGTGCCCCGCGCACCGATGCGGCGCGGACACGGGGGCGCCACGGCGCCAACCGTGCTATATCGCCCAGCCCGGCGCCGGCAAGCGCCCGCCATGAACCCGTCGGAGGTTTACTTGCCCATAGAAGAACGTCACGCCGATGCCCTCGGGCAGGGCACCCCGCCCCTGGGGCGCGTGCTGGTGGTGGAGGATGCCGAGGTGGTCCGCATGCTCACCGTGGAAGTGCTGGAAGAGCTCGGCTACGAGGCGCTGGAAGCCGGCGACGCGGCACAGGCCCTGGCGCTGCTGGAGCACGAGTCGGTGGACCTGCTGCTCACCGATGTCGGCCTGCCCGGGATGAACGGCCAGGAACTGGCGACGCGGGCCTGCACCCTGCACCCGTCATTGCGCGTGCTGTTCGCCACCGGCTACGCCGAATCGATCCGCCCCGACCCCGCCCGCGCCGCCCTCCAGGACGTGATCGCCAAGCCCTTCGGCATCGAGGAACTGCGCGGCAAGGTCAGCGCCCTCCTCGCCCGCTGACCGCGACGGCCTGGCACTGGAATTGCCAGGCGTTTGCGCGTAGGGTGCGCCGCACCCGCTTTTCCAGGCCTTCTTGCGTCCGCGCGACAATCGCCTGCAATGATGCGACAAGCCAGCGAAACCGCCCGGTCACGCCCCGGAAGCGCCCTTGGCGCCCCCTGGGGCCTATGCTAGGTTGCCCCCTCGCCAGGAAGGCCGATCGCAGCCGGAGCGCATCCGAACAATAAGAGGAACCCCCATGGCCGAGGCCACGCCCGCGCTAGAAATCCGCGACCTGCATAAACGCTACGGCGAACTGGAGGTGCTGAAGGGCATTTCCCTGACCGCCCGCGACGGTGACGTCATTTCCATCCTCGGTTCCTCCGGTTCCGGCAAGTCCACCTTCCTGCGCTGCATCAACCTGCTGGAGAACCCGCACAAGGGCCAGATCATCGTGGCCGGCGAGGAACTCAAACTGAAGGCCGCCCGCTCCGGCGAACTGGTGGCCGCCGACAACCGCCAGATCAATCGCCTGCGCAGCGAGATCGGCTTCGTCTTCCAGAACTTCAACCTCTGGCCGCACATGACGGTCCTCGACAACATCATCGAGGCGCCGCGCCGCGTGCTCGGCCAGAGCAAGGCCGAAGCCACCGAGGTGGCCGAGGCCCTGCTGGCCAAGGTCGGCATCGCCGACAAGCGCCACGCCTACCCCGCCCAGCTCTCCGGCGGCCAGCAGCAGCGCGCGGCCATCGCGCGGACGCTGGCGATGCAGCCTAAAGTGATCCTGTTCGACGAGCCCACCTCGGCCCTCGACCCCGAGATGGTACAAGAAGTGCTTAACGTGATCCGCGCACTCGCCGAAGAGGGCCGGACCATGCTGCTGGTGACCCACGAGATGAACTTCGCCCGCCAGGTGTCCACCGAGGTGGTCTTCCTCCACCAGGGCCTGGTGGAGGAACAGGGTCCGCCGCAGCAGGTGTTCGAAAACCCGACCTCGGCGCGTTGCAAACAATTCATGTCCAGCAATCGCTAAAACACGGAGCAAGTACGCATGAAGAACTACAAGAAGATCCTGCTGGCCGCTGCCGCCACCCTGGCCTTCGGCACCCACGCCGTGGCCGCCGACAAGCTGAAGATCGGCACCGAAGGCGCCTACCCGCCCTTCAACCTGATCGACGCCAGCGGCAAGGTCGGTGGCTTCGACGTCGAGGTCGCCCAGGCCTTGTGCGCCAAGATGAAGGTGGAGTGCGACGTGGTCACCTCCGACTGGGACGGCATCATCCCGGCCCTGAACGCCAAGAAGTTCGACTTCCTCGCCGCCTCGATGTCCATCACCGAGGAACGCAAGCAGGCCGTCGACTTCACCGACGCCTACTACACCAACAAGCTCCAGTTCATCGCCGCCAAGGACGCTGACTTCAAGACCGACAAGGCCAGCCTGAAGGGCAAGGTCATCGGTGCCCAGCGCGCCACCATCGCCGGCACCTGGCTGGAAGACAACATGGCGGACATCGTCGACATCAAGCTCTACGACACCCAGGAGAACGCCTACCTCGACCTGGCCTCCGGGCGCGTCGACGGCGTGCTGGCCGACAAGTTCGTGAACTGGGAATGGCTCAAGAGCGATGCCGGCAAGGGCTTCGAATTCAAGGGCGAGCCGGTGTTCGACAACGACAAGATCGCCATCGCCGTGCGCAAGGGCGACCCCCTGCGCGAGAAGCTGAACGCGGCCCTGAAGGAAATCGTCGCGGACGGCACCTACAAGAAGATCAACGACAAGTACTTCCCTTTCAGCATCTATTGATGCCCGCCTGACCGGCGCCGCCCACGCGGCGCCGGTCCCCAGCAGTAGCCTTGCAGATGAACCTCGACCTCTACGGATTCGGCCCCGCCCTGGCGGCCGGCACCCTCATGACCATCAAGCTGGCGCTCTGCGCGCTGTCGCTCGGTCTGGTGCTGGGTCTGCTCGGTGCGCTGGCCAAGACTTCCCCCAAGAAGCCGCTGCAGTGGCTTGGCGGGACCTACTCCACCCTGGTGCGCGGGGTGCCCGAGCTGCTCTGGGTGCTGCTGATCTACTTCGGCACCGTGAACCTCATGCGCGCCATCGGCGACAAGATCGGCGTGCCCGGCCTGGAGCTGTCGGCCTTCGCCGCCGGTACCATCGCCCTCGGCCTGTGCTTCGGCGCCTACGCCACCGAGGTGTTCCGCGGCGCCATCCTGGCGATCCCCAAGGGGCACCGTGAGGCCGGCCTGGCACTGGGCCTGTCCAACGGGCGCATCCTCTGGCGCCTGATCCTGCCGCAGATGTGGCGCATCGCCCTGCCGGGCCTGGGCAACCTGTTCATGATCCTGATGAAGGACACCGCGCTGGTCTCGGTGATCGGCCTCGAGGAAATCATGCGCCGCTCGCAGATCGCCGTGACCGCCAGCAAGGAGCCCTTCACCTTCTACCTGGTGGCGGCCTTCATCTACCTGGGCCTGACCGTCCTCGCCATGATCGGCATGCACTGGCTGGAAAAACGCGCCGGACGCGGCTTCAAGAGGAGCGCGGCATGAACTGGGACGTGATCATCAAGTACCTGCCGCGCCTGTTCGACGGGGCGCTGCTGACCCTGGAGCTGGTGGCCATCGCCGTGGTCGCCGGGCTGATCCTGGCGCTGCCCATGGGCATCGCCCGCGCCTCCCGCCACTGGTACGTGCGCGCCCTGCCCTACGGCTACATCTTCTTCTTCCGCGGCACGCCGCTGCTGGTCCAGCTGTTCCTGATCTACTACGGCCTGGCCCAGTTCGAGGCGGTGCGCCACAGCGACCTGTGGCAGTACCTGCGCAGCCCGTTCTGGTGTGCGGTCATCACCATGACCCTGCACACCGCCGCCTACATCGCCGAGATCATCCGCGGGGCCATCCAGGCCATCCCGCCGGGCGAGATCGAGGCGGCTCGGGCCCTGGGCATGTCCCAGGCGAAGACGCTGGTGCACATCATCCTGCCGCGTGCCGCACGCATCGGCCTGCCGGCCTACAGCAACGAGGTGATCCTGATGCTCAAGGCCAGCGCCCTGGCCAGCACGGTGACCCTGCTGGAGCTGACCGGCATGGCGCGCACCATCATCGCCCGCACCTACCTGCCGGTGGAGATCTTCTTCGCCGCCGGGGTGTTCTACCTGGTGATCGCCTTCGTACTGGTCCGCGCCTTCCGCCTGCTGGAGAAATGGCTGCGGGTCGACGCCTGCCAGGGCCGCTGACCCTGAGCGCCGCTCCCACCCGGGAGCGGCGTATACTCCGGCTCCCCGTCATCACCCACGTTCTCCCAGATGCCTCATCCCGCCCCGCTCCAGGGTGCCGAACTGCTGGAACGCTTCCAGGCGCTCGACCGTTTCCTCGTCGACGGGCAACGCTTCTGGCAACCCGAGCCCTTCACCGAGCCCGTCCTGGCCTGGGAATCCGAGCTTCCCGAACTCGCGGCCTGGCTGCGCAGCCGGACACTGGAACAGGCCGAAGCCGCCCATGGTGAGCTGGACCTGCCCGACGCACCGGCGCCCTTCGCCGAACTGGCCGCCACAGCCCGTGCCCTGACCGCACTGCCGCCGCTGGACAGCCTGGGCAACGGCGAATGGCCGGCCAAACTGGAGCTGGATGTGCCCGGGCGCAAGTGGCAGCAGATCCGCGCCTTTGCCGATCACCTCGCCTTCCAGCGCCAACCCCGGCACTGGCTGGACTGGTGCGCCGGCAAGGGCCACCTCGGCCGCGCCCTTGCCTGGCGCCACGGCGAGCTCACAGCCCTGGAGCTGGACCCACAGCTGGTGGAGGACGGGCAACGCCTGAGTGATCGCGTACAGATCAAGGCCCAGCACCGCCAGCAGGACGTACTGGCACCCGACACGGGCCGTTGCTTGGCTCCAGAACACACCACCGTCGCCCTGCATGCCTGCGGCGACCTGCACGTGCGCCTCATGCAGCTGGCCAGCCAGGCCGGATGCCAACAGCTCGCCATTGCACCCTGCTGCTACAACCGCATCGCCAACGAGGCCTACACCCCGCTCTCCGCCGCCGCGCAGGACAGCACACTCCACCTGGACCGCCGGGACCTGCGCCTGGTGCAGAGCGAGACCGTCACCGCAGGCGCGCGCGTCCGCCGACAGCGCGACCGCTCCATGGCCCGCCGCCTGGCCTTCGACCACCTGCAGCGGCAACTGCGCGGCAGCGACACCTACCTGACCACGCCCTCCTTGCCGGTCGCCTGGCTGGACAAGCCGTTCGACCGGTACTGCCATGACCTGGCAGCCCTTCGCGCGCTCACCATCACCACCGAACCGGATTGGGCAGCGCTGGAAGCCCTCGGCTGGCAACGCCTGGCCCAGGTACGCAACCTGGAGCTGCTGCGGGCCCTCTACCGGCGTCCCCTGGAATGCTGGCTGCTGCTGGACCGGGCGCTGTACCTGGAGGAGCAGGGCTACCGGGTCAAGGCCGGCCCCTTCTGCGCCCACCACCTGACCCCACGCAATCTGATGCTCCTGGCCGAGCGCGAAAAGTTGCCCACAGAACCTGTGGATAACTCTGTTGATGCTTTCTGAGCAACACCCCGGAACGCCTTCAAGCCGCCACGCCGGTCGAGTCGGTCATTTTCTGGCCAGGTCGGCAAAGCGCCTGTGAAACAGCCACTTGCGGCATTTCCATGAACAGCGTCACAGGCTTGCTGCACGATCGTCCCAGCTTCATGCCTTTTGTGCATAAGCATCGGCCGACATCACGCCCTCCCTCCGAGGGAGGTTTACTCGGCCCAGCCAATCGCTATAATGGCGCCCCTCGCCGGTATAGCTCAGCAGGTAGAGCAACTGACTTGTAATCAGTAGGTCCCGGGTTCGATTCCTGGTGCCGGCACCATATAAATCAAAGGCTTGCAGCGATGCAGGCCTTTGTTTTTTCCGCTAGACGTACAATCTGACGTACAAAAAAGCGTGACGCTAAGGCTTATCCACCGGCCAGCCCTGCCTCTCTCATAGAGATTTTCTGAGCTTTGAGGGCATCTCATCGATTGCTTCTAGCGCCAGCTAACCACTGACCCTGGCGGCACAGCCCGCTAACCCATCCCCCCGTTTCTTCGCCTGTCATAGGACGCCAAGCGCAAGCGGCGTTATCCTTTCGCCAAAACCATGCTGGAAGCGGAGGCAATATCTGCTTCAGGCACATTACGTAGGTAATAGTTTCCCGTTTGAGAATCAGCAAATGAAGCTGCCGAACAACTTATCAATTGAATGCACATTCGTATTTATATGCTTATTCTTTTTATTTGGCTTTATTTCAGGAATAGTCTCTCTAGACCTAGTAAAGGATTCGAACTGGCCAGACATTATTACAGCATGGATTACAACACTGGCATTTTTACTTGCACTTAGAACATATTTTAAGTGGCTAGAAACAAAAATAAACGACGACTCGTATACTGCCGCAGTCAAATATATAAACATTCTTTCAGAGCTAGAGCAAAAAGCGAAATTCATCAATTATGGCTTTGAAGTTTTGACCGTTCGCCCGGGGAAGATACCCATCTCGGAAGCCTATGCGAAGAACACAATTTCAAATATCAACCTTGCTATTAACGAACTAGACGAAGCAACCGCACGCTTCGCCGACGCGAAATCTGATTTGTCATTCTGGGGGGTTTCACTCGCCAGCGAGGAAGGGCACAAGGAAACATACGAGACCCTACAGAGGATTTATAGGCTATCGGATGGACTACTTAACTGCTTCGTCAATGACTATATTCATAAAGACGAAGACCACACTAAAGAGTCGTGGGAAATGCCATACAAGGAAGCCCTGACCCAGCTAGTCCAAAAAGAAAACGAAAGAAAAAAATCAAACATGAAGTCTTTTTTTATATTCAAAAACACCTACTAGTCATTCTGTAGATCTCCGAATAACTCACGGCGGACCACAAGTTTTCATCGCCGTTATGAGTTCACGCTCGTAACCAATCCGCTGCCGGCGCTCAGCCAGCAAAGCCCTCACCTTCACCTCCAGCGAGTCGCCCGCTCGCAGCGTCGAAGCCGCCCAGGGCGGCACGGCCACCTCCTCCACCCGGCACGGCACCACCACCGGGACCTCCACGCGCACTAGGCGCGGCTCGGCGTCCTGCCGGCCGGCGCACCCCGCCAGCGCGAACACCACACCCACCACGATTCCCAGCCTCATAGACCCAGCTCCCGGTTGATCACCGCCTCAGCCGCGGCGCACAAGTCGCCGCCGATCCGCTCCTGCTGCAGGCGCTGGGCGGCGGCGTAGTCGCCGGCAGTGGCCTGGCGCGCCTCCTGCTTGACCTGGACGGCGGCCTGCTGCCGCTGCTCGGCCTCGGCGCGCAACTGGGCCATCCGGGCGTTCTGCTCGCCCACGGCGCTCTCCAGGTCCTGGCGCGCCTGCTGGCACCGCACGGCCTGGGCCTGCGCCTCGTCCAGCAGCGGGCGATAGTGCTGGGCAGCCAGCCAGGCACCACCGGCAGCGGCCAGCAGCAGCGCCACGCCGGCCAGCACCAGGCGCAGAGGAATCACGGCGCTCATGCCAGCACCGCCCGGGCGCGATCCCACAGCAGGCGGCGCTCGGCGCGGCCGTTCTGCCCGCCGTTGATGCGCTGGGTGATGTCGTCGAACCGACCGGTATCGGCCAGGGCGTTGAGCCCGTTGTCATCCCAGAACCACGCCGCCGACAGCGCCGCATGCTCTGGCCGCTCCAGCAGCTCAGGCTGCTCCACCAGGGGCAGGCCAAGGGCGCTACCGCACCGCTGGTACTGCGCTCGGCCGGTGATCTGGAACAGCCCCCGGCCCCGGTATCGCCAGCCGTCACCGGAGGCGGCCGGGCCGTTGCCCATCCGATTGCCGTAGACCGCATTGGCGATGGCCTCGGGCTGGCGCTCCAGGCGCAGGGCGAGCCCGTTGGGCACGCGCTGGCGGGCGGTAGGATCCACGGCGAAACGGCCGGGCCAGGTATTGGCCAGGCCGGCGGCGCCGTAGTTCAGGTTCTCCACCAGCCGGGTGAGCTCGGCGCTCTCATGACCAGCCTGGGCCAGGAACGCGGCCAGGCGCACGCGGCCGGTGATGTCGTACCGGGCCGCCGCTCGGTTGATGGCGGAAACAAAAACGCCCGCGTTTCGGCGGGCGTTCGGGAGGATCTGCAGCAGCTGCTGCTCGGTGATCTGCATGGGTGGTGCTCCAGATGAAAAAACCCGCTCGGGGCGAGGCTCAGTTGGATTCAGCGGATAGGCAGGCGTTCTCAAGCGATCTAACAGCCTCATCGGCTATTTGAGCGGCCAGCACAGGGTTGTCCTCGGCCATGGCCTGGCGGAGCATCTCCTTGGCCTGTAGGCGTATCTCACGAATACGGCACATCTGTTCGGTATGGGCAGTTGCAGCGGCCAGGATGCTGTCGGCAGCCTGGCGCGGAGTGCGCCCGTTGATGGCCCAGGCGGCCACCATGCGAGGAACCTCGCCCTGATATCCAGAGGCAGCAAACTGCTCTGCCTCCTCTCTGGCCCGGTCCCGCTCGAGTGCACGCAGCGGATCACCAGCGCAACGCCTACGCGTTGCATCAGCTGCTGCATCGACCCGCTCGCATAGTTCCGCAACGGTAGTTCGCCGTTCGGGTGGATCAACCAATATCGGGAACCCATCGTCACCCCAGTCAATGACCTTTCCCCTCGACTGGCCGTGTAGCAGCTCGGCGTAGCGTATGGCTGACAATGCAACAGCATCGGCGGGAATGCAGGCGCCGTGAACGGCGCGGCAGAACAGCCCGCGCGCAGATCGTGATGCGTAATACATGTTCAGTTCCCGATAATGAGGTAGAAAATATCGAACGCAGAGTTTGAACTGGACGTCCCGACCCCTGCGCGCCTGTTGAATGACGTGCTAGATAGGCTGGTATCGCCCGTGCTAGACGTGACATCCCACCCTAGTGGACCGGCGACGATAGGGGCGGCAAGCGCCAGGATCTTTGAACCAGGAAACGTAATCGGGTGGGTGACGGTGATGGTGCCGGCGGTGGAGTTTGAGGCGCGACCAAACTGTACGATCAGCCCTCCCAACCAAGTCGGGAATGCAACGTAGCCACTGGTTCCCAGGCTGATTGCGAATCCGGCGCGCAACTTCTTGGGTGTCACGATCACATCGTCTAGTGCGCCCGCGTTAACTTCCGCCTGCGTTCCAACGCGTAGCACTCCGCGCAACGCCTCGGTAGCAACCGCCGCCGATGAGCGAATCGCCTGAATGATCCGCAGAGGCGACCATGATCGAAGCGCCGTTTCAATACCTGCCTCCGACTCTGCCTGAGTGGCGGCGGGTGGGTTCACCTGGTTGGAGGGGTACGCCACCACGGTGCCTGAGCTGTTGGTGACGTAGATGTCGAACCCCGTGCCGACGCGGACGTAATAGACCGCGTCAGGCGCCAGCGTTGCGGGCAGTGACGCCACCACCTTGAACTGACTGATCGTCGGCATAGGGTCACCAGTTCGCGCCGTTCCACTCTGCAGGGATGGCAGCACCATTGAACCGCAGCAGGCCGCCGGACTCGCTGAACTTGTCCAAGGTGGCCTTGTTGGCGTGGGAGTGGGCGGCGGCCACGGCGCTGTCGATCTGCGCCGGGGTGCTGGTGGGGCGCCCCTGGATGGCGTTCCAGGTCAGGGTCACGTCCATGGATTCATACTCGGCGAGTTTCAGCCAGCTGGAGGTGGCCGGGTTCCAGCCATACAGAGCGGCACCGGCATTCACGGTGGGGTCGCCGGTGGCATCCTCCACCAGCACGAACGTGGCCGAGGTCAGGCTGCCCTCCAGGGCATTGCGCGCGGCGATGTCGGCGACGAACACCAGCGGGGCACCGGAGCTGGGCAGGCTGGCCAGGGCGTCGGTGATCAGCGCGTTGATCATCGAGCTGTTGCCGATGGCCCGCGCCTCGCCGGCGGCGTTGGTCAGGTAGCCTTCGGCGTAGGTGCCGTTCTGGACGAAGTAGAACGCGTCGGCCGCCAGGGTGCCGGGCAGGCTGCTGACCTTGTGGAATTGGATGGTGCTCATGGGGTTCTCCTACCAGGTTTGCTCGGCCCAACTCACGGGCGCGACGTAGAGCCCGTTCGGGCGGTTTTCGATCTGATTGCCCGGGTCCGGGCTGAGGGTGGCGCCGTCGACGCCATTGCGCCCCGGCGGGCCCTGGCCACCGGCGGCGATGGCCACCCCGGCGACGCGGGTCGGCTCCACCACTAGGGCCACCGCTTCGGCCACGGCAACGACGACCGGGGTTTCAGCAGCCATGGGCGCACCCTCCTCCGCCGTTAACCAGCACCTGGCCGGCCACCCAGCGGTTCACGGTGCCGTCGGGGTGGGTGATGGTCAGGTCCCATTCACCGCGCGCCCAGGTGATGGCGGCGGTTTGCTCGGCGGTGAGGATCAGCAGCACCCGGCCGAGGCCCTGGAGCTGCACGCCGCCGTTGCCCTGGGTCAGCAGGATGGGGGCGGCGCCTTCGCCCCGGATCTCGGCGCGGATCTCGCAGCCGGTCAGGTCCACCGGGAGGCGGTAGACCAGCAGGCCGCTGGCGGCGGTGCGCCCCTGCCCGGCCAGGTCGTTGAACTCCAGGGTGTCGGCGTCCACTACGTGGGCCAGGCGGCCCGGTGAGCGCTGCTTGTCCTGGTTGAGGTCGGGCCAGTTGGGCACGCCCTCGCACCACACCATCCAGTCGCCAGGCAGGCCGTGGGCGGGCACCTGCAGGCGCACCGGGGCGGTGCCGGCCAGGCCGGTGATGGGGCGGTACTGGTAGACGGGCTGCATCAGCAGCAGCGGCTGGTTGAGGGTGGCGCCCGGGATGACGGGCAGGTCTAGGCGGGCCGGCTGCATGGCTGGCTACTCCAGGGCTAGGGGTGGAATCAGGTGTCGAACGAGCGTTCGTGCAGGACGAGCAGGTGGCAGGTGCCGGCGTTGGGGTTGACGTACAGCCGGCCCCAGACGATGCCGTTGAGGTTCTCGATGATCAGGTCGGTGCCGCTGCTGGTGTACCAGCTGCCCGTGCTGCCCTCGACGGTGGGGGTGTTGCCTGGGGTGCTGATGGTGAACGGCGGCGAGCCGGTACTGCTGCGGATGAACACGTCCACCTGGCGCGGGGCGTTGGGGATGACCAGGCTGGCGGGGTTCTCCATCTGGTTCAGGCGCATCTCCACCAGGCCATGGTCGTCGGTGAGGGTGTAGGTGCCATCGAAGGTGACGTCGAGGATCTGCTGGCCGTACCCACCGCCACCGCCTCCCCCGCCCGCTGCTGCCAGCGCCTGGAGGGTGGCGGCGGTGCAGGAGCAGATCACCCGGGCGCCTGCGAGCCAGTCCTGGGCGGGCCGGTCTTCGACACCGCGCTCGGCGAGGGTCAGCACGCCGCCGCTGGCACCGGTGACCCGCACCACCTCATAGGCGGTGGAGCCCGGCGTGGTGTCCAGCAGGGTCAGCAGGTAGTGGTCGCCGGCGCCGAACTCCAGCCGTGCGGCCAGCTCCGGGGCGACCTCCAGCTGCAGGGCGTTGGAGGCCAGCGGCTGCAGCAGCTCGGCCGACCAGTTGTTGACGAATCTGAGCATGGTTTCTCCTACACCCAGCCATGGGAAATGATGTCTGCCCGGTGGCGCTCCACCTGGCCGGTGACGATGTTGAGGCTGCACCGGTTGACCGGGCGCATGTCGGTTCGGCCGAAGCCGTCCTCCAGCGGGACGATGTTCGTTATCGGGACGGTGATGCTCACCGGGTCGGGGTACAGGCCCCGGGAGGTGATCAGCGGGCCGTAGCGCACCTGGTAGGGTCCCCCACCGTTCTCGATGTTGCGTTGCAGGCGGGCCAGGCACACGGTGCGGTTGGAGGCGTAGATGACGCTGTGATCCAGCCGCCACTGTTGCCAGAGGCCGTTCTGGGCGCTGTAGCCGACGCCCACGCGAGTCAGGTTGTAGCCCCAGGGGTTGAGGCCCCACGTAGTCCGCTTGGGCGGGTCGGTCACACGGTGGCGCTCCTCGCCGTTCTCCAGCACCTCATACGAGACCTGGAACACGCTGGCCCCCTCGTCCAGCCCGTCGGTGGTGAGGCGCCAGCGGTCGTGCAGGTGCTCGCGCCGCTCCAGCTGCAGGGTGTCGACGGTCTCGCCGTCCGGGCCGCGCAGCACCAGGTTGTAGCGCTGCACTTCCTCCCGCTGCCCGACCAGTTCGTAGACCGAATCGTCCTCGATGGTGGTGTCGCCGCCCACGCACTGGGACCCGTTGTTGCGGTAGGTGGAGGTGATCACCCGGGCGCCGCTGGAATTGTCGGTGATGGTGGAGGTGGCTGTGACCTCGGCCAGGGCGTCAATCCGCACCTCGGCCACGCTGCCGTCGCCCCGGAACCAGGCGGCCACCAGGGCGTTGCGCTGGCCGTAACGCGCGGTCGAGGTGCCCTCGTAGCCGCTCATGTCGGCATCGGCGGCCCCGCGCTCGTACCCGGCGGGCCGGGTGGTGACCTGGGTCTCGCAGGATGGCCAGACCGGGTTGCCGGTGGTGGTGGCAGGGTGTGCCCCGAGGCGCACCACGGCCATGCCGTCATCCAGCTCGTCCACCAGGTCGCCCATGGCGCCGGTCCGGTTGTGTACCACCGTGACCGAGGCCGTGGGCGCGGCCAGGGTGCCGCCGACGTCGACCCGCAACAGGCCGAGCATGGCGAAGCCGCCGCGCCTCCAGTCGTTGGAGAACGAGGGCGTGATGCTGAACAGGGCGCTGCGCCCGTTGGGCAGGATGTCGATCAGGGTGAGCACCCAGCCCTCGATCTGCGGGGAGCCCTGGGTGCGCCCGGTGTAGACCGGCGGCTGGACGGTCTGCCCCACGTCCATGGCCGGCAGCTCCACCCGCACCGGGCTCGCGGCCTGCCCGATGATCGAGTGGTTGAACTCGAACACGAACGCCAGGCTGTCGCCGCTGCGCGCGGTCTGCATCCACACACGCCCCACCTGCCCATCCAGCTGCACGGGCCATTCGTTGGTGCGGAAGTGGGTTCCGCCATAGGCCACCAGTCGGCCGCGCCCGAAACGCAGCAGCGCCTTTCCCCACCAGGCCGCGCCGGCGCCGATCTCGTCCCCGGTGGGGATGCGGTCGGGCAGGCCGATGTCCCACAGGTAGGACCAGTGGCCAGGCTCGATACCGTAGGTGAGCTGGTAGTCCAGCCGGTAGCGCTCGCCGTTGCTCAGTTGCACGTAGTTCTGGGCGTTGTACGGCTCGATGACCTGGCCATGCCAACACCAGCCCCAGGTGTCCAGCCGGCGCGGTACGGGCGGCCGCACCTGGGCGGTACGCGGGGCACTCATGGCGTGGGCTCCACCAGGTAGTGGAACTCGGTGTCGCGGCCGTTGGCGTCGCGCAGCACCACCTGCTCGATGGGCGCCTCGCGGAACGTGAACAGGCCGTCGGAGGTGGAGACCAGGCGCATCGGGTGGTAGACCCGGGCGCTGACGTCGGTTTCCTGCAGGGGGCCGGCGATGCCGGCGCCGCCGGTGGCAGGCGGCACGTAGTCGCTGCGCCCGCGCGCGGCCGGGGCTGCACCGCGCGCGGCCACGGTGCGCAGCTCCTGCCGGCGGATGGGCGGCCGCACCAGGCGGTTGAGGTCGCGCTGCACCTGCTGGCTGTCGCCTCGGCGCGCGGCCTCGTTGGCTGCTCCGCTGGCCCGCCGGGCCGCTTCGTTGGCGGCGCCCGACGCGCGGCGGGCGGCCTCGTTCGCCGCCCCACTGTTGCGGCGGTCGCTCTCGTTGCTCATCTCACAGCTCCAATAGGTCGTTGGGGATGCCCACCCGCAGCAGGGTTTCCGTGCTGCGGGTCAGTTCGTCGCGGTACAGCTCGGGGATCTCCCGGGCCGTGAGGGTAAATCGCCGCGGGAACTGCTCGGCGGTCAGGTCGTCGGTGGTGGAGTAGTTGCCGGCGAACCCGTCCAGGTCGTCGTCGTAGGGCTCCACGGGCCCGCCGCCGGTTGGGCCGGAGGCGTTCGGCGGGTGGTTGAGCCTGCCGCCGATCTGGGTCGGCAGGCGCCCGGCATCCGGCGGGCCGGGCGTGCTGCTCAGGGGTGGCACGCTGGTGTCGGGCCGGCCCGGCACCACCAGCACGTCGCTGTCGCCGCCGCCGCGCATGACGGCGATGCTCAGGGTGGCGATGGCCTCGCCGCTGTCCATGTCGAGGCGGTGCTGCACGCGCCGGCATTTGCCCCGCGCCCGGGTGTACTGGTCATCCAGCTCCAGGGTGTGCACCAGGTCCACGTCCAGGGCCAGGCTGGTGGGGACGTCCCAGCTGACGGTGGTCTGCCGGTGGGCGCTGATCAGCTCGACCACCGCCCGCCGTATGCCCACCCGCAGGCCGTCCACGCGGCGCGCCTCGTCGATCACGTCCACCTGGCCGCCGTTGGGGGTCCATGCCCAGCCGCCGCTCGGCACGCCCACGGGCAGGCTGGGCGGGCCGGTGAGGTCGGACTGGGCGACCGAGGTCAGAGAGTTCTCCCAGTCGCTCACGCGCTCGTCCTCCACCTCGAACGACAGGCTGTCGCGGCTCACCACGCGGGTGGCCTCCACCAGCCCGGCGGCGGTGGCCAGGGTAATGCGGTAGGTCTCGGTGACGGTCTGGGTCCAGCGCCGCCCGCCGGTGACGTCGGCGGCGAGCAGCAGCTGCTCGGCGGTGTTGGTGTTGATCCACGGCACGCCGTCGCCGCAGGGGTTGCCGCTGCTGGCCGGCAACAGCTGGTAGCGCGGGGTGCCGATCAGCACCTGCCCGCTGCCCTCGATGGCGCTCTCCACCATCTCGACGCTGGGTGTCTCGGTGCTCCAGGTCCGCCACTGGCAAAAGCCCTGGATCTCGGTGAGGCCATGCTCGCCCACATGCTGCCAGCTGTAGTTCTCGTTCAGCTGCCACAGGCGCTGGTAGCGGTAGTTAACCTCCAGCTCGGCGCGGTTGGTGGCGCCCCGCAGGTTGGGGGCGTCCAGCGTGACGGACTGGTAGAGGGTGGAGCCAGGGCCGAACCGCCAGTGCGGCGCCGTGGCGTACCAACTGGTGACCCGCAGGTCGCCGTCCACGGATGCGTCCAGGCTGGCCGCAACGGTGGACAGACGTTCCTCCGCGTAGTCGCGCCGGCTGCGCCCGGTCAGCGGCTCGAAAACGTCGGCGCTCCAGAATCCGCCCGTGAGCGTGTCGATCTCTGCCAGGCTCATGGCCTCCAGGCGCTGTTGGCGGCGGTCGGTGCAGGTGATCGTCATCAGCCTGTCCGTGACGGACCAGGTGGATTCGGCCACGGCGCCGGTGAGCAGGCGCCGCTCCCGCAGTTGGCCGTCCAGGATCTCGCGGTAAAGGATCTCGGCCTGCGCGCCGAACAGGTCCGCCGGCACCGGTGTGCCGGGCGGGTACAGCAGCACGAACGTGGCAACGCCAGCCGCGCCCTCCTCCCGGTCAATCGACACCCGCCCGGCGAGGAACGGTGTGACGCTGACACCATCCAGCAGGATGTCGACCTGCCAGACGGACGAGTGCCCGGGGATCAGCTCCACCGGGGGTGACGTTTCCGCCTGCTCGATGCCATTGATGGGGAGGCTGTTGAGGGGGAATCCGTTGATCATGGTCAGACCTCCCAGGCCGTCAGCTGCCAGTCGTAGCGGGCGTCCATCACCTCCTCCGGCTCATCACAGATGACGTTGAACACCGGCATCCATAGCCCCCGGTATCGCTCGGCGCCGGGCACTGCCTCCACCACGATCTGGCCGCCCTGCAGGCTGGCCGGGACGAGCAGCCAGCGCCCGTCCAGCAGGGCCCAGCCCCACGGCGCCACGTCGGGGCGGACGGCGCTCGACGGGGTGAACGCGCGATCAGCCGAGGTGCGCCCGGTGATCGACTTGGGGTGCGTGCAGCGCAGCTCCATCGGGGCGGTGTAGTCCAGGCCATCGAGCCCGTGGGGCAGGTCGCCGCCCCCGCTGAGGGTGATCTGCTCCTTCTGCCAGTGGCTCATGCTGAACAGCGCCCCCCGGCTCAGCCGGACGCGGGAGCGCCCCTGCTCGCTGGCGTAGCGCTGGGACGGCGCGCCGGCCAGCGGTACGCCCGCCAGCATCACCTGTGCGTGACTCATGACTAACCCCTTTTGAATGACTGCATGCGGAGCACCTGGGCGAAGCCCTCCTGGTCTGCCAGCAGCTCGATGGTCTGGCCGCCCACGTCGATCGATACCCGCCCGAGGTCCCGCCCCCCTGGCGCCTTGGAGGCGGCCGACTCGATACCAGCCGGCAGGCCCGGGGCCGTGAGGCCGGACAGGCGATTGGCCAGGTTCAGGGAGGCCAGGGAGTTCAGCACCGCCTCACCTCCTCCGAATGCCATCAGCTCCGGCCCACGCTCGCCCACCCAGCGGATGCCAGGGGCGGCGCTGCGGGTGCCAGTGGCATAGCCGTCTGTTGGGAAGGTGATGCTGGGCCACTGCGAAGGTATGAATCCGTTCATACCTTCCGGCGGAATGATTTTTATGGGTACGAAGATCGGCGTGGACGAAATCGCTGCGAGCTGCTGCTTGACCTTCTCCAACTCGGCTTCGTCCAACTTGAACGAGATGGAGATGTTCTGAAGCTTTGTCGTCTCGTCTTTCAGAGCTGCAATCTGGCTCCGGATGTCGGCCACTTTGGCATCAGCCTTGGATTGCTCAAGGTCGAGCGCAGCGGTTTCAATGCTCTTCAGCCCCTTGGCAATGCCTTCAAAGCCGTAAGTGTTCTTTCCGGCTGCAGCCATTTCCTGTAACGCCTTCAAAGCCTCCTGGGCGCGAGCCTTTGCGGTTTCTGCGTCCCCTGCACGCAGAGCGCCACGTGCCTCCATCTGAAGACTGCTGAGGGTGCCAAAGTCAGCTTCTCGATTACCCTGCCGGAAAGAGCGAATGGCGTCGTTGTAGCGCTGTTCAACCTCCAGACGCTTGGCCTTATAGCCCTCTACAGTGGTCAGCGCGGCCTTTTCCTTACGCTCAAGGTCCTTAATCTCGGCATCTAAATCCTTCACCCGCTGATCACGAATGTTGCGCACTGAATTGACGTAGGCGGTTTGCATTGCCAAGTTCGCTGCCATCCAGTTGGCTTCAATGCGTTGCTCGAACTCGGCTTGCTCTTCGGCTTTCTTGCGTGCCTCAGCATTTAGGCCGTCGATCTCCGACAACAGCTTTTCCTTGTATTCCTTGAACTCCTTCAGTTTTGCTTCGATCGCCGCGTCGCTCATGTACAAGTCAAGGATGCCGAAATTGTCTCCAGCAGACGCTTCAAGTACTGATATTTCCTTGTCGACGCGATCCATCTCAGTTACGTGCTCGGCGAGACGCGCTGCGATGTAACCCAAGTCCTCCACAGCCCCAAGCGCTGCAGAGCCTGCTTTGGTCGCACCCTGAGCGGCACGAGCAAGCCCAGTCGCCAACCGAGTTAGATTCTCTTGCATCTTGGGATCAGCCAGCGCCTCACGAAGCTCCTTCAGCGCCTCGATCAGAGGCCCAGTGTTGGCAGCGCCAAAACCCCGTTCCAGAGTGTCTCCAATGGCGGTGATCTCTTTGCCAACGGTATCGCCAAATCCGTTCAGCTCGTCCTTGAGCTTGGGCAGCTGACCAATCAACGCATTGGTCACAACATCAGCTGTCAATTTGCCCTGACTGGCCAGATCCTTGAGGGCGCTGACCGGCTGGCCTATACCGTCGGCCAGGGCCTGCATGAGGCGTGGAGCCTGCTCGGCCACGCTGTTGAACTCATCACCGCGCAGGGCGCCAGAGCCCAGCGCCTGGGCGAACTGCACCACACCCTGCTCAGCTTCTACGGCCGATGCGCCGGAGACGCGAAATGCCGTGGCCACCGCTTCAGTGACGCCGAGGATGGCCTGCTGATTCTTCCCCGCTTCCTTGAGTGGTCGGCTGATGCGGCCGTACAGGTCCACCAGCGAGCTGACTGGCGAGCCGGTTGCCAGGGCGATGCGTTGCAGCTCCGACTGCGCGGTGTTGAACTCTTGCTGGCTGCCAGTCGCCAACTTCAGACGAGCGTTCATCAGCTGGTAAGCATCTGCTGTCTGCGCCACGCTCTTGATGGCCCCGGCTAGCAGGCCGAACGAAAGCGCACCGGCAATGCGTTTGCCCGTGGACTCCAAGGTGCTGTTGAGGCGCTTCAGATCACCCTGGACCTCGTTGAACGCCTGGGCGCTGTCGTTTTTGCCCTGAATGACCAGCTGGGTAGTGACCCGTCCGTTGCTCATTTCAACCCCCGCAACATCGTCTCGAAACTCTGTTTAGTGCCCTTGGCACCGCGCGCCACGATCAACGCCGTGCGCATGGCGGCGCGGTCCTGGGCAGCGATGGCTGCACAGAACGCCTCCAGCTGGGGCAGTGTGTAGCCGGCGATATCGGCCCACCTGTGGCCGGCGCTGATCAACTGCTGGGCGACGTCGGCCCATCCTCGACGCTCACCACCGCCGTCAGGGCCTGCGCGAAAAAACCGATGTTGGCCCGCATGACCTGAACCATCAGCTCAAGCGCTACCGGGGCCGGCAGGCGCCACAAGGCCCAGCGGCTCAGGGAGGTGCAGCGCCGGAGTACACGGCGCAGGGTGCGGACATTGCCCGCGTAGGCGCAGAGCCCTTCCGGGCTACAGCCATTGAGTAAACGCAGCACGTCCTCGGACGCGCGGCCGAACAACTCGAAGTCGCCCAGTCCGACCGGGCGGATCTTCACCATGCGGCGGCCGACGGCGACCACCACAGGCTCGGGGAACAACACCTGCAACTCGCTCATGGGGTTCTCTCAGGCATAAAAAAACCCGCCGAGGCGGGTTTGATGGGAACAGCTATCTCACTTCAGAATCGAAGCAACCGAAGGTTCTCCGGCGCATGCGCGCCGTGCCAAAAACTTTTCTATGGTGTCATCTGTGATGGGCGGCAAGACCTCATGAGCGTCCGGCTCCCGGCCAAGAACTTCACCAATGCCACCGCGCGCCAAGTACTTGCCGGCGCCTCTAGCGCAGTCAGTCTGAAACTTTCCATAAGTACTCATTCCGTCACTCCGCTGTTGGCGGTAGGTGATGACGGCGATGCCACCCTGGGCGTGGCGATTTATCTCGAAGTACTTGTCAGCCCCTGCAATCGGGACACTGATTTGATCCGGAGCGAGACGCTGGCTCTCGATGGCTGGCGGGCCCTGTGAAATGCTCTTGAGGGTCTGGTAGGTCGAGAGCGCAGAGATGGCACCGGTTACTACCACCGTGACAATGATGGCGGCGGGTATGGTGGCAAACGCGAACTTGACCATGAACTTCACCATGGACCAGAAGCCCATGTTGATGTCGATGACGACCACTGGCTGGGCGCCTGGGTACTTCGTGGCCGCGTCACGCACTGCCGGTGCCATGCTGAAGGTGGCTGTCCCCTCCCTTTTGCGCTGCGCCTGTTCGGCCGCGTGCCGAGCGTGGCCAGCGTAGTTGATGCCGCACTTCACGCAGTCGTCGGGACTGCGTTGGGTCTCGGCCAGCGTGGGCTCGTAGCCGCATTTCGGGCACTGCATGGGGTTCCCTCCCAGGGGTGGAAAATCGCGAATCTACCAGAGCCCTGGGAGGGGCGCGCGCATCAGTCCTTGTTCTCGATCTCCCAGTGCCAGATAGCGGCCTCGTCGAGGTCGAAAATCGCCGGGTCAGGCAGCATCGCGATCTGCACCGGGACGGTGCCGAACTCCTGCCCCGGGTTGAGGGGGATGCCGCCGTTGAGGGCAATCTTGCAGTAACGGCCGACGATACGGCGCAGCTCTTGGTCGCCTGCCTCGTTACGCTGCGGCAGCATGACCCTGTAGAACTTCTGCCCGGTGACGAAGGGCTTGACCAGGTCCACGGTCGGGTAGCTGTAGCTCACCAGGATGGCCAGCTTCTTGTCGGTGCCGCTGACAGCGCCGATGGCGGTGGCCAGGGGGCCACCCGGCAGAATCCGCAGACCGCCCGGCACCGCCGCCCAGTCGATGTTCTTGGTGTAGGTCGTTGCGCCGTCGGCGCTGGTGACCTCGGTCACGTCGAGGGTCAGCTTGTCGAGCTTGATGACGCGCCCGACACGGGCATCGTGCTCCTCGTCGGTGACCGTGCCCTGGGGGACGCGCTCGACGCTGCCATACATAGCGATGGCGGCAGCCTTGGCGCTGAAGGAAACGGCCTCGCCGCTGATGACGATCTGGCCGGTGGACGTGACCTGGTCCAGCGGCGGCAGGCCGGGACGCCGGGGGTCCGGGATGGTCGCTTCGTTGGTGGTCGGCTCGGCCGACAGGTTCTGCAGGATGAAGACCTCTTCGAAGTCCCACTGCGGATAGGGCGCCACCAGCAGCGGGCCCCGGAACATTTGCGTATTGAGCATGATTGGCTCCTCGGCCTGCGGCCGGTCAGTTGTAGGTTTCGACGTAGCTGACGCCGAAGTTGATCAGCAGCGAGACGGCGGCCACGCCGTTGTGGGCGCCGTCCACCACCTCGCTGCTCTGGTCTTCCTCGACCAGGCCGGGCAGTTGTTGCTCGGGGTCCGTCTGGCCGAAGCCAAGGGCCCGCAGCACCTCCACCTCGGCCAGGTCCAGGTCGTCGTCCGTGACGGTGACGGGAAACACGATCTCGACCTGGTAGGCGCGTACGCGGGCGCCCTGCAGGCTGGCCACTCCAGTCAGCTGGTCGACGCCTCGCCGAAGGATTGCGAAGGGGCGCGGGGCCTTGTCCGGGATCTTCTCGCGGGCATAGACACGCTTGAGTTCGAGGGCGTAGCCGTTGCCGGGGTTGATGGCGCGCAGGCGCTCCAGCACCTGCTCGCGCCGTTTGCTGGCGTTGGTCATCAGGCTCTTCCTGTGCGGATCAGCTCGCGGCGGATGCGCCGCTCCAGCTCCTGCTGGAGAAAGGCATTCACCCAGCGCACGGCCTTGGGGGTGGTCAGTTGGCGGAACCAGTAGGCGACGCTCGGCCCCTGGGCGTTCTGCAGGGCGCGCCGGTAGGTGTAGGACGTGACCTGCGGGTTACGCGCACCAGGCCCGACTGAGCGGGCCCGGCTGCTGCGGGTGGACAGCGGCTGCTGCTTGTCCCCGGCGGGGTTGACGAAGCCGGCGGCGATCTTGCGGCCGCCCGGCCCCATCACCCACACGCGGGCTCGGGTCGGGCTGATGGGGTCGAAGCCCCAGCGCTTGTACTGGATCACCTCCACGCCGGAGCTGGAGGGGATGATCCGGGCATTCAGGCGCCGGGAGTTGGCCCGCTTGATCACCAGGCGCTTGCGCACGGAGGCCCCCTTGAACGCCACGGCCAGGGGCTGTACGTACAGGGTTTTCCGCGCCTCGGTGGCGGTGGTGTTGAGCGCACCCCGCAGGACACGCTCGAAACCGCCCTTGATTCCCTCCAGCCGCGCCCGCGCCTGCTGCTCGCCCTGGAGCGATACGGCCAGCCTCATGACTCAGCCTCCAGCCACAGGCCGCGCACCACGCCGTCGTCCCGATCCTTCGCCAGGGACAGGACGGTGTAGCGCACGCCGTCTGCCTCCAGTTGGTCCCCTTCCTCCACCCGGCCGGCCTCGATCAGCGCCACCTCGGCATAGGTCCGCAGGATCGGCGCTTCGGCGTACTCCTGATTGACGAAGGGGACATCGAAGGCGAGGAAGACCCGGCATGGCTTGGGCGCTAGGCCGCTCACCAGTGCCTGGCCTGGAAGGCCGACCAGCTCGCTGGCGGTGATGGCCAGCTCCTGCCGCTTTCCGGTGAAGTCGCGCACGTCGTCCAGCAGGAAGAGGCGATCCTCAGCGCGCAGGTAGCGCCCGCGGATGATTCGCTCATCCCACCAGGCGCGGATCGTGACCTTCGCCGGAGCGCGTAGCCCAGTGGCTGGCGGCGGCTCGGCGTTCTCCTTGGTCTGGATACCGCACCACAGCCAATCGATCTCACAGGCCTGCAGGTCCTGGCCCAGGTGCAGCAGAGTTGCCGGGGTTTCAAGTCGTCCGGAGCGCATTCATACCCCCAGGCTGACGCGGTGCGGCCAGAGCAGGTTGCGGATGGTGGGCGTCTCGACGAAGGAGGCGCCCACGATGGAGCCCTCCCGGTTGCTGGCCAAGTCGGCGGCCATCATCAGGATCGCGGCCCGAACCGAGTAGGGAACATCGGCGTACACCGGCCCACCTGTATCGGGCTGCTCGGGGGTAAGCCATGGAATCGGTCGATTGAGGAAGTCGCTGGCGGCTTCCGTGGCGGCCGCCAGCTTCTCCTGCAGGTCGTCGTCTTCATGGCTGTGTCGGATCTTCATGTGGCGCTTGAGGTCTTCAAGCGTGGGAGCTGATACAGCCATGCGACCTCCTTACTTGTTGGCCGGCGCCTGGCCCTTCTTGTTCTCAGGCTTGGCGGCGGCCTTCTTCTTGGTGACCTCGGGGTCCTCGACCAGGTCGTTTTCCTTCAGGTCGTTGTAGCGGTCGCGGGTTACCTCGATCTCGGTACCGCGCTTGACGTAGGTGCCTTCGTTGAGGAAGCCCTTGAGGGTCGTGACTTTGATCTTCTCGGTCATGCGATGCCGCACCCGGTTTCCCGGGTGCGCTCCAGGTGATGGCGGTTGAGCCCTTACGGGGTGAACTCGCCGTGAACAAAGGACTCCGGACGGTAGACCGCCAGGGCGATGCGCTCTTCAGCGCGGATGGTCACCATGTTCTTGGTGAAGTTGTCCGCGTCTTCGGTGGAGACCTCGACCGCTGCGTCTTCACGGTCGAAGATCTGGGCGGCGATGTTGAACGCGCCCACCAGGAACTCGCCTTCCGGCACAGCGTTGGAGTCCACCACCGGCAGACGCCACATGCGCGGCTGGCCGCCGTCCTGGACGTTCACCCAGATGTATTGGCCGGTGCTGTCTTTCTCCAGCTCCATGTCGGCCCAGTCCACCGGGTTCAGCGCGATGGCGCTGGCACGGTACTCGGCGATGCGGACCTGCAGGATGGCGCGGCGCAGGGTGTCGATCTTGGTGTCACCGGACTTGCGCAGGGCGTTGTTGAAGGCGGTGGCCTGGGGGATCAGGCCGAGCAGGTTCTGGCCGGTGCCATCGCCGGCGAGCACCTGGTTCTCCTCGACGTACTTCAGGCCGTAGATGGCGCGGCCGTCGATGTAGCTCTGCAGCAGCGGGATGTCGGCCAGCACCTGCTTGGAGGCGCGGAACCAATGGGCGATGGTCTTCACCGTGGTGGTCTTCAGCTCGAAGCTGAGGTCCGACTGGGGCTTGGCAGCGCCCTCGGCGACGGCGGCGGCCATCTTCTGGTAGCCCGATTCGCGCACGTACTCGATGGAGTTCGAGGCGGTGCGGCCGGGCATGATCAGGTCGCGCACCATGAACTGGCGGTCAGGCGCGGTGATGATGCCGGCCTGGCGGTCAGGCTGGATGGCGACGCCCACGCCACCGGTGCCGGTGGTGGCGCTGGTGATGTTGGTGACGGCCTTGACGCGCATGCGGGTGGTGCCGCGCTGGTTGTCGGACATGGACTTGAAGCCGTCCAGCTCGCAGAACTGCTCGCCCAGGGACTTGGCGCCGGCCGGGTCGTTGGCGCTGAAGCGGCGGGCCAGCTTCTGCTCGACCTCCTGCAGGCGGTCCTGCAGGGCCAAGCCGGACTTGGACAGGCCCTCGAGCATGGTCTTGGTCTCGTCCAGGATCTTGCCGTGGTCCTTGATCTCCTGGCTCGCCTTCTCGGCGAAGGCCTTGATCTCGCCGTCACGCTTGCTCAGGGCGTCCATGACGTCCTTCAGCTCCAGTTGATCGTCGGCGCGGTTCTTGCGCTCCATGCGGCTTTGCTCGCGGCGAGCTTCGTTGCTCAGTGCATTGATGGTCATGAGGGGTGTCCTTAGAAAGTCGGGAGTTGCAGGGAGGTGAGGTGCTGGATCAGCTCCTTCGCCTCGATGGGGTCCGCCAGGTCGCCCTCGGACTCGCTCCGGAGCAAATGCTTCAGGCCACGGTTGGCGATCACCGCTGCCTGGGTTTTCGAAAAGCCTGCCTCGCGCAGGAGCTGCTCGAATTCGGGGAGGCTCGGGAGGGAGCCGTGGGCCAGCTTGGACTTGATGGTGTCCACGCGGGCGTCGTCGTTGGCCGGGAAGGTGACCAGGCTGATCTCGACCAGATCCAGCTTGGTCAGGGTGCGGATGCCGGTCTTCTCGTCCCGGCTCGACTCGCGTACGTAATAGCCGATGGACAGGCCTGACACGGCGCCGGCCTTCATCAGGGCATGGGCTTCGACAGCCCGGGGCACGCCGTCGAGGATGAGCTGGCCGTCACCGAACAGGCCGCGCTCGTCCTCCTGCAGGTTCTTCCATACCCCGACGGGCTGGTCGCTGCGGTGCTGCCAGAGCACCGGGACGGGGCGGCCCTTGGCGGCGATCTCGCGCAGGCTGTCGGTGAAGGCGCCAGGCGCCACCACTTCCAGGTAGGAGTCGACGGTGCCGAAGACGGAGCCGTAGCCAGAAAAAAGGCCGTCATCGCTGACGGCCTTCACATGCAGATCGAAGTCCCTGATCTTCAGGGCGGCGGATTTCCGGTTCATTCGGTTCTCCCCGGTTGGTAGTCGTTGTTCAGCCAGGCCGACAGAACGTCGCGCGCCTTCTGGCTGCTGGTGTCTTGGCCGAGCATGTCGATGGGCAGCATGTTGGACTGCACGGTGAGCACGCCTGCGTTGCCTCCCATGGGCGGCAGGTCCTCCTTGGCCCGGCAGTCGTCCCGGGTGTAGATGCCGTTCTGGGTCATGGCCGAGTAGAAGGCTGCCCGCGCGGCGCTGTCGGCGCGCAGCAGGCCCTCGGGGTTGTACTTGGCATAGAAGTAGCGGCGCTCATCCGGCCGCAGGAGGCGCCGGTTGATGCTCTGCTCGATGCGCTTCATCCACGGCAGGAGGGTGAAGGCGATGAAGCCGATCATCTGCTGCTCGATACCCGAGCCCCAGCTGGTGGACTTCTCGGTATGGCCCACCATCCATGGCGGCACCCGGAACCAGCGGCAGATCTCCTCGACGTTGAAGGAGCGGGTCTGCAGCATCTGCGCATCCTCGGGCGTCATGGATACCTGCTGGTACTTCATGCCGGCTTCCAGAACCATGGTCTTGCCGGCGTTGACGGCGCCGGTGAACTGGGCGGCCATGTCGGCCTTGAGGTCCTTGCGCTGCTCGGGCTTGAGGATCTGGTCCGTCGACAGCACCCCGCCCAGCTTCATGCCGTTGGCGAACATCTTGCTGGCCGCTTCGTCGGCCGCCATGGCTGCCCCGAAGATGTGGCGCCCCTTGGCGATGGGGCTGATTCCATAAAGCGGGTTGGTGCCGAAGGCCCGGGTGTGCATCAGCGTCTCGTCGGTGAACGTGCGCGGCTGTCCGTCCCAGTCGGTGTAGGTGTACTCGATGCGGCCATCGGCCAATCGCTTCGGGGTGCCCATGCGCTGGGGCAGCATGAACTCCAGGCTGACCAGGTCGCTGCCGGAGCGGATCGGCTCGTTGAAGTTGTTGCCCTGGAGCAGCAGGCTGGCCAGCACGTTCTCCCAGAACTCGACTGGGGTCTGGTCTGCGTTGGGCTGCTGGCTGATGACGTGGTGCACGGGGTGCAGGCTGGCGACCACCGGCGCGCCGTTCTTGCGCTCGTACAGGGCGATGGGCAGCGTGGCGATGGTCTCCGAAATCAGCCGCACGCAGGCCCAGGCCGTCGACAGTTGCAGCGTCGAGTCGACGCTGACCATCTGCCCTGACGCGGAGTCGGCGCCGTAGAAGCCCGACCAGAACCTGCCATCGGCCAGTTTGATGGTCTGCCCCAGCCAGTTGCCCAGCGTGGACTTGACCAGCCCCGGCTCGGCCGACTTGACCATGGCCTGCCCCAGCACCTGGGTGAGGGACTTATGCATGGGTCAGCCCCTTCCGGATGAAGCCGGCTACCGCGAAGCAGCTGGCGCCACCGGCCAGCAGGGCCCAGCCCAGGCCGGCCAGGACGTAGACGCCGGCGCAGCTCAGGCCCAGCCCGGCGAGCGATGCCACCAGGAAGATGATGAGTCCGTTGTTCATGGGCTATCCAATGATGATGGGGTTGGAAAGGAAGTCATCGAGGTCTTCGCTGTCGTCCTCGATCTCGGCCCGGGAGGCGCCGATGGCCATCAACAGGGCGGCCATGTCGTCAATCTTGTCGGGTGACTTCTTCTTGTCGGGTGCCATGTTCAGGTTGTCGTCACGGCGCGCCATGAAGTTGGAGGCGCACCAGGTCAGGACGACGTCGTCGCCGTGGGCCAGGCGGCCGCTAATGTAGGCCGCCTCCAGCAGCTGCATGGTCGGGTGGTAGGACTTGGTGCCCTGGATGAACTCAAGCATCGGGATGTCCCGCGCCACCAGGCGGTTGACCAGGTCACTGGCGTTCCACCTGTCGTAGGCAATCAGCTTGATGTCGAACAGCTCCCAGAGCTCCACCAGGTCCGCTTCGATCACTGCATAGTCGGCCACGTCCCCGGGCGTCATCTTCAGGGCGCCGGTCTCGACCCAGCCGGCATAGGGCACGGTGCCACGCTCGGTGCGCTGCTGGACGGCACCTTCCGGCACCCACCGCCAGCCGGCCGTGTACAGCACCCCGTCGACATCCCAGACCAGCCGGAACGAACAGAAGTCGGTTGTGCTGGCCAGGTCCAGGCCGCCGTAGCAGGGGTATTGCCGGAGCCACTCCAGATCCACGGCGCCGTTGCATCGGGCCCACTTGCGCAGGTCGATCCAGCCCGAGGCCGTGGCCGACGGCCGGTTGAGCCGCTTGATGCGGAACTCCGCCAGCTTGGACGGCATCTGCTTCGCTTCGACGGCCTCCTTCCGGATAGCTGCCAGCAGGTGGCGGTTGCCATCCATCAGCGGGTTGGCCTTGATCCAGACCGATTCGTCGAACTCCGAATCGGCCTTGATGCCGAGCGACTTGTTCTCTTCGTCGACGGCGTAGAAGACCACCAGGAAGTGGTCGGCGTCGTGGCCGAAGACGCCGGCCAGCAGGCGCTTGGCGAATTGCCGCATCTCGCCCCACGGGCCGGGGTTGGTGTAACCCTCGGTGGTGGTGTACAGCCAGAGCGGGTTGCCCCGGGCGCCCGCTGCCGAAGTCAGTACGTTGAGCAGGTCGGCGGTCTTGTGGGCGTGGATCTCGTCGAGGCCGACGTGGGACGGGTTGAGGCCGTCCTGGGTTGAGGCCTTCGCGTGGATCGGCTTGAAGCTGGCACCGGTTTCGTACCGACTGATGGCCTTCGCCCAGCACTGCAGGCCGTAGGCTTCGCGCAGGTCGGGCGTCTTCTCGATCATCCGCTTGGCGACGTTGAAGATGATGCTGGCCTGGGGGAAGGTCGTAGCTGCGCTGATGACCTGAGCACCTTCCTCGGGCTCGCAACACAGGCAGTAGTTGAGGATCGCGGCGGAGAGCGTGCTCTTCGCGTTCTTCCGGGCCACTGCGAACAGGGCCGAGGTGTACCGGCGCGGGTAGAACAGGCCGTCGCTTCCCCAGTCGTCTACCTCGATGGGCTCCTTCTTGCGGAAGCCGAACAGCTGGACCACGAAAAAGACGTGGGACTCGTGCATGACGATGTCCGGCGTCGCCCATTTGCCTTCGACGTGGGGCAGCTTCTCGATGAAGTCGCAGGCATCACAAGCATGCCACTCGTCGAAGAAGAAGTGGCAGCGCTTCTGCTTGGCGCGCTTGAGGTCATCAAGAAACCGCTTGGCCGCCTGGCGAATCAGGAGGCCGTGCTTCTTGCGCTTCCGGTCGGCAACCGCGGCCTTCGCGTAGCTGATCGCGATGCCGACATAGTCACGCACCCTTCCTCCCGTTGTTGGCGAACTTGTTGCCAGCCTTCTTCTCGCCGCCGGCCGCGACCTTGCGGCGGCTGGCCGGCGTCATGCCGAACTCAGACCACAGCGCCTTCATGGCCATGTCTTCCGCAGCGGTGATGTCCATGCCCGCCTTCTGCTTCGCGACCGCGCGCTGCCAGGCGTAGCACAGCTGCTGCAGCGCATAGAGGTCGACGACCTGCAGCACCTTGGCGGCGACCAGTTGCGGGCCCAGGTCGTTCCACATGGCCGCGCCGTCGACGTTCAGGTGCTGGGGCGCCGGCGGGAATTGCTCGACCAGATCGAACTCGGGTGCATCCGGCACCTCGCGATCCGGGCGATCAGTGCCCGCCAGGACTTTGAGATGCGGAGGCGTTGCCTTCCGTCCCATAAATCGCCCTCGAATTTTCAAAAATGAATTTTGACGGTGTGAAAATTTGGCTCCCCCCGTCGTTCGGAGGTGTCAGCCTTCTAGAGTTTTAACCCCCCCCTACCCCCTCCAAAACCTGACTTTCGGATCAGCTCTCGGGGTCGGCACCAGATCGCCCGACCCGCTCGCCTACCTGGTTGTGGCAGGGCCAGCAGAGGGCGCGGAGGTTGTCCCAATCCAGGGCCAGCTCGGGGTGTGTGCGTACAGGCTTGATGTGGTCGGTCATCGCAGATGGGCGGACGCGCTCGACCTTGGCGCACTCCTCGCACAGGGGGTGAAGGCGCCGGTAGTAGGCGCTCAGCTTCTTCCAGCGCTCGGTCTTGTAGAACGCATCCACCTCATCGCGGCCTTCGTTGTAGCGCTGGTGGACGTCCTTTCTCTTCTCAGCCCTGCGCGCGTCGACCTTGGCCTGGTGGTCTGCACAACGGGTCTTGCCTGCTGGAGCACGACGACCACACCCAGGCTCGACGCAGAGGCGACCAGGACGAACAGGCATCAGCCTCTCCTCCGCTCAACACCCGACCATGGCCGCTCCCAGTTCACTCGCAGGAACGCGGCGACGTTGCCCCGGGCGCGGTACAGCAGCACGGCCATCACCAGCAGCAGGCACACCAGCCAGGGCGAGACAGGCGCCACCGGCTGGCCGCACGCGCTGTACAGCACCACGCTCAGCGCATAGCAGCCAGACGAGGCGCTGAGAACCCACGCCAGCAGGGAGGCACCTGCCTTGTATTGGTGCCCGTCCGGGCGCCATAGAACGATGCGCAACGAGATGGCCGCGCAGATCATGGCGGCCACCAGGGCCCACGGATCCACCGTCAGGATGCTAACCATTGCCGTTTCCTCCAGAGCCAGGACGAACCCAGCTCATCACCGCGCGCAGCCAGGCCGGGGGCTGGCCACCGCGCACCCAGTCCGCAACGCTGATCAGAGCGGCGACGATGAGCGCGCCCGAGATGAGAGCAGGCAGGCCGCTATAGGTCGAATACCCACGGCCTACCACCTCGACGGCCACTTGGTAGCCACCGATCCACGACACGAACAGATAGGCCAGGCGGGCCCAGACGGTCAGGTCCCTGGCCCAGGCCACGAAGAAGAGGGCGCCGGCTACTCCGCCGATCACCGCATTGAGGTCTACGCCCGGGACCAGGCTGGCAGCCGTGATGCCCAGGGCGGTCGGTGCTGCTACTGCGAGGGCAGCGCTGCTGGGCTCGGCCATTTTGAAACTCCGTTGTGTTGTATGAGGCGAATGTGGTTGAGAGCACCAGAAGACTGTGCGGGAACTCTCACGACGCAATTTGCTCGCGTTGGCGGCTTCGGCCTGGTTGGCTAGGCTCAGGAAAGGATCGAAATCAGTTAGGGACTGAAGAGTTGAACTACCTGCACACCGGCGAGGCAGCCATCACCCTTGGAGATCAAGAGCTCATTCTTCAAATGAACCCAGAGGAAGCTATGAATGCGACGATCCAGATGGCTCAGGATAGTAGCGGGCTCATTGACGTGACCTACGTGGGCCGGGTCCGCATTGAGCCGAACATTGCCCTCGCCATAGTGCAACTACCCGGCGGGAGCGTAATTCGCGGCACAGTTGAAGAGCACGAAGAGTTACCTGAAGGCGGTTGGTTCAGGTTCAGGCCCCAGGTTATCGGCTGACTAATGGCCGCCATGGTGGCTATTCGCTGGCAAGCCTCTCAGCTAGCATCAACGATGCATGTCTGCTGTCGCCGGGAGGCGGGATGTCTACAATTTTTGAAGGAGAGGCCAGTATCAGCCTCTGCGCTTGCTATCCAGGCCATGAGCCCATCGAACAGCGAACCGGTAGCATCCGGGTTCTGGTTTGTAGGCACGGCTCCGGCCTGATTGATGTGCGGTACTACGGAGCCCTTTCAACCGTGCATGGCGCCAACATCGTCAGGGTTGAAATAGAGAGCGGGATTACCTTCGAAGGTCGTTTGGAACAGTTCGCGATCAACGCTACCGGGGGATGGTTCAGTTTGATTGCTGAGCAATTCGGTAAATAAAAAGCCCAGCTTTAGCTGGGCTTTTTAGCTGCGGGTAACGGATCAGTATGCGTCGACGGAGCTTAACTTCGCCTCATCGAATTCGGTCAAAGCCGGCGCTTTGAAACGGTAGCTCTCACCCGGGTCAATATCACTGGCCTGGTCAATCGTGTTGCCGACAACTTCGCCGTTTCGGTAGAGCTTGAACTTCACGAAAAGATGCTTGATCGGGGCGTCTGAAACGTTCTTGGCCAAGCCGGTAACAGTAGGAATCCCGGCGTTGTCGACGACCTCCATTCCGGACACCTGCACCCGGTCGCTATGGCCGCTTGCGTAGGAGAAAGAGGAAAAGAGCAACCCGGCGACGAGCAAAACCTTCTTCATGTGCAGATCCGTCATGCGTGATGAGATTCGCACTTTTTACTGTAGGCCCCCAATAGCGTCAAGATTCGAGCGCCACCGAACTGACACCCATTGTAAAAGGCACAAAAAAACCCGGCGCTTGGCCGGGTTTTCTTCGCCTGTCATCGCTACGCGCACAGATCAGACGATGGTGCAAAATTACGCTCACTCGCTCACATTCGTCAAGCCCCTACGGCCAGAGATGCGTCCAGATATGGACGCATCTCTCTCCTCTGCCGTGTCAGGCGGCCAGCAACTGCTCCCGCTCCAGGATCTCGGTCACGTGAACAACGGCACGCTCCTCCATTGCGTCCAATGCCTTCCAGATTCCTCTCCGCCACCGGCTGCGCGTCGAGTCGGGCCTGGCCTCCAAGTCCCAGGTGTTGATGTCGTACATGCCGTCAGGCAGGCGAAGCACCTGAGTAGACCGCTTCCCCTCCACGCCCTTCAGCTTCGGGATGGCCCAGGTGGCGACAGCCTTGGTCAGGAACAGGTGCGGTGCCGGCGTGGCCACCCTAGGGATCAGTCGAGATATCGCGTCGACCCGCTTGGCGTTGTTGGTGGAATGCTTCGCATGGAGCACGTCCCATTCCACTTGCTCAAGCTCGCGGTGAAGCAGGGCGTGCAGGATGCAATCGAAGTCAAACTGGTCGCGGGCTGACAGCAGAGACCGCCAGCCACCGTCCACCTTCCTCTCGATCAGCTTCTGCCAGCTCTGCTTAGCCGTGTTGTCGATGGCATCGGCAGCCAGCACCCGCACGATGGCGGGCATCACGTCGCGGTAGACCGTCATGCGAAACCTCCTTGCCCGGGCTCGCCGAACAGATCCCGCAGCAGCTCGGCGGACGCCCTGGTCCGGGCATTGCCGTCGGCGACCCAGCACTGCGCGAAGACGCGGAACGGGGTGGCGCTGCGGCTGCCGTGCCAGGACGCCAGCAGGTCCAGCAGGTCAGCCATCGCCTGGGCCCCGGCCGCCTTGCCCTTGAGCAGTTCATCGGCGGCCATCTTGATCATGCGGCGCTCGATCTCGGTCATGACCTTGCGGGGCAAGGCAAATTGGTTGGCTTGGTTCATTGCTGAGCACCCCCTATGGCTGCTTCCTGCCCCCTCCTCTGCGTAGGTGGCGGATTGTTCGTGTCTTGCGCGTCACTGCTGGCCTGATGGCCGTTTGCGGAATCGGCGGCGCTAACCTCTGTCTTGCCGTGGATGGCGGCGAAACCACGCACGTCGAGCCAAGCGCACCAGTTCTCCAGGGCTTCCCGCTGCAGCTTCTTGGCATGGGTCGCGATGTAGGTGGTGGCCATGTCAGGGAGTGCGTGGTTCACCAGCAGCTCGCCCACCAGGTAGTCCACGCCCAGATCGGTCCACCCGGTACGGGCCACCTTGCGCAGGTCGTGGCTGCTCCACTCCCCCGCGCTGATGTCACGGAACAGCGCCGACGCCTGCCGAGCCGACAGGGGTTGACCACTGGATCCGGGGAAGAGGTAGTCCTGCCGCCCCAAGGTCCGGGCCTGGTGCTCCTGGTAGCGCTTGAGCAGGGCCATCACCTGGTCCGTGAGCGGCAGCTCGTGCTGCTGCCCCGTCTTGGTGTTGGCCGCCGGGATCACCCAGATCCGTTCCGCGACGCTGATGTGCCGCCAGCGCGCGCAACGGGTCTCCCCTATGCGGGTGCCATGGGTCAGCATCAAAAGGGCCAGCATCGCGTCCCTTGGGGCCTTCTCGAAGCGCTCCGCCAGGTCGCCCAGCAGGCTTTCGAGCTGCATGCCGTGCAGGCGCGCCGCCTTGGGCTTGACCCGCTTGGCCACGAAGTCGGAGAACTTCACGCCGTCCAAGGGGTTGGCCAGGAGCAGCTTCAGCCTCACCGCCTGGCGCAGGCCGGCCAGCAGCACGCGCAGGATCTGGCGCACGTAGGCCACAGACAGGCTTTCCATCAGCGGCCAGACCAGCCTCTGGTCCACGGCGCCGGGAGCCAGCTGGCCCAGGGGCAGCTCACCCAGCGCCGGGAGCAGGTGCCGAGCGATGGCCGACTGCACGTCGTCGCGGCGCTTGGCCTTGATGCTCCTATCGCCCTGGACGCGGTCCTGGTACCAGCGCAGCAGGTCGCCGACGGTGACCCAGGCAGAGGAAGAGACGGCGGCCTTCCGGTCCACTGCCAGCCGCTCCAGGGCCAGCGGCAGCGCCGCTACTGCCGCCTTCGCGGTCAGGCCGGGCCAGCGCCCCAGCTTCGACCACTGCCGGCCGATCACCACCCACCAGGTCCCGCTCTGGCGGTCGGTGCTGAAGCGGAAGCGAAGGGCCTGGTGGCGCTCATCGCGCAGCTCGCGCACGTCCTGCCGGCCGGCGGCGGCACGGATGGAGGCATCGGTGAAGGTCGTGTGTTCGGTGCGCGCGGTCATGCTGCACCTCCAGCCTCGGCGGACTGCCGAAGGTTGGCCAGCGCCACGCACGCCTCGAACTCCTCCGGAGTGACACGCTCCCGAAGGGCGGCAATCAGGAGCTTGTCGCGAGAGGCCATCGCATAGGCGGCATCCTGCTTGCGCAGCTTGGCCATGTGCTCCTGCAGCCGCTGGCGGTCCCGGCTCATCCACCTGAGTGCTGATTTAGCCCGAGCGAACCACTGGGGATCGGAATATCGCCCGGTCGCCTGCAGATCACCCTTCGCAGCGTCGAGCTGCATCTTGACGTTGTTGCAATCGAAGGCCGGCCGGTCCATCACGACGGCGCACTCCTCCAGGGTCTCCGGCAATACCAGCGGCCCGCGTTTCTCATTGGTCATTCGTCGTCACCTCTGGGGTACTGGCGGCCGCGATAGGGGCGGCCCATCTCGACTTCGTCTTGGCTGAAGTCGCGGGTGAAAAGGTCTGTGAAGCGGGCGAACTGCCCTTCCTGCTGGACGTGGCAGCTGCCGAGCTTGGCCTGGCGGCCCTTGTCCAGGATCAGCTCTGTAACTCCCGCCTGGCCGGCGTCGGTGTCCATGTCGCGGTGCACGAGCAGGACCATGTCGGCGTCCTGCTCGATCTGCCCGGAGTCGCGCAGCTCGCTGGCCTGGGGCTTCTTCGCAGCGCCGGCGCGCTTCGTCGACTCGCGATTGAGCTGAGCCAACACCAGGAGCGGGATGTCGAGTTCCTTGGCCAGGTTCTTCAGGGCGGTGGAGATGGCCGCGATACGCTCAGTACGGTTGGCGCCCTCCCCAGCAATCAGGCCGATGTAATCCACCACCAGGGCGGCCAGGCCGTGCTGCCGCTGCACCTTGCGCGCCTCGGACCGAATCCGCGCCACGCTCAGGGATGAGCGGTCGCAGAGGTACAGCGGCGCATTGACCAGCTTATTCACCGAGTTGGTGAGCTTCGGCCAGTCCTCGTCCTGCATCTTTGACGCATCGTCCAGGCGCGGAAGCGGGATGCCGCCAACCGAGGCCAGCGAGCGCTGTACCAGTTCCTCCTTGGTCATCTCCAGGGAGAACACCAGCGACACCCCGGAGCCGCTCACCGCCACGTTCTGGGCGATCTGCAGGCCCAGCGTCGTCTTGCCAGAGCCAGGCCGGCCGGCGATCACCACCATGGACTTCTTGCGCAGGCCACCGCCCAGCAGCTCGTCGAGCGCGCCCAACCCCGTAGAGAGCTTCGGCACGATCTGGCCATTGAATCCGGCGTCGATGCGGTCAACCTCTGCCGGCAGCAGCTCACCGATACGCACCACGTCCGGCTCGGTGCCGTCGATGTCCCGCAAGTCGGCGACCGCCTGCTGGGCCCTCGCCACGATCTCGGCCAGGGTGCCGCCAGCCGTTGCGGCTGCCTGGACCGCCCGTCCTGCGTCGACGACCTGGCGCAGGACAGACAACTTGCGCAGATGCTCCGCATAGGCCTTCCAGTTCGCCGCCGAAGGCACGTCTCGCGTGATCTCGGCGGCGTAGGTCATGGCCAGCTCGCCATCCGGCAGCAGCCGGCTGACGATCCCGACCGTCACCGGGTCCAGGGGCATCCCCTGGCTGTGGGCCTCGCGCAGCGCCCGCAGCAAGGCGACGTTGTTGTCGAAGGCAAAGTCCTGATCGGTCACGGCATCAAGCGCCTGCTCCACCACCTGCAGATCGCCCTGCAGGCTGCTGAGCATGATCGCGCCCAAGACACCGTGTTCGGCTTCCAGGCTGTACAGCTCAGAGCTCAGGTACTGGCTCATGCATCCCTCCTTGCGGAGTCCCACGTGAACCGCACAAGCCGGCTGGAACCTTGGCGCAACCGATCCAGCGCACGGTCGCCGATGAACCGAGGCAGGTCCTCAAGGGTCACGTTGCTGATCACGATGGTAGGCAGCACCTGCTGATAACGCCGGTCGATAACCTCGTGGAGCAGGCCCGGGCCGAAGTCGCCAGTGCTGACCTGGACGCCGACCTCGTCGATGACCAGCAGATCCACGCTCGCCAACTCGTTCAGGACGTCGCGCTCGCTGAGCCTGCTGGACTTCGCGAACGTTGCCTTGACGGCCCTGGCGATCTCGCTGGCCGTCGTGAGGATGGCGCTGGCGGTGAACTCTCGAATCACGCTCTGCACGATGGCACTGGCCAGATGGGTCTTGCCGGTGCCCAGGTTGCCCAGCAGCAACTGCGACCGGCCTTCCTGCATAACCGCATCGAACTCCTCGGCGTAGCGGCGGCACCGCTCAAGCGCAGTGCGCTTGGCCTGGTCGTCAGCGATGAAGGTGTCGAACGTGCATCCCCTGAAGCGAGGGGTGATGCCGCTCTCGATCAAGCGCTGGTTGACGATCTCGGCCCGGAGCTCGTTGCGCGCCACGTTTCTCACCTTCTCGTCGACGTGGCGCCAGTTGAGCGCCTGCCACCTGCACTGCTGGCAAGGGACAGCCTTCCAACCACCCTCGAACTGCTCCACCAGCCAGGACTCGTACTGCCCGTGCTCAGGGCAGACCGTGAACATGGGTTCCCCGCGCTTCTTCGCCGGGGGCTTCAGGAAGCTAGAATCGGCCATCGTGGTTCTCCTGGCTGGGCTTGTGGGACGGGAGGTTGGTCAGAGTGCTGCCAACTGCCCCGGGCCCAGGCTTGATGAGCCAATCGACCTCCAAGCCTTTCCAGCCCCGTTCGATGGCCTTGCTGAGCGCCGCGTCGGGTGAAAACCCGACATCGGCCAAGGCACCCAGGGTCTTGGCAATTCCCTTCCAGGCTCGTTCGGTGAGCCTGGCCTTCACGTCACGGCGATGCGCCAGGTAGTCCCGAGCAACCTCGATGCTCAGCCGAGGTAGCGAATCGACCATCTCCTCAGCGGTCACCACACGAGACTTCGCGTCACCCTTGGGGTGGCGTATAGCTTTTCGGTTTATTGACGGATCAATGACGGATTGGGTGCAGCTGGTGCACCCCGTGGCGTCTTCATTTGCACCCCGTTCGGTTTTCATTTGCACCCCGTCGACCTCTACGGGGTGCACCATCTGCACCCGGCTCATTACGATGTCGTAGACAACCGGCCGGCGATCAGAGCGGTCGATATAGGCGGCAGCGATAGCCTGGTTACCCCGGCGTATCACCCCCAGCTTCTCGAGTGCGTCGAGCTTGTAGCGGACCGTCCGCTCCGACAGTCCGGTGTCCTCGGAAAGGCTGGATGCGGAAGGGAAAGAGCCCCTCCCGTCCTTGTCGGCGTAGTTGGCGAGGCACAGAAGAACGTGGCGGGTCGTGGCGTCGGTAACAACCCGCTGCTCGAGCGCCCAGGTCATGGACTGAATGCTCATTTGGCGCGCCCCAGTGCACGAACTGCGCTCTCCAGGCGGCGGCGGGCGTTGTAGACCTTCTGTCGCGCACCCCTCCGGCGATCATTCGCAGCGGCGGTGAACTCGACAACGCCACGGAAGGCCTCGGCATCAGGGTTGAAGTTGCCTTCCGGACGGCCGTGGGCGCGGAAGTAGGTGTCGTACATGGCGCGGATCTCGGCGCGAGCCTGCCGGAGGCCGCGCTCAGCCTCGACCAGGTCGATACCGGCGCGAGCTACTCGCTCCATGAGCTGCTTAGTCTTCTCGAAATTTTTCATTAGATGGTCCCCCCGGTGTGCTTGGCCTGCGTGAAGCGGCCATCCCATGTGGATTTCATGGCCAGCTTTTGCTGCATGTAGAGCTGGTGCAGACGCTGGGCGCCGGCCAGGAGCAGTTGCAGGTCGTACTTGATGAAGGCGTCGCCACCCTCCGGCGAGATCTTCCGGGGGCGCTCGGTGAGGTACTTGTCACGGACACGGCTGGCTACGCGGTAGCGAGGAGCGCCGTTCTCCCCGCGGTTCTCGTCGTAGAGCCAGCCAATCTCGAGCAGGGTGCTGTTCACCCGAGAACAGTTCACGCCGTTCAAACGCTTGCAGAACTGTGTTGGCGTCTCGCCGGAAAGGAACAGCGACTCCAGGCTGGCGATGGTTTCGGCCTGCTTATGGTTCTCCAGCTGCAGGGCAGCGGCGCGCTCCTCCAGGTCGGCAGCAAGGCGAAGTGCCTCCGCCCTGGTGCGAGGAACGGTGTATCCAGGAGCCCCAAGCTGCGCCTCCAGCTCTTGCCAACGATCAACCAGCGCAGCGGTGAACTCAGGGCTGAGTTGAGCGACCACGACGAAGCTATCGCGCTTGCTCACTAGGTAGACCGAGACCGCCTGGCCTAGGTGGTTTCTAACTTCCCCCATTGGGGGAAGTTGAATGGCTTCACGCTCGGCCAGGCGCTCAATGCTTTGCTTGACCTTGTCGTGGCGTGATCCAACAAGATCAGCGATCTGTTGCGAGGACATGGTGAGTGCGGTGCTGGATATCAGGTTCATACACCCCTCCCGGCGCCCCGATTGGAGGTTTCCACCAATGGAGTAAACCTGAGGGAGGTCTTCTCGTTGAGGTAGTCCATAGACATCAGGCAGGACTCGCGCTTGGGGAAGCGATAGCACAACTGCTCTCTGTTTCGGCTGTCCCGATAGATGCCGGAAAAATTTCCGGCATTCGGCCCGAGCACCTCGTTAACCTTCTTCATAAAGTCGGCGTGCTCAAGCTTTGCGTAACCCTTGGAGGGGAAGTTCTGCCCCGAGGCTTCTGCTTGCTGCTGGCGATGACTGTTGATGAAGTCCACCAGCTCAATGCTGGTCATGGTGGCGGCATCGCCGCCCGTGACGATGCTCTTCATTTGCTCTCCGATTCGGGCGGCAGACATCCAGAACTGGTTGCGCCAGTGAGACTTTTCCCTAACGCTGGCACCTGCAGATCTTCCAGCAGCGCGATCAGGTCTTCCTGGGCGCACTTGGAGATAGTGAGAATGGCGAAATGGATGGAGGCCTGGCTCTGTACGCTGAGACGGGGACCAGGCTCTGACCCTTCGTAGGCGGCGTCCTCGGACAGGATTTCTGCCAGCGCTCCAATGGTGCAAATGCCTTCTTGCAGGCGGGCTGCCAACACCTGAGATTCGCTGCGGATGGGGCGATTAACCATGAGCCACCTCCGCGCTTTGGGCGGACGTTCCTGTGCCCTGAAGCTCTTCAAGCTGGACAGTGAACACATCAGCCATTGCGTCCAGCCCTTCGCATACGTACTCGGCAGCCTTCATCCCTGCTCGGCAGAGCTGGCGGATGTGCTGCGTCGAGTCCATATCGCGGTCGATTGCCCGGAGAACTGAGATCAGTTCACGTGCACTCAGCAGCTCGATTCGCATGCATTCGACGGCGTCGTATGCAATCTCTACTGCCGACTGGGGCTCCTGCGCCTCTTGCTTCTCGGGGGTCTCTTTGGTAATTTCGGGATGTGACATTTCCTCGCTCCTCAATAGCGATGAAGTACAAGCCACTCGCGGTAACGAGTGGAGAAGAGAACCCGCCCGGCCAGGCGGGTTTTTTATGCCCAGAATTCAGTGAGCCTTTCTGTGCATAGTCCCAGATAACGGGCTTTGATCACGCCAAATACTGTTCAAATAAACAGGTAGTTTCCTCCTCTTATTCACAGCGGTTGTTTTTCATATTCTTTATCCGCGGCCCTTTCACGGCTCGGGAAAGGGCGCTCTTCAACTGCAGAGACCGTTCCGTCTTCGGCAACAAGAACAAAGATCGAGCGCTGCATGCGTATCGCTTTGCTGATGGACGCCTGAGTGACGCCAAGCTGCTTAGCGACCTCCGACTGACGCCGTAAGGCGTATTGGGAAAGGGGGGTTCTGGTCATCGCCGCACCATATTTTTGGTAGCAACCCCAGTATTACCGTTGGCATTAATGCAAGTCAAGGCGCGGCATTAGGTGAAAAATGCCATAGGTTTTAAGGTCTCAGGATGACTAGACGAAGCCTCACTCCCAACCAACTGGCCGAATGCGCCGCCTTGAAGAGCATCTATTTCGAGAAAAAGGACGCGCTAGGCCTCACCCAAGAGCTTGCCGCCGAAAGGCTCGGCATGACGCAAGCCTCTTTCTCTCACTACCTGAATGGGCGCAACGGGCTGAACCTTGAGTTCGCCATAAAAGCTGCGGGACTTCTTGAGGTTCCAGTGAGTGCGTTCAGCCCACGGCTAGCAGTGAAGCTCTCCCAAGCCTCAGCTCCGGCCGATTTGGACGACAGGATTCTTGGTGACGTACGGGTTCGATCAGGCGAGCAAGTAAAAAAGCCTGCGCCCCAGGAATCAAAGGGATCTCATGGATATCCAGTCATCTCGTGGGGCTCACTAAGTACAGCATTTCTGCCAACCGGCGGCATACCAATTGAGATCATTGAGGGGTTCGTTGGCACAACCGAGAACGCTGGATCTGACGGCGTCTGGATTCGTGTTAAGGGCCCCTCAATGAGAGCCGATATTGCGCCGAGCTTCCCAGAGGGCACTCTCATTCTTGTCGCGCGTGAAGCCGCCCAGCCGGAAGACGGGCGCTTTTATCTTTTCAGGAACGAAGCAGGCGAGTTCGTCTTCCGACGCTTCCTTACTGAGGGGTCAGCCACATACCTACTACCTCTGAATCAAGCCTTTCAGCCTGAGCCGTACGGCGATTCCTGGCGAGTGATAGGGCGCGTGGTCGATGCAAAAATGCCTGGGCTATAAAAAATATAACCACAGGCATTGACTAGGCAGTAATGCCAAAGCCATTATCTCTCCAGTGCATACGCCTCTGGAGGGAAGTCTCGTGGAAAAGATCTATTACGCCGGCCTTGTCGGGTGCATGGACAGCGGCATTGCAGAGCGCGAGCTTCGGTGCCTGCTTGCAATAGCTGCTGGCGAGACAGACAAACAGGCGGCTCTCGAAGCAGGCATTTCGCCTCGCACCGTAAAGGGTGCAGTCGAACGCGTGATGCACAAGCTTCACACCTACAAGCGCACCGCACTGGTAGCCGAAGCATTCCGGCGCGGCATCATCGCTCCAGCTCTGTGCATGGTCATCGCTCTCCTGATGGGCCTTCAGCACAATCCCAGCGCCGTCAGGCGCCCCAGCGCACCGCGCCGCATCGAGACCTTCAGCGCTGTCCGCCGCATCGAATCGGCAGTGGTGGCGTAGATGGCCTGGAACCCGGACAGCCTCGACCTCTTCGCCCTGGACCTGCAGGAGCAACTGCGCGACATCGGTGCCTTCTGCAACCACTGGAACCGACCGGCGCAACGCGCATTTGCTGAGTACCTGCAGACGCTGGGCAAGCCGATTGAGTCGGTCACCGTTGCCGAGCTGCAGGCCGCCGCCAACCACTCCGAAGAGGTGGTGCGCCGCCTCGCCAACCGAGGTGCCCTGTGATGCTCAAGACCATCGCCCTGCTCGTCGCCGCCCTGCTGTGGCTCTTCCTCGCCACCGTCATGGCCCACCAGTTGGCACCGCTCATGCTCACCAGCGGCCGGCCCGAGCTGGTCCTGCTGGCCTTCCTGCTTCCCCCTGCGTGGCTGATCGTGGGATTGGCCGCCTATATCAAGATCGCCGACTACGGCTGGCGCGAGCGCTGGGAGGCACCGCTGCCCCCTGAAGCCTTCGACCAGCCCGCGCCGGCCGTGAGGTGCTGGTCATGACAAGCCGTTCCTTCCTCCCCATGAAGCCCGAGCATCTGGATCGCTTGGCTGAGCTTTTTTCCATGCAGCACCTGAAGCCCAGGACACTCCTCTTGGTTGCGAGGCGACTGTCCAGGCAGGCGGACCTGCGCGGTCCCCTGGAGATCTACAGCGAGACCAAGAAGGCCCTGGAGGCGGATCACAGCTTCCAGGCGCGACTCATGCTCAAGGACTGGGAAGCCTGGTGGAAAGGTGTGCGGACATCGACCGAAGAGACTCGGCGTGCGCTCGGTAAGTGGCTGCTGGGGGCTGAGTCCCTGCGGCTGTTCTCCGATCTCAGCTACTCGGACTTGTGCGACTGCCTCGGCATCAATCCGGTGCACCGCGTTGACCTCGACCCTGCGCCGAAGCCTGGGCGGCTCCTCTGGGACCTGTGCTTTGTCCACGGCCTGGAAGACAGCGCAGCGAGCATGAGCGGCCGCCGGCAAAGCGACTCGAAGGATGGCCCGCTGTTCCACTGCCTGCTCACCATCATGATCGACAACATGGACAAGATGCCCGATCCGTTCGCGCCGGGAGGGCCGTTCTACGGCGTCCCCACTCGCCGCCTCTACCAGGACGGCACGCAAACGATCCAGCGGCCGGCCCTGGTGGTGCACAGCAATGACGGCAGCAGCAGGACCATCGAGCGCGCACCGGAGGTGGTGCAGTGAGCGAGACGACAACCAGCTTCTACCCGAAGGGTGGCCGCTGCGCCGCCTGCAGCAAGCGGCTTCATGACTGCTCAACCCTTCCCTTCGAACAGATGCCGATCCATCGCCGCGAAGGGCGTGATGTGGTTGTCATTTGCACCAATTTCCAGAAGGCCAAAGAGATGCGCCGCGATGCCTGAGACCATCACTGATACCGCACGGTTGGACTTCATCCTGGCCAAGTGCCGCAAAGTGATCTGCGAGCTCCTATCGACCGGAAGCCTGGCGTTCTACGTCGAAGAAGGGTTCATGGCGGATCGCTGTTATCCCGGGGTCATCCTGAGCGGTGACGCTTTCCCCAACGCCGAGAAGCGGGCGGCAGCCCAGCGCAAGGCAATCGATATCGCTATGCAGGAGGCCGGGGACGATGCGCTTGGAGCGCAGGGGGTGGTGAGGTGAATGCAGACCGGTTCCTTACCTGGCTTTTCGGCCTTGGCTTCCTGGCCATGTTCATCATGCACGAGATCGCTGTCACCCAGCGGAACGAAGCCCGCCGGATGGCAATGCCCCAAATCACCACCGCGAACGGCGTGATCACACTCCAGTGCCCCGCCAGGCCAGCCCTGGAAAAGGAAGACCAGCCCAAGCAGTAGCGCACAAACGCGCAGCGCCACGAATTGAAGACCGTGGAAACGTAGCGCGCAACGAAACACAGGAGGCACCCCATGACAGGCGAGCGAATCCTTGAGTTCGAAGACCTGCAGAGGATCACAGGCTACACCAGGCGATCTGACGTCGAGCGCAGCATGCGCGCCCAGGGCATCAAGCTGTTCCTCGGCCGAAAGGGGCCCTGGACTACGATTGACCTTATCAACGACGCCGGCGGCATCAAGGCCGCCTCGCAGCCCGATGGCTACACCCCGGACATCCTTGGATGAAGAGCGGCAGGAAGCGGCAGCACAACCCCAACATACCTGGCCACATTGACCAGGCCGCCCTCCCTCGTGGTGTCTACTTCGACCACCGCGGGAGCGGCACCTGGTACATGCTGTCCTTCAATGAGGCCGGCCGGCGCCAGCGGAAGAACCTCTGCGCGGCTGACGTCACGCTTTCGGAGCTCCACAAGCTGGTCGAGGAGATCCACGGCGTGGATCGCGACAGCCTGACCTACCTGTGCGAGCAGTTCCGCCTGAGCGACAAGTTCACCAGGCTGCAGAAGAGCAGCCAGGATGACTACGACTACTGTCGCGACGTGCTGATCAGCCTTCCTACGAAGATCCCAGGCAAGACCCTGGGTCAGCTCGCCGTGAAGAAGTTCACCCCTCCCCTGATCCAGCGCCTGGTCGACAAGATCGCGCAGGAAGGCACGCCATCCAAAGCAGCCCACGTGCTGCGCTACCTGCGCCGGGTCATGCAATGGGGGCGGAATCGGGGGTACGTTGACATCAACCCGGCCCAGGGCATCGAGGCGCCGAAGGAGAGGAAGCGCCGGAGGCTACCTGCACCGCAGGTGATGAACGCTTTGATCCAGCGTGCACAGCAGCTTGGGCAGTTGAAGCGCGGGCAGAAGGGGGCCTGTTCACCATACCTGTGGTACGTCATGGAGATTAGCTATCTGTGCCGGCTTCGCGGCATTGAGACGGTCACCTTGACGGATGCGAACGAGACAGAGGAAGGGGTTTTGACAAACCGGAGGAAGGGCAGCCGGGACAACGTCGTCAGGTGGACGCCGCGCCTTCGGGCTGCATGGGACGCGGCCAAGGAGTACAGGGCTGCGGTGTGGAAGGAAAAGGCCATGCCGGTGCCAATCCAGGCGGACAAGCGGCGCCTGATCGTCGCGGCCCACGGCGGGGCCCTGCAGAAGTCGAGCCTCGACTCCGCCTGGTGGCGGTTCATCGACGGCGCGCTGGCCGAGGGGATCATCTCCGAAGAGGAGCGCTTCGGCCTGCACGACCTGAAGCGGCGCGGCATCACGGACACGGCCGGCACGAGGGGTGAGAAGCAGCAGGCATCCGGGCACCGAAGCGAGGCGATGCTGGACGTCTACGACCTCAGCCTGCCAGTTGTGAACCCGGCTGCTGATTGAGTTATCCACAGGGTGGAGGGGCGGTTTTCTCGCGTACAATGAAACCCTGCCCCATTGGAAATGTTGCTTTTGGTGGGTGGTATGGGCGTACAATGCTTCTAGGTAAGTACCTGATTTACTTGTTAAAAGGCTTTGACTTGTAATCAGTAGGTCCCGGGTTCGATTCCTGGTGCCGGCACAATCTTTGAAAGCCCCGCTATTGCGGGGCTTTTTGCTATCCGGCCAGCGCACTTCCCCGGACATCCGGCTTCGCCCACCAAAGGACTTGGAAGGCCCTGCACAATCCACGACCATAGGCCGCTCGCGACTCATACCCCACGTCTCAACAGGTCCACGACATGCGCATCCTTATCACCGGCGGAGCCGGTTTCATCGGTTCGGCTCTCGTCCGACACCTGCTGAACGAGACGGACCATGAGGTCCTCAACCTCGATAAGCTGACCTACGCGGGCAACCTGGAATCGCTGGCCAGCATCGAAGGCCATCCCCGCTACCGCTTCCTCAAGGCCGATATCGCCGACAGCGAAGCAGTAAGCCGTGCACTGGCCCAGTTCCAGCCGGACGCCATCATGCACC